>Ga0114129_10016439_pt1 | contig 10531 bp, 8 predicted proteins | sample RhiMetdeltSRZDD1_FD_80071 | JGI IMG/M metagenome (GOLD analysis project Ga0114129, IMG submission 80071) | Populus rhizosphere microbial communities from Tennessee, USA - Rhizosphere MetaG P. deltoides SRZDD1 (version 2) (version 2) | ecosystem: Host-associated > Plants > Roots > Rhizosphere >... | reverse complement strand
TTTTCTTCAATGTGCCATTGAAAGTGGCGCAGGCAAGAATTCTCGACGGCCGGCCCCGGCTGAAATACCACGAGGCCGGCATGGACATGGGATACTCGGCGGATCCGAGCGAGAGTTTCCGCATATTCCAGGGCAAGATCTACCAGGAATACCGCAGGCTCGCGGACGAATACAATTTCGTCCGGATCGACGCGACGGAGCCGCCCGATGTTCAACAGGTCAAAGTCCGTGAGATCGTCGAAACGATTATCGACCTGCCTCGTTATCGATGGCGCGAGACGCCCTACCAGCAAGCCAAACAATGACTGATGACTGTATGACACGAACAAAAGCGTTTTATGGAAAAGGATTACCGAACGTCAATCTCGAGTCACTCACGGGCCTTTTGATCGCGGTTGAAGGAGCCGATGGCTCCGGCCGTTCGACGCATATCAACCTTCTGCGTGACTGGCTCGAGCGCCGTGGTTACCCAACCGCGAATGTCGGTTTGAAGCGTTCCAGCCTGGTGAGCCGGGAACTCGAAGAAGCAATGCAGGGCAACATCCTGGGGACCCGTACGTTGAGCTTGTTCTACGCTACCGATTTCGCCGATCAGCTGGAAAACCGCATTTTGCCTGCACTGCGCGCCGGCTTTATCGTACTCGCCGACCGGTACATCTACACGCTGATGGCTCGCGCGATCGTTCGCGGCATGGAACCGGATTGGATTCAGGAGGTCTACAGCATCGCGCTCATACCCGACGCGGTTTTCTATATTGCTGTAAGCCCCGAAATACTTCTTGAACGCAATCTCAGAAAGCACGCAGTTCTCGATTACTGGGAGTCGGGCATGGATATGGATCGTTCTCAGAACATGTACGGCAGTTTCATTCAGTACCAGAAGAAGATTCAAAAGCAGTTTAAGCAGATGCAAAAGGTCTACGGCTTCCAGACCGTGAACGGAAATCGTCCACCCCGCGGAATTCAAAAGGAACTGCAGGCCAAGATCGAATCGATCTTGGCCAATGGCAAGATGTTCCCCGTGACGGAGAAGACGATTCAAGTTCAGCCGAGTGACCACATTTTCGATCTAAAGAATGGCTAAGCCTGTCCGATCCAGAAACAGCGATCCCCAGATTCGCGAAGATCTTCTCGCCGGTCTGCAGCACCTTCGGTCCGAAGCAAAAGAGATCTCCAGAATGCACGCTGCAAATCTGCAAAGGGACATGGTGGAGCTGATCGATTTCATCAGTCGTCCTCCTGGCCGCGTGACGCGTGCCAAATATGCGCGCATGAAAAAAACGCTCGATCAGATTCGTGTTCGTCCGGAGAAAGGACGCCGGAAAGACTTGAGACGTGTCGAGGATGCCGTTCGGTCGATGATGAAAGTCGCGTTCGCGAAGAACGCTAATGGCTGAAAACAATACTCTGCTCAAAGCCCTCGATGTCCGCTGGCGCAAGCTCCAGAAGGAATGGGATCGGACCCGGAAAAAATATTCCGAAGACTCCGTCCACGACCTGCGCGTGGCATCACGCCGTCTGATCGCCGTCCTCGAAACCCTGCTCGAGATCCACAAGCATTCCGACATTGAGGATTGCCGCAAGCGCGTGAAGAAGTTGCTCGATGGCCTGAGCCCGCTTCGGGACATCCATGTTCAGCGCGCGACCGTGTCGCAGATGGTGAGCCCTTTTCCCCAGCTGAAGGACTTTGAAAAAAGTCTTGCCGACAAAGAGGGACGCACGGCGAAAAAAGTTCAGAAACTTTTGAAGCGCGTTCCGAAGATCGACAACGCAATTGTTCGAGCCCGCCGTCACGCAAAGAAGGGAATCGAAAAAGACGACATTCTGAAAGTCATCGACAGGCGTTATCGCAAGGTCGTCTCGCTTGCGGCCCGAGTCGATCCATCGAACACGGCCACGATTCACAGCATGCGGCTGGCATTCAAAAAGTTCCGATATACGTGTGAAGTTGCGCATCCGGTAATACGCAACATTGTGACTGCGCAACGTCTCGAAGAATTCCACGCCTTTCAGACCATGATGGGCGACATTCAGGATCTCGAAGTGCTTTCCGCGCGGCTCGGGAAGTGGACTGAAAAGCATAGGAAGGAAACCGATATGGAGCCTGTATTCGGGCAATTGAGAGCGGATCGGGAAGGGAAGATCGTCACGTTCGTGGCTTCTGTCGGGCAGGTTCACACTTTCTGGCAAGCTGGAACGAAGAAATGAATCTGTACATTTTGAGGCACGGCATTGCCGTACCGCGTGGTACGCCCGGAATCAAAGACGAAAACAGACCGCTCACCAAGGACGGCAAAGAGAAAATGAAAGAAGTTGCTGAAGGCATGCTGTCCCTGAAACTCAAATTCGACCACATAGCCTCGAGCCCGTGGCTGCGCGCGCGGCAAACTGCAGACATCGTTGCCAAAGCGTTTCGGCAGGAAGTTGAAATCTGGAAACCCCTCGCGTCCACGGAAGACCCGCGTCAATTGATTGCGGCGTTACGAAAGACAGACGGAGAAGACGTGCTGCTGGTTGGTCATGAACCGCACCTCAGCCAGTTTGTATCTGTCCTGATCTCCGGCGGCCCTGAAGCCCAGATTGAATTGAAAAAGGGCGGCCTGTGCAAGCTCAGTTCAGACGATCTTATTTTTGGTCAGTGTGCGACCCTTCACTGGCTGCTGCCGCCGGCTTACCTTCGAAAGCTGGCTTAGGCTCTGCCTTAAGAGCCAGGACGACCAGTTTTTCGCCCACCCAACTCGACCGGACCCGTCGCAAATCGATCGGTTCTGGAAAGTGCACTGTCTTGAAGATGCGCGCCCCCGCATAGCGTCCCGACGTCTGCACGACAAGATCATCGCGGGTCGCCAAAATCCGAACGTTCGCAGGATTGACGTTTGGCAGATGAAGACGAACGATGAAGTGGCCCCGTTTTTCGATCAGCCGAGCTTCGGGTTTCATCAGGATTTCCCGCTCCGCTTCGAGCCAATCGTCGATATCGAGTGCCCCGGTTCCCCCGCGGCTCAGAAATTTTTCGTACGCCTTCTTGGTGATGTCGTCATAGACGTTCTCGACTTCGTCCAGGATCGACGTGCTCAACTGAATTGGAATTGTGCTCATGCGTCGAGGCTAGCCCGCTTCTATTACGAATTCTTTAAAGCTCTGTAAAAAGTTGAGCTTATGCCCGCCTTGGCCGCTGTAACAAGATATTCACAATTCATTAACAACTGAGTGAAGCCCCCTCCCTACGCTTTGAGTTTGATTTCACCAGACTCATATCAACCGCAATTCCCAGTCAACTTTCCCATAAGGAGGGATTCTTGATTTCCCAGCCAAATAAAGCATTTAGTCATGTTCTGCTGGCGGTTTTTGCCGTACTGACTATCGGCTCGGTTGTCCCCCCGGCCTCATTTGCGCAGGGCGACCAGGGGCTAATTACGGGCACCGTTCACGACGCATCGGGAGCAATCATTCCCGGCGTAGACGTCACGGTCATGAATGAAAAAACCGGTGATATGAGAGCCGCAGTAACGAACGAGCGGGGCGATTACGTCGTAGCGGGATTAAAACCGTCCACCTATAAGGTGACTGCCAACCTCAGCGGCTTTGCGCCAGCCGAAGCTTCCGGCGTTCAACTCGTCGTTGGGCAGAGACTCAGTCTGGACCTGACATTACGGCCAGCGGGCGTCTCTGAATCGGTTACCGTCGAAATCGCGCCCGAGGTGGTCGATACGAGTTCTGCCAGCATGAGCGCCAACGTTGACGTTCGCGAAGTCGGAAGCCTTCCCATCAACGGCCGGCAGCTTTCACAGTTGTACCTTCAGGCTCCGGGTGCGCAAAACACGGGCGCCGGCACATTCGGCGACATCCGATTCAACGGTCGCGCGGTCGAGCAGAATGCCGTCCGGTACGACGGGATCGAAGGTACGGGAATCGTGGATGCCGCACCGGGGGTCGTGGGCGGCGAGCTGGCTTCACCGTTCCGATTGCAGAGCAGTCTCGAGAACGTTCAGGAGTTCCGTGTCGAATCGAACAACTATCCGGCCGAATACGGAACTGGCACCGGCGGACAGGTCAGCGTAGTGACGAAGTCGGGCGGCAATGTGTTTCACGGCTCGGTGTTTGAATATCTCCGTAACGACAAGCTCGATGCACGTAACTTTTTTGACAGGGCAAAAGCCCCGTTGCGTATGAATCAGTTCGGCGGCTCGGTGGGCGGTCCGATCGTTAAAGATAAGGTTTTCTTTTTTGGCAGCTATGAAGGTTACCGGCTGCGCAACGGTGTCAATCTTATTGAAGCGGCTCCGAGTGCTTTCGCAAAATCACAGGCAGTGCCGGCCGTTGCATCAATCATCGATGCCTTCAAGGATCCCAAGGCCACGATCATCCCGGGCGGTTCCGCAGATCCGAATTTTGATATCGTTCGGCTTGTTGGCAACAACACGGTGAACGAAAATTCGTTCGGCGCGCGGCTCGACTTCAAGCTGAACGCCAACCATTCTCTTTACACGCGTTTCTTCCGCGACCAGGGTTTTAACATTCAACCCCAGAGCGTCAGCGGGCGGCAATTGCAGATTCGCACATTCCCGCAAAATGGCGTCGTGGCGCTGCAATCGGTAATTGGCGCGAGGATCGTGAACGAGGCAAAAATCGGCTACAACGGGGCACTGACTCGAGGTTTCGGGAAATCTCAGGTCGTAAATGGCTTTGACACTTCCGCGATTTCGATCAACGTTACCGGCGCGGCATCGAATACCGGAATCCCCGGCCAGGGTAATAGCACCGGTATCGCGGTGGCGGGCGGCCTTGTACGCCTCAACAGCCAGGCCAATGGCCGCGGAGCACCGTACACGCCGTGGACGACCTCGTACATTGACAATCTGTCATACATTCGCGGCAATCACACCGCCAAGGTCGGCGGCGAAATTCGCCTGGTGCGCTTCTATACCGACCGCAACGGCGGAACGCAATACACCTATAACAGCCTTTCGGATTTCCTGGCGAATCGTCTTGCCAGTTATCGATACGTCGGCGATTTGTCGGACCCGAGTGTGTTCAACAATGGAGCGACTGGCCAACGTCTTGGGAAGCAGGAATACTACATCTGGTACGCACAGGACGCATGGAAGCTTAATCCCAAAGTTACGTTGAATTATGGCATGCGGTACGAATACTATTCGCCTCTCCGCGAAGATCGTGACCTGAATGTTCAATTCGACATTAACGCGGGCAAACTCCTGCCGCCCACTCACACTTTCTACCAGTCGTCGAAAGGCAACTTTGGACCGCGCCTTGGATTGAGCTTTGCACCGACCGACCGAACTGCGATCCGTGGCGGTTTCGGCATTTTCTATGGGCCGGGCCAGACGGAAGACTTGTTGCAACCCATCGAGAGCGACCTGATCAACACTCTCGTCAATGGCGGCGCCTTTCCGATCGACGTCAATGCGGTTCGCGCGAACTTCATCACTAACGTCAATAACAGGCAGTTCGCTCCGCGCGCATACGCCCCGGATTACAAGGTTCCCGAACAGGTCTATCAGTACAGCTTCTCGGTCCAGCAGGAATTGCCGGGCAGAGTTGCGGTGACGGCGGCATTCGTCGGCAGCCAGGGACGAAGACTTTTCCTGAGAAGTATTGCCAACCGAATCGTGTCGGTCGATCCGGCCACAGGGGTGCTTACGCGTGAATTCGACATCCCTCAGGGACCGGGAGTTGCTCCTCTGCGTCCATTCGCTGAGATCGATTACAAGACCAGCGGAGGCCAGGACCATTACCGTGCTCTTCAGTTGTCGGTGGTTCGCCGCTCCAGCACTGGCTTGACGATGAATTCGCAGTACGCGTTCGGCCGCAGCTATGGAAACAGCGCCGGATCGAACGAAGCCACATCGGCCGGTAACAACGCAAGAGCACTCAGCGAATTTGACTACGAAAACGGTTACAACAACTTCGACATTCGTCACAATTTCAACGCGAGCCTCGTCTACGCGCTTCCTCTCGGTGCCGGCAAGAAGAAGGATCTCGGGTCGATTGGAAACGCAATCCTGGGCGGATGGGAAGTCGGAGGGATCGCCAACGCCCGCAGCGGCCTGCCTGTGAACGTCCTGATTACGCGTCCCGATGTGGCGTTCGTCGATGCAGCGGGAGTTGTATATACGACCGCCGGCGCCGGACGCACTGCAGTCGTCAACACGCCAGGCGGCGGTTCATCCCGCTCGCAGCGCCGACCGGATCTGGTTCCCGGTGTTCCGCTCTATCTCAACAACGACCGGGCGCTGATCAACCCTGCTGCGTTTACAGTTCCCAAGCCGGGCACGTTCGGCAACTTCCGCAGAAACGGCGCCCGCGGCCCGAACTTCCGTCAGATCGATCTGGTAATGAACAAAAGGTTCCCAATCCGCGAATCGATGAACTTCGAATTTCGCACGGAAATATTCAACATCTTCAACTTCGTGAACTTTGCAGCTCCGCCGGCGACGCTGGCTCCTGCATCCGATGCTACGGGCAGGTTAACAACACAGCCCGGTCAGTCCCTGGCAAGTTCAACATTCGGAGTTATGACATCGACGGTTGAAAGAAGCGTCGGTCTGGGCACCCAGCGCCAGATACAGTTCGCTCTAAGGCTGAACTTCTAATTCCGTAAACAGGTCCGACAAAAAAGCCGCGAATCGTTCGATTCGCGGCTTTTTTGTTGTTGCAGTCGATGACCTGGCAGTTGCCAATAATTTGTTACAAAAATGTGAATAATTGATGAATTTGCTACCAATTGTTCCGTCACATAGGGTAATACAGCATGAAAAGCGATGAGCAAGTCGGTCCTTTTGAGCATTTGCCTTACAAGCATTATCGGAACGTCGGCGCAACTTTATGCGGCTGAGACGCGGAACGCCACGGCTGCATCCTATGTCGAACTGGGCGATAAATTGGCGAGCGAAGGCGACTTCAATCGAGCGATCAAGACCTACGGTATCGCCCTCCAATTCGCTCCGGATTACGCTCCTGCCTATTTCAAGCGTGGTCTCGCCCGACAGGGGGCCGGCGATCTTTCCGGAGCCATAGAGGATTTCAGCAGAACGCTCGAAATCACGCCGCAATGCGCAGAGGCCTACGCGAATCGTGCCTACATTCATGCATTGCTGTCGGAGGATGACGAGGCTTTCTCGGATTGGGCCTCAGCGCTCGCCATCAACCCGAGATTGACCACAGTCTTCTACAATCGCGGTAATCTTCGTCTCAATCGGGGCGACCTAGACGGCGCATTGGCGGACTTCGATCAGGTCGTAAAGAACGATCACAGTGACGCGATGGCGTATAACAATCGCGGAATTGCAAAATTGGTGAAGGGTGATGTCGAGGGAGCCATCGCTGACTTCAACCGCGCGATAAAAATCAATTCACGTCGTCCTGAGCCTTACGCCAATCGCGGTCTCGTCCGACTCCAACAGGGAGACAAGGCAGAAGCCGACCGAGACTTTGCCCGATCGATCTCTCTTAACCCTTCCGTCAGAATGTTCATCGAACGACGTATCGTCGAGATCACGCAGCGTTGAAAATTCATCTTTGTAACCGCGCGTTAACCGGAAAATAACAGCCCCGCCATATCGGTCCGCTAGTCTGCTGCTTCATGAAAAGCAGACTCGGACTTCTCTTATTTGCCGTTACGACCAACACTGTATTCGCTCAATCGATTTCACCAACGCCAATACCTGAGCCGTTTGTAGCGGCTGAGCAACTGAATGTCGGTTCCGTTCTGCCGATGTCTCCCCCCGATAATTCTCAACAGACACGCAAGGAACTCGCACTTCTGCACGCACTCGAGAAGAGCAGGTCGGCTGCTGATATTGCGCACGCCCAGGCCGATGACGCACAGGAAGACATTTTTATTTTCAGGAATGTCCTGGGAGCGGACTTCACACGCGAGAGCCTGCCACGCACCGCAGCTCTCGGTGATCACGTTCATGGTAATGAAGGCATCATCGTCAATCCTGCGAAGAATTTTTTCCGGCGATCGCGGCCTTACAACGTCGATAAGACTCTAAAGCCCGTCTGCAAAGTAAAGACTGATCCGGGCGATTACGCCTACCCCAGTGGTCATGGTACGACCGGCTATCTCGAGGCATTGGTTCTGGCCATGATGGTTCCGGAAAAACGTGACGCCATTCTTGCCCGAGCAGATGAGTACGCGCACAACCGTCTCGTTTGCGGAGTGCATTACCCGACCGACGTCGCCGCGAGCAAATCGGTGGCCTACGCGATCATCGGTCTGATGATGAACGATCCTCGCTTCATCGCAGAATTCGAGGCCGCACGCGCCGAAACGCGGCTGGCTCTCGGATTCGAGCTCGGCTCAAACAACGATTGAAGATGCCGCACAACCGAATTCCATACGACCGAATTCCATACAACTAAGGAGTGTCATGAAACGAGCTATTCTTGCGACTATTCTGCTTTTTCTCAGCGCCCCGTTGGCTGTCGCACAATCCGAGACGGGTCGAGCCGTATTACAAGGCAGGATCACCGATCCTTCCGGCGCCGTTGTTCCAGGCGTGTCTATCACGGTTCGCGAGACGAGCACGGGTTTTGCGCGTGAAACTCAATCGAACGAGGAGGGGCAGTACCGCGTTGGAGCTCTGCTCGTAGGCACGTATCGCGTCGAGGCGATCGCGACGGGTTTCGGAAAGGCTGTAGCCGGCAATGTCGCTCTGAACGTGGGTGAAACAAAGACGCTGAATCTTTCCCTCCAGCTTGCGTCGATCAGTGAGGAAGTTTCTGTTGAAGTTGTTCCAGAGGCCGTCGATGTCGTGGATCATGCGAATAGCATCAGCATCAATTCAAAAGCTATCGAAGACCTTCCCATTCGCGGGCGCAACTTCACGGAATTTGTCCAGTTGTCCCCAAACGTGACGCAGGAGTCGAACCGGTTTGGAATCGTGGTCAACGGTCAGCGGTCTATCAATAACAACATCGCCCTGGACGGCGCGGACTTCAACGATCCGTTACAGGGTGGCCCGCGGGGCGGAGGGCCGAAGGAATCCGCGTTCTTCTTTCCTCAATTGGCGGTTCGCGAGTTCCAGGTGGTGCTGAACGGAGCGTCAGCAGAGGTCGGACGTACGAATTCGGGTTATATCAATGTGGTCACGAAATCCGGGACGAATGCGTTTCACGGAGGCGGCTTTTACCAGAACCGGAATGGAAGTCTCACATCGCCTGATGCGTTCGGCAACGACAGCAGCAGCAACTCTCAGCATCAGTTTGGAGGAGCGTTCGGTGGGCCGATCCGCAGGGACAAAGTGTTCTTCTTCGGTTCTGCGGAAAAGAATCTGGTTAACATCCCGTACACCGTAAAGTTCAGTTCGCCCTCCGGAAATGTTGTGGTACCGCAGGACATCCTTGCCCAACAAGGGAACTTTGATCAAAAGAACAATCCGCTCGTCGGATTCGGAAGACTCGATTTCCAATTCAGCTCCAGCCAATCGTTGGATGTGCAGTACACGTATGCCGCTCAAAAGGGACTTAATTTCGGCGGCGTCAGCGGCCAAACCAACGCCGCTTCGACAAACAACACCATCCTTGATCGAGCAAGCCAGGGCGTCAAAGCTGGGCTGACCTCGGTGCTATCACGAGCTCTTTTAAACGATGTTCGAGTGCAGTGGGACTATGACAACCGTATTCAGAAGCCCGTTAGCCCGCTCGCTCAAGTTGACGTTCTGGATTTTGGCGTAATCGGTGGCGATTCCGACGGAACGTTCATTTACGATGCAAAGCGTTTTGAACTGCTCGACAACCTGAGCTGGACCCGCGGAAGTCATAACATCAAATTCGGCGGTGATGTCAACTTCACACCTGAACTCCAGCATCGCGAAAAGAACTATGGCGGCGACTACACATTCAACACACTGGCCGATTACCTTGCAGCTCGCGCCGGAGATTTTACAAAGATCGCCAGATACCAACAAACGATTGCGGCCAACGGAAAACAAGGGTTGTTTACAGAAACACAGAAGGACGCTGCCCTATTCGTGACCGATTCGATAAAACTGCGCAGGGATTTAACGTTCACTGCAGGACTGCGATGGGACGGTCAATTCAATCCACAGCCTCCGGCAAATCCGCTGTATCCGATTAACGGCCAGATTCCGAACGACACCAGAATGTGGCAGCCACGCCTGGGAATTTCATATGACGTCGGCGGTCGGGGCAAAACCGTCATTCGCGCATCCGCTGGACTCTTCGACGCGCGTACGCCCGCATATCTAATGCAGCGTGTCTTTACAGATAACGGGACAAGTACCGTCGTTCTGGACAGCAGCGTCGATTCAAACGTCTTCAAGTTCTTGACTGTGCCGCAACCGATTCTCCTGTTACCCCCAAGTTTGAAGATCGCCGGCAGCAGTGCCATTTATGCCTTTGATCCGACCTTCAGAAATCCTCGTTCTGGACAAGCCACCATTGCGCTGGAGCAACAGATCGATGAAGCGACAAAAATCACAATTGCATTCAATCGAAATTCGACCTGGGCTCTTCAGCGGCGACTGGATGTGAATTTATTCCA
>Ga0114129_10016438_pt1 | contig 10531 bp, 7 predicted proteins | sample RhiMetdeltSRZDD1_FD_80071 | JGI IMG/M metagenome (GOLD analysis project Ga0114129, IMG submission 80071) | Populus rhizosphere microbial communities from Tennessee, USA - Rhizosphere MetaG P. deltoides SRZDD1 (version 2) (version 2) | ecosystem: Host-associated > Plants > Roots > Rhizosphere >... | reverse complement strand
GGGCAAATCGTAATACCGGGCGCGCCAGGTGCGAGCGCGTCCGCGGTTTTCGAGGCGCTCAAGGCGCAGCGTCGCGAGCTGGCCAACCAACTCGAGAGCCTCGAGGACAAGCGTCGTGATCTTTCGCAGCGACTCGAGGAGCCGATGGTGGGCGGGGCAGATCGCAAGGGCCTCGAGCAACGCATCACCGAGATCGATCAGAGGATCTCGTCGATCGACAAGCAGATCGCGGAGAGCGAAGCGCAGATCGCGCGAGCAGCGGCAGTTCCCGGAGCGGTCGTCGAGCGGCGAGAACCGCCTCGACAAGGACCGCCCGAGGAAATGTTCGTGCTCACCGGCATCTTCATCGTCGTTGTGTTGCTGCCGCTCAGTATCGCGCTCGCGAGACGTATCTGGCGGCGCGGAGTCGCGACAATCACACAGCTGCCGGGCGAGCTGATGGAGCGCCTCACACGGCTCGAGCAGGGAGTCGACGCAGTGGCGGTCGAAGTCGAGCGCATTGGTGAAAGCCAGCGATACATGGCTCGCATGTTCGGCGAGAATGGATCACCCCGTGCGATCGGCGCTGGTGCGGCCGAACCGGTCGAGGTCAAGGCACGCGAGGCCGACGCTCACTATCGACGATAGCCTCGAGCTGACGCTCTCGGCCTGTCGCCGACCTCGCGCGGCGGGTTCATAACACCAGCCCGACCACAAATGCCGATCGAGAGCGTCTCGGATACCGCGCGGTGGGTTGCGTTCTACCGCGCCATGGAGACGGAGCGTCCAGACGCAATCTTCCGCGATCCCTTCGCGCGCCGTCTCGCCGGACCCGAAGGTGAACGCATCGTGCACGAGCTGCCGCGCGGAAAGGCTGCGGCATGGGCGATGGTCACACGGACCGCCGTCTTCGACGAGATCATTCTCGATGTCGTGCGAACGCGTGGGACGGATCTCGTGCTGAACCTCGCGGCCGGCCTCGATGCACGTCCGTGGCGGCTCCCGCTCCCGCCGTCGTTGCGTTGGGTCGATGTCGACCTGCCAGCAATTCTCGACTACAAGCTGAGCAGCATGCGTGAGGCGACGCCGATCTGTCGCTATGAGGCCGTCCCCGCGAACCTGGTGAATGCCGAGGAGCGCACGGCCGTGTTTTCACGGTTCGGGGCCGAGTCTACCGCGACCCTCGTAGTCACCGAGGGGCTTCTCATTTATCTGACCGACGACCAGGTCCGCGGCCTCGCGACCGAGCTGCACCGCCAGCCGAGCTTCCGCTGGTGGCTGATCGACCTCGCGAGCCCGCGGCTCATTCAGATGCTGTCGCGCAACTGGGGCCAAAGCCTGCAGCAGGGCAACGCGCCGTTCCGCTTCGGCCCGCCTAACGGGACGGAATTCTTTCGAGAGCTCGGCTGGTGGGAGATCACGTATCGATCGGCAATGGAGGAGGCACACCGTCTCCACCGCGAGATGCCTATGATGTGGTTCTGGAGGTTTCTGGGCCGGTTCGCGCCCCCCGAGCGCAAGGAGGCGGTGCGGCGGATGTCCGGCTTCGTGTTGCTGGAGCGCGTCGAGTAGCCGGCCGCTTCCGCTTCGATCCGCGTCATCGTCGTTCCGCCTTTGAGACTCGGCCTTACAAGGACGGTCGGGAAACGAGATGCGAGCTGCGCGGGTCGTACCGCCATTGAACATCACCTCCAACTGGCGTCGACAGATGGACGCCACCCAGCCATCGGTCGAATCCGTTCAACCGAATCCAATCCGCGCGACCAGCCAACACGTCGCGGCCGACATCGGTGATCGTAATGGTGCCATCCGGTAATGCATCGTTGTCATCCCACGGCCGTAGATCCCCGGCAACGAGCGGCGCCTCACCGGTACCCATTCGGCGCACGCGTACCCAGAACGTCGTGTCACCCATGAACACACGCTCCTCGCACGCCTGCAGCGCGCCAAAGAGCTCTGCGGGCGACCTGGGCTCGCGGCCAAGGATCTCGAGGATGTGACGCTCCGTACGCGGCAGCCCGGTCCCCGTTGCCGGGTACTCCTCGATGAAGCGACGCAACGCGCCCGGAAGAAACGGCAGCACGCCCGGCGCCGAGTGCGCCAACGCGTCGAGCTCCGATGGATCACCCGCCGTGAAGGCTTCCCACGCCCGACGGCCTAACGCCAGCTGTTCCCGCGACACCTCCTCGCGCGTACCAAGGAGCGACGCGAGCTGATCGGCATCGAGCTGGCCGAGCCCGTGAAACGGCTCGAAGCCCGGAAACTCCCCGATGCAGATGAGACTCAGCGTCGTTCGCCCAAGATCCCGCCGCGAGAACCAGTCGAGGTGCCTGATCAGGAGCAGCTGATCGTACAGATCGTGCTCGAACCACATGACGACCTCGTCGTAATGGCGGAACGCGTCGAGCTTCGCATCCCACTCGTTCGTTATGCGAATTGCATCGGCGTACGGGAGATAGCCACTGCCGGCGACGTATCGTGCGCGCGTCTCACGCCAAGTGCCGGTGCCGGTCTCGAACGGAACCGGGCCTTCATGCAGAATGTCCCCGTACACGGCGAAGGCGCCGGGCACGTCGGATCGCTCGAGCGTGACGCGTACGCTGTCGCCGTTCAGAACGTGCAAGAATCGCGGCGGCGGGGCGATCGAGTCATCGAGCACGTCGGTCGAATGCCGAAGCGATGGTGATCCGTCCGTCATGTCCTGAGCTTCAGGTGTGTCGGCGAGGAGGCGCGCCAGCTTTGCGCGTGCGCGGGCGACGAGTGACCGAACCGTGCTTTCCGGTACGCCGAGCGTCCGGGCCACCTTCGCGTGAGTAAGCCCGTCGATATGATAGAGCGCGAGTGGAACGCGATACTTGGCCGGCATGCGGTCGAGCGCCGCGAGCACGCGTTCCACCACTTCGTTCTGCTCGAGCTGTCCGAGCGGGGACAGATCCACGTCGGTCGGCTCGATGGACGGTGTCGCGACACCACCCTGAGCGTTCGGGTCCGATACGATGAGCCGGGCGCTCCGCGATCGATCGGCGCGAACGTAGTCGATGGCAACACCGAACGTGATGCGCCGCAGCCAGACGCCGAACCGGGTCGGGTCCGCGAGAAGGTCGAGGTTCCGGAACGCTCGGAGAAACGCTTCCTGCACGACATCGTCGACATCGTCCCGTGGCACGAGCGAAAGCGCCAGGGCATACGCCATCCGCTGATAGCGATGGACAAGCTCGCTGAACGCGTTGCCGGAAGCCGCTTCCGACTGGCGCGCTTCGACGACAAGTTCGGCGTCAGTCTGGCGCCGGGCATGTTTTCCGAGAACTGTCACGGGAACGGCCGCCGTGGTGAATTGACCTGTTGGCTTCTCTTCTAATTGTCGTAAACCGCGCGAAAAGTGTTGCGAGGAGAACCCTAGCTATGCCCGACCCACGCCTCCAGCGCCCCGATCCGAGCGAGTTCAACGCTCGATTCGACCACGAGATCACGCTCGTACCCGACGCCGACGACTTCGGCGTGCTGCTCCAGGAGCAAGCGCGCGAGACCGTGCGTTTCATGACCGAGCATTTCGGGGAGGAGCACGCGAGCGTCCGCTACGCACCGGACAAGTGGACCGCGCGCGAGGTGATCGGCCACATCAGCGACTGTGAGCGGATCCTGAGCTATCGCGCCCTCCGCTTCACCCGAGGCGACACGACCCCGTTGCCCGGTTTCGACGAGAATGCATATGTCCCGGCGGCTCAGTTCGAGCAGCGAACCATGAAGTCGGTTCTGGACGAATTCGTGGCGGTTCGTGCGGCCACCGTCGCTCTCGTCGCCAGCCTGACCGACGAACTTGCCGCCCGGGCAGGCACTCTCCCAAGCGGAACCATGACCGTGCGTGCGCTCCTCTACCTCATCGCCGGCCATGAGCGGCATCACCTGATTCTCATGCGCGAGCGGTACCTTCCCTGCATTGCCGCCGCCGCGGCACGTTAGGCGACGCGGCGGCGGCAATGCGTCGGACTATCGTTTCGCGAACGGTCCGGCTTCGTCGCCGTCCGCTGACGTCAGGTACAAACCGTCAGTCCCATCGGACTCACGGGTGACGCGCCAGCCGTAGCTCGATGGGTCGAGCGCCATCTGGTCGTCGGTGCTCCGGCCGCACGTCCTCGTCACCTGATTGCGCGCAGCGCTCGGCGTCAGCGTCAGGCGCGAGCCGCTCACCGTGAGCGTTCCGGTGACGTAGAGAAACGTCCTGATCTTGCAGCCGTACAGATTGGCCTCGAGCAGTTGCGAATAGACGAAGGCTCCGTTCGCGGCGAAGGCATAGGACTCGCTTCCGCCGTACGCGCTCGTGCAGCCGCCTCCATTCGGATCGCAGTACTGCGAGCCGCTCGCGGCGGCTTCGTTCCACGTTCCAACGAGCATCGCAGGTATCCCGCCGCTCGCTTCCGGCCTCGTGATCGTGTCTCCTGCGGCGCAGGCCGATTGCATTGGGATCGTCAGCAGCACGACAAGGCCGCCGACGCGCCGAGCCCGCGTGGTGAACCGGTTGTATGGGCGCATCGTCTAACCCTCCCGCACGATCGTGCCACAGGCGATCCGCGCGCCACTGTTCCCGGTCGGGTCGGTGAGCTGATCGTCCTGGCCCGCATGCATAACGAGCGCACTGCCGTCAGCATCGAGCAACGACGTGGCGGACGGGCGAAGGGTGACTCGTGACGTCATGCCCCGAAAGCGGCCGACACCATTGGACAGCACATCGATGTTCGACAGGTCACCGGCGTGAGGACCGGCCGCGCTCGACAAGCCGTGATGCGCAGCAGAAGGATTGAAGTGGCCACCGGCGTCGACGAAGCCGGCGCCGGAGCACGCGCCTGTCGTGTGGATGTGCAGGCCGTGGGGACCCGGAGTCGTGTTCGCGACGGATACGTCGACATGAACCGCGCCGGCGCGGTCCTCGCGAAACTCGGCGGTGCCGACTCGAGCACCGGTTTGATCAACCAGCGTAGCGCGCGCAACGACGACTGGCGACTCGACCGTCGGCAGGTTGGAGAATGCACCGCAAGCGAGAGCAGCGGCAGCCAGGCTGACCGCGATCCCGGCGTGACGAAAGGGCAAAGCGAACATCTTGAGTCTCCGATCAAGGGAAGGCGCCGGCGGTTGGCCATTTCCATCCCGCGGCGCCATGTTCCGTGAGCGCGCCATGCTAGCCGCCCGCCCGGAATTCCCCGTTACACGCGCATTACTTCGTCATTACTCGGCCTGAACCCTGGAATGCTGAGGCTTCGAGCGCTGGGAGGGCTTTCGCTCGAGCGCGATGGAACGCCGCTCGAGGCGGCGGCCGGGCGCCGGCGCGTGCTCGCGCTGCTGGTGCAGCTCGCAGTCGCTGGCCATCGCGGAGTGAGTCGAGCGAAGCTTGTTTCTCGCCTCTGGCCTGACAGCGACGAGGAAAAGGCGCGGAACGTCCTCGGTCAGACGCTCCACAAACTGAAACGCGACGTCGCTTGCGCCGAGGTCGTGACCGGATCCGCCGAACTGCGGCTGGACGACGCCGTCATAACCAGCGACGTCGCGGGATTCGAGCGTCACGTCGCAAGTGGAGAGCTCGAGCAGGCAGCGGCGCTGTACGACGGCCCGTTCCTGGACGGCTTCTATCTCAAAGACGCGGACGAATTCGAGCGCTGGGCGGAGGAACAGCGAAGTCGCCTCGCACGCATGGCGGCGGACACATTTCAGGCACTTGCACAAGACGCCGCCAGCGAGCGCGATTTTCCAACGGCGGCGCGGTGGTGGCGGCGTGTGGCTTCGATCGACCCCTTCAGCACTCGCGCGACGACCGGTCTCATGACCGCGCTGGCCTCGGCGGGTGATCCGGCTGCGGCGCTCAAGGCGGCCGCGGTATATCGAGCATTGCTGGACAGTGAGCTTGGTGTCCCGGCTGATCCGGCGATCGAGCGGTTGATGAAGGAGATCCAGGCCGGATCCTTCGTTCCCGCTCAGGAATCGCCGCCAGTCCGCTGGCAGGCACCGGATGCGCGCGCATCGGTCGAGACTGACCGCGTCGACGCGGTGGCCGCGTCGATCCCGAGACCAGGGATCGCACGACGCCGTCGCTCGTGGTACGTGGGCGCTATCGTGCTCGCGACTGCCGTGATTGGCTATGTCGGGTCGCGGCGTAGCGGCGCTGTCCCGCTGCAACATCCGGCCCCCGCGCCAGCGGCCACGGTGGCATCGATCGCCGTGCTCCCATTCGTCAATCTCGGGGCCGCACCCGCGGACGAGTACCTCACTGATGGAGTGGCCGACGAGCTCACGAGCGCGCTGTCGCGCGTCCCCGGATTGCGTGTCGCGGCATACACGTCCGCGCTCGCATTCAAGGGAGTGTCCGCCGACGCACCGCACATCGCGTCGGCGTTAGGCGTGCAGACCCTGCTGGAAGGGAGCGTGCGACGCACCGGCCGGCGCGCGCGAATAGCGCTTCGCGTCGTGAGCGGCACCGATGGCTATCCGCTCATGTCCGGTGAGTACGACTGGAACGTTGAAGAGCCGCTCGCGCTCGAACAACTGGTGGCGAGGTCCGTCGCCGACTCATTGCGCGTTTCGTTGCCGGCGCTCGGTCGCGCGCCGGGCTCTCGCGCAACGACCGACGCGCTCGCGCACGATCTCTACTTGCGGGGACGGTTCGAGTGGAACAAACGCACACCGGCAGGATTGTCGCAGGCGGCGAGCTACTTCCGGCAGGCGACCGCCCGAGACTCCGGCTACGCGGCAAGCTACGCCGGTCTCGCGGACGCGCTCATCAACCTCTCCGTCTATTCGAGCTCACCGGATCTCATTCCGCAGGCGGAGGCGGCGTCCGATCGCGCGATCTCGATCGATCCATCGCTAGGCGAGGCGCACGTGTCGCGGGCGATGATCCGTGGTATTCAGGACAACGCGCGAGCCGCTGAACGGGAATACCAGCTGGCGATCGCGCTCAACCCGAGCTATGCCCCCGCACACCACTGGTATGCGTTCGAGTTGGAGGCCCAGGGCCGGCACGCCGAGGCAATGGACGAGATCCGCGCCGCGTACGCGCTGGACCCACTGTCGCCACCAATCGGCAACGCGTATGGGGCATTCCTCTACTTCGACCGCGACTGGCCCCATGCGATCGAGGTGCTGGAGAAGACGCTGCGCCGTGCGCCGGAGCGCTTCCCCGTGATCCTGAACCTCGCGGCGGTCCTGAGCGCGTCGGGGAACGACACGGCAGCGATCACGGCGCTCGGCGGTCTCGTGCCCGAGGATCTCGGGCGTCCCGAGTCGCAGGCAGCGTTGGCCATCGCGAGCTGGCGTGCCGGCAAACGCGACTCGGCACAGTCCATCATCCGTCACCTGAGCCGAAGCGGTGCGACGCAATCGAACGCGATGCTCATGGCGAGCGTATATGCTCAGACCGGCGACGCGGATTCCGCGTTCGCGTCGCTCTCGCGGGTCACTTGGCGGAGGGATCAGGTGCTGAGCCTTCGCGCCGATCCGGTGCTCGATCCACTGCGAAGGGATCCGCGGTTCGTCAGGCTGCTCGAGCACGTGACGTCGCGGTGAACACGACGCTCGCACGTTTCATCCATTGAGGGAGAACCACCCATGGGGCACTGCACCACGCGGGTCGACTTACGACGCGTGACCGCGTTTTTTCTCGCGCTCCTGCCAACCGCGCTGCTCGCGCAGGATCGGCTCAAGACGATGCCGGGGTACGAGCAGTACGCGCGCGTTTCGCCGCAGATCGCCGGGTCGGTGAAGCTCGGCACGCTCCAGACGTTCTGGATCGACAGCGGTAAGGCGTTCGAGTACCAGCGCGACAACAAGTGGTATCGCTACGACGTCGCCACGCGTAAGGCGACCGAGATCTCCGCCCCCACCACGCCGGATTCGCTGCGACGCGGTCGATTCGGTGGACGCGGAGGACCCGAACGAGGCCGCCAGTTCGCGTCAGCCGACTCACCGGACGGCAAGCACAAGGCGTTCTACCGCGACCGTAACCTGTGGGTGAGCAACGCCGACGGCAGCGATGCCGTCGCGGTCACGACGGACGGCAGCGAAAAGGATCGCATCAAGTACGGCACCGCGAGCTGGGTCTATGGTGAAGAGCTCAGGCAGACGACCGCAATGTGGTGGTCACCTGACGGGTCGAAGCTGGCCTACTATCGGTTCGACGAAAGCAAGGTCCCGGACTACTTCCTGCAGCTCGATCAGACGAAGCTCGTGAGCACGGTCGACACGGAAGCCTACCCGCAGGCGGGCGCACCGAATCCGATCGTCGACCTGTTCGTTTATGACGTCGCGTCGAAGCAGTCGGTGAAGATCGACGTGCGCGACGGCAAGCCATTCGACAATGCGGTGGTGGGGCACTACGTCTACGCCGTCGGGTGGTCGCCCGACGGGCGCGAGGTGACGTTCAATCGAACGAACCGGCGACAGAACATCATGGAGCTCACCGCGTGCGCGCCTGCCACGGGAGCGTGCCGCGTGGTCGTGCACGAGGAGTGGACTCCGAGCTGGGTGACGAATCGTCCGACGATTCAGTTCCTGAGCGACAACAAGCGCTTCATCTGGGAGTCGGAGCGGACGGGGTGGCGCAATTACTACCTGTACGACGTGAGCGGGAAGCTGTTGGCGACGCTGACGAAAGGTCCGTACGAGGTCGCGGGAATCGTTAGGGTCGACGAGAAAACGAACGCGCTCTACTATATGGCGCGCGACGGCGACAATCACATGAAGCTGCAGCTCCACCGCGTTGGGCTCGACGGCAAGCGTGAGCGCCGCCTTACGGATCCGACGCTCAATCACGCGGTGACGTTCTCGCCGGACGGAAGGTACTTCGTCGACGTCGTGCAGACTCACGACAAGCCGCCCACGACGGTCCTGGCGAGCGCGGATGGCAAGCAGATCGCCGAGCTCGCGACCACGGATCTGACGAAGTACGAGCAGCTCGGCCTGCGACCGGCCGAGCTGTACACGTTCACGGCAGCGGACGGGAAGACGCAGCTGCACGGGATGCTGCAGAAGCCATCGAACTTCGACTCTACGAAGAAGTACCCGGTGCTCGTGACTGTTTATGCCGGTCCGGCAACGAATGGGGCCCGCGAGACGTTCACGACGCCGTCGCCGCTCACGGAATACGGTTTCATTGTCCTGTCGATCGACTCGAGGAGCGCTGGAGGTCGCGGTAAGCGATTCCTCGACGCGATCTACCAGAAGCTCGGCACCGTCGAGATCGACGATCAGGCGGAGGGCGTGAAGGCATTGTGGGATCGTCCATACATCGATCGCAACCGGGTCGGAATCTTCGGCACGTCGTACGGCGGCTACGCGTCCGGGCTCGCCTTGCTGCGCCACCCCGAGGTGTTCGCCGCGGCGTCATGCTCGTCGCCGGTGACGGACTGGCGGCATTACGACTCGATCTACACCGAGCGCTACATGTGGCTGCCTGACGAGAACAAGGCTGGCTACGATGCGGGCTCACTCATGACCTACGCCGAGAAGCTCAAGGGCCGGCTGATGCTGTACTACGGCACGGCAGACAACAACGTGCACCCCTCGAACATGATGCAGCTGATCGCCGCGCTGCAGCGCTCCGGGAAGAGTTTCGAGACCCAGGTTGGGCCGGATCGCGGGCATTCGGGGATCAATACCGATCGCATGATGGAGTTCTTCATCGAGAACCTCGTCATACGGAATCCGGGAACGGCGACCGCGTTCTAGCCGTCCGAAACCCGATCTCTCATTCCACGACTATCAATGCGCCGCATCTCAGCCGTCCTCGCTGCCCTGTTTCTGGGATCAGCGTCTGTCTCCGCCCAGACATTCCCGACCGACGATCCGGTCATCAAGCGGATGTACTCGGTCGGCATGGACAGCTCGCGCCTCGTGACCGAAGCGCACGTACTGTTCGATTCGCTCGGTCCACGCCTCATGGGCACGCCGAACATCAAGCGCGCACAGGACTGGCTCGTCTCGCTCTACAAGTCATGGGGTGTCGATGCCAAGGAGGAGCAGTACGGCACCTGGCGCGGCTGGGAGCGCGGGCACTCCCACATCGATCTCATCGCGCCACGCCGGCGGACACTTCAGGGGCAGATGGTCGGCTACAGCCCCGGCACGGGCGGACGCGACGTCACGCTCGAGACGATCATCCTCCCGCGTTTTTCCGACAGCACCGAGTTCGTGAAGTGGCTCCCCAAGGCGAAGGGAAAGCTCGTCATGATCTCCGCCGCGCTTCCGACGTGCCGTCCGCAAGACGATTGGGCCGCGAACGCCACGCCGGAATCGAAGGCGCGGATGGACTCGCTCATGGTCAGGACGCAGCGCGAGTGGGCCAGCATCCGTATGAACCCCAACAATCCATCCGTGAGCGGCGCCAGCGCCGGCGTGCGCGGCACCGGGTATTCGGCTGCGTTAGGCGGCGGCGAGCTCGGGCTCCGGCTCGAGCAGGGTGGCGCGGCGGGCATCATCACGTCGCGACCCAAGCTGGCGTGGTCGATGGGCGGCGGACGGACACCGGCGCAGGTCGTCGAGGCCATGCAGAACCCGAACGCTACCGGAG
>Ga0114129_10016435_pt1 | contig 10532 bp, 5 predicted proteins | sample RhiMetdeltSRZDD1_FD_80071 | JGI IMG/M metagenome (GOLD analysis project Ga0114129, IMG submission 80071) | Populus rhizosphere microbial communities from Tennessee, USA - Rhizosphere MetaG P. deltoides SRZDD1 (version 2) (version 2) | ecosystem: Host-associated > Plants > Roots > Rhizosphere >... | reverse complement strand
ATCAATAATCATGAGAATGGTATTGATGCAAAACTATTAGCGAGATTGCATGGATTAGCTGACTTGCTTTAGCAGGCGGGATGATTTTAGTCAGGCAGGCATAAAAAAACCTCCCGTGGTGGAGGTTTTAAAAATAGGGGTCACCCAATGTCTTTAACTTCCCGGAAACGGGGTTGTTTGTAGGCATGCACAGTGCCCTGGATCGGTGGTTTTCCACAGGCTTTACCAGAGATTAAAAACGGGAAGGTAGCGGACCACAAAAAGGTTGTAAAAAGAAAAAACCTTTCCTTTGTTTCAGAATTTAAAAGGAAAGGGGAGCAGGACTACTCCCCTTTTTAACCCCTAAACCCTAAACCGTAGAAAAGGTTTTTCATATAATGAGTTACTAAGATAATTTTAAAGTGTATTCCCTGTGAGATGAAACTCTTTAGGGATATGTGACAGAGCATATTACTTAGAAAATATCGTACCAAAAATCACTGTCCGTCACACATTTTTACATCTGTAAATTTTCACCGTTATTGCAAAGAGCACTAAAATAGTTCCATAAATTATGCCAAACGCCGTAAATGTGGAAAAACCCCGGTTAAAAAGTGGCCATTTGTTAAAAAACTTCAATTCGTTTTAACGATTACACATCAGGGTGGCATATAATGTAAATGTTTACACGTAGATTTTCTGCAAAATCGATTGTTTTCTTAGTAATTCTTCGATATCGAAGCCACAGATTTTAATAAATTATATGTTTCAGGAGCCCGGACTATATTCTATTATAAAAATTTGTTATTTGTGTGAGAGGGGTCGAAACCAACTTACGAAACTTATCATACCACCACAGGCTGATTTCCCGCCTGGCGATGAAAAATTGATAATCTCCCTGGTCCTGTACATACGCTGTTTAAGGCCAGTGCGGCAACTTTTCAGTACCTTTGCAATCTTTTCGCTCGTGCGAATTCTCATGGTTTTACAGCATAATTTGGCTTTAAACCATGAAAATGTGTTTTAACAGATTTACCTGAATAATATGGCACTTAACTACAGAGAGTTTCAGAAATTGAATTTGCCTGTAATAGAACAGGAGATATTAGCTAAATGGAATGAAAATCAGGCATTTGAAAAAAGCGTGTCGCTTCGTAACAACGCTACACCGTTTGTGTTTTATGAGGGGCCCCCAAGTGCCAACGGCATGCCCGGCATTCACCACGTTATCAGCCGCACACTGAAAGACCTGGTTTGCCGGTATAAAACCATGCGCGGCTACCAGGTAAACCGCAAAGCCGGCTGGGATACCCACGGACTACCTATTGAACTGGGCGTTGAAAAAGAACTGGGAATTACCAAAGAAGATATAGGCAAAAAAATTTCGGTTGAAGAATATAATCAAAAATGCCGCGAGGCAGTAATGCGGTATAAAGACAAATGGGACGATCTGACCAAAAAAATGGGCTACTGGGTCGACCTGAATGATCCTTATATCACCTTCGATAATAAATATATAGAAACTTTGTGGTGGCTGCTGAGCAAACTGTACGAAAAGGGTTTGCTGTACGAAAGCGTGAGTATTCAGCCCTATTCGCCGGCAGCAGGTACCGGTTTAAGCTCGCACGAGCTGAACCAGCCCGGTTGCTATAAAATGGTAAAGGATACCAGTGCCGTGGTAATGTTCAAAGCGGTGAGGAACGAAAAATCAGAGTTTCTTTATAAGGCGATCGAAGAAGCAGAGCGCCAAACGCCAAACGCTGAACGCCAAACGCAAAACGCAGAAGGCGGAACACAGCATGTTGGTGGGGCGGGAACCCACTCACCATTGACCACTCACCATTCACCTGACCATTCACCTTTTTTCATGGCCTGGACCACCACCCCGTGGACCCTGCCATCTAACCTGGGTTTAACAGTAGGCGCACGCATTACCTATGTGCTGGTGCAAACCTTCAACTCATATACTCATTTGCCGGTAAATGTGGTGCTGGCTAAAGACCTGTTGGGTAAATACTTTAAGCCCGAAGGCGAGAATACCGGTTTTGATGAATACAAAGAAGGCGATAAATTACTTCCCTGGAGAATATTGACCGAGTTCAAAGGGGCGCAGATGGAAGGCTGTAATTATGAACAATTACTTCCTTTCGAAGCCAATTCCCTGAAGTCGATCAAAGGGCTCACGCCCGATGCAAAACCCTTCCAGGTGTTAACCGGCGATTTTGTGACCACCGAAGATGGTACAGGTATAGTTCACACAGCTCCCGATTTTGGTGCAGATGACTTTAGGGTTGGAAGCAAATACAACCTGGGGTTCTTTACCGGCATCAATAAATATGGTAAGCTCGAAAAGCTGGTGCTCGTTGACCGCGAGGGCAAATTTGTTGACGGCCTGGGCGAGTTCAGCAACCGTTATGTAAAGAACTATAAAGACGAAAAAGATTATGTTGATGTGAACATAGACATCTGCGTAAAACTTAAAAAAGAGAACCGCGCCTTTAAAGTTGAAAAATATGAGCACAACTACCCGCACTGCTGGCGTACCGATAAACCGGTATTGTACTATCCGTTAGATGCCTGGTTTATCAAAACCACCGCCCTGAAAGACAGGCTGGTAGAACTGAATAAAACCATCAACTGGAAACCAAAATCAACCGGCGAAGGCCGTTTTGGCAACTGGCTCGAAAATATGGTTGACTGGAACCTGAGCCGCAGCCGTTTTTGGGGAACACCCCTGCCGGTATGGAAAACCGAAGATGGCAATGAAATAAAATGCATCGGTTCAATTGAAGAATTGAATACCGAAATACGCAAGGCAAGCCAGGCATTGGGCGGCGATATCAATAAAAATTATTTACACGAAGGCATCCTCGATCTGCATAAACCTTATGTAGATGACATCGTGCTGGTGAGCCCATTAGGCAAACCCATGAAACGCGTGCCCGACCTGATCGACGTTTGGTTCGACAGCGGCGCTATGCCCTACGCCCAGTGGGGACTTGATTACGACAAGCTGAAAGCTGGTCATCCTCAACCCTTTAAAGCGCCATTCGATAAAAACTTCCCGGCTTCGTTCATTGCCGAAGGGGTTGACCAAACCCGTGGCTGGTTTTATACCCTGCATACCATTGCCGGTTTGTTGTTCGATTCGGTAGCTTACCAAACCTGCGTTTCGAACGGACTGGTACTCGATAAAAACGGCAACAAAATGAGTAAGCGGTTGGGCAATGTGGTTGATCCGTTCAAAACCATTGAACAGTTTGGCGCCGATGCCACCCGCTGGTACCTCATCACCAATGCCTCGCCCTGGGAGAACATGAAGTTCGACCTGGACGGTATTAAAGAAGTACAGCGTAAATTCTTCGGTACATTATATAATACCTATCAGTTTTTTGCCCTGTATGCCAATGTTGATGGGTTTAACTTCAAAGAAGCTTACATACCGCTTGACCAACGGCCTGAAATAGACCGCTGGATCCTTTCTTCCTTAAATACCCTTATCAAAAAGGTAACGGAGTATATGGACGATTATGAGCCTACCCAGGCCGGTCGCGCCCTGGAAGAGTTTATGGATGAGCACCTTAGCAACTGGTATGTACGGTTATGCCGCCGCCGTTTCTGGAAGGGCGAGTACGAGCACGATAAGGTTTGCGCATATCAAACACTGTATGAATGCCTCGAAACCGTATTGCAGCTGATGGCTCCCCTTTCGCCGTTCTTTAGCGATGCGTTGTTCCAAAACCTGAACGCAGTTACCGGCAGGTATAAGGTCGAATCGATACACCATACCGATTTCCCCGTTAGTAACCCGGCGGCTATAGATACTTTATTAGAAGAGCGCATGCAACTTGCACAGGATATTTCCTCTCTTACATTATCATTGCGTAAGAAAGTGAATATAAAGGTGCGTCAACCCCTGCAAAGGGTGCTGGTACCCGTGTTAAGTAAGGAAATGAGGGCGCAGATAGGCAGGATAGAGGATCTTATAAAGAGCGAAGTGAACATCAAGGAAATAGAATACCTAACCGAAGACAATGGATTTATAAAAAAGAAGATAAAGCCCAATTATACGGCATTAGGTAAGAAGCTGGGAGCAAAAATGAAGCCCGTAGCAGCCGCTTTGGCAGCGTTTACCCAGGAAGACATTACAAAATTGGAAAAAGATGGCACTATTTCATTGCAAATTGAGAACGAACCCTTAATATTACAGACTAATGAAGTAGAGATCACCAGTGAAGATATCCCCGGGTGGATGGTGGCCAATAAAGATGTTCTCACCGTGGCTTTGGACGTGACCGTTACCCCAGAATTAATATCCGAAGGAAATGCCCGCGAACTGGTTAACCGTATCCAGAAAATCCGCAAAGACAGTGGGTTCGAGCTCACTGACAGGATTCTGGTTAAGGTAACCGAACACCAGGAATTGACGAAATCGATAGCACAGTTTAATAATTATATTTGCGCCGAAATTTTGGCAGATAAACTTGAATTAGTATCCGAATTACCAGATGGCACCGAAATTGAAGTGAACGATATTCCATTAAAAGTGTTCGTTACAAAAAAAGCGTAAAAGTATGGCAACCAAGAAAAAGGCGGCCAAGCCAGCAAAAAAAACGATTGCCCCAAAAAAGCCCGCCCGACCGGCGGCCGGGGCAGCCAAACCTGCTGCTGCGAAAAAAGTAGTTGCTAAAAAGGAATCGAAGCCGATTGCTAAAAAGGTAGCGCGGCCTGTTGAAAAGAAGGTCACGGCCAAGCCGCAGCCTGTTCATCATGCTGCTACCAAAACGCCGGCTAAACCTGCTCCTGCAACTACAGCCAAACCTGTTGCCAAACATGTAGAAGCCAAACACGTAGAAACTAAGCACGTAGAAACCAAACACATAGAAAAAGAAGTAAAGAAAACAGTTGAAGCTCCTGTAAAAGTCGAAAAGCCGGCTGAGGTTAAAGTGGAGGTTAAAAAACCAGAACCGGTAATGCCACCTCCGCCGCCACCTAAAAAACCGGAGCCACCGGCCAAACCGGTAAAAGTGGTCATTCCGGAAATAAAAACGAAATCAGTACGCAAGTACGAACCGGAGTTTACTAAATCAGTATTAGATCAACCAGATAACATTCAAACAGGACCAACCATGAGATATAGTGATGCCGAATTGAGCGAGTTCAAAGATCTGATTTTAAAAAAATTGGAACAAGCTAAAAAAGAACTGGCTTATTTACAGGGTTTAATCACCCGCAAAGATGAAATGGGTGGCGATGAAGCCGAAAATCGCTACATGACAATGGAAGATGGCAGTATGAGTATGGAAAGGGAGCAGCTGGCCCAGATGGCCAGTCGCCAGATCAATTACACTGATCACCTTGAAAAAGCTCTGATGCGCATCGAAAACAAAACGTACGGTATTTGCCGTGTAACCGGCAAACTTATCGATAAAGCCAGGTTACGTGCTGTTCCGCATGCCACGCTTAGTATCGAGGCCAAGCAGATGATGAATAAATAAGCATTGGCTGCTTTAAATAATCGGTTGGTTATCATTCTGCAGAATGTGGAATTGTATTTCTATGCAGCATAACGAATAAAAAATTGAGCCCCGTCAAGTGATAGGGCTCAATTTTTTTGGGGTTGAGCTTATAGTGATTTAGAGATTTAAAACCCTTTCTGCGCCTCAGGCGCCCAAAATGCCGCAGGCATGGGCTTTTCGAGCAAATACTGGTAATAAAACCTGTACGATTCAAGCCGGTTATGCAATCCCTTCAGGCCGCTGATGCCATGCCGCTCGCCGGGATACAACATCAATTCAAAATGCTTTTTCAGGTCCTCGAGTTTATTAATAAGCACAATGCTGTTTTGCATATGCACATTGTCGTCGGTTGTGCCATGTACAATACGCAGCAACCCTTTGTATTTATCGGCATACGTTAATACGTTGGTGGCCTTGTATCCATCGGGGTTTAGCTGAGGAGTTGTCATAAACCGTTCGGTATAATGCGTATCATAAAATTGCCAGTCGGTAACCGATGAATTGGCAATGCCGTACGAAAACACATCCGATCCGTAAGTAAGCGCCATGCAGGTCATATAACCACCAAAGCTGCCACCGGTGATGCATAGCTTGTTACTGTCGACCCAGGGTTGCTTTTTCAACCAGCGGCCGCAGGCCATATAATCTTCAATTTCGTATTTGCCTAACTGGCGGTAGATGTAGCTCAACCCTTTTTTACCAAAATGGCCGCTGCTGCGGTTGTCGAATGAAACCTGAATAATTCCTTCCTGCGCCCACCATTGTGCCGGTGTACCGGCAGGCTTCCAGCGGTCGTACACAGTACCGGCATTAGGCCCCCCGTAAATGCTTATGAGCACCGGGTATTTTTTAGTGGGGTCAAAATTGATGGGGTAGGTAATGCTAACGGGTAAATCGAACACGTCATCGGCGCTTCTTACATAAGTTAATTCGTTTTTCGGCAAACTGTAATTATCGAACCTGCTGCCTTTGCTGCTGGCTACCTCGCGAATTACTTTTCCTTTGCTATCGGCCAGCGCCATGGCAGGCGGTGTGTTTAAATTAGAATAGGTAGTGATGAAATAGTTGCCATTGGGCGAAACACTGATCATATCATGACTGTAATCGCCAAAGCTCATACGCGTTACGCCTTTTCCGTTCAATGCGGCTTTATACAAATCAAAGCGGGCAGCGTTTTCTTTGCGGGCTTTAAAATACAGTACGCCGGCCTTTTCATCTACCTTAATAATACTGGTGCCCCAAAAGTTACCTGAGGTAATGGGGTTTATCAGCTGGCCGTTTGTGTTATAATAATACAGGTTCTCCCATCCCTCTTTATCGCTTTTTACTATGCATCCTTTTCCTGAGGCAAGAAAGGTGATGCGTTCCGTTTCGTCAAGGTCTATCCAGGTAGGCTGCTTTTCATCATACACTTCCTGCTTGCTGCCCTTACTGATGTCGATGCTATAAAACTTCAGGTTGTTTTGCAGGCGGTTCATCCATTGTACCCACAGCTGGCCATTGGGCGCCCAAACGGGTGTGCCAAAATACTGATCGTCCTGTTCATTGAAATCGGCCCAAACAATTTCGCCGGGATTCACGGTGGCAATACCAATTTTTACCTGTGGGTTTTTATCACCGGCTTTGGGATATCGTTGATTTTCGAGGTAGCCATGCTGTCCTTCTGCCACATAAATAGGGAACGCCGGCACCTGCGAATCGTCGAAGCGCATAAAGCACAGGTGCTTGCTGTCGGCGCTCCACCAGAATGCTTTATAACGACTGGCGCGGCCCAGTATTTCTTCATAATACACCCACGATGCATAACCGTTTAAAATGGTGGCCGAACCATCGGTGGTAAGGGCTGTTTCTTTACCTGCAGCTACATTGGTTACATACAGGTTGTTGTCTTTTTTCGTGTAGGCGGCCCATTTTTTATCGGGCGAAAAGGTAATGTTGATGCCGCCGTTAATGGCAACCGAAGGGTTTAGGTTGTCGGGCATTTCAATACCGGGATAGGGAACCGATTTGCCGGTTTTTACATCAACCATTGAGGTGGAGCTTCGGCCATCGGCTTCTTTTTGTACCAGCAAATAATGGGTATCGTCGACCCAGCCTTTTACTGCGGGCAGTGGTTGGGTAACATTGGCCTCGGCATTTTTAAATACCTGTTCAAAAGTGAAGTTTTGTTTTTGTGCCTTAACAGCAGTAGCAATCAGTAGCAGGCATGGCAGTACCAAACCCTTTGCAGCAGCCATAATCATGTTGTTTTTGAAATTAATTATCTTGAAAATAGACAATTTGGCCTTATTAAACAGGTAACAAGATGGTTTGGTGGGTGAATGGTTAAGGCAATGGACAATAGGCAATAGTCAATGGGCAAAGGTTGCGGTTACAGGTTGCAGGTTAAAAACGGGCCTGTAACCTGCAACTTATAACGGTTGCTTACATATACATACTCTCCGCAGACTTAAAACTCAGAACTATTTCACTTCCTGCATATCAACCAGCTTTTTATAAAAGCCGTTTTGTGCAATCAATGCATCGTGCGTACCGCGTTCTACGATCTTTCCTTTTTGTAATACGATTATTTCATCGGCATGGCGAATGGTGCTTAACCGGTGAGCGATTACAATACTGGTGCGGTTTTCCATCATCTTGTTAATAGCATCCTGAACCAGCCGTTCGCTTTCAGTATCGAGTGAAGAGGTGGCTTCGTCGAGGATAAGAATGGGCGGATTTTTTAATACAGCGCGGGCAATGGTTACACGCTGACGTTCGCCGCCGCTGAGCTTACTGCCGCGGTCGCCGATATTGGTTTGATAATTTTCGTCTTTTTTCATGATGAAATCGTGCGCATTGGCAATGCGGGCCGCCTGCTCTATTTCATCGATGTTGGCAACAGGATTGCCCAGGGCAATATTGGAAGCAAGGGTATCATTAAACAGAATGGGTTCCTGCGTAACAATGCCCATTTGATCGCGCAGCGATAACAGCGAGTATTCTTTAATGTTAATACCATCTATCAGCAATTCGCCACTGGTAACATCGTGAAAGCGCGGCACCAGGTCGGCCAGGGTACTTTTACCCGCGCCTGATGATCCTACCAGGGCAACTGTTTTACCTTTTTCAATGGTAAAGTTGATGTTATCGAGAATGGTTACATCGTCGTACTTGAAGGTTACGTTTTTGAACTCGATGGCTTTTTCAAACGAAACCAGTTGTTTGGGATTCTCTGCTTCTTTCACCGATAACGGCGCGGAAATTACATCTTCACAACGTTGAATAGCTGCGGTGCCGCGTTGTATGTTATAAAATGCCTGTGAAAGTGCTTTAGCCGGTGGAATGATCTGGGTAAAAGTAACGATAAACAGAATAAAAGTACCAGCTGCCAGGCCACCCTGGTTGTTCAACACCATTTGTCCGCCAAACCATAATATACAGCATAAAACTATTACACTCAGAAATTCCGACATGGGGGATGCCAGATCACGGCGGAAGGCCATTTTTATACGAAGGTGGTTCAATGTATTATTAGTGCTAAAAAAACGGAACCGCATCAATTTCTCGGCATTAAATGCTTTGATAACACGCAATCCGCCCAGCGTTTCATCTAAAATGCTCAGCAACAATCCCTGTTCTTCCTGGGCTTTACCGGATTGTTTTTTCAGGCTGCGGCTTACCCGGCCGATAATAAAACCAGTTACAGGTAATAAAACCAGCAGGAACGCAGATAACAGCGGACTTAAAAAAACAAGCACTACCAGTATGATCAGAATATTAAGGGGGTCTTTGATCAGTCCTTCGAGGGCGCCGATCACACACCATTCAATTTCATTCATGTCGTTACTCATCCGTGACATCATATCACCCCTGCGTTGTTCGGTAAAATAGCTTACGGGTAGCCTCAGTATTTTATCATACAGTTCTTCCCTGAACCTTGTCATAACCTTGTTGCGTAAAGGGATCAGCATGCGGTACGACATGTACAAGGAAATGTTTTTTAATAAAATAGCACTGATTACCGTTAAGCAAATAGCGGCCAGGGCTTGTACTTTTCCATAATGTGTTATCAGGTACGAAAGGACATAATTGAGATGGTCCTGCACACTGGTCGAAGTCCCGTCCCATACCGGGGCTTTGGTTGGCAGATCTTTCATGCCAAACAGGAATTGTAAAAAGGGCACGAGCATAGCCAACGACACCAGGGAGAAAAGGATGGATAACAAATTGAAAACTACGTATAGTATAACTTTATCTTTCTGGTCGCGCAGGTAAAAGAAAATCCTTGAAAATCGCTTCATGAACAGTTAAAATAGTGAGTAAACGGTGCAAAGTAACTAATTTTACGGGTATTAAATCGTTAAGAGAAATGCAAGAAGGGAAACGACAGAAACAAGTGGGAAGTTTACTGAATGAAGAAATAAATTCCATATTTCAGCGGCTGGGACTGAATATGATAGATGGCGGCATGGTGTCTATTTCGGCCGTAAAAGTTACGCCCGACCTGCTGGAAGCCCGTATTTATGTGAGCTTATTTCAGGTGAAAAATGCCCAGGAGACCCTGGCGAAAATTGAGGAAAGGGCCTGGGAAATAAAGAAAGAACTAGCCAGCCGGGTGGCCAAACAGCTGCGCCGAATGCCCGAACTGAAATTTTTTCACGACGATACCCTGGACCACGTGTTTAAAATGGATGAGTTGTTTAAGAAGATCAATCCTCCGGGAAATGAAAAATGAAAAATTTGAAATGAGAAATTAAAAAGGAGGGTGCTTGCAGTTCGGGTACCAACCACAAACAACAAACCATAAACCACAAACTTGAACTTCCTCTTCGCCTGGCGATATTTTAAAGCAAAAAAAAGTACCAATGCCATTAATGTTATAGCATGGGTGAGCATTGTGGCCATCATGGGTATCACGTTTGCTTTTATTGTGGTGTTGAGTGTGTTCAATGGGTTTGAAGGACTGGTAAAATCATTGTATTCTTCGTTCTACCCCGATATAAAAATTGCTGCCAAATCGGGCAAGACCATTGTGCTTACACCGCAGCAATT
>Ga0114129_10016434_pt1 | contig 10532 bp, 16 predicted proteins | sample RhiMetdeltSRZDD1_FD_80071 | JGI IMG/M metagenome (GOLD analysis project Ga0114129, IMG submission 80071) | Populus rhizosphere microbial communities from Tennessee, USA - Rhizosphere MetaG P. deltoides SRZDD1 (version 2) (version 2) | ecosystem: Host-associated > Plants > Roots > Rhizosphere >... | reverse complement strand
TGCATCGGCAAGCGGACCAGAATACTTTTGCAACTCTTCTTCAGCTAACAGCGGGACGGGCCTTGGTTCGACAAACATTCCGACAAGGGAACCGCTCCAACCGCTTACCTGGATGACCTTGAAAAGAGATTGGACCGCTTCCGCCGTCAGATGAGCCGGATGCGCATTTCGGACTTCCTCTTTGTCCCGCGCGACGGTCGGGTCGGCCTCGATGCCGATTCGAGCACTTCCTTGATCGTAGATCAATCGTCCATTGGAAAAGATGGCGCAAGCTGACGCTTCCATCAGTATGAGCCCTAATGAGAAATGGTAAAGCGTCTGCTTCGCATGTGAAAATCGAAGCGCATTCGTCATTCGCATATGAATTGAATCCCCCAGATGCGATCGCTTCCCATCATTCCTCTCCAGTTACGATCTGCTTTTTGGCTGACCTTCGCCACCTCGCCTTCCTTGACCAGCCGCCAACCCTGAGGACATTTGTTGTCGATGAGATGGAGGGCATCGCGTCGTCCGACGGAAGACAGAATGTCACCTTCCGACTGCACTGAAAAAGTCACCACACCGCCGGTGGGGGTTTCACCGGTCAGCGACGCGTTGTACCCGCAACCGCCGACTCCTGCGACCGCCGTCAGGAACATCCAACCCGTTCTTCTGAGAACCGAACGCATCAATACCTTCGGAGAACGACGGGGATGCAGAACGGGACAATGGTAAGACCAAGACCTATTGCGGGGAGGCACAGAAGGTCTGCTCTTCCAGCGTTTCGTATCCTGCCCCAAACGACGGGAAATCTGCAATATCGCGTCCGCCGGTCATCCAAATATGAACACATTTCGCGGAGACCGTGGGAAGACTGTGTGGAACGTCATCGATCGATACGAGCATGGCTGGACGTGTCGTACCCACGACGATTATCCTGTTGCCTCGCTGCAGAAAAGCGGAATCAATTTTTCCCTGATACGAGACGGCAAATTCATCGCTTCGTTTCCCCATATCCTTCGGACCATAGGCCGGATGCTCCACGATCGGAAGTTGAGCGACGGCGATCGTGGTGGATCCCTCTCTTGATTCGGATTGAATGATTCTCCCTCCCAGCTGAATTGTTTTTCCAGCCGCCTGATTTGGCAGCATCCGCCAGCGAGAAAAGTCGAAGTTCGGATCGACCCCCTCCATGACCTCCTGGGGAAATATCTGAGAATGTGAACACGCACTCAATCCGACGTACACCAACATCGCCGCCATAAGGGAAACACGTTTCATATTGCTCCTCCTTACCCGTCTCCGGATTCCGATGCAATAAGAAAGTCTGGGCCTTCTTGCCTCCGCCATTACATGAATCGGACCTGAAATTGCACAAAGACCGCGTTCTGCGCAAATGGGTCCGTCCTGGAGTCAAACGCCGGAGTACCGGGACCGGTGCCCAATCCTTGATGGTGACGGAACTCATAGTTGATTTGCACCTTCGACTGTATCTTCGGAGGAAAATTCTCGAAATAGTAGGTTAAACCCACGATGGTTCTTGTATATAAGTCGTTCGACATCGTGGTGTTAGGATCGAACTGCTCCCACATGAACGTCGGTTCGAAGTTCTCCAGCGGACCGTCGGTGAAGAGGTATTTGGCCAACACGTAGTAGGTTCTTCGTTGCATCCCGGGAGCCCCCGAGCCGCCGCAAAGCGCGATGACCTGACAGGCTCCGTTCGCCGCGGTACCGACCGTCGTGGCATTGGCCCCATCGTGGCCCTGCCACCATTCTCCTTGAACCATAAAACCCGGAAATATCTTCGAGGTGTAACGAAAATCGATGGCATAGCGGTCAAACACCCCTTTGCCACGTCCATTGATCAACGTGCCGGCATTGTTCGATTCGCCTTGAATCGTCGTGAAGCTAACGAACGACACATCACTGCCGAAGAGACGGACACGGCTGTAAAACGCCTTCGGCTGGTTGGCACCGCCCAGACCGGATGTGGTGCTGACGAGGGCATTGGCTTGAAAGTTATTGTTGTTCATCATGCCGGCCACATATTCGAGGCGGTTGAAGATTTTTCCTCGCACATCCACAAAATAGTCACGCTCCTGGATGAACTCGATGGCTCCCCCTGTTCCTTTTGCGTTTTGTCCTGGTCCTCCGCCGCCGCCAATCGAGGTGAGATAGGGAGAGCTGATTACGTCGCGCAAACCTCCCGACGTTTCAGTGAAAATGCCGAACGGCATACGGAAGATGCCCAGGCGAAAGTGGTTCAGGTTCGGAGCCCACGATTGAACCGGCCGGATGTCCAAATAAGTCTCGCGAAAGAACGTCGTGGCGGTGGGTGTGGAAGCACCAACGGTCGGCGTATTGTTCGTTAAATTGATGCTCTGAAACTCCATTAAGGCGTGCCATCGGGGAATGACGTCGCTGATTTTTCCCCAGAACAGAAGCTCTGAACGTCGGATGGAGAAACTGTCCTGACTCCGGCCCTCCGGGACATGTGCATCGATGTGGCCGTACAGGAACTGCAGGGCATTGAGTCCGAAATTGACCTTGTCTCGAAGCATCGGCAGCAGCTCGGTCTTGTATTTCCACTCTTCAATTGAATCAAGTCGTCGTGCTTGGTCCGCGGCTCGATATTCTTGCTCCGCGCGGATCTGAATCCATTCGTCCATCGTGATCGTACCCTTTTGAAGTAGCAGGTCCTCAATGGCTGTGCCGCCTGGTGGAAGTTCCCTCGCCGGCGACGGACCTTGGGGAGTGACGGACGCATCGTCGGCTTTTTGAGCAACCAGCGCGCGCATGTTCGCGGGAGACGGATTCTTGATGGTTGATTCCGCCATCGAAGGTGAAGACTGCATCAGGATCAGGGTCACCGCTAAGGCCGAGCACACCAGCACGCGAAGAGATCTCATCTCGTTCCCCCCTGTTAGGTATGAAGAGGTCTACGTGACACGACCGGTGTAGTGGATTGGGATGACAGATCAATTGCCGCTCTGTTACGGGATTGTTAAAAAATCATCTGTCGTAAATTTCAGGCAGACGCCGGAGAAGGACTCCGACGGGGAATTGGAAAGTTAACGCAGAGTTAACAACGTTGTAATCGAACTGGAAAGCATCTCGCGTACTCTGCCGTCAATGGATACGGGACGCCGAGACAAAGGAGCGCTTCTATGCGAGTGATGCTGCTGGGCCCGAAAATTCTCACTAGCCTCGCGGTGTTCGGAGTCTTCGTATGGCCCATCATTCCCACCCATTCGGAGCCGGCCACACTCATCAAGGTAGACGGGTCGAGCACCGTATTCCCCATTACCGAAGCCGTGGCCGAAGAGTTTCAGAAGGAGACTCGTGGATCCGTGCGGGTGACGGTCGGAATCTCCGGGACCGGCGGGGGATTTAAGAAGTTCTGCCGAGGCGAGACGGATGTGCAGGATGCCTCGCGTCCGGTTCAGGCCGGTGAAATGGAAGCGTGCCGAACGAATGGAGTTCAATATTTCGAGCTGCCGGTGGCCTTCGATGCCCTGACACTCGCCGTGAGTCCTCAGGCCACATGGATCGATTCGCTTACCGTTGCTGAACTCAAACTCATCTGGGAGCCGACCGCTCAAGGCCGAATTCTCAAATGGAATCAGATCAGGGCGGCATGGCCGGACATGCCGATTAAACTCTTCGGTGCCGGCTCCGATTCGGGGACCTTCGACTACTTTACGGAGGCGATTGTCGGCAAGGCAAAAGCCAGTCGTGGTGATTATACGGCCAGTGAAGATGACAACACGCTCGTACAGGGCATTTCGAACGATAAACACGCGCTGGGCTACATCCCCTACGCCTATTATGAGCCTAATAAAAAACGGCTGAAAGCGGTGGCGATCGATGGAGGACAAGGGCCTGTGCTTCCTTCCCGCGAGACCGTCGAGAACGGCATATATCAACCGCTCTCTCGCCCGATGTTCATCTATGTCAACGCCAAATCGGCTGCCAAGCCTGAGATCAAGCGCTTCGTAGAATTTTATTTGGCTCAGGCCCCGACATTAGTTCCACAGGTGAAGTATGTGCCGCTTCCCAAACAAGCCTATGCTCTCGCGCTTTCGCATTTTCAGAACGGGAAAGTCGGTACAGCGTTTCAAGGAACGTCCACTATCGGGATGAAGATCGAAGATCTTTTGCGCAGAGAAGCCGCGCTCTAGAAGGAGCCATCGCATGGACGCCGACGTTGCAAAATCACACGTCTTCAAGCGAACACGGGAGTTTCAGGTTCCTCCCATCCTCGTTCCCAGGCTCAAGGAAAAGGGCATTGAACTCCTCTTAATGCTCGCCGCCCTGGCCTCGATAGCCGTCACCGTAGGCATCGTCGGAGTGCTCTCCTACGAATCCTTCATGTTCTTTCGTCATGTTCCTCTGCTGGATTTTCTGACCGATGGACAATGGACTCCGCTCTTTTCCGAACCACACTATGGCATTCTCTCGCTCGTATCCGGGACCTTGGTGACGACGACCGTCGCTCTGCTCGTAGCCATTCCCGCAGGCAGCATGGTCGCCATTTACCTCAGCGAATATGCTCCTCGCTCGGTTCGCGAAACCGTCAAGCCGGTCTTGGAGCTGCTGAGCGCTGTCCCGACGGTCGTCTACGGATACTTTGCCCTGCTGTTCGTCACGCCGGCCCTCCAGAAGATCTGGCCGGAGCTTCCGGGTTTCAACATGCTGAGTGCCGGACTGGTGATTGGCATCATGATCGTGCCCTATGTGAGCTCGGTCAGCGAGGATGCAATGCGTGCCGTTCCCTTGTACCTTCGTGAGGGCGCCTATGCCCTGGGAGCGACAAGGATGCAGACGGCGCTCCGCGTCGTGTTTCCATCGGCACTCTCCGGGATTGCCGCTGCCTATGTGCTGGGCGTGTCGAGAGCGATCGGAGAAACGATGGTCGTCGCCATCGCGGCCGGTATGCAGCCGACCCTCACGTGGAATCCGCTCGAGCCGGCCGCTACGATGACCGCGTATATCGTGCAGGTCAGTCTTGGCGATCTCCCTCACGGCAGTATCGGATATCAAACGATTTTTGCGACGGGTCTCACGCTGTTGCTCATGACCTTGGTCTTTAACATCGCCGGCCATGTCCTCCGGAAACGCTATCGACAAGTCTATTAGATCCGGCTTCGGTCGAGAGACACTCACTCGCCGCAAGCTCACCGATCTGCTGTTCGCCTCGGCAGGACTCTTCGTCATGCTGTTGGCTCTCTCCGCATTGCTGTCGCTGCTCGGCCAGCTGGCGTTTGACGGAGCAGACCGGCTGTCATGGCAATTTCTGACCTCCTATCCTTCCCGCTTTGCAGCCCAGGCGGGAATCTTAACCGCATGGCTTGGAACGGTGGTGGTGATGTTATTGACCGCTCTGATCGCCGTCCCGTTGGGACTGGCGACTGCTATCTATCTTGAAGAATATGCCTCGCGAAACTGGTTCACCGATGTGATTGAAATCAACATCGCCAATCTGGCCGGTGTTCCATCGATCGTCTACGGGCTGATGGCACTCGGGCTCTTGGTGTACGAGTTCCATCTTGGGCAGAGTTTTCTGACAGCCGGTTTGACGCTGGGCATGCTGATCCTCCCGATGGTCATCATCGCCACCCGCGAGGCCATTCGCGCCGTCCCGCCGCAGATTCGGGAGGCGGCGTATGCCCTCGGCGCCACGAAATGGCAAACGGTCAAAGATCATGTCATGCCTTATTCCATGGGCGGCATTCTGACGGGCTTGATTCTCGCCTTGTCACGCGCCGTGGGAGAGACCGCTCCATTGATCACAGTCGGCGCCTTGTCGTTTATCGCATTTCTTCCTCACGCGCCCTGGCAGGCGGATCTGCCGTACATCTCCCTTCAATGGATCTTCGATCCCTTCACGGTGATGCCCATTCAAATGTTCAATTGGATATCGAGACCCCAAGAAGATTTCCACGCGAATGCGGCCGCAGCCGGGATCGTGCTCCTGCTCATGACGCTGACCATGAATGCGTTCGCCATCGCCATTCGTGCCCGGTTTAGAAAACGAATACGCTGGTGACCATGACGGTGAGCGCACAACCATGCACGACGCTGAAAGCGGAAGCCAGGAACCTGAGTTTCTTCTATGGAAATACAAAGGCGCTTGAACACATTTCTCTCGGTCTGCGCGATCGCTGTGCGACGGCGTTGATTGGGCCGTCCGGCTGCGGAAAGACCACCTACCTTCGATGCATGAACAGGATGCACGACCTGTATCCTGGCAACCGATACGAAGGTGAATTGCTGCTCTACCCGGAGCGGATCAATCTTGTCGGCCAAGACATCGATCCGATCGAAATCCGTATGAGGATCGGGATGGTTTTTCAAAAGCCGAACCCGTTTCCAAAATCCATTTATGAAAATGTCGCGTACGGGTTGCGGATTCGCGAGGCCATCACGCGGCAGAATCTCGACCAAGCCGTCGAACGAGCCTTGCGAGACGCGGCACTGTGGTCGGAGGTCAAGGACCGGCTACATGAGCAGGCGTTCAATCTTTCCGGCGGGCAGCAGCAGCGACTCTGTATCGCCCGCGCCCTGGCTACCGGCCCGGAAATGTTGCTATTCGACGAGCCGACCTCGGCCTTGGATCCCTCTGCAACCGCGCGGATCGAAGAGCTGGTGACGACTCTCAAGCAAAAGGTGACGATCGTGATCGTCACCCATAACATGCAACAAGCCGCGCGCGTGTCGGACTATACAGCCTTCATGTACGAGGGGCGGCTGATCGAGTGCGACCGCACAGAAAAGATTTTTACGAACCCTTCGAACAAGCTGACCGAAGAATATGTGACCGGCCGGTTTGGCTAATATGATGTGAGGCATGGCTCCTATGCAACGGCACTTCGATCAAGAGTTAGAAGACTTACGAGCGCAGATCTTGCGAATGGGCACGCTCGTCGAAGAGCAAATCAAGCAGTCCATACAAGCGTTGGTCGATCGAGACGTCGATCTGGCCTCGCGCGTGATCGAACGCGATACGCTCGTCAACAGCCTCGATGTGGACATCGATGAAAATTGTATACGACTGCTCGCCCTCCAGGCTCCGGCTGCCCGTGATCTTCGATTTGTCACCACCGCGATGAAGATTTCCACCGAGCTGGAGCGTATGAGCGATCTGGCCGAAAACATTTGCGAGCGTGTGATCGAGCTCAACGAGGAACCGCAGTTGAAGCCTTACATCGACATTCCTCGCATGGCGAATTGGACCATGCAGATGGTACGCGAATGCCTCGATGCCTTCGTTCGGTCGGATGCCGTTCTGGCAAGAAAAGTCTGCGCCGACGACGATTTTGTCGACAATCTCACTCACCAGTTGTTTCGGGAACTGCTGTCCTTCATGATTGAAAACCCCGCCACGATCACAAGAGCGATTCGCCTCACCTTTATCGGCAAATATCTCGAACGCATCGCCGACCACGCCACCAATGTATCGGAGCTCGTGATCTACATGGTGGAAGGGAAGATCGTTCGCCATACGATCCCGCCCATTCTCTCGAACAGACCTTCCTGACGACGACCGATCCGAGCAGGAAAGTTCTATACGATCATGCTGCGTAGTTGACGGAGAAGAGGGTGTAGTCGAAGTGATGCCGACGCAGCACAATTGTACCGCGTCTCGCCAAACGGTCCACGGCGTGAAAGACTTGACTCCAGCTGTACTGCGGCAGCAGCGCGATCAACGAATCCAGCCCTACGACCGCCTCCTCATCAATATAATCGAGGATTGCTTGTTCCAGGGCATATGACTGATAAAGCGGTGGTCGAGCCTTGAGCAAGGCATTCGCTGTCATAAATTCTCCTGTCATGACTCATGAAAATGAGAACACCATTTGGTTCTCAGATTGTGACGAATGTGTTGGAGCAGGGCTGTAGCGGACCGCGACGACCCTGATCGCCCCTAATGTGATGAGAATTCCACCCAGCAGGACGAATTGCTGCCAGTTTTCACCGGAAAACCAGCGGGAGATGATTTCGGTTAACATGACGACCAACACGGTATCCACGATAAACGTTACGCGCACCCGTCCATCCGAACAATAGGTCAGGGTCGTTTTCAGCACTTCTACGACGGCCAACAAGGTCAGCGCATCGACGATAATGTGCCGGAGCGCGACTTCGAGGTTGGTGGTAAGCAACAACCGAAGATCGAGAAATGTCATAATGACGCCGCCCGCGAGGCCGATGAGGATGGTGACGATCAGCAGGCTGAGCGTGAACCTGACAGCGGCATCCCACACTTGCAGAATGTCGGGAGGCGTTGCGCCCGCTCTGATGTATCGGGCCAATCTCAGCTCACAGCTGCTCCAGATATGATTCAAACGCGGCGCCACTTCTGTTTCTCCTATCACAGAAATGCGTCTTTTGTGTCCCGCCAGAGCGAGTAGAGAAAGAACACGACCGCCACCACCGCAGCGACTTCGATGCTCGACGCGAGAATGTTGAGTACCACGTCACTAAACATTGGTCGCCTCCTTGTTTCCCGGAGGTTCATTCACAGTTCATCGACTGAAACCGGATGCAACAAGTCGCGAACTGACAAAACACCGACTATCGACCCCCCAGTGTGCACCGCCAGGTGTCTCGTTCCATGCTGTTCCATCAGATCTGCTGCTTCGGTAATCGGTCTGCGCGCGTCGATGCCAATGACCGGGCTACTCATAATTTCTTCGACGGGAACGTAATAAGGAACGCGTTCTGCTCCGACGACTTTCCGAATAATATCCGGTTCGGTGACGATTCCGACGATCCGGTTGTCCTGTTGGACGAAGACGCTTCCCACCTTGTGGTTGGTCATCAACTTGGCAGCCTCGATCGCCGACGTGCCGGTTTGGATCTGCACGAGCTTTCTGGTCATGAGTTTATCGACCGTGATCATGAAATCCTCCTTGATCGATGAATTTCGCTGGTGCGACGACGATGTAGGATGGACGTTCGGCAATACGATAGACGAGCGGAACTGTCCGTTTGTAGGTAATAGCCGGTTTCTCACCAGCCTCTGTTTGCATGCGTAGAATGGGGACGATCACTCGTTCCTCCATGGCGAGCAAGGTTCTCAACGCAAACCCAAAGGGGACGGCGAGAATTACACTGAGGGCAACGATAAAGATGTACGACTCCTGATAGGTCATCTGATCGCCGATCCGCGTATAGCAACCCTTGTCACGCAGAATCGTACCGATGAATTATTCCGGCACGGTCAACTCTGGGTAAACTGTGTGTTAACTCTTAGCGGAGGCCGAGAATAACCGAAAGGAGAGATTTCGAGGCGAAATGAAGATGATATAGGGGGAAAAGAGCCCTCGATTACTTTTCGATGAGCCGCCAGCCTTCTTTTTGCAGGCAACGCTCCGTGGCATTGAGAAGCAGGAGTTGGCTGCCCTGCTGAAGCTTGGGATCGCGCAGGGCCAGATTCTGGCACTTGTTGTAGTCGTTCGTATATTCCTCAGATGGTTTATTGGGATGGACCCATTCAGTGGTTGAACAAGCGTTGAGCGCGCCCACGACGATTCCCAGCATCAGCATCCACCCTTTCATGGACCCTCCAATTCAGATTGACAGCCGAGCGAAGATAAACCGTGGCTGAGTGCAGCGTCAAGAACACTGCTGCATGAAGGCCGACCATCCCCACTTCACCCATGCTTCCGTATGGTTGCGGATGCGGCCTATTGTCTGATAGTTTTCCTGCTCACTGCCTGTGAGTCGGAGGACATTGTGACATCGGCCGACAACCTGCTTTTGGACGCGAAGCAAGCCATTCTCGATGAACAGCACCGTCGATTCCAGGTTCTGTATGGAGAGGGCCGCAGGCAAGAGGCTCTCAGGCAGATTCAATTGACGATAGCCTGCGCCAAGGATCTGCTTTCCGAATCGTTGCGCGTGCTGGAAGAGGCCCTTGAAAGAGGGGACCACGCGTCCGGTCCGACCGAAGCTCCCACCTCCCGCTGATCTCAGCCACAACGTTGCTTGACAGGCTTCCGGCCAGTTGCTAGGTTTCGCTGCTGAATCTTCTGCAGTAAGCGCATCGGCGGCTGGCGTAGCTCAATGGCAGAGCAGCGGTTTTGTAAACCGCAGGTTGGAGGTTCAATTCCTCTCGCCAGCTCCAGACTTTTCCCTGACATTCCATGCAGTTTCATGGCAGGCCCCGTCTGAGGATTCTGGAGATACTCCACCGGGTGCGAAAGTTCATGAAGGGCTATCACGCGGTTGCCCGGCCTCGGTTGCGTCCAGATATCGGCCTTCACAACGCAAAAGTCATGGCGATATGGCCCACGCTCGAGGAGGCGATCGCCGCCTGTATGAATTCGGCGGATTACTATTACTCGTGGGGACACGGCATCTCGGACTGCACGATCGAGCCCTATGAGGGCATGGTGAGTGGTTATGAAGTCAGTCCCGATGCCGTGCGCCGCCTTGGGCACATGCTGAAAGAAGATGAAGGCCCGCAAGATACCTAAGCCTGATCTGGAGCTCGCCATTGACAACGCTAACCTGGACACCATCCGCCACTCGGACGGGAATTGGAC
>Ga0114129_10016429_pt1 | contig 10534 bp, 9 predicted proteins | sample RhiMetdeltSRZDD1_FD_80071 | JGI IMG/M metagenome (GOLD analysis project Ga0114129, IMG submission 80071) | Populus rhizosphere microbial communities from Tennessee, USA - Rhizosphere MetaG P. deltoides SRZDD1 (version 2) (version 2) | ecosystem: Host-associated > Plants > Roots > Rhizosphere >... | reverse complement strand
TGCACTCCATTTTGCAACGCTGTACGGGGCGGATGACCAAGCTCACTTTCAACGCGCGCTGGCTGATGATCGCTCGAGACGCAACCTGCGCAGCGGTTCTGATGGTCGTCGCCGCAGATTGCGTGCACGCGCAACCTCCGTCGTTGACGCAGGTGATCGCGCGCGCCGGCGAGTACGTTCGCGAGTTCGAGGGCCAGCTCTCCGGCATCGTCGCCGAAGAAACGTACGAGCAGGAATACTTTTACCGGCGAGGTCGATCGCTCAATCCGTTGCAGCAACGGCGGACGCTGCGCGCTGATCTGCTCTTGATGCGTCCCGAAGGTGAGCTGAGCTGGGTTCAGTTTCGCGACGTCTTCGAGGTCGATGGCAAGCCGGTGCGCGACCGCGAAGAGCGTCTCACCGCGCTCTTCCTCAAGCCCACGCGATCGACGCTCGAACGCATCGCACGAATTCGCGCGAAAGCGCGCGCTACAACATCGGCAACGTCGACCGCACGATGAACGTCCCCGTGCTGCCGCTTCAGGCGATCGATCCGGCGGTGCAGCCGCGATTCAGGTACTCGCTCGCCGATCCCGCACGACGCGGCAACGAAGAACCTGCGCTGCCAAACACACCGAGCTTTCGTGTTACGACCGAAGTGTGGGTCGTCCGCTACGAAGAAATCCGAGGCCCGACGCTCGTTCGCAGTCCGAACGGCGAAGACCTTCGCTCGAGCGGCAGGCTCTGGATCGAGCCGGCGACGGGCCGTGTGTTGATGGGAGAGGTCGTGACGCGGAACCGCGACGTCACGGCTCGCCTTACGGTGAGCTTTCAATCCGAACCGCTGCTGGGTTTGCTGGTGCCGGTTGAGATGCACGAGGAATACCGGATGAAAGACAAGGCAAACCTCATCGTCGGCACCGCGACCTACGGAAAATTCCGCCAGTTCCAAGTCACGGTGGATCAGCGAATCCAGGGGATCTGGTAGTTGGATCGGGTAATTGGATAATCGGGTAATCGAGTAATTGGATTGGTTGATTGAGAGATGGATTGGCAGAATTGGATTGGGCCGATTGAGCAATCCAATCAATCAATCTTCTCCAAATTCTCTCAATCCAATTACCCGATTACCCAATTACTCAATTACCAGATTCATCTATAATCCTGTGGTTTTCCCCCGTAAACCCGAGTCAGAACGGAGCGAGCTGCGATGGTGTCCGTCCTCTTTCTCTCGTTGTTAGTGGCTGCCGAGCCGTCAGTAAGCGGCATTGTCAAAGACTCGACCGGAGGCGCCATCGCCGGCGCATCGGTCGTCATGCGCACGAGCTCGGGCACGGAACAGACCGTCAGCGGACCCGACGGCCGCTTCACGTTGAATCGGACTCCGGACGGCGCGGCCACGCTCGTCGTTCGTGCCGGCGGCTTTGCCGAGAAAGAGCAGGCGGTTTCGGGATCGGGCGAGGTGGAAGTTGTGCTGGTGCCCGCCGGGCTGCTCGAAACCGTCACGGTCACACCGTCCCGCAGCGAAGAACGCCTCGGCAACGTTCCGGCCAGCGTCAGCATCATCGACGCCGCGGAGATCAAAGCCTCGCCGGCGCTCGTCGCCGACGACGTGCTGCGCCGCATTCCGACGTTCAGTCTGTTCCGCCGGTCGAGCAGCCTGTCGTCGCATCCGACGACGCAGGGGGTGTCGCTGCGAGGCATCGGACCGAGCGGCGTGAGCCGGACCCTCGTGATGGTGGACGGCGTGCCGTTCAACGATCCGTTCGGCGGCTGGGTCTACTGGACGCGCGTGCCGATGAACAGCGTGGATCGGATCGAGCTGGTCGACGGCTCGAGCTCGAGTCTCTACGGCAACTACGCGATGGGTGGGGTGATCAACATCCTGGGCGCCCGGCCGTCGCGGCGAACCGTGGAATTGAAAACGCAGTACGGCAACAAAAAGTCGCCGAAGCTGGATTTCTTCGGGTCCGATGTGTGGGGCAAGGTCGGGATGGCGGTCGAGGGCAGCGTGTTCGATACCGACGGCTTCCCGATCGTGGTCGCGAACGAGCGGGGCGTGGTGGACAACAACGCCACCGTCAAGTTCAAGAACGTGAACGTGAAACTCGACTACAGCCCGGGTCCCGCCGCGCAAATCTTTTTCAGGGGCGGCTATTTCAGCGAGGACCGCGGCAACGGGAAGATCGAGGAAGTGAACGACACTCGCTGGAAGTCGGCCAATGGCGGTGTGAAGCTGCGGATGCCGGACGAGAGCATGCTTCAAGCGACCGTCTTTGTCGACCACACCGACTTCCACAGCACGTTCCTCGCGGTCCCCGCGACCAATCCGCCGAGAAACAGCGTCCGGTTGACCGTCGACCAGAACGTGCCTACCGACAGCGTCGGCGGCATGCTGCAATGGTCCAGGGCGTTCGGCTTGCGCAATACCCTCGGCGTCGGCGGCGACTGGCGATGGGTGGACGGCGAGAGCCGTGAGGACACCTACAATCAGCTCGGCCCGATCGTCTCGCCGGTCACCGGTTCGGTGTTGGCGCTGCTACGCAAATCGGGCGGTACGCAGCGGAGTCTCGGCGCGTTCGTGCAGGATGTGTTCACGCCGATCGACAAGCTGGTGCTCACGGTCAGCGCGCGAACCGACAGCTGGAACAATTACAACGCGCACAACGTGGAAACCAATATCCCGTCGGGAACGCCTACCGCCCAGAGCAATCCGAATCTGCCGGAACGCGACGATCAGGTGGTCAGCCCGCGCGTCGCCGCGCTCTATCACGTAACGGGGCAGGTGCGCGTCTGGGGAGACTTCAGCATGGGCTTCCGGGCGCCGACGCTCAACGAGCTCTACCGATCGTTCTCGGTCGGCGCGGTCCGCACGTTTGCGAACGCGCAGCTCGGACCCGAGCGGCTCAAGGGCGGTGAACTTGGCGTCAGTATCGCTCCGGTGCAGAACTTCGTGGTCCGCGCGACCTTCTACGACAATCGGGTCAAGAATCCGGTCGCGAACGTCACCATCGGCACGAACCAGTTGCAGCGTCAGAATCTGGGGCGCACGCGCATCCGCGGCCTTCAGACCGACGCCGAAGTGACGGTCGGGTCGTACGTCCGAATCGGCGGCGGGTATCTGTTCAACAACGCGAAGGTCCGCGAGTTCAACGCGAATCCAGCGCTGGTCGGCCTGTATCTGCCCCAGGTGCCGAAGCATCGCGGCTCGTTCCAGGTGGCGTACGCGAACCCGCGTCTCTTTAATGCCGCGTTCAGCGTGCAGGGTTTCGGACGTCAGTTCGAGGACGACCAGAACGTCCGTGTCGTCCCCGGCGAATCGACGCCCGGGCTGCCCGGCTACGCGATCCTGGACATCACGGCGTCCCGATCCATTGGACCCAACCTCGAGTTCTTTTTCGGGGTTCAGAACCTGACGGACAAGGAGTACATCGCCTTCACGCAGCCGACGACAACCGGCTCGCCTCGTCTGATGAACGGCGGTGTCAGAGTCCGCTGGTCGGGTCGATGAAGCACACTCCGCCCGACTTACCGGGGCGAGCTCTGCGGACTCTGCTTACTCTGCGTGCTCTGCGCAGCGTCCTTCTTTTGACGCTTGAACGATCCGGAATCGACGGCTTTCCCCGTTCGTGAAATCGCCTCGAACAGGAAGTCGTCCTTGTCGATCTCGATCAGCATGAACGAGCGGTCCTGATCGTAGCCGGCGGCGGTCAGATCGGACTTCTGCAAGTCGCCGCGCCGCAGCTGGCCGGCAGCGCCCGACAGGAAGTAGTAGATCCCCTGCTGCGGCTTGATCCGCTCGTAGACGTGGTCGTGGCCCGAGAAAACCACGTTGACGCCGTACTTCACGAAGATCGGCTCGAGCAGCACCCGCAAGTCGACCTCCGACCCGTGGCGGCCTGCCGATGAATACAGCGGGTGGTGGAAGAACACGATCTTCCAGTCGTCGTTCGAGCTCGAGAGCTGTTTCTCGAGCCACTCCTTCTGTTTCGGATCGATGTAGTCGGAGTCGAGCGCGAAAAAGCGCACGTTGTTCTTCTTGAACGTGTAGTAGCGCTCGCCGCCCATGTTCCACGGCTTGAAAAAGACGTTCTTTTGATTGTCGTGGTTGCCGAGCGCCGCGTAGAACTTCACGCCGCCGTCGAGCAGCGTTTTGTACGGGGTCGAAAACTTCCTCTCGAAGTCATTCGGGTTCTGGCTGCCGTACATGTTGTCGCCGAGCATGATGACGAACTCGAATTTGAACGTGTCGTGCACTTTGCTCATCAGGTTGGCGATGTCGTACTGCGGCGTGTCACCCGTCCCGTTATCGCCCATCGCGGCGAACTTCACCGAGTCGGGCTTGTTGGCCAGGGTGATGTCCTGCGCGTGGAGGACCTGCCACGCGAGGAACAAACAGGCGACGAGCTGAACGAATATTCGACGATGCATGGTTGATTACCGTGTGACCACCGGCACGGCTTCGGGAATGAAGTCGGCGATGAGATTGGCCTTGGTATCGCGCAGGATGAGATAGCGCCCCATGAACCGGTACTCGAGGCCTTCGGGCAGCTGGGGCAGGTTGCTCAGCAGCAACGGCGGAACAGTAGCGAGATCGGCCTTCGCCGGATACTCCGCATTGACCTTCGGCGGATTCTGAGACGGCACTTCCTTCATCGCCGCCTTTCGGTCCTTCGGCGCGCGACTCTGCGCGTCTTTGACGACGATGTCGCGAATGACGGGCGCGACGCTGCCGAAGAGATCGCCCTGCCTGGCATCCGGTCTCGCGAGCCGCATGCGGGCCGTCAGTGCGCGCTGACGGATTTCAACGTTCGATGTCGTATTGCCCGGCTTCTCCGGCGGCAGCCCCCCGTCTTCCTTCTTCTGAAGCTCGACGTAGGCCTTCGCACGATCGAGAAATTCCTTCACGGCCGTGGCCGTCGGATTGACGCGCTCCTGCGCCTGGCTCGTCGGGAAGGCGGCCGCCAGGGCAGTCATCACGCCGACGATCACCAGGAGCCGGTTCAGGTGAAGTCTGGCTGGGTTGGCGAGCAACTTGCTGGAACTCCTCAGTTGTGTCACGGGAATGACTTTTACAAAGAACGTACCCTCGGGTCGGCCATGAAGCTCATCGTTCAACCTGATGCAGGCGTCGCGCCGGTCATCAAGGCGATCAAGCGCGCCAAGCGGACGATCGACATTCTGATCTTCCGCCTCGACAACGATGCGATTGCCGAAGCTCTGCAGACCGCCGTGCAGCGCGGCGTCGACGTCCGCGCGCTCACCGCCCACACCAATCGCGGCGGCAACAAGAAGCTGCGCAAGCTCGAGCTGCAGCTGCTCGAGGGAGGCGTCACCGTCTCGCGCACCGCCGACGACTTCGTGCGCTATCACGGCAAGTTCATGATCGTCGACGGCACATGGCTCCACGTTTACGGCTTCAACTTCACGCGGGCGGACATGGGCCGGAGCCGCAGCTTCGGCGTCATCACCAGAAACCGGAAGCTGGTGCGTGAGGCTCAGAAACTTTACGACGCCGATTTCAACCGGCAGCGCTACACGCCGTCGTCCAACCGGTTCGTCGTCAGTCCGGGGAATGCGCGCGAACGTCTGGCAAAGTTCCTCGCCGGCGCTCACAAGGAGCTGCTCGTCTACGATCCCGAGCTGTGCGACGACGCGATGCTCGGCGTGATCACGCAACGCATCAAGGCGGGCGTGACGGTGAAAGTCATCGGGAAGGTCGAATCCAAGTGGGACGTGCCATGCGACAAATACAGCGGTAAGCGGCTGCACGTCCGCGCGATCATTCGCGATGGTTCGCGGGCATTCATCGGCAGCCAGAGCTTGCGCCGGCTCGAGCTCGACAAACGGCGGGAGGTCGGCATCATCATCAACGATCGCAAGGTGGTCAAGGCCCTCAAGGAGATCTTCGAGCGCGACTGGGCCGAGACCGACGCGGGCCGGAAGGAATCGAAGAGCGCGCGCGCCTCGCTCGCCAAAGCCTCGTAGGGGCCGGTATGATCCACTCGACCGGATGTCCCCCTCTCCCGAGCCGCTGCGCCTGGCCTTTCTCGGCTGCGGTTTCATCACCCGTATCCACAGTCGCCATCTGAGCCATTTCGGCGGCGACATCGTCTCGAGCTTCGCCAGCCGCGACGCCGCCCGGGCCGAGAAATATTGCCGCCGTTACGGCGGGGCGCAGAGCTACCGGGACTACGCGGCGGCGATTGACGATCCGCGGATCGACGCGGTGGTCGTGGCCGTGCCGCCGCGATTTCATCTCGACCTCACCTTGAAGGCGCTTGCCGCCGGCAAGCACGTCATCGTCGAGAAACCGGCGCTCCTCACCGCCGCGGACTATGAGACCGCCATCGCCGCGAGAAACAGAGCCGGGCGCGTGGTGGTCGTCGGAGAAAACGATCACTACAAGCCGCTGGCGGTGTGTCTGCGGCGGCTGCTGACCGAGAACGCGGTCGGCGAGATGGTGTTCGCGCACTTCACGACGATCGCGTGGAAGCAGAAGGCGGCTGCCGACTGGCGTAACGACGAAGCCATGGCGGGGGGCGACGCGTTTTTCGAGGAAGGCATTCACTGGCTGCACCTGGCCGGCAGCCTCGGTCCGGCGATCACGGCGATCGAGGGGTATCGGCCCGCGGTTTCGCGCGGCGGCCCCGACACGCGCGCCAAGAGCATGATGGTGGCGTTTCGTTACGACAACGGCGCGGTCGGATCGCTGTATTACTCGCGAGAGGTGCCGTCGCTCCTGAAAGGACTTCGGCTGTCGAAGATTTTTGGCCGTGACGGCGTCATCACCTTCGAGTCCAATGGTGGTGTGGTGTTGGTCCGGGGCAGAGGCCTGCCGCGAGTCATCTTCCCGGGATTTCGCGATATCCGCGGCTATCGCGCGATGTATCGCGATTTCCTCCGGGCGATTCGAAGCGGATCCGCGCCGGAGATGAGCCTCGAGCGTGCGCTCGCGGATCACCGCCTCATGGATCAGATTTACGCGATACGGACGCACTCGAAGTCCGCCTGAAGGCGGACACCACGTACGGTGAAGGCGGACGCTACGGTGGGCAGCGAACGATTCGACATCATCGTGATCGGCAGCGGCGCGGGCGGTGGAACCATCGCGCACGCCTTGTCGTCGACCTCTGCCCGCATCCTGATCCTCGAGCGCGGCGACTTCATTCCCCAGGAAGACGAAAACTGGAGCCCCGACGCCGTCTGGAGGGATTTGCGCTACCGCGCGAAGGAACAGTGGCTCGACGCTGAAGGCCGCCCGTTTCTCCCCTACATTCATTACTGCGTCGGCGGCAACACCAAGTTCTGGGGCAGCGTGCTCTACCGCATGCGGCGCGAGGACTTTGAGGCCGTCGAGCACGTGGACGGCGTTTCGCCGGCCTGGCCGATCGATTACGAGACGCTCGAGCCCTACTACGAGCGCGCCGAGCGGCTCTATCAGGTCCATGGACAGCACGGGCTCGATCCGACCGAGGCGCCGCGCGGGCCGTACCCGTTCGCGCCGGTGCCTGATGCGCCGCGCATGGCGGAGATCGTCATGCGCCTGCGCGAGCAGGGGCTCCATCCGTCGCCGCTGCCGCTCGGGCTGATTCGTCCCGGCGAGCCGGGCGGCTGCGTTCTGTGCAGGACCTGCAACTCATTTCCCTGCAAGCTGCACGCGAAAAGCGAAGCCGATATTTGCGGTGTGCGGCCGGCGACTGGACGGCCGACCGTGACGCTCTGGACGCACGCGTACGCCAAACGGCTGCTCACCGCACCGTCGGGTCGCCGGCTCGAGGCGGTCGAAGTCGAGCGCGATGGCGAGACGCGCCGCGTGGAGGCAGGAACGATCGTCGTCTCGTGCGGCGCGGTCAATTCCGCGGCGCTGCTGCTGCGGTCCGCCTGCGACGGGCATCCCAACGGCCTCGCGAACTCGTCGGGGGTGGTCGGCAGGCGATACATGGCGCACCTCGCGACCATGATGCAGGGGTTCGACGCCTTTCGCGCCAACGACACGGTGTTTCAGAAGACCGTGGCCGTCAACGATTTCTACTTCCGCGGACCATCCACGAAATACCCGTTGGGGCAAATCCAGGCGCAGGGGCGGACGCATGGCATCATGGCGCAGCAGGCGGGTCCGGAGTGGCTGGCTCGCATTTCGCGTCGCATCCCGCTGCGGCTGTTCGACGAGTACGTCGCGCAGGGCGTGGACTGGCTGGCGATGACCGAAGATCTGCCGTTGGCCGAAAATCGCGTCACCGTCGACGGCGATGGACGGATCCGATTGCACTATCGACCGAGCAACATGGCGGCGCACAAAACGCTGGTCCGGGAAGCGCAACGCATGCTGCGCGGCGCCGGGCTCCGTTTTCCGGTGCCGCCCGTGTCGCTCGGGACGAGCAACACGACACATCAGTGCGGGACGGTGTGCTTCGGTGACGACTCGCGCACCTCGGTGCTCGATTCGTTCTGCCGCGCGCACGACGTCGAGAATCTCTTCGTCGTCGACGCGTCGTTCTTCCCCTCGTCGGCTGCGGTGAATCCGGGTCTGACGATCGCCGCGCAAGCCCTTCGCGTCGCGGATCACATCAAGGAGACCGAGTTGTGAGAGCGCGTTCGTTCAGCCACACCGGCATCACAGTGTCGGACTTCAACAAGGCGGTCCGGTTCTATTGGGATGTGTTCGGCTGCCCGCTGGTCGGTGTTGCCGATACGCCGCCCGAACGCGTGCGCTCGTTCTTCGGGATCGACGCCGAGCGTCCGTCGTGCAAGATTGGATGGATCCGTGTTCCTGGAGGCGCGACGCTCGAGATCTTCGAGTTCCGGCCGCAGCTGGCTGCCGTGGCAGTGCCGTGGAACCGCGTCGGCCTGACGCACATCGCCTTCAACGTGCGGAACACGCAGAAGTGGTACGACTACCTCGTGAGCAAGGGCGTCGACTGTCTGTCGAAGCCCGAGCGCTCGCCCCGCGGCCACACGTTTTTCTTCGCGAAGGACTTCGACGGCAATCTGATCGAGATGATGGACCTCGGCTACATGTATTACGTGCTGCAGTATCTCGGTCCGCTGGGCGGATGGCTGTTCAGGCGAGGCATGTACAAGCAGTACTACGAGAGCTGAAATTCGTGACGGTTCTGTGGCCTAGGCCGGCGATTCCACCGGGCGCAGGCGCCTCACATGCTCGCCGATTCTCACGGAACCGGTGAAGAGCGATCCGACCGGGATGAATCCCCACAGCTGATGACGCGCGAGCGCGGCGAGTCCAGCCGACGCGATACACCCGCAGTTCGAGCAGTCGGGCGCGCCGCCGAACTGGCACGGCGTGATGCGCGTCTTGAGATCCGCGGAGATGCTCGCTGTCGTTCGTGCGAAGACGCACTCCTCGGGCGACGCCGGTGGATTGGCGTAGACGTCGATCAACCCTTTGGGCGCTTCGAGCTTCGGGTAGCGAAGGCGCAGCGCCATCAGGTCGGCGACGACGCGCGCGCGGTCGGCCGGCGTCAACCGCTCCGCCGACACCTCGCCGATTTGCGGCGTGTACAGGCTGATCCAGATCTTGCGCGTCTCCTCTTTTGCCGACCAGAAGGCGAGGAACTCGTCGAGATAGCCGGGTCGATTGACCTGCTGCTTCGTCACGGTGCAGTGCACCACAATCTTGTGGCCGACGATGTGCTTGAGGACGCGGTCGTAGGTAGCCGGTGTGCGCCGCACGTCGTGTTCGGGCTGCAGTCCGTCGATCGAGACGACAATTGACACCCTCGGCTGGTTCGCCCATTCGCGCGGGATCTCCCGCACGGCGCTGGTCACCAGCTGGACGTGAATGCCGCGACCGGTGAGCAGCGGCACCAACGTGATGAGTTCGCGATACCGGACGAGCGGCTCGCCGCCGACGATGGAGATGTGCAGCGGCCGACGCTCATCGACAAGCTGCAGCATGCGGTCGATCAGTTCCTGGCCTTTGAAGTCGCGCAGTTCGCGGAGGGTGACATCGCCGCCCAGATGATCGTCGCCGTAGGCGTAGCAGCCAGGGCAGCGCAGCGGGCATTCGCGGGTGATTTCAATCGACAGGGCCGGCGTGTATCCGGCGAGGATCCGACCCCAAGCCGGAATAACCCAATCCATAGAACGACAACTATAACCCACTCAGCCTGAGCAGTACAGACGTCAACGCCCTGCAACGAGTATCGTTGCAGGCGCGATCATTCGCCTCTGCGCGCGCGCGATCTTCGAGCGACGCAGATTCGCTGTTGCCTTGCGTGAAGGTTGGGACGTCGGGCGTGTTCCAGCCTCATCCGTGGCCTCGAGGTGTCATGACACCAACAGTCTTCTATCTTCACGGTTTCACGTCGTCGGCCCATTCGACGAAGGCCGGCTATTTTGCCGAACGCCTCGCGCCCTTCGGCATCACGCTCCGTTGTCCCGATTTCAATGTGCCCGACTTTCGAACGATGACGATGACCCGCATGCTGAAACAGTTGGCCGGAGAACTTGTGACCGCCGGCCGGGCGCCGGTGACGCTGATCGGGTCGAGTCTCGGCGGAACCGTGGCAATCCTCGGCGCATCGCGCTTCGC
>Ga0114129_10016428_pt1 | contig 10534 bp, 9 predicted proteins | sample RhiMetdeltSRZDD1_FD_80071 | JGI IMG/M metagenome (GOLD analysis project Ga0114129, IMG submission 80071) | Populus rhizosphere microbial communities from Tennessee, USA - Rhizosphere MetaG P. deltoides SRZDD1 (version 2) (version 2) | ecosystem: Host-associated > Plants > Roots > Rhizosphere >... | reverse complement strand
GACGACCGCCGGACCGCGCTGGCGTGCGCCCGCACACAGGTACGGATCAAGCATCGCGGCCGCGCCCGCGTTGTCCGCCACATCGAAGCGCTGGGGATCAACCGCGACATCGCCAGGGAAGCGGTCGCTGAAGTCTTCGCGGAGCTCGACGAGAACGCGCTGCTCGAACAGGCCCTCGACCGTCGGCTCCGTCACGGACTCTCGCTGAGCGACGCGGCCGTCTTTCGACGCGTGCACCGGTACCTGCTCGGCCAGGGTTTCGATCCCGGCCGTGTCACCGAGCTCCTTCGCCGTCGGGCGAAATCCCTGTAACCTGTACTCTGCAACCTGTAACCTTCGTGGCCTCCGTCATGACAGCGAACGAGATTCGGCTTTCTTTCCTCAAGTACTTCGAGCGCAACGGCCATCGTATCGTCCCCAGCTCGCCCCTCGTGCCACACGAGGACCCGACGCTGCTGTTCACCAACGCCGGGATGAACCAGTTCAAGGACGTGTTCCTTGGCAAGGAGACGCGCGACTACACGCGGGCGACGACGGCGCAGAAGTGCATGCGGGTGAGCGGCAAGCACAACGACCTCGACAACGTCGGGCCGTCGCATACGCATCACACGTTCTTCGAGATGCTCGGCAATTTCTCGTTTGGGGACTACTTCAAGCGCGAGGCGATTCCATTCGCCTGGACGCTGCTGACCGAGGAGTGGACGCTGCCGGTCGACCGCCTGTGGGCGACGGTCTTTCATGGCGATGCCGGCGTTCCGCGTGATACAGAGGCGTACGACATCTGGCGGAAGTTCCTCCCGGTGGAGCGGATCGGCGAGCTGGGGGCCGCGGACAACTTCTGGCAGATGGGCGACACCGGACCGTGCGGCCGCTGCTCGGAGATTTACTACTTCCGTGGCTCAGAGATCGGATGCGGCGAAGAAGCGGCGGGTGGTGTCTGCCGCGGGCTCGAGTGCAGCTGCAATCGATTCGTCGAGATCTGGAACAACGTCTTCATGGAGTTCGATCGGCAGGGTGATGGGACGCTGAAGCCGCTGCCCGCCCCGTCGATTGACACCGGCATGGGGCTCGAGCGGGTCACCGCCGTCATCCAGGGCACGCTCTCGAACTACGACACGGATCTCTTCACGCCGCTGCTGCGCACGGTTGGTGAGCGGGCGGGAACGACGTATCGCGGCTCGATGGAGCCGACTGACGTGTCGATGCGCGTCGTCGCCGACCACATGCGCGCCATGACGTTCCTGATAGCCGATGGCGTCGTGCCGTCCAACGAATGGCGTGGCTACGTGCTGCGGAAGATCATGCGGCGCGCGATGCGCCATGGCAAACGCCTCGGCGTCAGCGAGCCGTTTCTGTACGCCCTGGTCGACGTGATCGTCCGCGAGTTCGGCGACGCGTACCCGGAGCTGAGCGCCGGTCACAAGGCGATCGCCCAGGTCATCCGCAGCGAGGAAGAACGCTTCAACGTCGTTCTCACGGAGGGACTCCCCCGGCTCGAGGAGGTGCTCGACAAGGCCGCCGCGGGCACCAGGTTGGTCGACGGGGACGCCGCGTTCCGGCTGTACGACACCTTCGGCCTCCCGCGCGACTTCATCGAGGACATGATCGAGGACCGCAAGCTCTCACTCGATCGCGACGGGTTCGAGCGCGCGATGGAAGGCCAGCGCGAGAAGGCGCGCGCGAAGAGCAAGTTCAAGGGTGGCGCGCGCGAGGACGCGGCCTTTGCGGGCTTTGCGGACGTGCCTGCGACCAGATTTGCCGGCTACGACAATGCATCGGTCAAGACGCGAGTGCTGGCGATCGCCACGCTCCAAGGGGACGAGGAGACACCGGTCGAAACGTCGACACTCTCAACCGGCGATACCGGCTGGGTCGTGTTCGAAGAAACACCGTTCTATCTTCAAAGCGGCGGTCAGGTGTCCGACATCGGGGAGCTGCGAAATGATTTCGGCTTCCGCGGCGTGGTGAGCGAGGTCGCGGCAGTGGGCAGCGGCGTTCGCGTGCACACCGTTCGCGTCGAGAGCGGTGAGATTGCCGTGGGCGCGCCGGTGATCGCCGAGATTGACGCGCAGCGACGCGCAGCCATTCGGCGCAACCATACGGCCACTCACCTGCTCCATGCGGCGCTGCGTCAGGTCCTCGGCGCGCACGTGAAGCAGGCGGGCTCGCTCGTAGCCCCCGATCGCTTCCGCTTTGACTTCGTGCATTTCAGCGCGGTTACCCGGGAACAGCTTCTCGAGATCGAACGGATCGTCAACGAGCAGGTGCTGAAGAACACACCCGTACAAACCGACGTCAAGGCAACACAGGAAGCGATCGCGGCGGGCGCCATGGCGCTCTTCGGCGAGAAGTACGGTGACAAAGTGCGCGTTGTGTCGGTGCCGGGATTCAGCGTGGAGCTGTGCGGCGGCACCCACGTGCGCGCGACGGGCGACATCGGCCTGTTCGCGATCGTGTCGGAGAGCGGTATCGCCGCGGGCACCCGCCGTATCGAGGCGATCACCGGACTCGAGTCGGTGAAGGCCTTCCAGGCACAACGCGAGCTGGCGTCATCGCTCGCGGAATCTCTGAACACGAGGCCCGAGGAAGTCGCCGCGAAAGTGGTCGCGCTCCAGGAGGAGACAAAACGCCTTGCCCGCGAGCTCCAAACCGCCAGGATGAAGGCGGCGATGGGCGGGGGGGGCGCAGGGCAGCCGGAGGAAGCCGTCAATGTCGCCGGCGTGACACTGGTCGCGCGCGAAGTCAGCGGCCTCGACAAGGACGGCCTTCGTGCGCTCGTCGATCAGCACCGCGCCAGGATCAAGAGCGGTGTCGTCGTGCTGGCGGCGCCAGGCGACGACAAGGTCACCATCGTGGTTGGCGTAACACCGGATCTCACCAAGAAAGTGCCGGCGGGCCAGGTGGTAAAGCAGCTTGCCACGATCGTGGGCGGCGGGGGCGGAGGACGTCCCGATTTCGCCGAAGCCGGCGGCAAGGACCCGTCGAAGATCGGCGAAATGCTCGCCGCCGCACCCGGCATCCTCGAGAAGATGATCACAGGCGGGCCGTAAACGCCCGCCTACGACGCGAGAATCGCTTCCGCGCGCTTCGCGTCTTCGACCCTCACGAGCAGGTCGACCCCCCTCATCTGCATATCCGGCCGAAGACCGCCGGCATCGTCCGCACGAATCAGGCACTCAATCCCCGCGGCGTCAAGTGCACTTTTCGCCATATCGGACTCAAATCTGTTCAGAAATGTATGAACGCGGACAAGAGTGTGATCACCGGGGTGGCACGCCATCACCCCATCATGAACCAGTTTCGTCGCTAACGGTACGCCCTTGCCCCACCGATATCTTGATCGCCTGCTACCCCGCACTCTCGTCCTCGCGCTCGCCGCTGCTCTGCTGACGCCGATATCGGCGCATGCGCAGATCTATGCGTGGCGCGACGTAAACGGAACGCTGGTCCTGTCGGACCGGAAGCTCAGTAACGGCGCATTGACATACGCCGTGCCCGATGCGCCAACCATCCGCGCAACGACGCCGCTCGTGGCGGTGAAGTACCGCGACACGTTCGAGCCGCTCGTCCAGGAGCATGCGCGGCGCCACGCGCTGCGCCCCGAACTCGTGCGGGCTGTCATCCACGTGGAATCGGGATTCAACCCGCTGGCGCGCTCGCCGCGCGGCGCGATGGGCCTGATGCAGCTCATGCCCAAAACCGCCGCCGAGCTCGGTGTCCGCGATGCCTACGACCCGGCAGAGAACATCCGCGGGGGCTGCACCTACCTGCGCAAGCTGCTGGATCGCTACGACGGCAACGAGGAGCTCGCGCTGGCCGCGTACAACGCCGGCGCTGAGGCGGTCGATCGCCACGGAAAGACCGTTCCGCCGTACCGGGAAACGCGCGACTACGTGAAGAGAGTCGCGGCTCGCGGCGGCGACATCCGCCAGGTGGCGCTCACCAGGAAGGCCGTGTACAAGACCTTCGAGATCGTCGACGGTCGAGCCATTCCGCACTACTCGTCGCAAAGGCCCGCCACCGGCACGTTCGAAATCATCGTAAATTAAGCGCATGAGACGGATGCTGCTGATCGTAACCATGGCCGCCATGGTTGTCGCTGCACCGGCGTTCTCGCAAAGCCGTGCGTTGACCGACATGGTCAAGGCCGAGCAGATGTTCGCGGCGCGCGCGCTCGTCGTCGGCTGGAAGCAGGCGTTCCTCGAATATTTCGCCGACGCTGCCGTCGGATTCGACGGCGACCAGACCGCGCCGGCCAAGAGCCTTTTCCGCAAACAGCCGGACCCTCCGAAGGATCTGCGCATCCTGTGGGAACCCCGGTACGGAGACATTGCCACGAGCGGTGACTTTGGATACCTGACGGGACCGGTGCGCACGATGAACCCGGCGCGGAACAACGGTCAACCGCGTCATTCGATCTACGCCTCGGTGTGGAAACGACAGCCGGACGGCGTCTTCAAAGTCGTGATGGACATGGGTGTCACGACGCCTGGTCCCGCGCCGTTCGCGGACGGCTTCACGCGTGCACCGCACACCGACGTCTACACGGGCAGCGCCTCGACAGTAGCCGCCACCAAGTCGCTGCGCGATACCGATGCGGCGCTGACGAACGCGGCACGGGCGGGACAGGCCGATGCCTATCGCGGCCACCTAGCCGAAGGCGCGCGGCTGCATCGGCCGGAGGTGCTTCCCCTGGTCGGCAGCGACGCGATCGTCGCCTGGCTGAGGGGCCAGCCGGCGTACGCGTCGGGAGAGTCAAAGTTCGCCGAAATAGCGCTCTCGGGCGACTTCGGATATACCTACGGCAGCTACGTGATGAAGGGCGACCCTGCCCAGCACGGCTTTTATGTCCGCGTCTGGACCCGCCGCCGCGACGGTGTCTGGCGCGTCGCTCTCGACGTCCTCCAGCCCCAATAACCGGGTCAAAGGTCCTTTTGGACCCCGCCACGGCGTGCTCGGACCAGCCGTCGTATAATTACGTTTTCTCCAAGTAGCGAGGATCAGTGGCAAAGCGTACGAAGTCGGCCCTCAAGGCAAATCGTCAGAACGTCAAGCGCCGGGAACACAACCGGCAGATGCGCTCGAAGCTTCGAAGCGCGCTCAAGTCGATTCGCGTCTCGCTCGACGCGAAGGACCTGACCGCGGCGAAGGCGGCGCTCAACCAGACCGTGTCCATCGTCGACAAGATGGCCACCAAGGGCATCATCCACCGCAATACCGCGGGGCGTTACAAGTCGCGTCTCTCCTCGCGCATGAGTAAGGCCACTGCGTAGTGCCCAGTGGTCTCCTGCAGCGGCTTCTGACCCGCTCCGGGATCCTGCCCTTCCTCCGCGGCCAGTGGCGTGAGGACCAGGCATCCGCCACCGCCAAGCTTGAAAGGCGCTTCGACAAGCAGCTTGCGGCGCTGAAGGAACAAGTCGACCGCATGTCCGCGCTGGCGCAGCGGATGCAGCGCATCGAGCCGCTGGTGGAAGCGGCGGATCGAATCACCACGGTCGATCGCGACGTGCGCATGCTGCGCGCGACGCTCGCGCTGAACATTGCGCACCGGCAGAACGGCGTCGATGACGTGGCGGCCCTCGATCCGGATCACGTCGACGCACAGGTACGGCGCGCGGTCGCAGCGGCGCGCATGGAGACCGATCCCTCTGTGCACATCGTCATCAATGAGTTGACGCCGGAAGACACCTACCGGGCGCTGATCGACGGGATCCCTCCGCGCATATTCTTCTCGCAGAGGGACGACGCCAAGCAGAACCTGAAGCTGTCGCAACTCGACGTGGCGCCGGAGCGGACGCTGGAAACGCTCGCGTTCATCGAGCAGCAGCTCATCCCGCAGATGATGGTGCCGGCGCTGCTGAAGAAGTTCGAGCCGCACATTCGCGATTTCTACCTCCGCGAATACGGCTCCGAACGAGGCCCACAACTGGCCGCGATCCCGCACGAAGCGACGGGCGGCCGCCTGATGCTTCGGCGTCCCGGGTATCACCTCGATCCCCATCTCGATCCGAAGCGCGTGGTCTTCACGTGCCTGATCTACTTCGCGCGCCCCGGCGACAGCGAGGCGTATGGCACGAGCTTCTACCGGATCAACGGCACGCCGAAGATCGATCGCACGAGCACGTTTTATCCGGAGAGCCAGGGTTTGAAATGCGATGTCGTGAAGATGGTGCCGTTCAAGGCGAACAGCGCGGTCGCGTTCCTGAACTACGGCGGCGCGCACGGCGCTGACATTCCGAGGACGGCGCCCAAGGACACCGAGCGCTACGCGTACCAGTTCTACGTCAGCCCCGAGCCCGGCGCCCTTGCAGCGATCGTCGGCGAGACGGAAGCGGCGGTCGCCGAGTAGACCCTTCCCGCACGCACAATCGCACACACGCGAGTCATGACATGCACGCGCGATTCACGCAGGTCGAGGCGAGCCTGGATGGCTCACGCAGCGACTTGAACGCGCGCTTCGTCCGGGTCGATGCGCGGTTTGCGGCGCTCGACGACAAGGTCGATCGCCGGTTCTCTCGTCTGTTGGGAATGCAGGTTGCAGTTCTGCTCGCGGTGGTGTCTGCCCTCGTCGGCGCGTATCTCCGCTAGCGACGGCCGTACGCAGGGGCGGGGTTGCCTGGGGCGCCGAAGCCTCGTGGCGAAGGCGACAAGCGGCCTTTGGGCTCACACAGCTCTACGACGAGCCGCTCGAGGAGGACCTTCGGATCGCCCCCGGAAGACTTGAGCGCCAGGTCAGTTCGGAACACTGCGTCAATCGCAGCTCTCAGCCGCGCGGACGGCATCTTCTCAGCCACCCACCGCAACTGACCCATGAGGAAGAACGGCGCGGCACCCCCGTCGATCGCAGCCGCGAGCTCACGCAGTGCCTCGGCCGCGTCGTTGCGCTCGATGGCGTTGGCGATCCCGAAGTTCGTCGCCTCGGCGGTCACCTGCACAATCTGCCGCACATCGTCCGCAGTGATTTTCGACTGGCCCATCGCATACAGGCTGAGGCGTTCGATGCCAGAGCGCAGTCGGACGACGTCGATGCCGGCACGTTCCACGAGGGCCGCGATGGCTGACGCGTCGAGCGGCACCTTGTCGCGCTCGGCACGCGCCTTCACCCACCGGTGCGCGCCGGCCGCGTCGACGATCGTGCCGCAGTCCACGACCTGGGCCTCCTTCAGCAGCAACTTGACGAGACGCCGGCGCTGATCGAGCGGACCGCACACGAGCACGACGGTGGCGTGGTCCGGCGCATTCTTGAAGAATGTCTCCAGCCGCTCCTGCTCCGCGTCGGCCGCCTTCCCCTCGCGCTTCGGAATCAGGAGCCGCTCCGCGTCCTGCACAATCACGATGCGGCGCGGCGCCATCATCGGCAGCGTCGCCGAGGCGTCGAACAGGTCGTCCGCCTTGATCTCGCCTCCGAAGAGACGATCGACGTTGAAGGCACGGAGGTCCTCGTCCACCATTTCGGTGAACTCGTTCGCGACGGCGGACTTCTCCGTGTCGTCGGCGCCGACGAGCAGGTAGAGCGGCGCGGTCTCGCCGGCGGCGATCTGTGTTCGAAGCGCCGTTGGACTAAGGGGTGGCACGACTCAGAATGCCTCAAGGATGGCGGTCACGACAGTCCGGGCGACGTCGTTGGCAATGCGATCGAACGAGCCGCGCTGCTGGTCGACGAACGACGCGCCATCAACCGTGCCGGTCCCCACGTTGAGCTCGTACTCACCGGTGAACGACAGCGCGTCATTGGCCCACAGCGACCGGCTGGCACGGGCGTCCGTGAAATCGACCTTCATCGTCAGGACGAACTGATACCGAGACGCGAGCTGCGTGTTGGTGAAGCCGACGGGAGACAGCGTGATTGACGTGATTTCGGCGCTGAGGACCGCGTCGGCGCCCGTCGTATCGGATATGACCCGATACTTGCCGCGGCCGATGAACTCGTTGCGGATCTTTTCCGTCAGGATCTGTTCGACGTCGAAGAAGGTCGTCCGGTTCACGAGTGGAGGAATCCCGACAACGCGGATATCGGTCGGAAGAAACGCTCCGCGGCCTGCCAGCGCATAGCCGCAGCCCGAGGTTCCCATTGCGGCAACCAGCAACAGGCCACAGAGACACAGAGACACAGAGAGTCTATTGTTCACACCACCACGAGCGATACGAGGCGCCCTTTCGCTACAACGACTTTCTTCACCGTCTTCCCGGTCGTATGCGCGAGGATCAGGGGATCCGACAGCGCCATCCGACCCAGTTCCTGCTCCGAGGTTTCGGCGGGTACGGTCAGGCGGCTTCTCACCTTGCCGTTGACCTGCACCGGAACGACGATTTCCTCGGCCTTCGCGACGTCGGCGCTGTACTCCGGCCAGCGGGCGGTCCTCAGTCCGTCGCGGTGACCCAGCATCTCCCACAGCTCCTCGGCCATGTGCGGTGCAAACGGCGACAGCATCACGACGAGCGCTTCGATCGCCTCGCGTACGACGGCCAGGGTTTCAGGCCGCCCGGCTGGCTCGCTGAACGCGTAGAGATCGTTCACGAGCTCCATCATCGCGGAGATCGCGGTGTTGAGCTGCTGGCGCTGTTCGATGTCACCGGTCACGCGGCGGATTGTGTCGTGCGTCTTCCTCCGGATCGCGCGCTCGGACGGGTTGAGCGCGCCAGCCGGGGTTCGCCCCTCGGCGGGCTCGGGGCGCCCTGAGCCTGTCGAAGGGCGCGATTCAGGATTCGGGATTCGTGAGATCGCGTCGCGCCATTGATCCACGAGCCGCCACACGCGCGTCAGAAACTTGAAGCTCCCCAGGAGACCTGTGTCGGTCCATTCGATCTCCTTCTCGGGCGGCGCGACGAACATCACGTAGAGACGCAGCGCGTCGGCGCCGAACTTCTGGAGCATCGTGTCAGGGTCAACGACGTTGCCCTTCGACTTCGACATCACCGCGCCGTCCTTCAGTACCATTCCCTGCGTGAGCAGGTGCTTGAACGGCTCGCTGTGATCGACCAGGCCAAGGTCGCGGAAGACGCGCGCGAAGAAGCGCGAGTAGATCAAGTGCAAAATCGCGTGTTCGATGCCGCCGCTATAGAAGTCGACTGGTAGCCAGTACTTCACCTTCGCGGGATCGAAGGGCTGCTTGTCGTTCCGCGGATCGGCAAATCGGTAGAAATACCAGGACGAGTCGACGAACGTGTCCATCGTGTCGGTTTCGCGACGGGCGGGGCCGCCGCATTTCGGACACGTCACGTTGACGAACTCCGGGACCTGCGCGAGCGGTGAGTCGCCGCGGCCGGTGAATTGCGCGATCCTCGGCAGTTCCACTGGCAGCTGATCGTCGGGCACCGGCACAATGCCGTCCTTCGCGCAATAGATCATCGGAATTGGGGTGCCCCAGTACCGCTGACGGGAGATGCCCCAGTCCTTCAGCCGGTACTGCACCGTGCTCTCGCCGATGCCTCGTTTTTTCGCCGCGGCAATCATGCGCTCCTGAGCCTCCTCTGATGTGAGAGCGCTGAACTCGCCCGACTCGACGGTGCGTCCGTATGCGGCCACCGCCTCAGGCATCATCTCGGCGTCGGGGGTTCCCTCCCCCTCCGGTACGATCACGACCTTGATCGGCAGATTGAACTTGCGGGCAAACTCGAAGTCACGCTGATCGTGGGCGGGCACCGCCATGACAGCGCCTGTACCGTAGTCGCCCAGTACGAAATTCGCGACCCAGATCGGCACTGGTTTCTGTGTGAACGGGTTGATCGCATGGAACCCGGTATCGAAGCCCTGCTTCTCGATCTCGCCGCTCATGCGCGCCGCGCGATCTTGCGTTCGGAACGTCTGCACCTGCTTGCGGAATGCGGCTGAATCACCCGTCCTGTCGGCGAGTTGCATGACCAATGGATGCTCGGGACCGAGGAGCACGAAGGTAGCGCCGTAAATCGTGTCAATACGGGTCGTGAACACCTCGATCTGCGTCGAGTCGCCTTCGCCAGGCGTCGGCGAGCCAGGGCCTTCTTCCAGTGGGAATTTGACGCGTGCGCCTTCGGACCGCCCAATCCAGTTCTGCTGCATCGTCAGAACTTTGTCGGGCCACATCTTCAGCTCGACGGTCGCATCGAGCAGTTCATCCGCGTACGCCGTGATGCGGAAAAACCACTGCTCCAAGTCGCGCGTTTCGACCGGCGTGCCGCAGCGCCAGCAGCCGCCATCAACCACCTGCTCATTGGCGAGGACCGTCTGGTCCTTCGGGCACCAGTTGACCGACGAGCGCCGCCGGTAGGCCAGGTTGCGCTCGAACATGCGGATGAACAGCCACTGGTTCCACTTGTAGTACTCGGGGTCGCAGGTGGCGAACTCACGCTCCCAGGCGTAGCTGATGCCGAGCCGCTGGAGCTGACCCTTCATGTGCGCGATATTGGCGCGCGTCGATTCCTCGGGATGGATGCCGCTATTGATCGCGGCGTTCTCGGCAGGAAGGCCGAATGCATCCCAGCCAAACGGGTGCAGCACGTTGTAGCCGCGCATCCGCCTGGTGCGCGCCATCACGTCCCCGATGATGTAGTTGCG
>Ga0114129_10016427_pt1 | contig 10534 bp, 10 predicted proteins | sample RhiMetdeltSRZDD1_FD_80071 | JGI IMG/M metagenome (GOLD analysis project Ga0114129, IMG submission 80071) | Populus rhizosphere microbial communities from Tennessee, USA - Rhizosphere MetaG P. deltoides SRZDD1 (version 2) (version 2) | ecosystem: Host-associated > Plants > Roots > Rhizosphere >... | reverse complement strand
TGAGCTTCTTCCGCTCCGCGGTGTCCAGCGCCCTCGACTGGCGCGTGAACAAGTCGTCGAGCCTCGGATCGGAGAATCGACCCCAATTGTTGGCGTCGCGCGTGGTGTACCGCTCGAGGAACTGGTCGGGGTCATCCATGAAGTTGAACGAGGGGTTGACGATCATCTCGAAGTTGCCCGTGTCGCGGCCATCGGCGAACCACGCTGCCGACTCCAGCGGGCGGTGCTCGGCCTCGACGCCGATCTTGCGCCACTCCTGGACCACGAACGTGCCGAAGTCGATGTACGGAACCCGCACGTTGCGGTTCTTCAACACCACCTTGAGTCCGTTGGGGTACCCGGCCTCGGCCAGCAGCCGCTTGGCCTCGGCGCGATTCTTCTCCATGTCCTTCCCGAAGCCCGGGAACTTCTGCAGCTCGGCCTCCGACATCGACCACTGTGTCCCGGGACGCATCAGTCCGCCGACGTCCTTGAGGCTCGCGATCGGGTACAGTACGCGACTCGCGGTGTAGCGATCGATCCCGAGCGTCAGCGCTCTGCGCACTCGCTCATCGTTGTAGGGCTTGATCGTCTGGTTCACCGAGATGCCGAAGATGCCGGTGGCCGGGGTGTCCTGCACGACGACCTTGTCGCCCAGCTGCTTCCGGATCGCCTCGACCTCGGACAGCGGCAGGGTGCGGAACTCGATGTACGCGCGCCCTGAGCGAATGGCCGCCGCCCGGGCCGACGTTTCCGTGCTGACGAAAAACTTGTAGCCGTCGAGGTACGGCCGGTCCTTGATGAAGTAGTCGGGATTCCGCTCGCCCTCGAACGTCGCGCCGGGCGTGCGGGTCTTGAACTTGAACGGCCCCGATCCGACGATGTTCGTCTTGAAGTAGTTCGGATCGTTGTCGAGGTACTTCTTCGGGTAAATGACGTTCCAGGGCGAGGCCAGGTTGTCCAGGAGCGACGCCGACGGGTGCTTGAGCTTGAACACGATTGTGGTCGCGTCGGGCGCCTCGATACTGGCAACCGCCGCGTAGGTGTTCCGGCGGATACTGCGCACGCCCGCCGGCGGAAACACGATCTTCTCGTAGGTCGCCTTGAGGTCCGCCGACGTCAGCGGCGAGCCGTCGTGAAACCGGATCCCCTGCCGGAGCTTGAACGTATACGTGAGTCCGTCGGGTGCGATCTTCCACTCGGTCGCGACGTCGCCGATGATCTTGGGGTAGTGGTAGGGATCGATCTGGAGCAAGGTGCTGTAGCACGGCGCGACCAGGTGGAGCGTGGCGAACGTCTCCTCCTGGTGCGGATCGAGGCTCGGCGCGTCGGCGGCGATCGCGGCGAGCAGTATGCCGCCGCGCCGCGGCGGGTCCGCCGCGCGCGCCGGAAGAGCGGACGCGATGACGGCGGCAACCGAGACTGCGGCTACGAAGCCAACAAGAGCGCGATGACTCGTCATCCTCTCAATCCTCGCTGAGCCAGAGCCCCAACGCTTATGGCTCTGGCCAAATGGTCGGGCGGTGGCCACGATCACGCCTCCGGCGGCCGAAGTCAAGCGCAGGGCGCGGAAGATACGTTCGCAGAACCCGACGCAGCCCGAGCCCGATTTTCCGGAGGAGCCGTTCCCGTTTCTGCGATGAGCGGCGGCGCGTCAAGTTGACGCGCTCGCCCCATCTGACGATGCCATCGTGGCGGCGATCCTTCGTTCACCGGATGAGTGAGCGCGCCAGATCGATAGATCGAACGCAGTGCGTTTGGTACTCCCGTTGCTAATTCTTCGATGCAGAGGCGCGCGTAACTTGCCTCCGGAAAAGAGCTATCCGGAAAAGTGAGCTGCTCGCTAATCGCTCCCGCGCTGATTCTTACGCTCGCCGCCGCGATGGTGGTGGCGGGAAGACTTCCAGACTCGTTCGCCATTGCGACGGACGCGGTACCGCTGATGGTCTTCGGCGGGGGCGTCCTGTTCGGTCTTCTTACGCGGCGCTATCGGCTAGTGCTCGGAGTTGTCGTCCTCGCGCTGGCCGACGGCGCGCTCGTCAACTTCGGCGGCCGAGAGACGGCCGTCGCGGTCGCCGTTCTGCTGCCGCTCAACCTCGCCGTCATCGCGTGGCTCGGTCAGGAAATTCCCCTCGCCGGACGCGGTGCCGCGCTCTTCGGCATGGCGTTTCTGCAGGCGGGGGTCGTGACGCTGCTCCATCAGCCCGCGCTCGCGTCGCTCACCGCGTCGCTCGAGCAGCCGCTGGTCGAGGCGGATCTGAAGATCTGGACCGCACTCTCACAGATCGCCGTCCTCGCATTCGTCATGGCGCTGGGTCTGGCACTGGTGCGGTTCCTCGCGGTGGGCCGCCACCCAATGGCGGTCGGGGCGGTCTGGGCACTCGTCGCGTCGTTTCTCGCCCTCGACGAGCTTGGCTCCGGCGGCCCGACGCGAATCCACTTCGCCGCCGCCGCGCTGCTCCTCATCGTCGGCGCATCGCGGGAGCGCCGACGCGGGTACCACGTCGACGAGGTGACCGGCCTGCCGGCTCGCCTCGAGCTCAACAAGGCGCTCCGCCTGTTGAGTGGACGCTACACCCTAGCGCGGATAGAAATCGACGACCTCTCGGGCTTCCGCGAAACCCACGGGCCCGAGGCGGCCCGTCGCATGCTCCGGCTCGTCGCCACGGCACTCACGAAGGTGGGAGGACGAGGCCGCGCGTTTTACCTTGGTGACCAGACGTTCGCGGTTGTCTTCCAGCGCCTGCCGCAGCAGACGGCTACCGGTCATCTCGACGCCGTCCGGCGCGTGATCGAAACGTCGACCCTGGAAGTCGCGGTACCCGAGCCCAAGCGCCCCGGGAAGCCGACGCGCCCCGCCACGGCCAAGCAGACGGTATCCGTGACAATCAGCGTGGGTGTCGCCGAGTCCGACGGGGACGGCGCCGATCCCCACACGGTTCTGCGCGCCGCCGAACTCGCGCTGCACCGTACCCAGGAGACCGCTCCAAAGCCTGTCTCCGTGTAATTCGACGGTGCCCGGCGGCGCTAATCGAACGGCGGTCTTCCTGCTACCAGACGCGAAACGACTTCAGCGCGGACGGCAAGAACGTCGGCTTCCCGAATCGGATCAGCTGCAGCGTGATGTTGTCCGGACCTCCACGCTCGTTCGCCAGCGATATCAGCTCCTCGCAGGCCAGGCGCGGTGGCCGGCTCACAGCCAGCTTGCGGATCTCCTGCGGCTTCACCTGGCGTGTGAGACCGTCGGTGCTGAGCACCAGCGTGTCCCCACGACAGAGCGCCAGCGGTCCTTGCACTTCGACGGTGAGGTCCGGGCCGAGCCCGAGGGCCCGCAGCACAACATGGGCGCTCGGGTGGTGCTCGGCCTCCGACGCGCGGAGCACGCCGTCCCGGACGAGCTCGGCGACCAGCGAGTGATCCTCGGTCAGCTGGCGGATCCGTCGGCCGCGGACGAGGAAGGCCCGACTATCGCCCGCGTGCGCCAGGAACGCGTCGTGGTCGCGGACGACCAGCGCGGTGAGCGTCGTCCCCATCGGCTCATCGCCCCCGGCGAGACGGCTCTCGCGGTAAACGGCCTCGTTCGCGATCTGGACCGACACGCGCAGCGAATCCGGCAGCGATTCTGATCGCCCGGGCGCGTAGTAGGCCGCGCGCAGCGCCTCGACCGCGACGCGGCTCGCCACGTCGCCGCGCGCCAGCCCGCCCATGCCGTCGGCCACGACGAAGAGACGCCCGCGCAAGGGGAGAAGCGCCGGGTCGTCCGGCTCGAAGGCGCCGAGGGAATCCTCGTTTCGCGCGCGGACCCGGCCGATGTCCGTGAGGCTGGCAAACGTGACGGTCGCTGCCCGACCGGCCCTGCGCATCAGTCCCGCCGGGACCGCGCCTCGCTCGTCTCGACGGAGCGGATGAGCGTGCGGACTGGTGGCGGCGCCTGACGGGCGCACAAGACCGTCGCGCCGTCCAGCGCAGCCAGTCGACGCACTTCCTCGCCGGCTCGCTCCGACCGACCCAGCGCGAAGTAAGCGAGCATCAGATGACACCGGGCGTCCACCAGCGACCGCAGCCGCACCGGCGTCGGGGACACTCCTTCGAGCTCGACCAGCGCCTGACCGAACCCGGTCACCGCTTCGCGGAACTGCGCGGCCTGGTAGGCGGTCTTGGCCTTGGCCATCGCCGCCTCCGGCGATCCGGAGTCGTTCTCGCGCCGGCCGTACTCGACCAGGGCCTGCGCCAGCGCGCGCTGCTCTCCGCCCCACTGATTTTTCTTGAGACTGTTGTAGGCCTCGGCGAGCGTCTGATGCACCTCGACCAGCTCCTCCACGCGGAGCCGATCGTCCTCGATCTGCTCGACGTCCCAGATGGCCTGGTGAAGCGAACGCACCGCACTCTCATAGTCGCCGGCGCGAATCTGGGTCCGCCCACGATCCAGATTGGCGCGCCGTTCGAGATCGGCGCCCGCCATTCTGTACTTGATGAACTTGACGCCCGGAAGATCTCGTGTGAGGTCCTGCATCGTGGCGCACCCACCGCTCAGCAGACCGATGAGAACGACACGGGTGAGAACGCGGCGGAGGTTCACTGCTCGATGAACCTTCCATTGTTGAAGTCGTAGCTGAGCCGCAGCGGCGCATCGGGCGTGTGGCGAGTGCTGATCTTCAGCACTCGGTCCGGGCTGCGTTGTCCGTCCATCTCGAAGCGAACGCGATGGTCACCGATCGGGACGCGCAGGCATGCCATCGGCGTGTAGCCCGCGGACCGGTCGTCGACGTAGACCTCGGCGAACGGAAGCGCATTCACGCTGAGGCAACGGGACTCCTGCGACACCGCGGCTACGGGCTGAGCTGTCGGGGTGGTCGACACGACCGGGGAGCCTGGTCGTGTCATGGCCGCCGCCGGCGGCGGAGTTGCCGGTCGGTCCGTAGGCGTCACGGGCGTCGTCACCGGGCGCGCCACCGGCTTCGGCTCACGCTTTTCGACGCGCGCCGGGATCGCGGTCCGAGGCGGGTCGCGCGGCTCCTGGGGCGTGCCGACGACGTGATTCGGCGCGGCCTGGGGCGTCACGGTCGCCGCGCGGGGCGCCGGGCGAGTAGTCGGCTCCATCTCTCGCTTGACGGCCGAGGCCGGCGCGGTGTTTCTGGGGACATCGGGCGCGCCCCGCAGAGCGGCCCATGTTACCGCCCCGAACGCCGCCAGAACCATCAGGCCAGCGGCGTAGCGCAGAGGCCGGGCGAGGACCCGCATCCGTCGCAGATCTCGCGCCACATCGAGAACGGTGCGGACGCTCCATCCACTCCATCCGCGCCGTTCGCCAGTCGCCGCCGCGCGCAGCGCACCGGCAAAGTCCGTCGCCGACGCAAATCGCGCCTCCGGCTCCTTGGTCAGCGCGTGTCGCAGGACTCGGTCGAGCGCCGGGGGGAGCTCGGCGTGGTGATAACGCACGGACGGCGCGTCGATGTTGACGATGCGGTAGAGCACGGCGGCGAGATCGGCGGCATTGAAGGGATTGACGCCGGTGACCGCCTCGTAGAGCACGACGCCGAGCGAGAACAGGTCGCTCCGCGGATCAGCGGCCTGGCCCCGGACCATCTCGGGCGACATGTACGCCGGTGTCCCCAGCATCGTCCCGGTCAGCGTGTGACTCGCGCCCAGGATGCGGGCCGTGCCGAAGTCGGTGACCTTCGTGACGCCGGGGCCGACGAGGATGTTTCGCGGCTTGATGTCGCGGTGGACCACTCCGTGTCGATGGGCATAGTCGAGCGCCGCGCATACTTGAAGGACGATTTCCACCGCCTCCGCCAGCGGCAGCGGCTGTCCGCCCAGCAGGAGATCGGCGAGCGTGCCACCTTCGATGTACTCCATGACCATGAACGGGCGGCCGTCGGCCTCTCCGACGTCGTGAACGGCGACGATCGCGGGATGCGTGAGCCGGCCCGCCGCCACGGCTTCCTGATGAAAGCGTTCCTTGAAGCCAACGCCCGATTCCTCGAGGGAGGTCAGCTCCGGGCGGAGGATCTTCAGGGCTACCAGACGATCGAGCTTGGGATCGAAGGCCTTGTACACGACGCCGCTCGTGCCCCGACCGAGCTCGGACACAAGTTCGTAGCGGCCGTAGTAAATCGGCGCGCGGTCGGCCGATCTTCGCGCGGCGGGTGATGTGTCGTCGATCATCGGACGTCGTCCTTGAACGTGAGCCGCAGTCCGCCGATTGTGATCTCGTCCCCATCGCGCAGCGTGACACGTCTCGTCGGCGCGTCGTTGACTCGCATGCGATACCACCAGGACGTGTTGCGCACCTCGTACTGCGCGCCGACGCGGCTGATATGCAGGTGATGTCGTGGACCGCGGCCGGCGACACGCAGATCGCAGTCTTCGCCTCGACCGATGACGACCGCACCGTCGGCGAGCCCGAACGTTCCCTCCTTGCCGTCGGCCTGCCAGCGCAGATGGGCCCGACGCTTCTCGACGATCGTCGCGCGGAGCCGAGCGAGCTCCTCCGGTCGCATCACGAGCGTGCGGCCGGGCTCGGCGTAGCCGGTGCGGGGAACATAGAGCAGCGGCGCCGGCTCGGTTGGCACGTGGTCGAAGAAGAGCGAAATCTTACCGACGGAGATCTCGTCGCCACGCTTGATCGGCGCCATGCCCGAGAGTGGCCGCCCGTTGAGAAAGGTGCCGTTCCCCGATCCAAGATCGCGGACGAACCACTGCTCGTCCTGGAGACGCAGCTCGGCCTGATGACGGGATACGGCGAGGTTGTCGATGACGACTTCGAGCCCCATCTCGCGACCCACCCGGATGACCGGGTGCTCGACGGGGTCGATGTCGAACACCTTCAACGCAGTCCGTTCGACGACCAGCGTCAGCTTTGGCACAGGCATGCCGCCCCACCCAGGTACCAGCAACAGATGGGCCAGACCTGCTCACACGGGGAAAGCGTTGCATCGTCGAGGGTTACCGACGGGTACCGGAGGCTCGCCGGAGTCGCGTGGACACGACGGGACCCGCTGCCCACCGGAAATGACACATTTCGTCTCTGCGGCCGCGGAACCGCGTCTTGACATTGGATAAGGGGCGGGCGCATACCCTCCGCGGGAGGACACGCCATGACGCACAGCCGCCGCGACATATTGAAGGGAACCGTTGCCATCGCCGCCGCTGCCGCCGTGGGCCATGTCGGAGTCCCCCGTCGAGCTCACGCCCAGGCCGGCCGTGGCGCCCGTATCGACGGTCTGCTGAAGCAGGCGGTGGATGCGAAGGACGTGCCCGGCGTCGTCGCGATGGCGGCGACCGACAAGGGCGTGTTGTACGAGGGCGCGTTCGGCCTGCGCGCGCTGGACGGCACGGCCGCGATGACGCCCGACACCGTCTTCCGCATCGCGTCGATGACAAAGGCCATCTCCACCGTCGCGGCCATGCAGCTCGTCGAGCAGGGCAAGCTCTCACTCGAGGGCCCGGTGCCAAACATCGACCCTACGCTCGGCTCGCCCACGGTTCTCGAAGGCTTCGACGCTGCCGGCGCGCCGAAGGTGCGCCCCGCGAAGGGACCGATCACACTGCGCCAGCTGCTGACCCATACCGCCGGATTCAGCTACGACATCTGGGACGCGGATACCGGGCGCTACATCAAGGCCACGGGGATGCCGAGCCGGGCCACCGGCAAGGTGGCGTCGCTCCGTCAGCCGCTGGTGTTCGATCCAGGTTCCCGCTGGCTGTACGGGATCAACATCGAGTGGACGGGCCGCCTCATCGAGGCGACGAGCGGGCAGACTCTCGAGGACTATTTCCGCGAGCGGATCTTCAGTCCGCTTGGCATGAAGGACAGTGGCTACGTCACGAGCCAGGAACAGCGCGCACGCCAGGCGCGGCTCCATACACGCCAGCCCGACGGCTCGCTCGCGGTGCAGCCGCTGGAGCCGGTGCCGGTGAAAGCCGAGTTCTGGTCGGCTGGCGGCCCGCTCTACTCGACGGCGCGCGACTACATCGTGTTCCTGCAAATGCTGCTGAACGGCGGCAGCCTCAATGGCGCGCGGATACTGAAGCCGGAGACCGTCGCGTTGATGAACCAGAACCACACGGGCAATATCCCGTGCGGCGTGCTCAAGACCGCGATGCCCGCCCTGTCGAACGACGTCAACTTCTTCCCCGGCGCGGACATTCGGTGGGGCCTCGGCTACATGATGAATTTGCAGGCCGGGCCCAACGGCCGCAGCGCCGGCACGTTCAGCTGGGGCGGCCTCTACAACACGTACTACTGGCTCGATCCAGCGAAGAAGGTCGCCGGCCTGATCATGACTCAGATCCTGCCGTTTGCCGATACGAAAGCCGTGAAGCTCTACGGCCAGCTCGAGGCGGGAGTCTACGAATCGATGAAATCGGCCTAGCGGCGGGTCTGGTGATGACAACGAAACCCGCGCAGCAGTCTGTGGAGATGATCCTCGTTCGCCAGCTGGCGAGCTACCTTTTTGTGCCGGTGCTGGTCTTCGACACCACGGAGACTGTCATCTTCTACAATGAGCCGGCTGAGCGGATTCTCGGGGTGCGCTTCGAGGAGACCGGTCGCATCGACCGCGAGGAGGTCGATCGGCTCGCCGAGCTGAGCGTCGATCCCAGCGCGGGTCCCGACGACCTGGAACGCCCGCTGGAAACAGCCCTACGGCAGCGGCGTCCCGCGCACGCCCGCCGCTGGCTGCTGCGCCGGGCTGATCGCGTGCGGCTTCAGGTCGAGCTGACGACATTTCCCATCATCGACCATGAGGAGCGCCTGCTCGGAGCCATGGCGATGTTCTGGGAGCACCACGAGCCATGAAGGTCACGCCCTATGGCGTCCGCGGCTCCTTGGCGGCGCCGGGCCCGGCCACCGCGCGCTATGGCGGCAACACCTCGTGTGTGCGTGTGACGGGTCCGGACGGCACGGTGATCGTCCTCGACGCTGGAACGGGGATTCGAGCGCTCGCGCTCGAGCTGCCCACGACGCTTTCCCGCGTGGACGTGCTGCTGACCCACCTTCACATGGACCACATCATCGGGCTGGGGTTCTTCGGTCCCCTCTACAACTCCGCCATGGAGGTCCATATCTGGGGACCGGCCAGCGCCACGCTGAGCCTGGAAGCGCGCTTGCGTCGATACCTCGCTCCACCCCTGTTCCCGGTGCTGCTGCGGGATCTTCCGTGCCGACTCGAGCTGCACCACACGGGCCGTAGTCGCTTCTCGATCGGGCCATTTCAGATCCGGGCCGCGCGCATCTGCCACCCGGGGCCCACGGTAGGCTACCGGATCGAGACGGAAACAAGCTCGCTCGCCTATCTTCCCGATCACGAGCCCGCACTCGGGACGCGTCGCTTTCCCGTCGACCCGGAATGGACTTCAGGCTTCGAGCTCGCGCACGACGTCGATCTGCTCCTGCACGACGCGCAATACACCCGAGAGGAATATCCCGGGCACGCCGGTTGGGGACACAGCACGATGCACGACGCCCTCGCCTTCGGCCAGCTGGCCGGCGTCAAGCATCTGGCGCCGTTCCATCACGACCCCGGACGCGACGACGCGGCGCTCGACAAGGCCCTCGATGCCGCTGTCGCCGAGGTCAAGCCCGACTTTCCGGTGACGCCGGCGGCCGAGGGGCGAAGCTTTGATCTCGGGAGCGCGTGACTCGCGGGTGCTCTGTCATCAGAAGGAGGAATAGACATGGCAAGGATCAAGAAGGTCGGGCATGTTGTGCTGGGGGTGCGAGATCCCGCGCGGTCGATCAAGTTCTACACCGAAGCCCTCGGCATGGAGCTGGTCAACGTCCTCGACGAGATTCAGATGGCCTTTTTTTCGTTCGGCGAGCGCGACCATGACATCGCGGTGATCAAGGTGCCCGACGAGCAGCCGGTCGGCAGCAGCGGCCTGGCCCATACGGCCCTAGAGATCGAAGGAGGTGAAGAGCAGCTTCGCGAGCTGTACGACCGGCTCAAGCGCTGTGGCGCCCGCGTGGAGTTCACCACCGACCACGTCCTCACCAAGAGCGTCTATTTCTTCGACCCGGACGGCAACCGCCTAGAGATCTTCTCCCAGGAACTGCCCAGCGCCAGGGCTAAACAGTACCTACACGACGCGCGGGCCGCCGCGGACGTCATGCGGCCGCTGGATCTCGAGACGACGACTCCGTAGGCGTAATCGCCGGGAACCGCCGACGAAGCCCGCTACCGCATCAAGCGACGAGGAAGAAGCACCAGGAAGGCATCCTTGTGCTCGCCGCAGTTGCCACAATGCGCTTGGTGGCTGGTGATTCCAAACTTGGCGAGGTATGCATCAATAGCCTCGACCGGCTCGCCATATAGTTGGCTGAGACAGTCGACACAATAGCCCGCGCGAACGGGCTGCCGACTGAGGAACTTGCCGGATGGATCACGCTTTGTGCTTCCGGTCTCTTCCATGGAATTCCACCGTTATCACCGCAAGTATCATCTCGGCGAGCACTCCGTCATGCCGCTTCTCGCCACACTCGCACTCGGACACAAGTAGAGGGCTGCTCCCGGTAGAATCCCGCAGTCAGCCAGCAAGCTATAGGCACGCC
>Ga0114129_10016425_pt1 | contig 10535 bp, 4 predicted proteins | sample RhiMetdeltSRZDD1_FD_80071 | JGI IMG/M metagenome (GOLD analysis project Ga0114129, IMG submission 80071) | Populus rhizosphere microbial communities from Tennessee, USA - Rhizosphere MetaG P. deltoides SRZDD1 (version 2) (version 2) | ecosystem: Host-associated > Plants > Roots > Rhizosphere >... | reverse complement strand
TTCACAATCAAATGTGATCAAGGTTCAATCATGCAGCGACGTGCTGATTGCTCACCAGGTGGATAGTCTCAAAAAATTATATTCCGATGATGGCTTTGTGTTGATGAAAGAAGCTTCGATAACGATGGAAAGTGAATATGAAATGCCGGTGATAGTTCCATTGAACCAGGGAAGCCTTTATCAATTTGTTTTTATTGGTGATTATACAAGCAGGTTATATGAAGTGCGTATGTTCGATTGGAATGAAAAACAGGTTATCTTCAAACAAAATAAATGGGGTGATGTTGATGGTAATATAATTTCTTATGAATACCAACCCCGCTTCTCCGAATTTCACATGATGAAACCAGTACAGGTTAACAAGCAAAAGAAAAAGAATCTCTGTGGTTATGTAATGATGTTTAAGAAGGTGAAATAGAACCGCGATTTTACAAGATTATAATCCGGATTAATAGGAAATTATGACGCATCAAACCCTGTTGTAATGACCTTACGTTGAGTTATAATGTTATTGCATTCTTACACACTTAATTTTTCTTGATCTTTTGCTGAGGTATCGTTGTATTTCTTTGGCCATTAGATTTCTGATTTACACCATTTCCTCAATTCTTCTTACTCCATTTAAAAATCTTAATAATCGTGGCTCTATTGTGCTAATGAAATTGTCAACTGTAATCCCGCTCTTGTATTCGTGATCGGTGCGGTAGTGGCGATCTTAGGAATTGTCCTTTGTTGCTGGAAGAATAATGTTGCTCTTATACGGCTGTTAACAATGTAATCGATAGTAGGATTTATGTTTATCACTTTTTGTCCTGCTGTACCGAATGACGTGTTCTGATCAAGTTTGCTGTTGGCAGTAGCGTCATCACGAATACTTAAGTCAAGTTTGAATGTAACATCGTTATCAAGCTTGCCTTTAAAGAATGGCAGCTTTTTGATCAGTGGCATTCCTTTTACTCTCCAGTCTGCTCCAATTGTAAATTCAGTCGAACGGTTTTCTGCTAACTGGTAATCGATAAGGCTTAAACTCAGTTGTCTTGTCTTGCGATATTCCATTCTTGCAGACAATTGATTTGTAAATGTCAGATCAACCGATAACAACGGACTAAACTCCTCTGTAATGGTTACGTTCGGAACAAAGAAATACGGCACATAATTATTTGTCAATGTATCAATGAATGAAGGGAAACCATAACGGAATGGGTCCTGGAAGAACAATGCCGAATTAAAACTATTCATACTTAATGTACTGCGGTAACCATGACGGACGGTAACATTGGTGAATATTTTTTCCAATCCTTTTATCCGGCTTAATCCATTGTAAGTAATGTTCCAATTTGGTTTTGCCTTTAATCCACTGAATGGATTTGCTTTAGTTTTTGGATTTGAATTCTTGATCAGTGAAATACTTAAAGGATCTTTATTGGTATACGCTGAAATAAATGCAGGAATGATCACATCCTGTGCATACCGTCCATAACCCTGGTAGAAACCATCCGGACCAGGGGCTGGGCCCGCCCCATTATAAGGGTTTTGCTTGCCCAATTTTTCTGAAAGGAAGATCCTGTTAGATTCAAACTTTCTAAATGTTTCGGAAACGATGTTAGGATCAAATTCTTTGAATAAAGTTTGGAAAGAAATATAGCTAATACTAAAGCTACCAAGCGCATAAGGATTTAATCGTAAAAGCGGGCCGGTGCCTGTACCGGTTGTATCCTTAAATAATTCAGAGTAGTTTTTTGTAAATGATTTATCAAGATTGATATCAATATTAAAATCTCTAACCGGTGAAACAAGAGCGGTAAGATTCAAACGCTGATCATAACGTTGTTGTATCAAAGAGTTGAAGATTGGATCTTTAGAGAATAAACCCTCTGCTCCTTTTTTATTTATCCAATTTGTATCCGGTTGATAGCCTAAAATGAAATCCATACCGGGTTGACTGCTCTTCCAGTTCTGACCCAATACCTTTGTACTGTCAAGATAACCTGGTAATAATGTGCCTGAAGTTTCTGTGTATTGTATTCCAACTCTTTTTAATGATGTGGCCAGTTTAGCTACTCCTTTTACGACTCCACCGACTTCAGGTAATGTACTTTGTTTTTGCGCCTTTCTTGCTTGCCTGTCCTGCTTGCGTTGAAGCTTTCTTAATATTCTTGCTTCTTTTTTTGAAAGTGAGTCAGTGTTTACAATCTTCTTTGCTTTTTTATTATTTGCAACATTATTGACAGGCTGCGCATTTGCCGGAGCACTGCTATATACTGCCTTTAAAAATCTCCATTTATTATAAAGTTGTTCAAAGTTCAGATCTCCTGTTACATTTTTTGTCTGGCCGTTTGAAATCGTATTACCTAATCTTTTTGCAAGTAAAGAAGCGCCGATCCAATCATACTCTGCTTTATAACTGGCGCGGACAGATGTCCAGTCAATAAGAGGAAATTTATTGGTCGGGAAATTATAGGTAAATGTGGCGTCCTGGTGGAAGCGGGTGTTTCTTCCACCTTTAAAGAAATTATTTCTTACACTATCCTTTTTCTCCTTTGTATCAATACGGCCAAATGGTTCATCGATACGGGCATTGTTGATGGCGCTATAATCAAGACTTAAAGATCTTGTCAAATCCCAACGAACTATATAATAGCGATCGAATGTGAAATATTTATCATAACTCTCCGGAATTTTATACGGACCGCCACCAACATTTTTTGGCTGCAATGCGCCAAACTGTCTGAACACATCGGCTTTTACAGAAATTTGTGAAGGCCTGTAATTGAAATTAAAATCTTTGATAAATGAAAGCCATTTTGAATTTGATTTTATTAATCGTTTAAATGGTTCAAAATATTTTGGCTGCGGCGCATAATTGTAACCAATAGCCGCACGGGTTCTTGTCATCTCATCATGATCGATCAATGGATTTCGTCGTTGAATTTTTGTATACGAATAATTACCATCAATATTTGAAATATCCCAGGGCTGTGGCTTTTTATTATTGAGCTTAAGTTTTTTTACATTAGTAAGTGTAAGTGTTTTGATGGTCGTAGCATCAGCGGCTTCCCGTCTTATCGAATCGCGGACATCTTTTGGATTCTCCCGCAACTTATCTTTTAGTTTTATATCCAATTCATAAGGATCATATTCAGGAGTGGTTTGTGTATGACTGATACCTGCATACACAGGGATCTGTAATCCTAATTTTCTTGGAAGTAATTTTCCTGCGTCAATATTTGCTGCAATATCAAATTGAGCAAAATCTTCACGGCTTCGTTCGTTGACTCGCTGCTCCAATGTTCCAAAACCTGTGCTTCTTGCTGTAGCAGATACGCTCAGGTTAAAAAGATCAGCACCTGTAATATCCAATCTTCCAATAGCGGCCCATCCTCCTTTTTCATCAAGCTGTGATAATCGTAATTCATTAAACCAAACTTCAGCGGTGATCGGTTCATTTTTTAAATTTTCGACACCTAACAACATGCCTCTTACTTCGCCAAGATTAGGATTTCCGACAATAGCAAATTTTTTATCGCCTATTATTTCACTATAATACTGGGCAGGTGAATAACCAGCTTTGTTTCTCCTGCTTTTTAGTCGTACCAATCCCTGTATATCAAGATCAAGATTATTTATTTCGGGCCAAATAGTAAGTGAATCCCTGGCTCCCCATGGAGTTATTTTCAGTGGCACCCGTATTTCATAATAATTACTTACAAAATCATTACCGATACGGATCACTGCATTCAGCTCTCCATCCAGTATGAATCCCGGATTAAATACTTCCTCAGCATGGATAAACATATTGAGCTTACCATATTGGCGTAAATCGAGGTTCATTGTTTTAAATACACCCCTTGTTTGCTTTTCAGTAAGATTGTTTAACTTAAGACTTAATGATTGCTCATTTAGTAATAAAGGAACATTATTATTGCTGAGCTGTTGTTGTCTTATAATACCGGGAGGTTGTACATAAGGTATCGGTTCTCGCTGATCGTTTTCTTCAATATTTACTGCCAATACATCTACTTTTACAGGATCGATTGCAGGCAATCTTTTGAAAATACCGCTTGTATCCACTTCATAGGTAAACCGGCGCCATTGATTGCGTATCAATTCAAGTTTTGCAAAACGACAAACAACCGAATCGTCAAAACCGGTAAGGAACATTCTTATGAAACGAATCGATTTAAAATCAGGAATATTTCCGACTTTACTTTGAAACTGATTCACGGGTATTCTGAATAAGTACCAGGTTTCTCTTCTTGTTGTTCCGTTTACAGGGTTTACATCCACTTCTCTTACATCAGTAATAAAGTTACTACCTCTGGTCATGAACGGCTTCAGGTCAACTCTATATTGAAAATATTCTTCTACTTCATTAAGTGTGTTATCACGGTTCAACTCTTCCTGGTCAGGGTAAAGAGTAAAGGCATTGATGAATTCTGCATCATTTTCTGAAACGGGTGAGTTACCATGAGGATTATTTACCTCTTTATACCTTCCTAATATCCCGGTTTGCGCCTGATCATAAGAAGGATCACGATAAGTTTTAAAATTATCTCCAGCCGGATCGGCTAATGCTTTTTGATATACCTGCGATGTAGCACCATGAATAGCCTTAAGATCACTTAAATAAGCTGCTTGCTTTTTTCTTTCCAATGAATCGGTTAATCCGTCATACCCAACATCCTGGTACTGGCGATCATCGGGATCATTACTGAATGCATTTGTCACCTGTATCGGGTTTGACGGAACACGACCCCATACTGTATTCGTATCAACAGGTATGGCTGGATTTTTTACTGTTGGCAAACCATTTTCATAAGCTCTTTTTCCATCCTTTAAAATATCTTCTGAAATATTCCCAAGATCAAAATATAGTTGGCCACCCGTGCTTGACGGTTTATTGATGAAAGGATCTTGCAGCCAGAATTCAATGAATTCAATATTGCCGGTTTCAAAATCTGTCTGATCAATATTGCGCATCAAGCCACCCCAGGCTTGTTTTGGATTTAATAAATTGCCATTTGCATTTATTCTTCCGGCCCTGTATTCAAAATTGTAGGGACCTTTTTCTTTTGGATAAAATGCAAGATCAAATGTGGTTATTAGCGATTGACCAAAATCAAAAGACCGGTTGGGGAAAATTTCATTGGAATAAACTTGTCTTGTTTCAGGTTTTGATAATTCATCCAAATTATTACGTAAAGGATTATTTTGATTTCTTGTTTCCTGCAATACCTGCTCGATATTATACCAAGCAAGTTTACCTCGGTTATAGCCATAAGCAAGATCATTATGAAGCTCGGCTTCGGGAAATAAAATATTTCCATTTGCATCCTGTGATCTTTGCGGAGCAGAAGCCAGTGACCAGCTGATCAGCGGGAATCGCAGATCGATACTTGTGCGGGTTCCTTCAAAATCATCAACGTAAATTACTCCCTCCTCACCTTTACCGATTTGCTTTGCATGTCCGGGTTTGAGAAATGCCGCTTCGCCATAAGCTTTTATACTCGACATTGCTTTTGTAGAATAAAAAGGCAGCTTGTCAAGCAAACGCGAAAGTCTCGGTATTTCACTTTGATAATCGAAGTCGACTCCATACATCGTATTACGGATCGGATCATCCCCATAATTCTGTTTTATAAAAAATGGCCTTTCACCTAATCTTACAATTGTTCCGCCAAGTGTAAGTTTTTTACTGGCAAGATAATCCAGCCGCAAAGCCATATAATTTCTGTTTTGCAATCCGAATGTTGCATTATTCTCATAATTCACGTTGACGGGAACACCAGAGTTGACAATAGCCTGGTTAATTATCTTTAAGGATCCTAGATCATAATTTATTTCATAGTCAATATTCTCACGGAGTATTTGCCCACCAGCTGTCACACTCACTGAACCACGGGGAATATTAAATCCAAGCTGGTATTCTGAAGTGCCTAAACCAGATTTACTTTTACCAACAAACTTAAAACGGTTGAGGTTAGCATAAGTTTGAGCAATCGCTTTGATGGTATCGTATAACGGATAATAAAGATATTTTTCCCGTTGCAGTATACTATCGGTGCCCCGGTAAACAAATTCAAGGTCTCGTCCAAATGGTTCCAATACTGGAAATATGATCCGGCTTTGCGATGAGATAACAGTAAACCCTTCTACAAAATCAAATACCCCATCAGGCTGTGGGTCGTTTTGATTATTTAATCGATCAAGATTTAATAACGAGATCAATGGCTGCCCCTTATAAGGATCACTTACATCTGCAGGTGGTAAATATCTTTTTTCACCAAGACTTGGTTCTTCATATATCACATCCAATTTGAAATCGGAACGTTCAAGTTGACCAAAGCCAACAGAATACACATTCTTCATCATCAGGTCCCAAATAGGAAGGTTTGTACGTTGTGATGTTGCTTTCAATAATTTTAAAAAGAGTACCGGTTGTGTTGTACCGGTTGAGTCCGGCGGAATATCAGTAGAAAATTCGCCTACCTGGTAAACTTTTCCATTATAAGTATACTGAAATGCGATACCCAATACCTCGTCAGGTTGCAATTGCTGGTTCAATGAAATAAAACCTACCTGCGGATTGAAATAATAATCTGTAGGCAATAATTTACGGGCAAATGTTTTTTCAAAATCCTGAACCGGTTGCAAACCCAAACCGGTTAATACACTTGTAACAGCTGAAGAACTTCTGGCACCCGGCGTACCGAGTATTGTGGAGTAAAGTGAGTTTACATCATTTCTTGGCGGAAGAATTGTTGGAGTACTGCCCCATGGACCATAAGGCTGACTCTCGCCCAGGTCCATCAACGCAACAACATCTCTTGTATCAGTAGTGGCGCCTGTTCTGTTTGTAACCCAAACTTCAACCCGGAGTATTTGTGCAAGTGAATTAACAATAGGCAATTCCTTCATTGCCTTATTATAATTATTGCGGAAGAATTGCGCCATTAAAAAGTGACGGTTTTCTTCATACTCATCAGCTTTGTAACTAAAAACTTGTGTGGATGAAGCGCCTTGAACACCCAATGATTGTCTTTGCGAACGTTGATTGGCAAATACGGTAGTGACAAAAAGTTTTCCAAATTGTAGTTGTGTTTTTAAACCAAATAAAGATTGTGCGCCGGGTATTAATGTTCCTTTTGAAGTAAAACTTGTATTTCCTGCCTGGAAAACCTTTAATATCTCATCATCCTTTCCCTGGTAATCAAGTTTCAACTGGTTCTCGAAATTAAAGTTGGCAAGTGTATTATAGTTGATCGGTAATTTTAGTTTATCACCGATGCTTGCATCCACCTGGAACTGGCTATTCATGTCAAAATCAAGCCCGCCATATTTACGTGAACGTTCTGGCAGTGTAGGGTTATTTATTTTCTGTCCCTGATAACCTATGGTGAGACCCACAAAGCCTGTCGGCTTGATGTCGATCTTTCCATTTCCAACGATCCTGTTTACCCAATCATTTACAAAATTGAATTTTGGTTTGTATTGCCGGCGATTAAGATTAGCAAGCAAGCTGGCTCTTCTTCTGAAATATTCGTTTTCATCCTGCTTGCCTTTAAGATCAAGAAATTCTTTCATTGAAAATGTCATTGGCGTACGATAGTATTTGTCGCCGATCTTTTCAATAATATAATATTGTTTTGTGACAGGGTCGTATTCAATATTTCTTTTTATAAAAGCTGTGTCTCTTAAATAAAATGGATCACGGTTGGGATAAGTATAAGGATCACCATAGCGGTCTGTTGTTGTAGGTCGTATCGTATCACCAGGAGAATATCTATAGTCAAACCAAGAATAAGGTGAAGCATTCACCTTAGTAGTAAGAAATGCTAAAACGATGGCAGTTACCAGCGTACAGGATGTAATGGTCAACTTAGGGCTCAAAACTTTCTCAACAGAATTAGTTAGGTAAATCTCAATCGATAGGCTTACAGAGTTTTTAGGGCTTTCTTGATAACATCCTCAAGGGAGGTTAGCGAAGGGTCAGACTGGGTGACCCTTTGGATTGCCTGATCGGCTGTGTTCCGGGCTATTCCCAGGGCCATCAGGGCATTTAACGCATCCATGTGCAAAGTATTGTTTTTCATAGTCGAAATATTTGAATCTAAGGGGTGTTTCGCTAATTTATCCTTAAGCTCAAGCACCAATCGTTCGGCTGTCTTTTTACCTACCCCTTTCACCTTTTCAAGGGCATGAGAATCACCAAGTACGATTGATCTCGTAAGTTCTTCGGGCTTCATGAAGGACAGCATCATTCTTGCCGTTGTTGCACCAATACCTGAGACGGAAATTAAATTAAGAAACATTTCTTTTTCTGCCTTATCAAAAAAACCATAAAGAATATGCGCATCTTCCCGAATCAAAAGATGGGTTTGCAAAATGCCTCTTTCAAGATTTTGGATCCTTGAATAGGTATGTAAACTTATTTGCACCTCATACCCTACCCCATTCACATCTATATGCACCACAGCTGGGCTTTTGTAGACAAATTTTCCATCAAGATAGGCGAACATGGCTGCAAAATAAGGGAAAAGGTTGAAGGTTAAAGATTGAAAGTTAAATGTTTAATTGACCTCTTCTTGCCTGCGGACCTTCAACTTTCACCCTTAAACTTTAAACATTTATCTTCGTGCACTTAATTTTTTTTAATGATCAAAAGAGTTACAGCTGCTATTACTGCTGTTGGCGGATATGTTCCTCCGGATAAGCTTACCAATGCTGATTTGGAAAAAATGGTAGATACAAATGACGAATGGATAAGAACAAGAACAGGAATTGTTGAGCGCCGTATTTTAAAAGGGGAAGGAAAAGCTTCTTCTGATCTTGGTGCGCCGGCAGTATTGGAACTTTGTCATAAAAGAGGTATTGATCCCAAAGAAATTGATTGTCTTATTTGCTGCACTGTGACTCCTGATATGCTTTTCCCTGCAACAGCCAATATTATTTGTGATAAAATAGGTGCAACCGGTGCTTTTGGCTTTGATCTTAATGCCGCCTGCTCTGGATTTTTATATGGTCTATCAACAGGAACGATGTTTATTGAAAGTGGACGATATAAAAAAGTGGTGGTAGTAGGTGCGGATAAAATGAGTTCGATTGTTGACTACACAGATCGTACAACTTGTATTCTTTTTGGTGATGGTGCAGGTGCAGTTTTATTAGAACCTAATCATGATGGGTATGGCATATTAGACACAATTCTTAAAAGTGATGGAAGTGGCCGACATTATTTATATCAGAAAGCAGGTGGATCGCAAAGACCCGCATCACATGAAACAGTTAATAACAAGGAGCATTTTATTTATCAGGATGGTCAGCCGGTTTTCAAATTTGCTGTAAAAGGTATGGCAGATATTAGCGCTGAGCTTTTGGAAAAAAATAATTTAACCGGCGATGATATTGCATGGCTTGTTCCCCACCAGGCCAATAAACGAATCATAGATGCCACTGCCAATCGAATGGGATTAAGCCAGGAAAAAGTGATGTTGAACATTCAACGATACGGCAATACAACAGCAGCCACAATTCCACTTTGTCTTTGGGATTACAGAAAAGAATTAAATAAAGGTGATCTTATCGTACTGGCTGCATTTGGTGGTGGGTTTACATGGGGAGCAACGCTTGTGAAGTGGGAATACTAATAACAGATATTAGCTTATAAAAAACTGCGGCAGATAAAAACTGCCGGAGTTTTTTTGTTTAGCCTTTTTAAACTTCAGCTTGCTTACTACGTTTTCTCTTTTAGGTTGTTTTCACATCTACGATTCCTTTTAATTTAATGACTATAAGAATCAACTTCCGTATAGGTTATTCCGGCATCTTCAAATGAATATTGCAATTTGAGTGTAGTGGCAGTTAATTCGATTATTGTATGTTCAACTGTGCCCTTGAACAGTTTTGTTTCATTTGCAGTAAACCGCCATGGATCACTGAATACCTGTGGAAACGACGCATCACATTTGGTGGGACCTTCATTGTATTCCCATATCCCATCTGTTTTATAAACTTCGTAATCATCTTTTTCACATGGCTTCAAAATGGCAAAAATATCAGTCACAGAATTTCCGTCGCCATAATAATCATAGGCGGGGCTGATGATACAGGCAGTGTATTTCCATGTTCCCGTGGTAAGGAACTCAGTATTTGTTTTGGTTGTAGTTCCTTCTTTTTCTTTGTTACAAGAAAAAAATAATGCTGAACTAACTATGCATAGCCAAAATGGCGCAAGCTTGATTTTCGTTTTCATTTTAATGGTTTTTATTTTATGTGTACTTGTTTAATTGGAATAAAACTCCTGTTTAATGACGCTTATTAACCTCATTCCAATATCAGCTAATAAATGATGCTCTGATAAGTGACAAAGACGGTCGATAAAATTTTCTTACCGATACACATTGATTGTATTAGTTCCTGCAGGTTCTGCCGGCAAACTTGCTGCGGCGCTAACTGTTGCATTAGCGCTTATTCCATGCAGGTAAATATTTGTTGCATTATAACTACCTGCCGGAGTTGGCAAGGGATAAGCTGTG
>Ga0114129_10016423_pt1 | contig 10535 bp, 13 predicted proteins | sample RhiMetdeltSRZDD1_FD_80071 | JGI IMG/M metagenome (GOLD analysis project Ga0114129, IMG submission 80071) | Populus rhizosphere microbial communities from Tennessee, USA - Rhizosphere MetaG P. deltoides SRZDD1 (version 2) (version 2) | ecosystem: Host-associated > Plants > Roots > Rhizosphere >... | reverse complement strand
GATTGACCGCGCAGCCGCGGGTGCTTATACTCCCGCATCAAGTATGCCCCTCTGAGGAGAAGCAGGTGGGCCACTCGGAGGGAATCGTGCGCCACCACACCAGCAGAGCCGCGCCGGGTCGCTCGAAGAGGCCCGGGTAATGCCTCGCCTGCAGCCCTGGATAGACGCAATCGCCGCGGACCCCGCCGCCATGCTGTTCGTGGTGGCCGTCGTCCTCGTTATCGTGATCCTGGCCGGTGTGGCGCTCGCGGCCCGGCGGCAGCGGCGACGGGACGACCAGTATGAGAGCGTGGCGCCGGCGCCGGCTCCGGAAAGTCCCGGCCCGGTCGCCATCGCCCCGTGGGTCGAGGAAGGCCGGCAGCTCTTCACCCACTGGCAGGAACGAATCGAACGCCTTGGCGAGCTCCAGGGTCGCCTCGCGGCGATGGCTCAGGAGATCGAACAGCTCAGGACACAGGCGGGCGCGCAGGCTGCTCGCTTCGACGAGCTGCGTGCCGAGAATCTCCGGCTCGGCCAGGAAGCCGAAGCGGTCTCGATGGAGCGGGACCAGCTCCGGGCCGTCCTCGCGCGGATCGGCGAGCTGGTCCGACAGGCGACCGAGGCCCGGCCGGGCGACGCGGCAGGAGGCGCGACTCCCACGACGGCACCCTGAGGCCGCTCGTTCGGCGCCGCCTCACTCCCGTGCCGCGTCCCGGAGCGCCGTCATGAGGGATTGCGCGGCCTCGAATCCCTTGCGCAAGCACCGGTCATAGACGTCCGGGAGAATGCTCTCCGCGGCGCCGCTCACGTCCGAGGTCGGCTTTCCGGGTGTCGGCATCGAATGCACCAGCCGGTTCCGCATGTGATCGATCTCCAGAATGCTCTCGGCGGCCGCGCGGGGAACCGCGCTCGAGGTCGACGCGAGTGCCACCCGGGAGGACAGGGGCAGCGCGGCCAGCGCATCGAGGCCGGATTCGCCGCCGGCCAGCCGGCCGGCCAGGGCCAGCGTGACGAGTCGATCGAGGAGCGAGTGGACCGCGAGGAGGCGGGTGAAGCGATCGGCCGCGTGCAGGCCGGGCCAGCCGGGCGTGTCGGTTTCGATCCGCTTGGCTCGTGGCGCGGTCTTGACCCGCGCGTCCGGCGTCGTTCGAGGCTCCGGCGGGGTCCGCGGTGTCGCGACGGCGCTCCGGGCCGGGCGTCCGGAGGCCTCGCCGCGCTCGATCTCCTCGATCCACGCCTTGGCCATCTTGACCGCCAGGACGTCCGCGTCGGCGCGCGTCGCGCGGATGTCCCGAGGCGCGGCTCGAAGCGGCGGTTGCGGCGTCAGGACCCCGTGGTCGTCGGCCTGTAGGTCCGCCACGGGCAGCCAGCGGCCGTCCGGCTGCCGCTCGGAGTTCGGAACGATCGTGTAGCCCTTGTAGGGGATGTCCATGTCGGGTTCTGCCAGGAATTCGGGTGTGCATACTGGTTGCCAACCCACGCGCGGGACCCCGGGGGCCGCGTTCACGCGGGGTTGGCGGGCGGCGCTCCCGAAGTTGCGCGTCAGGCAGCGGGCCGGGAGCGTACCGCCGCGGTGGTAGTATGTCGGACGAGCTCCGCCGGGCGCGGAGGGGAGAGGCCCATGACACCCACGCTCATCCTGTCGTCCGACTCTCACGTGTTCGAGCCGCCGGATCTGTGGACGACTCGCATCGATCGAGCGTTCCGCGCGCGGGCGCCCCGGATGCAGCGGATCGATGGCGCCGATCAGCTGGTGGTCGAAGCCGACCAGATCGTCTCCGGGATCGGACTCATCTCCAATGCGGGGGCCCGGTTCGAGGCGCCCGAGACCATCTCCTCCCTCGGCCGCTTCGAGGACGTGCACCCGGGCGGGTATGACCCCGATCAGCACCTGGCGGACATGCGGCTCGACGGGGTGGCCGGCGAGGTGCTGTACCCGTCGCAGGGCCTCTTCTATTTCAAGGTGGCCGATCCGGCGCTCATGTCCGCGATCTTCCGGGCGTACAACGATTGGCTCGCCGACTTCTGCGGCGTCGACAGCGCACGGCTGAAGGGCATCGCGATGATCAACCTGGACGATGTCGAGGCGGGGACCAGGGAGCTGGAACGCGCCGCCGCGAGGGGCTTTGCCGGCGCGATGATCACGGAGTATCCCCTCGAGCACCGCCGGTACGATCAGCCCGAGTACGAGCCCTTCTGGGCCGCGGCCGAGGCGCTCGACATGCCGCTCAGCCTGCACACCGCCACGCGACGGCAGGGGAAGATCCGTGGCGCGGGAGAGCGGACGATTCGGGACGCGACCAGCCGGTCGACGAAGGCCTTCTATCCCGCCATCTCGATGTGCGACATGATCTTCTCGGGTGTCTTCGAGCGCTATCCCCGCCTCAAGGTGGCCATCGTGGAATTCGAGCTCGCCTGGGCTCCGCACGTGCTCTCCAGCATGGACTACACGTATCGCGAGCGGCACGAGGAGGCGCTGTACCGGTTCAAGGACGGCATGCGTCCGAGCGACTTCTTCCACCGCAACGTCTTCCTGAGCTTTCAAGAGGATGCGATCGGCATCCGGCTGCGCGACGCGATCGGCGTCGACAACATGATGTGGGGCTCGGACTATCCGCACAGCGAATCCACGTTTCCGCAGTCCCGCAAGATCCTGGCGGAGATCCTGGCGGGAGTGCCCGAGGACGAGCAGGCGAAGATCGCCGGCGGGAATACGGCGCGCCTGTATGGCTTCGACGTCGCCCAGCTCGACCCTCACCCCGAGAGGTAGCGCCCGCCCGCTCCCGGTCGGCGTTGACAATCGTCCGGCCGGAGCGTATGAGGCAAGCGGGAGGAGCGGCCATGGACATGCTCTTCGGCACCTTCGCGTCGACGTCCCTTCTCATCGTGCGGGTCGTCCTGGGCGTGATCTTCTTCGCGCACGGCGCCCAGAAGGTGTTCGGCTGGTTCGGTGGGCCCGGGCTTCGCGGGGTCATCGGCTACTTCAAGCAGGCGCTGGGAGTCCCGGCCCCGCTGACCGTGCTTGCGGCCTTCACCGAGTGCTTCGGCGGGCTCGCGATGATCGTCGGCCTGCTGGTCCGGCCCGCGGCGGCCGGGCTCATCCTCGTCATGCTGGTGGCGATCGCCAAGGTTCACCGGCCGAACGGCTTCTTCATCAACTGGGCGCTGGAGCCGGGCAAGGGGCATGGCTACGAGATGAACCTGGCCCTGATCGGCATGGCGCTGGCGGTGCTCGTGGGAGGCGCCGGAGCCGTCTCGATCGACCGGTGGCTCCACCCCTGGTAGGCATCGCCCATGCCGCCGCCGACTCCCCGGCCGCTCGCGTCGATCAGGACGGGTGACGTGGTCGTGCTCCTCGGGAGTTCCGAGCACACCGAAGGCGAGGTCATCGTCACGATGGCGGACGGCCGGTACAAGGTGAGGTGGGCCACCGGTCCCGACTATCGCGATCGGGTCACGACGGTCACGGCCGGGGAGATTCGGAAGAAGATCTAGTCTACGGGAGCACGCGGTACCGCTTGAGCGCGTCGGGGTCAACCGTCGCGCCCAGACCCGGGTGATCCCCGAGCCGGATGACGCCGGAATCGAGCCGCACCGGCTCGACGACGACGTCACCGGCCATCTTGAGCGGCCCCACCGCCTCACAGCCATCGATGACGGCGTCGCTCACCGCGGCCACCGTGGCCTCGGCGAGGGTCGAGAGCGTGAGGCCGAAGCCGTGCCCGACCACGACGCCCAGGCCCGCGGCGGATGCCAGCTCCACCATCGCGAGCGTGCGGAGCAGCCCCCCCTGCTTCATGACCTTGACCTTGACCAGGTCGGCCGCCTCGCGCCGGATGATCTCGAGCAGTGAGGCGGGGCCGGTCACGCTCTCGTCGGCCATGAGCGGGATGCCGATGGCCCGCCGGATCTCGGCGAGCCCGGCGATCTCCTCGCGCGGGATGGGCTGCTCGACCAGCGTCAGGTCGTAGGGCTCGAGGAGCCGGATGAATGGCACCGCCTCCGCCCGCGTCAGGCTCTCGTTGAAATCGACCCGCAGCGCCATCCGGTCGCCCACCGCCGCCCGCACCGCGGCGACGCGGGCGGTCCCCTCGGACGCGGTGCCCGATACCTTGATCTTGGCCGAGCGGAAGCCACGCCCGAGCCATCCCATCGCCTCTTGCGCGGCCCGGTCGGGCGGCACCGTGCCGATCCAGGCGTTGAACGTGACCTCGTCCTTCACGCGCCCGCCCAGGAGCGAGTGGACGGGCAGGTTGAGGGTGCGCCCCTTGAGATCGACCAGGGCCATCTCGACCGCGGCGATGGCCTCGTAACGTCCCGGCGCCTCGCGGTCCATGACGGCGAGGGCGCGGTGTAGGTTGAACGGGTCCACCCCGGCCAGCGCCGGGCCGATCCGCCGGACGATCTCGTGGACCTCCGCCGCCGACATGGCCGAGTAGCCCGGCGTGGGATCCACGTTGCCCCAGCCCTCGGCGCCGTCGTCGCTCGTGACGCGCACGAGCACGCTACGCTGCAGGGTGGTGACGCCGTGCACGCCGTGGACGGGCTCCGCCAGCGGCACGTCCACGAGGATCGGCTCGATGCCGACGATGCGCATGGTGCCCGCCCTCACGCCATCGCTACCGAGACGCGGGCTTCTCGGCGGTCAGTGGCGGGGAATCCGGACGCGCGTAGCTGACGGTGAGGATCTCCCAGAGATGCCCGTCGCCCTCCTGCCAGTAGAGGTTCTTCCCACCGAGCCTTCGGTTGATCTTCATGTCGGTTTCTCCGAGCGGGGAGCTCCGGTACGGGATGCGCGCCGCCTGGATGCGGCCGAAGATCGCGTCGAACTCGGCGTCGCTCACGCGGAAGCAGTAGTGATGGCTCTCGAAGTGTGCCCGATCCGCGAAGTCGAGGGTGAGCGTGTCGTTGACGTAGACCGGCGTGAACGCCCCCTGCGACTCCTGCCACGGGACGTCGAGCAGGGCGGCGAGCGAGCGCGCCGCTGCGATCGGATCGCGAGACGGGACGATGACGTGGTCGAGCTGAATCGCCATGAAGCACCTCCAGCGATGGTGTTCTACGGGCGCAGCATGCTCGCTGGGCGAGGCACCGTCAAGATGATGCCCCGGCGGGTGCCCGTCATATGTTGGGTATCATGAAAGAATTCCGCACCCCCTATGCTGGGAGACCAGGAGGGGACGCGATGATCACCACCTATCAAGCCCACGAGCTGGCGCTGGTCTTTCCGCCGATGACCGAGCTGGAGTTCGCCGCGTTCAAGGAGGACATCCGGGAGAACGGACAGCGCGAGCCCATCACGCTCTACGAGGGCAAGATCCTGGACGGGCTGCACCGGTATCGCGCCTGCCAGGAGCTGGGGCTGGAGCCCCGGGTGGTGCGCTTCGAGGGAAACCCACGCGCCGCCGCCCAGCTGGTCCTCGGCCGGAACTTCCACCGGCGGCACCTCACGACGTCCCAGCGGGCGATGGTCGCGGCCGAGATGTGCAAGCTCCGGCCCCGGGGTAATACGGGGAATTCCCCCTATTTGACCGCGGCGCAGGCCTCCGCCCTGATGGGCGTCGGAGAAGACCTCGTCAAGGATGCCAAGCGCCTGTTGAGGCAGGGCGACGAGGACACCTTGCGTGCGGTCCGGGAAGGGCTTCAGTCCGTCTCGGCCGCGGTCCAGGAGAAGAAGAAAAAGAAGAAGGCCACGTTCACCTTCCTCGAGCAGTTCGCCCAGCGCCTCGACCGGGCGCTCCAGGGCCACAACGATCGCGACGCCCAGGCCATCTACCGAGCGACGCCGCTCCTGCAGTACCTCAACCTCCGCATCCACGAATACCTGCACCCGCGCACCGCCGAGCCCCTGAAGACGGCCGACGGCTCCGTGCGGTGGGATCCCGCAGAGCTCAAGGTGCCGGACTGGTTCGACGCCGAGCGCGGCCAGGAGCTCGCCAGCGAGCGCCGGGCCCGGCTCGCGACGGTCCTGCCCAAGGCGAAGGAAGCGGCCATGGCCGCGCCTGGGGAACGCTGCCCGGCCTGCGGGTTGCCCCTGCTGTCGGCCGTGAAGGGCGCCGCATACTGCGCGGTCTGCAAGGGCGACGTGCTGTGGGAATGGTCGTGGATCCGGGAGCAGATCGAGATCGCCTTCGGCAGCGCCCCTTTCACGAGCTCGCCGCCCGCGCTCGGCTGACCGCATGGCCCGCATCCTCGTGGTGGACGACCAGCCCGAGGTCGCGGAGCTGGTGCAGGCGGTGCTCAAGGACGAGGGGCACGCGGCCGACGCCGTCTACAGCGGCCAGGCGGCCCTGGACCAGCTCGCCCGGACCGTGTACGACCTCGTCGTCTGCGACGTGCGGATGCCGGACGTCGACGGGAAGGCGGTCTTCCGTGCCGTCGCGCAGCTGGGGGCGCCGCGGCCGGTCGTGCTCTTCATGACCGGGTACGGCGATAGTCCGACCGACTCGGAGTTCCTGCAGACGACGGCGGCGGTGGTCCTCGCCAAGCCGCTCGGCATCGACGCGCTGCTCGAGCGCGTCCGCTCCACCCTCACGATTCGCTGACCGAGGGCGTCGGGGTCTTCACCCGTGTTATGGTGTCGGCGCGGTAAATCCCTTGAGGGGGTGTGGCGATGGCGGTCAAGATCAGCATCCGTCCGAACGGTCCGTACCTGGTAGAGGGCGACGTCGAAGTGGTCGACGTGAACGGCAACAAGGTCGATACGAGCGCGCGAGGGCCGCGGTTCGCGCTCTGCCGATGCGGGGCGTCGGTCACGAAGCCGTTCTGTGACGGCACCCACAGCAAGGTCGGCTTCCAGGCCGCCGAGGCCGCGGTCGCGCAAGAAAAAAAGTCCGGCTAGGACTTCCGAGGAAGCCCGAGCGGACGGGCGAGCTCCAACCGTCACAGAGGATCTATTCGTCTACCTCTGTATCGGCATACGCGCTGATATATTGCGGTTATGAACAAGCTCGGATCCTACCTCTCAGTCATCGTCCTGTCGGCCGTCGGGATGGTGCTCGGCCACTACGTGGGCTCGCGTCTCGAGTGGAGCACGACGAGCGCGGTGGCGCAGACGACTTCGGCGGTCAGTGTCGTCTCGACCCGCACCCTCGAGGTGGTCGGGGCCGATGGCCGTCGACAGCTGGTGATGGGCACCGGCACCGAGGGCTCCCCCGGGATCTGGATCTACGACCGGAACGGCAAGGTCCGATTGAGCCTGGGGCTGTACGGTGACAACAACGCCAGCATTGTCCTGAACGATGAGAGCGAGCAGGCGGTGGAGATCTTCCGCACCGTGGGCCCCCACAGCGTGCCCGTCTTGGTGATGAAGGCGCAGGGCCGCGACCGGATCGTCATGGGGCTCGACGGGCCGGGGCAGGATCCGTTTCTGGTCCTGTACGGCACCGACGGGGCCAAGCAGCGCGTGTTCGGCAACTACTGATGCCGATCGGCGGCAAGACCGCGGCGACTCTCGTGGTCGCCGGTCTCGTGCTCGGCGTGTTGCTCACCAAGCGGCACGAGATCGTCGCCCCGGTCCGGACGCCGGCTACCTCCGCCGCCGCGCCCGCGGTACCGCCGAGGCACAGCGTCTCGTCGTGGCTGAAAGTTCGGCAGCTCAGGATCCTGGACGCGGATGGAAGCACGAGGGCGTGGATCGGGGAGTCCGGGGAGGGAAGCCCCGGCATCTGGATGACCAGCGCACGGAAGACGGCGACCGTGGAGCTCGGCGTGCACGGTAATGGCTTCCCCTATGTGCTGGTCTCCGACGGGGCCATCCGCAACTTCGGGCTCGGCCGGGTCGACGGGGTCCAGGCCTCCCCGATCTTGGTCTTCCGGAGCGACGACGTGGTCCGGATGGTCTTCGGGCTCGACATGACGGAGCCGCACCGGTCGCCTTTCCTGGTCTGGTACGCCGCCGATGGAGCCAAGCACGACTTCTTCGGCCACTACTGCGACCGGCCGGACCGGGTATGCGTCCGGTGAGTGCCGGACCGGCTCGGTGACGCCGCGCCCGTTCGCCCCGTTCGCGGCGCTCGCGATCGGCGCCGTGCTGGTGGCGGGCGTCGGTAGCCTCGCGCTGCTTCCACGCCGGTCCGGGACGCTCGATCGCCCCCACTACGTCTTCGTCAACGAGACGGGTGACCACGACCACGATCTGGCCTTCGAGATGAGCCTGAAGCTGGCGGAGAAGCGCTCGGGCATCGAGAACGCCCTGGTGCTCCTGCCGCGCCTGCCCCCGGACCGGACGATCGAGCAGGTCGCGGCGGACCTTTTCCAGCGCTGGCGGATCGGGCGCGACCGCGGGGGGCGCGGCATCCTGTACCTCTACAGCGCCCAGGAGAATCTCTTCAAGATCGAGGTGTCGTACGCGCTGGAGTCGATGTTTCCGGACGCGCTCTGTCGACAGCTCGAGGACGCCGCCCAGACGTACATGCTGTCCGAGATCCCGCAGGATTTCATCTCCGAGCTCCTCATCACGATGAACCTGCAGGGAGACGACGCGCGGCTAGGAGCCGACCCGGGGCTGCGTGCGCCGGCATGGCTCCAGCAGGCCCGCTACTACTCGGGTGGCGCCGGCGTGACGGCGACCGGATATCGCCGCACGCTCGAGGACTATCAGGCCGCGGTCCGTCGATTGCCCGCCTCGAACCTCACCGAGTTCGCGCCGGCCGACGATCCGGAGGAGACGGCCCGCCGGTACCTGCAGTCGCTCGAGCGCGGCCTGGGCGATCCCCGGCTGCCGCTCCTCACCGAGGGCAGTCAGGTCTTTCGCATGATCGTGCCGCGGAACGAGGCGCAGCAGCAGCGCGTATTCCGATTCTATGCGAAGGCGTTGCCCAGCCACATGATTCGGCTCGACGGCTGGAGCCTCGTGGTCTTTCGGCCCGGGGTGCCGAATCTCCCGATCGTGCTGAGGCGTGGGAGCGGCGGTCTCTGGTTCGTGGACGAGCCGAAGGCGTGGACCTACTTTCACCGGTACGAGGACGGCGTCGACTTCCTGCCCAAGTACGACGATCTGCCGTTCCTGGCGGGGCTCCGTCAGCTGGGGCACCCGAATGCGACCAATCCAATCTACCGGGGGCGTGTCCGCACGCCGCCCGGCCGGCCCTATCCGTTTTCGCTCGGAGCGGCCGTCCGGGCGCTCGAGCAGGTGATCCGGGAGCACCCGAGTGACGACCGGCCCTACGCCGCGCTCGGGGAGCTCTACCTGTTCGAGGTGAGCTGGATCTCGCGAAGCCTGGAGATGTTCGAGCGGGCGGCGAGGCTGGCCCCGGACCGCCTCGACTACCAGTGGCGTCTGTACGATCTCTACCTCAACAATTCGCAAGCGGACAAGGCGCTGGCGACCCTGAGGCGACTGGCGGAACGGCTACCCAGGGACCGACAGGTCCAGGATTGGTATCGCTTCTACCGAGCAGCGTACGCCTTCCGGCCGGGTGAGTTTTCACCGGCGGTGACCGCCACCACGACGCGCTGACGACCTCTCCCTCTTGACGTGCTGCGGTTTCGGGTCCAGCCTCGCTGGCGTCCGAGTCCCGGCGGCCCGTGCGCCGGCCCCAGGAGAGCGCTCGCATGATCCGCTCGGTGTCCATCTACCAGAGCCTGCTGGGCAACCTCGCTCTGGTGATCGTGCTGTTGAGCGGCGCGATCATGGCGCTCACCTTCATCGGCTCGCAGGCCACCGTCGAGCGGCTCTCCGGCGTGATCCTGCGGGAGACCATCGGCCAGACCGAAGGCGAGCTGCGCCATTTCTTCGAGCCGGCGATCCGGGATCTCGGCGTGATGCGCGCGTGGGGCGAGTCGGGCCTGCTCGACGGCGAGGACGCGGGGGCCATGAACCGGCTGCTCGTCCCCCTGCTGCGCGCCGATCCGCAGCTGTCGGCGGTGATGGTGGCGGACGAGCGCGGCCGCGAGCACATCGTGTTCCACTTCGGGGATGCGTGGAGCAGCCGGCAGACCCGGCGCGACGTCTGGGGTGACCGCTCCGCCTGGCTCGAATGGACGGATGCGCGACCGGAGCCCGTGGCCTCGTGGCGGGCGAGCGACTACGATCCCCGCCGGCGTCCCTGGTATCAGGGCGCCGTCTCGGCCCGCTCCGGCGCCGCCGGGCAGGCCAGCGTCGCGGAGCTCGTCTACTGGACGGAGCCGTACACGTTCTACACCGCCCAGGCTCCGGGGATGACGGCGGCGATGGCCTTCCCGGAGCGCAATGGCCGGCTGAGCGTCGTCGGCGTCGACCTGCTGCTGACGGACGTCTCCACCTTCACCACGCGCCTGCGGGTGGGGGAGCACGGCGCGGTGATGGTGTTGACCGACGGTAGCCGGGTCATCGGACTGCCCCGCGATCCGCGCTACCTCGACGCCATCGGCCAGCGCAATGCTCTGCTGAAGCGCCCGGAAGAGCTGGAGATGCGCGTGCCGGCCGACGCCGCGCGCGTCCTCGCGAGCCGGCCGCCCGGCGAGCGTGGGCCGGTCCGGCTGCAGAGCGGTGGCGCCCCCTGGTGGGCCGAGGAGAGCCCGGTCTCTCTGGGCCCGCAGCGCCAGCTCGCGATCACGGTCATGGTGCCGGAGTC
>Ga0114129_10016422_pt1 | contig 10535 bp, 3 predicted proteins | sample RhiMetdeltSRZDD1_FD_80071 | JGI IMG/M metagenome (GOLD analysis project Ga0114129, IMG submission 80071) | Populus rhizosphere microbial communities from Tennessee, USA - Rhizosphere MetaG P. deltoides SRZDD1 (version 2) (version 2) | ecosystem: Host-associated > Plants > Roots > Rhizosphere >... | reverse complement strand
GTGCCTGCAGTCATCCTTTGGACCTCTCCGGGATGAATCACGGAGCCGTTGCCCATGCTGTCCTGATGTTGTAATGCTCCCTCAAGAACGTAAGTAATGATTTCCATGTCGCGGTGCCCGTGAGTTGGAAAGCCGCGACCGGGGGCCACGTAGTCTTCATTGATCACACGCAGCGTGCGGAACCCCATGTATCTCGGGTCGTAGTATTGATCGAATGAGAATGTGTGATAGGTATTCAGCCACCCGTGATCGAAGTGACCCCGTTCACTCGCCTTACGGACCGTAATCATTGTTCAGATCAATCGTCCTCCCGCCAACCCTCACATGCTTCAACAAAGATGGTCATAAGCTCGTTCAAGCCTTCCGCATCCTGCTCGTCAAACCTGGTCAACACGGGGCTGTCGAGGTCCAGCACACCTAACAATCGCTGCCCGTCAAACACAGGAACGACGATTTCGGAATTTGATGCCTCGTCGCACGCGATGTGGCCGGGAAACTCGTGAACATTCGGAACGATTATGGTGTCACACTGAGACGCTGAAAGACCGCACACACCCTTACCTATCTCTATTCGAACACAGGCTGGTTTTCCCTGGAACGGTCCAAGCACGAGCTCTGTACCGTAACGGAAATAGAAGCCGGCCCAATTAACATCCGGAAGCGTGTGGTACACAAGTGCCGCGAAATTAGCAGCGTTAGCGATCAGGTTGCGCTCACCCTCCAACAACGCGCGCAGTTGGAGTGCCAGGCTGGCATAGAGTTCTGATTTGGAAGTTGTAGGTTGCTGGGAAACTTGAGACGTCATGCAAAGAATCCTTCTGAAAGGCTATTCAGGCCGTCGGGCCAGCCGACGTCAGTACATATTGCCTTGTCGGTGGTGCGTTATTCTGCCACGGGGCGGACGTTGATGACCACTGATTTCGAGGTTGGAGTATTGCTCTTTTCTGCGACACTGCGAATTGGAACCAGAACATTTGATTCAGGGAAATAGGTAGCTGCACACCGGCGCGGGATATCGTATGGCACTACAGAAAACGATCGCGCAATGCGTTCCTCACCCTCAAAATAGCTTATCAGGTCGACCTTTTGTTGCGCTTTCAGGTTCGCCTGCAACATGTCCTCCCTATTTAGAAAAACCACGCGCCTGCCGTTGCTGATTCCTCGATAGCGATCGTTGCCACTGTAGATTGATGTGTTGAACTGGTCGTGACTTCTGATCGTCATCATCACGAATTGATCCGGCTCCAGCTTGAGTGAGGGTAATGAATGCAAGGTGAAGTTAGCTTTGCTGTTCGGTGTGTTGAAAACTCGCTGGCGAGCGGCGTTTGGAAGAATAAAACCACCTGCCTTCCTGACGCGCGCGTTGTAATCATCAAAACCGGGTACCACTCGTTGTATATGCTCACGTATCCTGTCGTAGTCGTTCGCCAGCGCCTCCCAATCGACTGTCGTCCGGTCATGCAGAGTGGCTCGCGCCAAACGGGCGACTATTTGCGTTTCACTTAGCAAGAACGGCGACGCAGGCTCAAGAGATCCGATTGACAACTGCACTACACCCATTGAGTTTTCGGTCGTGACAAACTGAGGAACGCCATTTTGCAGATCGATGTCTGTACGACCTAAACACGGAAGGATTAACGCTAGTTGGCCAGTCACCAAATGCGCGCGATTCAACTTCGTCGACACCTGAGCAGTCAGCCGGCATCGCGTTAGTGCCTTCGCCGTGAATTCGGTATCAGGCGTCGCAGACAGGAAGTTTCCGCCCAGACCAAGAAAGACTTTTGCTGCGCCTGCATGCATCGCCTGAATGGCGCGGACGGTGTCGTGACCGTGGTTTCTCGGTGGCTCGAAGCTAAACTCCACACCTAGACGATCCAGAAAAGCCGCGGTGGGCCTTTCCCAGATCCCCATCGTGCGATCGCCCTGCACGTTGCTGTGACCACGAACGGGACATAAGCCTGCGCCTGGTTTCCCGACCTGGCCCCGCAGCAACATCAAATTCACAATCTCTTGAATATTCGAGACTGCATTGCGATGTTGCGTTAGCCCCATCGCCCAACAAAAGATTGTCCGCTCCGACTCAATGAACACTTCTGCGGCAGCTTCGATGTCATTTTGAGGGATACCACTTTGCGTAACGATGTCGTCCCAGCTGGTAGCGTCGAGTGCGTCGGCAAATTCTTTGAAACCGGTAGTGTGATGTGAGATGAAGTCATGATCGAGCACTTTGCCCGGATGCTGTCGCTCTTGCTCTAACACGGTTTTGCTGAGGCCCTTCAGAAGAGCGACATCGCCGTTGATTCTGACTTGGAGAAACAGATCCGCGAGTGCAGTTCCACTTCCGATCAGGCCAAGTACCTCTTGCGGGTGTTTGAAACGAGTCATGCCGACCTCTGGAAGCGGATTGATGTGCACCAATTTGCATCCATTTCGTTTTGCACGTAGCAGTGAGGTCAACATCCGCGGATGATTTGTACCTGGATTCTGACCAATTACAAAGATGGCGTGTGCGCCGTCGAAATCGTCGAGCAACACAGTTCCTTTGCCTACCCCGATCGTTTCGCTCAGCGCGGCGCCGCTCGATTCGTGACACATGTTGGAACAGTCGGGCAGGTTGTTTGTGCCAAACTGCCTGACAAAGAGTTGATACAAGAAAGCTGCCTCATTGCTCGTCCTGCCCGACGTATAAAAGATCGCCTGGTCCGGATGGTTCAGAGAGTTGAGTTCGCCGGCGATAAGATTGAATGCGTCGTCCCAATTAATTGGTTCGTAATGCGTGGCGCTGCGTCGTAGCAACATAGGATGCGTGATACGTCCCTGAGCTTCCAACCACTGATCGGATTGCAGGGAGAGATCAGCCACACTATGAGTGGCAAAAAACTCCCGTGTAATTCTCTTCTTTGTAGCTTCTTGCGCAAGATGCTTCGCGCCATTCTCACAAAATTCGAAATGCGAACGCTCGCTGTCGGGGTCTGGCCAGGCACATCCAGGACAGTCGACGCCGCCGGCCTGATTCATCTTCAGAAGCGTGCGCGCACCTCGGATTAGGCCCATTTCGGAGCCGACACTCTTTACGGCAGAGATAATCGCTGGCAGTCCGCCAGCCACTCTCTTTGGTTCCTGGACTTCCGGTAGTGATGTTTCCTGCGGCGGCTGGGCTGATACGTTGGTGTGGGTATTCTCGCGTTTTGACATTAATGTTTAGCGTCGTTGCAGTCAACGGCGACGTCCATGGTACCAGAACAATTCAAGCTCAGTTAAATTGCTAGTCTGCACGGTGTCTCAACAAGTAGGCTTGACGTCTTCGTCTTTGCGTCTCTGCGTCTTTGCGGGAAAGGAAGTCTTGCGCTCTATTGTTCGCCCAAATCTAACTATTTGACTTCCGATCGAGGTTTAGCTTAAAAGCTTGTTCTCCTCGAAACGAAATTAAGTCAGGCAACTTCCGGATCTACCAGGGCTCCAGCGCGGAGTTCACCATTTGAACCGATCTACAACAATTCCGAGGACTCCATGATGAACCCGTCGCTTCGCATCTATTTGTTCGTCTTACTCAGCCTTTTTTTCGCAGCCTCAGCCGTACCGACAGTCGCCCAGATCAAGCCCGGTCGTGACCCCAACCAAGCGATCGATCAGGACTATACAAACAAGATTCGCGAATACACGACTGCACCTTACTTCAACTCGCCTTTGACCGACTACCTACCGGCGTCACCGAACGTTCCAACTCCCAAAGCAGTTCTCGGAGACGTAGCAGGCGCGCCCGGAAAACTTCCGTATGCTGAAGACGTCTACAAATACATGCGGATGCTCGAACGTGCGACGCCACGAGTGAAGGTTTATTCGATAGGCACAACAGAAGAAGGCCGAGAAATGATTGCGGTCGCCGTCGCGTCTGAGAAGTTGTTGGAAAAACTTGAGGAGAATCGCGCGCGACTGACGAAGCTGGCGGATCCTCGCACAATCAACATGGATGACGCTGAAGCTGATCGGTTGGTGGCTGCTTCATTTCCGGTGTACTACATCACAGGAACCATCCACTCACCAGAAACAGGCGCGCCCACGGCACTGATGGAATTAGCCTACCGTCTCGCCGTCGACGACAGTTCGTATGTAAAGTTCATTCGCGATAACGTCGTTACTTTGATCACGCCCGTTGTAGAAGTCGACGGACGGAATCGAATGGTCGATGTTTACAATTGGCACTTGGCCCATCCAAACGAGAATTGGCCGTGGCTAGTTTATTGGGGGCATTATGTAGCGCACGATAACAATCGCGACGCAATAGGACTCTCCTTAAAACTCACGCGAAACGTCCTAAATACTTATCTCGCCTGGAAGCCTCAGGTGCTGCACGATCTGCACGAATCTGTTCCCTATCTTTACGACAACACGATCGGAGACGGACCTTACAACGCGTGGGTCGATCCAATTCTTACAGATGAATGGCAGATGATTGGTTGGAACAACGTTTCGGAAATGACGAAGTTTGGCATGCCCGGCGTCTTTGCTCACGGAAATTTTGACACTTGGTCGCCTGGATATCTGATGTTCATGGCCGCAACCCATAATGGCATCAGCCGGCTGTATGAAACATTTGGAAACGGTGGCGCCGATACTCTGGATCGAACACTTTCGCCGAGCGAATACGAACGCACCTGGTACAAACAGAATCCGCCGCTTCCGAAAGCGAAATGGTCACAGCGTAATAACAATAACTATGAGCAAACGGCGCTGCTTACTTCGCTTTACTACTTCGGCAACAACAGCAAGTTGTTTCTCAAGAATTTTTATCTGAAGAGCAAACGATCGGTTGATAAGCCAAAGAATGAAGGACCGGCGGCGTATGTCTTGCCGGGTGACGAGTCGCGTGTTGGCAATCAGGCCGAACTAGTCAGAACTTTGCAGGCTCAAGGAGTTGAGATTAGTCGCGCGACCGCACCTTTCACCGTCGCGGTCAAAGCAAAAAGAGCCGCAACTCCAACGCCATCCGCATCGCCTGCCGCGTCACCTTCTGCATCGCCCGCGGCATCGCCTGCTCGCCGCAAGGACACTGAAGATCGCACGTTTCCGGCAGGCAGTTACATTGTTCGGATGGACCAGCCCTACAGTCGCATTGCAGATGCCTTACTTGATTACCAGTACTGGGCGCCGAACGATCCCCAAACAGCGATCTACGACGACACTGCGTGGACGATGGGTGAGTTGGCAAACGTAGAAGTTGTGCGAGTTGTCGATACTAGAGTTTTGCAGGCGCAGATGGATCGAGTCACGGCTGAAGTACGCTCGAGCGGGGGCATCGGAAACACAGGATCCGTATACGTGGTGAATCACAACGCCGACAACAACCTCGTTACACTTCGTTATCGTTTGAAAGACGTCGAGATGGAAGCGGCTGAGGAACCCTTCGAAGCGGCGGGTCGCAAGTTCAATCGCGGCTCATTCATTATTCGAAGAGCGTCCGAAACAGACTTGCGCAACATCGCCAACGAATTAGGCATCCAGGTCTATGCTGTTGCTGATGCTCCATCGGTGAAGACTCATCCGGTTCGTGCGCCGCGGATCGCAATCATGCATACGTGGCTCTCGACTCAGGACGAAGGTTGGTATCGCATCGGATTCGATCAACTGCAGGTACCTTTCGCTTACATCAGCACTCAGGATGTAGCTAAGGAACCAAATCTGAAGAGCAAATACGATGTAGTGGTGTTTGCCCCCGTCAGTCGTAGTCCATTGAACATCATCAATGGCCTGCCGATGTATGGCAATCCCATTCCGTGGAAGAACACATCACTAACGCCGAACCTTGGCCGTATTGACGAAACGGATGACATGCGGCCAGGACTTGGTTGGAGCGGTCTGCAGAACCTGATTAAGTTTGTAAAAGACGGCGGGTTATTTATCACAGTTGACGACACGACCGATTTCGCGGTCCAACTCGGCTTCACGGCTGGCGTAACACTCACGCGATCAACGCGTCTGCGTGCAGTGGGTGATATTCTGCGAACTAAGACAGTCGACGCCGCAAGTCCGATAGCTTACGGATACGGTGATTCTCTCGCGATGTATTGCTCCAACGGTCCAATCTTCGGAGTTAATAACGGAGTCGGCGGTGGTGGCAGAAGACCCGGAGGAACTCAGCGTTCAACAGGACGAGGCACCCCTGAAGATCCAGACGTTCCCCAAGGGCGACCTATGCCCGAGATTCCCGAACCTCCACCACGCGCTGAGGCGTGGCAAGCACCTCCAGTCACGGAGGAACAACGGCGAAATGCGATCGGTCTAATTCCTCCCGCACTGCGACCGCGCGTTGTTTTGCGTTACGCCGATAGTCGCGATCTATTTGTCTCAGGACTGTTAGACGGTGGCGACGAAATAGCTCAACGTCCGGCAGTCGTCGACGTGCCATCAGGTAACGGTCACGTGTTGCTGTTTTCCACGAATCCATTCTGGCGCGGACAGACCAAGGGCAGTTATATGCTTGTGTTCAATGCGATCATGAATTGGGATAACTTAAACGCAGGCCGCAAGCTCGACGAGAAATAAAAAGAACATCCACAGATTACGCAGATTACACAGATTAAGAGCCTGACACAGCTGAGTTGAGGGTCTTTAGCTCCCTTCAACTCGCTAAGGGAGGCCCGAACGCTCAACTAAGCTGCCTCAGGCTCTTAATCTGTGTAATCGTGAGTAATCTGTGGATAGTCTCTTTTTATCGTTCCCAGTCTCGCAAACCTTCTACCAAACGAAGCACGTCACTTCGCTTCTTCTCGAATACCGCAAACATGAAGATGATCGTCGCTCCAGTGACAATGCCCGCGACGTACCAGAGCCACGTCCAACCGAGATTTGCAGATGCGTACCATATCATCGTGATGATGGCGAACAGCAAGAACGTCGATCCCAGCAACAACATGCCGCGAATCCTCAATAGAATTCCACCAAAGATCCCGGCAAGGGAGAAAGCACCAAGAATCAAAGGCAACCACGGCGAAGTCGCGACGCCGTTGATCACGATGTCTGCGGTTGATGATAAATAAATCGTGACTAGCGACAGATATCTCGTCGACGTCAACTGATCTTCCGTGAAGTCGTCTTCATTGAGGTGAGTGGCAAGTAGGACGCAAAGAGCAACTGGGATCAGCCACAACTGCGGATGCTGTAGGAACTGATAATCCTGAGTGCGTTGCAGGAAGTACCAGAGTGCACCGTTCGCGCAGACTGCGGCTATGACTCCATACGGAAATGAACGTCGTAAGAGCGATAGCAGTCCGTAAAGTCCGCCGACAATAAACAACACTGACGAATAATCGACCTCCGATTCAACAATCCAAAACCCCAGCACAGGAAGAAGCGGAAGAAAGGCTCCGGTGCTTTCGATTGGACGTGCGAGGACGGTGAACTCCTGACGGCGGAGTGATTCACTGACAAGGACACCCGTGTATGCGATCGCCATTACGATGAAGGGCCAGTAGCGTTCGAATGATCCGAATAGCCACGGCATAGTTAGGCGAACGTGTACAAAGAGAAGCACTACCATTATTTCAGCGGCATACACGTACGCCATTCGGCCTCGTTCAGAGAGACGCAACGGATCGTTAGTCGGTGAAACGGCCCCCAAGATCAACAAAACGGCAGCGGCAACGAACGTTGCCGTTATCACGAAAAATGTTGCTGTCGGAGTGCTCAAAGCGCCAAACCTAAGCTGGTCGAATATCTCAATGCTTAGGCATGCCACCATTCCAACAGCTGCCGTGGCGATGGTCCACGGTAAGCAACGGCGCGCCGCTTCTGACCAGTCAGACAGCCATTCGCGGTGGCCGGCAAGCCATACGCTCAACAATGTCACAGCCGCAAACATTTCCGAGGTCAGAATTGAACTACGATTCAATATGCGCGTCGCGCTGAGTGGTTGTATCCACGCCCAACCAAAAAGAACCGCGCCGATCAGAAACATACAAATAGTTACACATTGCCAGCGCCGTCGGTCGTCGCCTTCAGCGAAGAATCCGAATGTAGCCGCTTGTGCACTTATTGCCACCGCGGCGGTAAGCCGCAACGCTAAGTTCTCCGCACTGAAGATCGTGATTAATGCGAGATAGCCTGCGCCAGCGACGAGCGTGCTATTAAGGACGGTCAACCATCCTGGCGGCGTAGTTGAATCTTTGACGAACGCGGGAATTCCGATCCGTCTGCCAATGTCGATGAGATTTACTCGGCCCCGCCACAGACATGAAGCAACAAGCGTCAGCGTCGACAAAAGTATTGTCGCCAACCAAACGCGCTCCGTTGAAGGAAGCAACGTCTGTTGAATAATCAATCCGATGGCAAATAATGAGGTGATGTATAGGCCTACTACCGCGTGCTGACACCGTTGATCGTAGAGGCTTGCTACGAATAAGCATGCGATAGACAGCAACGCTATCCAAGGGAGAGTTGGGAAATAGAGAAGCGGTGACGTGCCTGAAGGAGCTAACAGGCCCGCGACTACGAGCGCAGACATAATCACCACAGACAGACCGGCTGCCAAATAAGAAACCGCGAATGTGCGCACACCGACTTCTTCAACTGGCCGCGGCGATCGCAATTCTAGTATCAGACAAATGATTCCAGAGAGAGCCAAAATGATCGTTGTTCCTTGAAGGTAAGCGGTCGCTCCGTCGAACCATTTGCTTGCGTACGACAGCCACCAAATTGCTCCGGCGATATTGAAGAGCAGCAATGCGATCAATAAATACGCGCGCTTCCAAGTCTGACTATGGATTACCGCGAACAGTCCACTGAGCGCGACAAGCGAAACGATGGCCCACCAGTCGCTAGATGGATCGCTAAGTCCTGGCCGAAGGGCCATTACAAACGCGCAGGCTGCGGCGACAACGGAGTAATCCCTGGTTTCACTTCTCCAGTTCGTCAAATGGTCGGTTTGGATCGGCCGCTTTGTAATCCATTGAAAATAATCAGCGCTAATCGTTGACGCTCCAAACAACAGCCAACCGATCGCAATCATTCCGACAGTTAGACTGTGCAAGCCCGTCATGACCTTAGGGTTGATTCCAGACAGGTCGAACGAAAGCATGCAAACAAAACTTGCAAGCAAGCAGAACAAGTTCGCCGGCGTCAGATCCCTTCGACGCTGTAAAGACAGGAACGCGAGAATTGCAGTAAACCACGCGAGCCATCCAAGGAAACTTCCGACTGCTTGAACTCCGACTCCGAGTTCAAGGGGCCAAAGCATTAACACCGCGACCGCTGGAGTTAACAACAGTCCGTTGAGAATCACAGGTAGCGAGACTTGAATCCGCATCGCTGTGCTTGCGATCTGTTTTTCCTTGTCATCCAGGACTAATTCCCACCGGTGACGATATATGAGCCAGGCAAGGGCGAAGAGACTGCTCGTGACCGCATTCAATTGAGTCAGGCGCACCAACACAACGCGATCCATCAAACCGCCCACATCTACCACACTCAGAAGATAGGCAATGGTTACAGCGGCGTTAAGAAATGATCCGCCGGTAAGCGCAAAGACTCCTGAGCGTTCGCGCACGGCAAAGCCGATGAATACAAGAGCAACGATTACAAACGGAAGGCTGTAAGAGACGTCGATACTGAGTACTGAAAAGATTCCGGACGCAGCGCCTCTTACCGGAAGGTAATAGATAGCTCTCACTGAAGGGTATAGAGTCAGCAAGACAAGCGGAACAAGCGTTACAGCAACCATGATGCGCCGCATTCGGGTTGCAAGCGATTGGCTATTATCAAGCAGCTGTGGCCACCCAATGGCCTTGAGTTTCACAGCAATATTTGAGCGATACCAGAGACAGATGGATCCCCCTGCCAAATAAATCGCGGCAAGCCAACGCCAAGCTGACGCCACCGCAATCTGTGGTTCGAACAGCCCGGCAATCAAAGGGACAACGGCTCCAGAAATTACGATTGCTCCAAGCAGATATTCATCACGACGTCGTTCTACCGCGTGCGCCAAGAACGTCACCAGTAAAAGACCAAATACAATCCACGAATCGACACCTAGAACTTCTTGTCGCGGAAAACCAGCGAGGTTGTAGCCGTTGTAATCACTACCGTATGCGGCCAGTTCTTGGGTTACGCCCGACGCTACCGCGTAAAGGATCAATATTAGAAAGCTGCCGAGCAGCGTCCAGGAGATAGCGCGATCAATCGATAGTTTCGAATTCAGTAATCTCCAAGCATCATTGGTCCAATGATCCGTGTGCTTTTGGGCGATAGACCGGCAAACGATTCGCACAGCAATCCACGCAAGACCAACAAACAGCAACACCGTTCCCTGTATGAGTAGACCTGTGGGATGTAGAAACGCGTGTGGCAAGTAGGCGTACCAGTCACAGGCTTGCAAGGCAGCCTTCACCGTTAGAATAACGCCGGCAGTTGTGGCGATCTGGAATGCGACGAACAGTAATTGTTTGCGGTTAATCCAGAGGAGTACTAACCATGTCCCCGCGATCCACAACACCCGCTCTGCTTGCATTGCGGTGACCTGCCATGGATTTGCCTGGAATAAG
>Ga0114129_10016421_pt1 | contig 10536 bp, 9 predicted proteins | sample RhiMetdeltSRZDD1_FD_80071 | JGI IMG/M metagenome (GOLD analysis project Ga0114129, IMG submission 80071) | Populus rhizosphere microbial communities from Tennessee, USA - Rhizosphere MetaG P. deltoides SRZDD1 (version 2) (version 2) | ecosystem: Host-associated > Plants > Roots > Rhizosphere >... | reverse complement strand
GGAGAGCACCAGCGCCTGCAGCAGCACCCGCGCCGGGACTTCGAGCTCGAGCGTCCAGCCGAACGAGCGCTGATTGATCACGAACACGAGCACCAGCGCGAGGCCGATGCCGACCGGGATGGCGAGCAGGCCCGCCACCAGCCCCATGAGCGCCGTCTGCCCGGTGACGAGCCGCCAGACCTCGCGCGGCGTGAAGCCCTGAGCGCGGAGCACCGCGATCTCGCGGCCGCGCTCGAGCACGAGGGCCGTGAGCGCGCTCAGGACGCCGAGGAAGGCGACGATGGTGGCGAGATGCCGGAGCACGACGGTAACGGCGAAGGTGCGGTCGAAGACGGCCAGCGACGCCGCGCGCAGCGACCGGTTCGAGCGGATGAGCACGTCCGCGTCCGGCCCCGCGAGCGCGCGCAGGGACGCCACCAGCGCCTCGACGTCCACGTCGGGTGTGGCGTAGAGGCCGAGCGACGAGATCGCGCGGTCGTCCCAGAGCCGGTCGTACACGGCGCGATTCATGATCACGGCACCCTCGCTCGAGCCGTAGTCGTAGTACACCGCGGCCACCGGAAACTCGCGCTCGCCCCGATCCGTGAGGAGGCGCACGCGCGAGCCGACGCCGAGACGATGACGATACGCAAACGGCTCCGACACGACAATGGCGCCACCCGCGAGCGCCGCGCGGACCGTTTCGACGTTGCCCGCTTTGAGGCGGAAGCCGCGATAGCCGCGGGCGTCGGCATCGATGGCGACGAGCTGCACCGCGCCCTTCGGTGACTGAACGCGGACGGCGCGCACACTGTTGGCGTGCGCGACGCCCGACGACGAGGTGAGGCGCGCGACGAGCGCGGGGTCGAGGGTGGCGTCGGGGCGATTGCTCACGAGGCTCGGTGGCGAGACGTACACGTCGGCCTGGAGCGACGCCGCCAGCCAGCGCACCACCGTCTCCCGGAAACTCTCGATCATGATGCCGACGCCGACCGTGGCCGCGACGGCGATCGTGAGGGCGGCTAGCGCCACCGACGTCCGGCTGAGCGACTGCACCACCGCGCCCGCCGCCATCCGGCCCGGCATGCCGGCGACGCGGCCGGCGAGCGGCCGGATGATCGCGATCAGGACGATCGTGGCGACGGGGGTGAGGAGCGCGGCGCCGAGGAGGATCGCGAACAGACCGGCATAGGCGAGCGGCATTCCGCCGCCGCGCGTCGCCACCGCGCCACATCCGAGCGCCACCGCGGCGATACCGAGCAGCGCCAGCCGCGGCGTCGCCCGCCGCGCGCGCGCCTCGATCACGGAGCGCGCGAGCACCGCGCGCGGCGGCGCCACCGTGGCCTCGAGCGCGGGCGCGACGGCGGCGAGCACGGTGCCCGCGATTCCGAGCGCGGCCGCGCGCGCGAGCGCGAACGGCGGAAGCGCGAGCGTGCTCACGGTGACGGTGGCGTAGAGATCGTTGATCGTGCGGGCGACGAGACGGACGAGGCCGTGGCCGAGCACGATGCCGAGCCCGAGCCCGAGCGCGGTGGCGACGACGCCGATCACGAGCGCCTCGCCGAGCACCAGCGTGAACACCTCGCGCCGGCTCACGCCGAGCGCGCGCAGCACCCCGAACAGCTCACGGCGCTGGACGACCGAGAACGTCATCGCGTTGTAGACGAGGAAGAGACCGACCACGAGCGCGAGCAGGCTCAGCGCGGAGAGGTTCACGCGGAAGGCGCGGGTCATCTCGTCCACCGCGTCGGCACGGGCGCGCGCGGGGACGACCTCCACTCCGGCCGGCAGGACTTCACGGATGCGCTCCAGCGTGCGCGCGCCGGCGGCTCCCGACGGGACGACCAGATCGATCCGGCTCAGCCGGCCCGCCATGTCGAGCATCTCCTGTGCGGTCGCGATGTCGGTGACGAGCAACGACTCGAACGCCTCCGCGCTCAGCTCGTCGTGCGGCGTGAGCTCGCCTACCACGGTGAGGCGCCGGTGCGCCACCCCCACGCGGATGGTGAGCGCGTCGCCGGGCGCAAGGTGGAGCCGCCGCGCGGTGTCGCGCGCGACGAGAACGCTGCCGGGTCGCGTCAGCACGACTCCGAGCGCGCGCATCGTCCCCGGCGTATCGGTGCTCGCCATGGAGCGGAAGGGCGCTTCCGCGAACGGGTCGATGCCGATGAGGTGGAAGGCGCGGCCGGGATGATCGGGAGCGGAGACGTCGCGCTCGACCACCGGCGCCGAGGGCCGTACGCCGAGCTCGACGCGGAGCCGCCGATACACGTCTTCGGGAATGCCCGCGGGGCCGCCGACGATGGCGTGCGTGGCCCGCCCCGTGATGGCGTCCGTGAAGCGGGCGAAGGCGTCGCGCGCGCTCGTGTTGGCGAGATCGACGGCGAGGACGACCGCGACCCCGAGCGCGATGCCGATCACCGACAGCCCGATCTGCCACGGGTGTCGCGTGAGCGAGCGCAGGCTGGCGCGCCGGAGCACGGCCGTCATACCTCGATCAGACCGCGCCGGCGGCGCACTGCCGTCAAGCCGCCACCAATCGGCCATCCCGCAGCACAAGCATGCGCGAGGCGGCGCCGGCGATCTCGGCGCTGTGCGTCGCCGCGATCACGGTCTTCTTGCGCTCGCGGCTGAGCCGCGCCAGCAGCGCGAGCACGACCGCCGCTGACTCGCCGTCGAGATTCCCGGTCGGCTCGTCGGCCAGGATCAGCTCCGGATCGTGAACGAGCGCGCGCGCGACCGCCACCCGCTGCTGCTCGCCCCCGGAGAGTCGGTCCGGGAAGGCACGGCCGCGGTCGGCCAGTCCCACTTCCGCGAGCAGCGCCTCCGCGTCCGCGCGCGCGACGGCGCCCGTGCGCCCGATCATCTCGAGCGGGAGGAGCAGGTTCTCGACGACCGTGAGCGTGGGAATCAGGTTGAAGAACTGGAAGACGAAGCCGATGTGGTGCCGCCGGAAGCGCGTTCGCTCCGCATCGGAGAGGCGCGCCACCGCGGTGCCGTCGACCCACACTTCACCGGCGGTCGGCGCGTCGATGCCGCTGACGACGTTGAGGAGCGTGGACTTGCCGGAACCACTGCGGCCGAGCAGAGCGAGGAACTCGCCCCGGGTCACGCTCACGTCGATGCCGCGGAGGACGGGGCGCTCGGTCTCGCCCTCGTGATACACCTTGGTCACGCTGCGGAGCTCGACCAGAGGCGTCCGGTCCATCCTTCCAGTCTGCCAGCTTCCCGCTCCCGCCGCTCGCGGCCGCGCGGGGCCGGCGTGGCTGACGTCGCGCGGGATTTCCGCTATCGTCCGTCCCCGAGGGTCGCCGGGAGCCGGCGCCCGCGGGAGGCCGCGTGATCTTCGATGAATACCGTGAAGTCGTGCGCCCGGACTGGATCGATCACAACCGTCATTTGAACATGGGCTACTACCTCGTGATCTTCGATCACGCGACGGACGCGTTCCTGTCCGCGGTGGGTCTGGACGAGGCGCATCGCCGCGCCGAGCAGGTGACGACCTTCTGCCTGGAAGCCCACGTCACCTACCACCGCGAGGTGCGGGCGGGTGACGCGCTTCGCTTCACCACGCTCCTCGTCGCGCACGACGCCAAGCGCCTGCACTACTTTCACACCATGTATCACGCCGACGAAGGCTATCTCGCGGCGACGAACGAGCTCATGTCGCTGCACGTGAGCGAACGTACGCGCCGCGGCGCACCGATGGCTTCGCCGATCCGAAAGCGTCTGGGCGCGATGCAAGCGGAGCACGATACGTTGCCGCGCCCCCCGCAGCTCGGCCGCATCATCGGTCTCACCGCGCCCCCGACGACGGGGGAGCGCACGATCTGAACATCGCGGGGGGCAAGTACTTTCCCGTTGCCTGCCTCGCGACCGCGGCCTAGACTTTTTCGCGTCCGCATCTCGTCCCAAGGAGGCAGCATGATGGTGAAGGTGCTGGGTCTCATTTTGGTGGCCTTGCTGGCCATTGCACCGTTCGCGGCGGCGGCTGAGATCGAAGGGAAGATCCAGACCGTCGACAGTTCGGACCGGAGCATCGTCCTCGACAACGGCACGAAGATCTCAGTGGGCGACAGCGTGTCGATGGACGAGCTGAAGGAGGGCAGTGACGTCAAGGTGTCCTACGAGGAGAAGGACGGCAGGAACGTCGCCACCAGCGTCGAAGTGAAGTAACGACCCACGCCGGCGGGGGCCATGCCGCAGCAGCGCGGCATGGCCGCCGTCAGTCTCGCACCAGCCGCTGCAGACCGATCGAGTTCAGGAAGCGCGCGATGGTCGTGGACGAGATGATGGTGGTCTCGCCCGGCACCGGGATCTCGAGGACGCGATCGGGCGCGTTCGTGACACGCGCCGTCCGATGGCTTTCCACGACCCCGATCAGCGCGCCCGTGGGCGCGTCGTACACGCCGCCGCCGCTCGCGCCGTAGCTCACCGACGCATCGACCATGTGCGCGGGACCTTCGACGGCGGCGTCGCCGCTGTCGGAGACGATCTGGCTCACCACCCCGCTCACCAGCGTGAGTCGCCGTCCCCACGGATAGGCGACCACCCACACGTCGTCGCCGAGCCGCGCCTCCTCTTTCAACCGGACGCCCGGCAAGACGACGTCCTCCGCTTCGAGCACGGCGAGATCGGCGTCCGCCGAGATGGCGAGGATGCTCGCGCGGAAGCGTTTCTTCTGATCGGGCACGGTCAGCTGGATCTCCTGCCGTGTCGCGGGCTCCAGGAAGTGCCGCGTGGTGAGGATCCAGGACCGTCGCGCCGCGCTGTCGGAGCCGAGCACGATGCCGGACGCCGAGCGCCGTCCGCCGCCTTCGCGCTCGCAGCGCAGCTGCACGGTGGACGGCAGGATGCGGCGAATGACATCGTCGCGATTGGCGAACTTCGAATTCGACGAGGCGCAGCCACAGAGCACGAGCGTGAGGGCCATCACGGCCGCCGTGCCGCGTGATTTCGCCGAATGGGGTGCACTGCGCTGCAAGCTACGGCATTCTCCCCAATCCACGCCGGCTTGACAACTTCTGGTAAGGTCTCCCGCATGGCGGTGGCGGCCCTCACCTTCGACGTCTTCGGAACGGTGGTGGACTGGCGGCACAGCATCATCCGCGAGGGAGAAGCGGTCGGACGCGCCAAGGGCCTCCGCCACGTCGATTGGGCGCGCTTCGCCGACGCCTGGCGCGGACTCTACCAGCCGACCCTGGAGCGCGTGCGCACGGGCGACCTGCCGTGGACACCGCTCGATGATCTGCATCGCGCGAGCCTGGACCGCCTCCTGCGAGAGTTCGACATCACGGGCCTCAGCGAAGAGGAGATCGACCACTTCAACCGCGCCTGGCATCGCCTGGAGCCCTGGCCAGATGCGGTGGAGGGCCTCACCCGGCTCCGCCGCCGCTTCATCCTGGCCACGCTCTCGAACGGCAACGTGGCGCTGATCGTGAACATGGCGCGCCACGCCGGCCTGCCCTGGGATGCCGTCCTCGGCGCGGAGGTCGCCCGCCACTACAAGCCCCAGCCCGAGGCGTATCTGACGACCGCGCGTCTCCTCGGGCTCCCGCCCGAGCGCTGCATGATGGTCGCCGCCCACAACGGCGACCTCGTGGCTGCGCGCGGCTGCGGCTTCCGGACCGCCTTCGTGCCGCGGCCCACGGAGTACGGGCCGGGCCAGACCACCGATCTCAAGCCCGAGCACGATTTCGACGTCGTCGCCGCCGACTTCGTGGACCTCGCCGGCAAGCTCGGCTCCTAGCCGGGCACGCCGGCCGCGCCCTGGAGCCCCGGAGTATGCTCGGTATGACCGATTGCAGGGGGTGCCACATGCCGGAGAGCACGCGGGCCGCCCGCGTGGCGGCGGCATCAGCAGCGCAGAACGAGGTCTCCCGAGCGCGGTGACGCGCCCGACGCCGCCGAGCGCGCGCACGATCCCGAAGGCGGACGTCATCCACGGCGACCGCCGCGTGGACGAGTACGCCTGGCTCCGGAACAAGGAGGACCCCGAGGTCCTCGCCTACCTGCGCGCCGAGAACGCGTACACGGATGCCGTGACACTTCCCACGGCGCCGCTCCGGGACGCGCTCTACACGGAGATGCTCGCCCGCATCAAGGAAGACGACCACACCGTCCCGTATCGGCGCGGCGACCACTTCTATTACTCCCGGACCGAGAAGGGCAAGCAGTACCCGATCATGTGCCGGAAGGCGGCGAGCCTGGACGCGCCCGAAGACGTCATCCTCGATCTCAACGTGCTCGCCGCCGGCCACCCGTTCCTCGCCCTCGGCGCATTCACGGTGAGCGACGACGCGCGCCGGCTCGCGTACACCGTGGACTACACCGGCTTTCGCGATTACACGCTCTACGTGAAAGACCTCGTCACGGGCGCGCTGCTTCCGGATCGCATCGACAAGGTGACGGCCGTGGCGTGGGGCGCCGATCCCGCGTTGCTGTTCTACGTGGTGGAAGACCACGCCAAGCGACCGTACCGGCTCCTCACCCACGTCCTCGGCGGCGGCGACGACGACAGCCTGCTCTACGAGGAAGAAGATGAGCTGTTTCGCGTCCACGTCGCTCGCTCGCGGAGCCGGGCGTACCTGTTCGCGGCCTCGGGAAGCTTCACGTCCACGGAGATACGGTACCTGCGCGCGGATCGGCCACGGGACGAGTGGCTCCTCATCGCCCCCCGCGAGAAGGATCACGAATACGCGGTCGATCACGGTGGCGGTTTCTTCTACATCCGCACCAACGGTGACGGCCTCCGCAATTTCCGGCTCGTGCACGCGCCCGTCGATGACCCCCAGCGCGCGCGGTGGCATGAGCTCGTGCCCCATGACGAGGACGTGATGCTCGAAGACGTGGATGTCTTCGCGGACCACTACGTGCTCCACGCGCGCGAGGACGGACTCATCCGACTCCGCGTGACCGAGATCGCGACCGGCGCCTCCCATCGGATCGAGTTCCCCGAGCCCACGTACGAAGTGTCGTCCGAGCCCAACGCGGAGTTCGTGACCACGCGCTACCGGTTTCGTTACCAGTCGCTGATCACGCCGTCGTCCGTGTACGACTACGACATGGCGACGCGCGATCTCCAGCTCCGGAAGCGGACGGAGGTGCTGGGCGGCTACGACCCCGCGCGCTATCGGTCGGAGCGGTTCCATGCGGTGGCGCCCGACGGCGCCCGTGTCCCCGTCTCCGCGGTGTACCGCGCGGACACACCGCGCGACAGCACGAGCGCGATGCTGCTCACCGGCTATGGCGCCTACGGCCTTCCCTATCCGGTGACGTTCTCCTCGAACCGGCTCAGCCTCCTCGATCGCGGTATCGCGTTCGCGATCGCGCATATCCGGGGCGGGGGCGAGCTGGGGAAGCGATGGCACGACGCCGGGCGCATGATGCAGAAGCGCAATTCGTTCATCGACTTCATCGCCGCCGCCGAATGCGTCATCGCGCGCGGCGACACCGCCGCCGATCGGCTCGTGATCGAGGGCGGGAGCGCGGGAGGCCTCCTCATGGGCGCCGTCCTCAACGCGCGCCCCGAGCTGGTCACGGCCGCGCTCTTGCGCGTGCCGTTCGTCGATGTCATCAACACCATGCTCGACGAGTCACTGCCGCTCACCGTGGGCGAGTTCGAAGAGTGGGGCAATCCCAAGCTTCGCGATCACTACGAGTACATGAAGACGTACTGCCCGTACACGAACGTCGGGCCACGCCACTATCCGTCGATGCTGGTGAAGACATCGATCTACGACAGCCAGGTCATGTACTGGGAACCCGCGAAGTACGTGGCGCGGCTGCGCGCGACCAAGACCGACGACCACCTGCTCCTCTTCAAGATCAACCTGGAAGCGGGCCACGGCGGCGCCTCCGGCCGTTACGACGCTCTCCGCGAGCTCGCGTTCGACTACGCGTTCATCCTGACCCACCTCGGCCGCGCCTGAGGCGCGGGGCCGCGTCCGATGTTCCGCGAGGGGCGAACACTCGCGCGGCGGCGGCCGACGCTCACACGAGTGGCCACGGGTAGCGCGAACCCGTGTGATCCTCGGGGAAACGACCGCTCGCGAGCACGCGACGCGCGCGCCTCACGAGCGCCGCGCGCTCCTCCTCGTCCAGGAGCGCGGCCAGGTCATCGGGAAAGCCACGGCGGAGCAGGCGCCGGAGATCATCGAGAAGCGCACGGGCGATCGGCTCGCCGGCGAAGTCCCAGATCACCGTGCGCAGCTTCGGCTCGGCGTGGAAGCACAGCCCGTTATCGACCGCACGAATGACGCCGTCGGGGCCGAGCAAGCAGTGGCCGCCCTTGCGATCCGCATTGTTGGCGACCACGTCGAAGAGGCAGATCTGCCGCAAGCGCGCCTCGTGCGCGGGATCCTCGCGCAGCGTGAAGTAGTGCTGGGCGAAGTCGGCGTGGACAAAGAGCTGGAGCGAGCCGTCACCGTAGGGTCCGGCGCGCGCCACCGTGAGCGGCACGAGATCCCATCCCAGCGCTTCCGACAGATGATAGGCGGCGATCTCACGCCGGAAGAGCTCGGGCGGGAAATCCCACAGCGGCCGCTCGCCACGCCCGGGCTTGTAGACGGCGAGCGTGGTCGCGCCGGCAAGCGTGACCTCGACGAGCAGGGTGGCGTTGCTGCTCGCCGGCATCCGGCCCTTGACGTCGATTTCACCCCGCGCGAGGAGGTCGAGGGGCGACGTCACCGAGCGCGTCAGCCCTGCGCGACCACGTGCCCGTTGCTGCGCGGGCACACGTGGCCCGTCGCATCCTTTGGCCGGCTGCACATCGGGCAAATCGGACGCCCACCCTTCATCAGCTCGCGCGCACGCTCCACGAACGCGGTCGCCTGCGCGGGGGTGATGCGAAAGCGCGCGACACCGGCTTCCTCGCTCTCGGCGTCTTCCGCCGTCGCCTCGTTGGCGACGATCACCACCCGGCCCGCGTCCTCGTCGTAGCCGACGGCGATCGCGCCCACGTCCCAGACCGCCTCCAGCGGCTCCACGAGCTCCGCCGCCTCCGCCGCTTTGTCCGGCGTGGCGGACAGCTGGACGAGCAGACCCGCCAGATAATCGGCAAGCGCACCCACGTGCTCCTTCTCCACCTTGAGCGTGATGAGCTGGGCGCCTTCCCTCGCCTGCAGATAGAACGTGCGCTGGCCGGGCTCCCCCACGGCGCCCGCCGCGAAGTGCTCGGGAGCGGCGAAATCGAAGGACGCGCTCATCGGAGAAGACCGTCGAGGTCGCCGCTCACCGAGTTTACGGTGAGCACGAGCGGGCCCTCGGGGCGATACACGATCGCGGTGATCGATGCGGGCGCGATCGCGATCCGCTGGAAGAGGTCGAGCGGCGCCCCCACCGCGTGGGCGACGGCGGCCTTGATGGGATCAGCGTGCGACACCGCCACCACCGTGCCCCCGCGATGACGTGCGGCGAGGTCGGCGACGGCGGACGCCACCCGCGCCTGCATTTCCGCGAACGACTCGCCGCCGGGAAAGCGGAAGCCGCTCGGATGGCGCTGGACGAGGCGCCACTCCGCCCTTCGCCGCAGTCGCGCCAGCGATCGCCCGACCCATTCCCCCACGTCCACCTCGGTGAGCCCGGGCATCACGCGCACGGCGAGGCGACGCACGCGCGCGATCGCGGCCGCCGTCTCCCGCGCGCGCTCGAGCGGCGACGCGTACACCGCGGCCACGCGCGGAAGTCGCGCGATGCGCCGGGCCGCCGCTTCCGCCTGCCGCACGCCCTCTTCCGTGAGATGGAGCCCGCGTGCCCGCCCCGGCAGCACGACGCCGGTCGTGGCCGTTCGGGCATGGCGTACGAGAAGGAGAACCGTGGAGGACGACGCGCTCACCGCTCATGTCTCATCGGGGCTTTCCATATCACACCGCGCTCATGCCGTCGATGCGCGCGCGCGGGGCGAGCGCCGCGCGCCGCGTGCACCGAACCGCGCGGGGTGAGGGCGCGGCGTCAGGCGCGGGCGCGCGCGCCGGCGGCGTGGTGATCGGCGAGAACGTGCGCCACGCACGCGGTCACGTTCACCGCCGTCGGCACGTGCAGGAACTCGTTCGGACCGTGGGCGTTGGAGCCGGGGCCGAGGACGCCGGTGACGAGGAACTGCGCGCGTGGGAACCGCTGCCCGAGCATGCTCATGAACGGAATGGAGCCGCCGGTGCCCTGGAACATCGCGGGCTGCCCGAAGTGGGCGCGAGAACCACGGTGAACGGAGTCGAGCAGCCAGTCCGGCATCGGTGGCGCATCCCAGCCGTTGCCGGGCGTCTCCGCCTCGAACGTGACCTTCGCCCCGTACGGCGGATCCGATTCGAGAACCTCCTTGAGCCGGCGCGCCGCGCGCTCCGCATCGGTGGTCGGCGAGAGCCGGAGCGAGAGCTTGAGCGACGTCCGCGGGCGGAGGACGTTCCCGGCGTCGGCGGGCGCGGGAAGTCCAGCGGCGCCGGTGACCGAGAGCGCTGGACGCCATGTGCTGTTGAGCAAGAGCTCGAACGGGTCGTCGTGGGTGGGCCGCATTCCCGGCACCATCGGCAGGCGTCCCGCCACCTCGTCGCCGACCACCTT
>Ga0114129_10016418_pt1 | contig 10537 bp, 11 predicted proteins | sample RhiMetdeltSRZDD1_FD_80071 | JGI IMG/M metagenome (GOLD analysis project Ga0114129, IMG submission 80071) | Populus rhizosphere microbial communities from Tennessee, USA - Rhizosphere MetaG P. deltoides SRZDD1 (version 2) (version 2) | ecosystem: Host-associated > Plants > Roots > Rhizosphere >... | reverse complement strand
GACCACTGGCGACTCTATGAATGGCTGCGTTCGCGGGCGGTCTACCTTGACATCGAGACCGATTCGTTTGGTCGGATCACCGTGGTTGGACTATATGGTCGCGGACGTTTCACATCATTCACACGCGGGGATTCGTTGGATGGTCGACGGCTCGGCGAGGAATTGCGACAGTATGATTTGCTCGTGACGTTTTGTGGAACGACATTTGATGTGCCAATGCTGCTAGCTCATTACCCCGGCCTTCCACTCGATCAGCCACATATCGACCTCTGCTTCATGGGACGACGATTAGGTTATCGAGGGGGTCTGAAAGCAATCGAAGCGCAGATAGGGATCAACCGTGCCGCTGAGCTGCAAGGTTTGAATGGTCGGGACGCCGTGCGGCTTTGGAATCGCTGGCGGCATAGCCGAGACGAAGAGGCAAGAGATCGACTCTTGGCTTACAACGAAGCAGACTGCGCAAATTTAGAGCCGTTGGCTGATGCGTTCTACGCTCGCATGGTTCGATCGTTAACGATGGCGTGCACGATGTAGACGCCACCCAAATGATACGTGACCCCTTATTGAAGGGTGTACCAGAATATTCCGGCGAAAAGACTCATTAACACCAACACTGTGCCCAAGAGCCCAAGGAGATACCAATCCGGCTTCATAGCGGCGATTCTAAAAGAGCGCTCCCCTTCGTCAATTGTCCAGCCGCTTGGCGGCGGCATAATGTCGGAATGCATCCCGTTGGCGTCCGAGCTGTTCATACAGCCGCGCCAGATTGCAATGTGCCTCGCGAAAATCCGGCGCTTGTTTGAGGGCGTCCTTATAGGCGGCTATGGCTCCTCTTTTCTGCTGTTGATCCTCCAACACGACCCCCAGATTGAAGTGGGCAAGGGCCAGTGTCGGCTCGTATCGAAGGGCACGCCGGTAACAGACCTCCGCCTCCGCCAGATTCCCCGCACGGTGATTCAGCAAACCGAGATTGATATGCGCATCGACTAGGGCCGGGCGTAGGCGAATCGCTTCCTGATACGCTCGGCGGGCTTCTTCCGGGGAAGCGGCTTCGAGTGCGGTGGCCCGTTTGAACCACGTTTGTGCTGCGTCGATATGCCTGGACTGCGACCGTACGCGCGACTTGAGCTGGGTGACCGGCAGAATCTGCGCCGTATCGAAGTTAAGGAGGAATTGGCCCGAGTCCGGTTGCCAATGGGACGCGCCGTCCCACACCACCACTCGTTTTCCTGATGCATAAATTTTGAGGCTCGACATGACTTGACCGTCTCCAAGTTGTCCGTGCAGGGATTCCAGGACTTTACGGATCCGACGGCCGGACACACCGGCGTCTTTGAGCCCTTTCGCAGTGCGCAGCAATACGAGATTTTGAAAGGAGTAAGTGCAAGAAGCATTCTGGCGTGAAACCGGGAGAAGGGCGGCCCGAAGACACCAACGCAATTGTGAAGTATTGAGACGGAGGATGCGGCAGAGTTCGCCTGAGGAATATTCGCCGATCATCGTCTCCCGTCGTAAGCCTACGCTTTTCCAGACAGGCTCTGAGGGTGATCGCGGTAGCATCCCATCGTACGGATGTTCAAAGAACTAGCAAGAGCCCTAGACCAGGGGAGCAAGGGTTCTCCCTTCTTCTTTGCGAACATGATTCCATACCATGATCTGTGCAGGATGCCAACCGGCCTTCGAGCAACTGGAATCGCAAACGGTTCAGTCACCAAAACATCGCCGAGAACAATGGATGGAATGATTAAATCATCTGGACGTCGATGACCGCCGCCTCACGCCCGGAAGCCATTTTTTCTTTTTGTGAACGATAGGGAGATTCTTTGAGATGGACCGCACCTCGCATGCGACATTCAGGCCGCAAGCATTATGGCAGGTTGCCAAGGAAGCTGCTTCCGAATGGAGCCATGACCGCGCTCCCCGGCTTGGAGCGGCCTTGGCCTATTACACCGTGTTTTCCATAGTGCCCCTTCTTGTCATCATTATTGCGGTCATCGGCTTGGTCTTCGGCCAGGAAGCCGCCCAATCCACGATCATGGCGCAAATCGCCACTCTCGTCGGTGAACAAAGCGCCGCGGCGATCAAGGACATGATTCAACGAGCGGATCAGCCGTCCACGGGCTTGGTGTCTACAGTGATCGCCATTGGCACCCTGCTCTTGGGCGCTACAGGATTCTTCGGACAACTTCAAGACGCGCTCAATACCGTCTGGGGCGTTGAGCCGAAAGAAGGACGCGGAGTGTGGGGATTCATCAAAGATCGCTTCCTCTCTTTTGTCGCCGTTCTCGGAACCGGGTTTCTTCTTCTCGTTTCCCTTATTTTGAGCAGCGCGCTGGCCGCCTTCGGCAAATGGTTTGGCGGCTTGCTGCCATTGCCGGAGGCAGTGCTTCAGACATTCAACTTCCTGCTCTCCTTTATCATCATTACCGGTCTGTTTTCGTTGATCTTCAAGGTGTTGCCAGACGCGCGCGTGGCCTGGCGGGATGTGTGGGTCGGCGCGGCGCTGACGGCGGGGCTCTTCACGATCGGGAAGTTCGCCCTTGGACTCTATTTGGGAAAGAGCGAGGTGGGATCCGCCTACGGCGCGGCCGGCTCGCTCGTTATTGTCCTGATATGGGTCTATTATTCGGCTCAGATTCTCTTATATGGTGCGGAATTCACTCAAGTGTATGCGAATCGGCTTGGCGAGCGCATCGTGCCGGCCCCGGATGCACAGGTAGCGAATCCCAAAAAGGCTGCCGCCGAACAGGCCGGAGCGAAGCTGGGCCACTCTACTGGAACCGGTCGCGTAGCCTAGCGATACGCTCCCGACATCGCCCTCCCCCGCAGATGTTATTGAGCCGGGAAGGTAGCATCCAGCAACGCTTGCCGTTCTGCTTCCAGACGTTTTGAGCGTGGCGAGCGGTTCACAAAGCGTTCGGCGACCTCGGTTACTCGCTGAAGCGCTTCCCAAGGCTCATTTGTTCGATGACGTTTCATCAGTTTTTCTTCCTTGTACATTCCGTGCTGTCATGTCGCCATGGAACTGAACCATATTCTTGCTCGAGTTAGTCAAACAACTCCTACTGATAGTCAAGGCCTCCACAATCAAGGGATGTGCCTAGTAGTTTCGATTCATTCCTCGGTACTACTGTCAATACAGACCAGATGAGCTGGCTGTTGGCCCGGAGCAAAGTCAAGTGAAGTCTACAGGGGCGGCAGTCACACTCAAAACCACATAGAAATCAATCTTCACAATGGAGGTATACATGATGCAATCCAACAGTATGAAGACCGTCATGGGCGGTCTTGCTCTCGTTCTGGTACTCACCGCATCCAATCAACCAGCGCAGAGCAGCGATGTGGTGATCGACCGAGACCGTGTCGTGCCCCAGGATCCAACCGAGCGAACGGTGCCGTCCGACCGCTTGGGGTCGAGGGATCGAACGGTTTCCGGAACCACATTCGATCGCATGACCTCGGCGACCGCCTGCTCGTCACACACGGATGCCAGAGGGAACATCGTGTACGACGATCCGACCTGTCCGGATCGATACCGACGGGAACATGGGGAACTGGCGGCAGCCTGTTCGTCATACTCGTCATACGTGGATCCCGATGGGAGGCTCGTGTATAGGGATCCGAACAGTCCCGATCGGCCCTCACGTCCGATGGCAAGCAGTGCTGACGATGTACAACCTGGCGCCAATTACGATCGCCAAACGGATGCTGCCTTAACACATGCGCGGAAGGCCGAGGCTGCCGGGGACCAGGGGAACATTCCAGAGATGGTGCGTCACGCGAGATTGTCGTTGGACCAAGCCATTGGGTCGCAGCGGGCACGCACTGATGCCAACCTCAATGGCGCGATTATGGACTTGAATGAAACGGTAATCGTCGGGTGTCGGAACAACATTGCACCGGCCGTTCTTCGCGATGCCCGCGCCAAACTCTCGCGAGCTGCGCATGGTCGAACCTCGGAGGGAATAGCCACTGGGATCGGTACTACAACCGTGAGAGGCGAGCTGTTCCGAGATCAAAGCGCATTAAGCACGGGCGGGGGAGAGCATTATATCCTCCGAGACCGTCAGAACCGAGAGCTACCCATTTCGCTCTCACCGGAAATGAGCCGGCGGGTCTCAGTCGGTGACATGGTGGAGGCGCAGATCGATTCGAGGGGACAAGTGGTCGCCATTTCAAAATCCGAATAGGACGAAGAAACGGTGATCGAAGAGAGGGTCCAATCTGTCCGGTTGGGCCCTCTCTTTCTTTACAGCGCTTGGAGCACTACTACTTGTCCGCCCCGATGGGCGGCAAATTGATGCCGAACCGTTCGAGGCCCATGATCACGGTGAGGGCCGAGGGCGAGTGTTGAACGATTTCCTTCTGCACTTCGATCCGCCGCAGGTCCACGAATTCCGGCGCAGTCAAGCCCAGCGATTCTCGATACGCCCGGTCGGCGATGCCGCGCTGCTTTTCGGCTTTTTCGCGGGCTTCTTCAGCCTTCTGAAATTCGACCATTGTTATCTTGCGCTGCTCCTGGATGATGGTCTGCGTCGTCTGCTCGACGACGCCCTTTGGCGGCAAGATGCTGCCGACTACGATGCGGTTGAGTCGAATGGGAATGCTCTGTTTCTCGATAAGCTTGGTTTGCACTTCCCGGGCGATCGCTTCTTGCAGCTTGGTGCGCGTGGTCGGGTCGGTGGTCAGCTGGAAGAGTGGGTACTTCTGCACTTCTTCACGCACGAAGGTACGGAACGCTTCTTTCACATTGTTTTGATACCAAGCCGGGCCATAACGTGAGATGAGTTCCGGCGAGCGGCCTTCCACCACGTTCGCGATCAAAAAGGCGTCGAAGGAAACGGGCGCATTCTCAGCCGAGATGATATCGAAGTGTTCGGAGTACTGCACCGGCCTGATGTCGACATCCACGACTTTCGTGGTCGGGGCTATCCACAAACGTCCGGTTTTCGTCGGCACAGGATCGACACCGCCGTGCCCGAAGAAGAAGGGCTGTTCGACCACCACGCCTTCGTGCCCCGCCTCGATCGCCGCACAGCCACTCAACAGCACCACTATCCCCAAGGCGCCGATCATGGCGAGCCCACGCCTCACTGGACCGCTCATAGCAAGCCTCCTCTTTTACAATAAGTCTTCACGCGTTGCATGTAAGGATCACGAAACTCTTGAGGTACACATTACGAAGCGGAAGGAAACAAAGTCAAACGAAGCGGCTGGAAGGTGAAAAGAGGCCGGGGAACGAAAGAAGCTAGAAGATACCGGCTTGTTTCTGAAGCCAGCGGATGTACTGAGTGATCTGATCGACGTCGGCAGGAGTCACCGTCTCAATTCTCGGCATGTTTCCGAATTGCCAATGGTGAGCCTGGACGCCAGTAGCGGCCGCGCGCTGGAACGCCGCATCGCCGTGATGATTGGGCTCGTAGATCTTATGGACCAGCGGCGGTCCCTGACTCGTACCGACGCCCTGCGGTCCATGGCAGGCGGCACAGCTGGCCGTGAACTTGGCTTCTCCCATTTGTAGCTCGGCCGGGATAGGACCGCCGCCCACAGCCGGCTGCGGCTTCGATGAGTCACAAGCCGCTACGGCGCCAAGGACGACTACCAAGAGCCCCTTCATGCACCGAAATCGCATGCGGCCCGAGCCTTTCATGGCTGAGAACCGGACCCGCCCTTGTCCCGAGCCTGTCGACCGAACTGCTCGCGGAGCATATGCTGTGTCCGCTGTAACGTGATCCGGCGATACAGTCGCGCGCCAATGGGCAGGATCACAATCAGCCCGATGGTGAGATACATGAAAAATTCTTCAGGAGAGACGCTCATGAGAACTCTCTTGGAGAATGTTCAAACGGGCGCGCTCAGCAAAGGCCCGTTCAACGTTCTCAGGTTACTGCATATGCGGTGGGGTCCACAACCCCGGCCTTCACAAATCCCTCCCGGCGAATGATGCAGCTGTCGCAGCGCCCGCAAGCCAGATCGCCGACCGGATCATAACAACTGTGAGTCAGATGAAGGGGCGCATTGAGCGCGACGCCTTCGCGGATGATCTCGGCTTTGGTGAGCATTAGCAGCGGCGCCCGAACGTGCAGACCCGCGCCTTGGACGCCAGTCCTTGTCCCTTGCTTGACCGCCGCCTCGAACGCCTGGATGAATTCCGGACGGCAATCGGGATAGCCGGAGTAGTCGAGAATGTTCGCTCCGAAGTAAATAGCGGAGGCATGTATCGCTTCCGCCTGCGCCGCCGCAAGTGAGAGAAAGATCAGATTGCGCGCCGGCACGTAGGTGATGGGAATGCCTTGGCCCAGTTCATGCGCTTGGCGGTCTTTCGGAACAGCCGTGCCGGTCGTGAGCGCCGATCCTCCGATAGCCCGGAGATCGAGCGAACACACCAGATGGTGCGCCGCACCCATCGCCGCCGCAATACGTTTCGCCCGCTCGATTTCGATCGCATGGCGCTGTCCGTAATCAACTGTGAGGAAATAGAGATCGCAGCCGTCCCGGCGCGCGATCGCCGCTGTGACCGTCGAGTCGAGGCCACCGCTGACCAACACGACCGCAGGAGTCTTGCTTCCTCCACTCATCGATCCATCCCCTGGTCCTGCTATACCGCAATGGGGACAGCGAGGACAACTGGCCTGACCTCGGCCGAGGCACGCCTTCATCGATCTGTGCGCTTACCTCGCGCAGAGACTCAACATTAAGAAGGAGCTTTTGGGCGACACGAATGTCACAAGGGGGATAACACCGGAGCAGAACTGAAACATGCGGGCGGGAATACGTCCTGGCGCGCGCCTAGCGCGGGAGAGCCGCTAGTCGCGCTCTTCTTCTCTTTCGATCTTTTCGAGTAACTCCTCTCTCGACTGGCACTCCACGCAGAGTTTGGCAAAGGGCACTGCCTCCAACCGTCGCTCGCTGATCTCGACCCCGCATTCGGCGCAGATGCCGTAGGTCCCCTCGGACAGGCGGGTGAGCGCTTCGTCCATCGCCTGTCGCCGTCGATTGCGCATTTCCATCAAGGAAATGCCCAGCTCGCGGTCCAGATCCATCAAGGCTTGGTCGCCGACATCCTTCGCCGACTCCAGCCTCCGTTGTTGGTCCTCGGTCAGCGATTGACCGAGACTGCCTTCAATTTCCTTGATAATCTCCTGGCGCTTCCGCATGAGCATTTGCTGCAGCGCGTCGCGGCGCCGCTCGCGCGCTTCCCGTTCCTTCGCGGATTCCTTCGGCTTGGCTGCCAGGGGAGAGATCGCCACGTTGGCGGGCTTTTCCATCACTGCCGTGGCATCGGGGCGGCTCTGACTTTTGACGACGGGCTTCGACGATGGTTTGCTTTTCATGATGGCCTTCTTTTTTGCAGGTGTTTTTATCGCCATGACGTTGTCCTCTCAGGGTGCACGCCGATCGGGTCAAAAAAGTTCGGCATTCATAGCACGGGTGCCGGGACTTTTACAAGGGGTCGTAGCAGGAGGCAACCACAGCCGCTAGCGGATGTAGGAAGATTTTGTTTACCGTCGTCGAGCCTCTAAGCGATACGAAAACGAAGCTTGATGAAAGGCGCGTCTTGGCGCGCTTGGGCTGGGCGGCTGAGAAGAGTGACTTTTTTCATCCTGCTAAGGGTACAGGATCATCGAGTGCACGGGATAGCCGGTGAGTTTGTCTCGACCGTTCAAGCCCTTCAACTCGACTAAGAAATCCAGTCCGGCAATCTCGCCCCCCAGTTGCCGGACGAGCGACACCGTGGCGGCAGCCGTCCCGCCCGTCGCCAGCAGATCGTCTACGATGAGCACCCGTTCTCCTTTGGAAATGGCGTCGCGATGGATCGACAGCGAGTTCGACCCATATTCGAGACTGTACTTCACTTCGAAGCAATGAGCGGGGAGCTTCCCCGGCTTGCGCACCGGAACGAATCCAGCCTTGAGACGCTGAGCCAAGGTTCCACCAAAGATGAAGCCGCGGGATTCGATGGCTACGACCTTTGTGATGCCCCCGTCCTGATAGTAGGCGGTCAATTCGTCGGCGATGGCGGAGAAGGCGCGGGCGTCCTTGAGGAGCGTGGTGATATCGTAGAACAGAATGCCGGGCTTGGGGAAATCGGGTACTTCGCGGATGAGCGAGCGGTAGTGGTCGGCCGTCATGAGTTAGCCCTCATCATTCATGAGGGTTCGTGACGAAACCGCCGAGACGCCAAGCGAGACGGGCGCGTGGAGGCACGAGGAAGGGAGGCGTCCTTGAAACAGGACGTTGGCCGACCGAGCGACGAGCCCGCCCGCCTGCACACCGCAAGTCGTGCAGGCTTGTCGCAGCGGCGTGTCGGCGGTTGCAGTAGAAGGCTCATGAAGGATGCAGGCTAGAGTAAGTCTGATCGCGTCAGCGTCTTCCGTGCGATGGTATGCCGTAGACGGCTGAGCGCGGCCAGCTCGATCTGGCGGACCCGCTCACGCGTGAGACCCATCTCGGAGCCGATCTCTTCCAGCGTCTTGGCTTCGCTTCCGTCTAAGCCGAATCGCGACACAATAACAGTTTGCTCCTTTTCCGGCAACTCCTTTACCCAGGTCATCATCTCCGCCCGCCTCTGCACCCCTTCGACCGTATCGGCCGGCGACGGGCACGTGGGGTCTTCGATGATATCCCGCAAGAACGTGTCCGCCCCGTCGTTGATCGGGCTGTCCAACGAACAGGTGGTGCGAACCACCTGCTTGAGGTCGAGCACTTCTTCTTCCGTTGTCTTCATCTTGGCGGCCACTTCGGACGCGGTCGGTTCACGCCCCAACTCTTGCACCAGCGATTCCGCTCTATTCAAGTAGCGGTTGAGCCGCTCGACCACGTGCACCGGAAGCCGCACGAGCTTTCCCTGATTGATGATGGCGCGCTCGATGTACTGCCTAATCCACCAGGAGGCGTAGGTGCTGAATCGGAACCCGCGCTTGTAATTGAATTTTTCGACGGCCTTGATCAGTCCAATATTGCCTTCTTCGACGATGTCGGAGAAAGGAAATCCGCGGTGAATGTAACGCTTGCCGATGCTGATTACGAGCCGGAGATTCGATTCGATCATCTGCTGGCGCGCCTGCTCGTCGCCGGCCATCACGCGCTTACCGAGCTGCTGCTCCTGCTTGAAGGTGAGGAGACTCGAGCGCCGAATCTCGCGCAGATAGCATTTGAGGGTATCGAGTCCCTCGGACCGGCGGCTGGATTTTTCTTCGTCGGCCGAGGCCTCGTCGCGCTCTCCTGCTACATCATCGTGGTCGGCAAGATGCCGGCGCGCTTCGCCGTGGTCTTCGAAGTCGTCGTGCTGTGCCCACACCATGCCGTCTCCTACTCAGTCGACTGCTTTACTCGGCTGCTGAAAAAGGGTTTAGGCAACCTGCCGCAGGATGTTCAAAGAGGTCGTCCTGCGAGGCCATAGCCGGGTGGCCTTTTTTCAACATCCTGCTAGTACCGCACGCGAAAATCCGTGTACCGCCCCGTCGCCGTTTTCCATTCCACGTTCACCTTCAGCACTTTGGACGCGGGAGGTCCTACCCGTAAATCCTCAAGGAGCGAGTCGATGTCAGCTTTGAGTCCCTCGACTTCGAGCTCGACGCGGCCGTCGTCGAGGTTTCTGACCGTCCCATGCAGCTCTCGTTGTGACGCCGCACGCACGACGAACGCTCGATAGCCCACTCCTTGGACTCTTCCCGCCACCGAGATCGTCGCCCGCACTGTTGCCGGTCCGGTCGCATCCGCCATCGAAGCATCACCGCGCGATCCGCCTCCTCAGGAGACCGCTCCGACCAAGGGAATACTCTCACACATGGTACAACGCGTCACGTTTTTTACACTTCTCCGCGAGGAAAAGACAGACGCTCGTTGAGCGAGCGCTGAAAGAAATGGGTGGCTCGGGCGGTGTCAATCTTGGCGCACTCTGGTTACAATGGAAGTGATCGTCGCGACTCACGGCAAGGGCGGGAGGAGATGTTATGGTCATCGGCGTTCCCAAGGAGATCAAAGATCATGAGTATCGGGTGAGTATCACGCCCGATGGCGTACGAACGTTGCGCCAAGCGGGCCACGAGATTTTGATCGAGCCATCGGCTGGAGAGGGAAGCGGCTATTCCGACGAGGAATACCGGCGGGCAGGCGGGTCCATCGCCCCATCAAAGGCAGACGTCTTCGAGCGTGCGGCCCTCATCGTGAAAGTGAAAGAGCCGCTGCTATCGGAATGCCGTTTCTTTCGCCCCGGTCAGACGCTCTTTACCTATCTCCATCTGGCTTCGTCAGCCGAATTGACCAAGGGGCTGCTCGATTCCAAGATTATCGCCATCGCCTATGAAACCGTCGAAGCCAAGGACGGGACCCGTCCGATGCTTCAACCGATGAGCGACATTGCGGGACGGATGTCGGTCCAGATTGGCGCGCGGTACCTGGAAAAAACTCAAGGGGGGCGAGGCGTGCTCCTTTCGGGGGTGCCGGGCGTCGAACCGGGAAAAGTCGTCGTACTGGGGGCTGGAGTGGTAGGCAGCGCGGCCGTCAAGATTGCCGTCGGCATGGGGGCTCAGGT
>Ga0114129_10016417_pt1 | contig 10538 bp, 6 predicted proteins | sample RhiMetdeltSRZDD1_FD_80071 | JGI IMG/M metagenome (GOLD analysis project Ga0114129, IMG submission 80071) | Populus rhizosphere microbial communities from Tennessee, USA - Rhizosphere MetaG P. deltoides SRZDD1 (version 2) (version 2) | ecosystem: Host-associated > Plants > Roots > Rhizosphere >... | reverse complement strand
TGCGTGCGGTTGTCGGCGCCGATCTTGTTGAGGATCGCGGTGACGTGGAACTTGACGGTGCGTTCGGTGATGGCGAGCGAGCCGGCGATTTCGCGGTTCGACTGGCCGGCGGCCATCAGGCGCAGCACCATCAGCTCGCGCGGCGTCAGCAGGCGCGACCCGTGCGATCGCGCCTGCATCTGGTCGACGAGCTTCGCGCTGAGGTCCGGCGACAGATACGACTCGCCGGCGTGCACCTTTCTGATCGCCGCGATCAACTCGGCGCTGGCCGCGCCTTTGAGCAGATATCCACGCGCGCCCGCCCGAATCGCGCCGAAGACGTACTCGTCGACGTCGTACGCCGAAAACATGATGACGCGAAGCGCCGGCCGGGCCGCGACGAGCGCGCCGATGGCGGCGAGCCCATCGGCGCCGCGCAGTCTGATGTCCAGGAGCGCGACGTCGGGCTTCGCACGCGCCATCGACCCCACGGCGTCCTCGATCGTTTCCGCCGCCTGCACGAGGCGAATGTCGGGCGTCCGGTTGAGGGCCGCCGCCACGCCGTCGTGCACGACCGGATGATCGTCGACGATGAGTACGCGAATCATCGAGTCTCTTTCGATGGCGGCAGCGAGACGATGACGCGAGTACCGCGGCTCGGACGCGAGGCGATTCGCAGCCGGCCGCCGAGCGCCTGAGCCCGCTCGCGCATGCCGATGATCCCGAACCCGGACGTGCGCGACGTCGGCGATGTTCTCGATCGGGGATTGAACCCGCGTCCGTTGTCGGCGATCTCCAGCCGCAGCCCGCGGCGATCGGCGGTGAGCGACAGCTCGACGTCGGTCGCGCGCGCGTGCTTGCCGACGTTGGTCAGCGCTTCGCCGGCGATGCGGAACAGCTCGTCCTCGTCGGCGGCCGCCACCGCCGGATGACCGGAGGATCGCACGTGGACGCGGATGCCGCTCTCGGCGGTGAACGCGTGGGCGAGCGAATCGAGCGCGTCGGCGAGCGGCCGGCCGGCGGAGGTCCGAAGCTCACGCATCGATCCGCGCGCCTCGTCGAGTCCCGATCGCGAGAGCTCGAGCGCGCGCTGCAGCCCGGCGCGGGCCGGCGCGCGGGGCGGCGTGGCGTCGATGGCCGCTTCGAGGTGAAGGCCGATCGCCGTCAGCCGCTGCGCGAGCGTGTCGTGGATCTGCCTCGCGAGCCGCGTGCGCTCCTCGGTGCGCGCGGCGTGCACGCTCTCGCTCGCGAGCCGCGCGCGCTCGATCGCCACGCCGACCTGCGAGGCGATCGTCGACAGCAGATCGAGCTCGCGTCTGGTCAGCTTCCGCCAGGCCGGCGCCGCGACGTTCATGATGCCGAGCGGCCGGTCGCCGAAGTAGAGCGGGATGCTGGCGTGATAGCGCAGGCCGTGCGTGCGCGCGCGGTCGCCGGCGCCAACCGCGGCGCGGAGGCGGCTGCATTCCATCACGTCGATGTTGCCGGCCGCGAGGTCGCCGCCGCGAAACGCGCTGAGGCACCAGCAGGTGCGACCCGTCATCCGCACCGGCTCGCGCAGGAAAGGTGGCAGCCGCTGCGCCACCGCGCTGTAGAAGCGGCCGGTCCGCGGATCGAGCAGCCAGATCCAGCCGGCGTGCAGCCCGAGCAGCAGGGCCACCTGCTCGAGCGTCGTCTGCAGCGCCTCGTCGACGTCGTGCGCGCCGTTCAGCGCTTCGGCGATCGCTTTGAGCACGCGCAACTCGCGCGCTGTTGACGAGCTGCGACCACGAGATGCCACGCCGTCAGACCTCACATGCCGCTGGAACCTTCGAACCATCACGTAGGGCGGACCCGCGTGTCCGCCCAGGGCCGACACATGCGTCGGCCCCTACGAACGATGTGGTGTAGCACGGATCGGTCTGTCAATACATCTCGGGATCACCAGTCGTAGCGCAATCCGAGCTGCCAGCTCCGGTTGCCGTTGGTCCCGAACACACGGCCGAAGTTGTCCGGCAGCGCGAACGACACGGCCGGCATCCCCGCGTAGTGCGTGTTGAACAGATTGAAGACTTCGAAGCGCACCTGCGCGCGCTGACTGCGGATGGTCGGAATGGATCGGACCAGCGCGAAGTCGACCGAGAACGAATCGTCGTAGCGGAATTGGTTGCGCGGCTGATTGCCGGCCCCGCCGACGTCGACGCAGTTGGCCGTCGCGCCCGCCTGACGGCAGGTCGTCTGGTCGAACGCCGTAATGGGAATGTAAATGCGCGCCGTGTCGGCCGGCGTGCGCGGATAGCCGTCGATCCGGGTGCCGAGCACGCCCGCATCGAACATGTTCGCGCGATCCTGGCCCGAGCCGTCCAGATTGCAGTCGCCGCCGTTGGCGCTGCACAGAATCGTGAACGGCACGCCGTCGCGATACTGCGCCGACGCCGAGAGCGACCAGTCGCTCACGAGCGCGCCTCCGACACCAGGCCGCCGCTTCCACGGAAGCTCGTACGACCCGTTGACGCTCGCGACGTGGCGCATGTCGAAACGCGATGGCCCGTACAAGTCGGCCTTGCGCAGCGCCATTCCGCGCTCGCGATCGGTCACGAACGTGCGATCCGCGGCTTCGTTCATCGAGAGGTAGTTGTCGCCGCTGCCGAACCCCGGATCCGATGCCATGTCGAGCGCTTCAGACAACGTGTACGACACCTGGAACTGCAGGCCGGCGCTGATGCGGCGATCGAAGCCGACCTGCAGACTCTTGTAGTTACCTTCTGACGCGTTCGCGAGGCGGCTGATGTTGCCGAACGCCGGATTCGGACGCCGCGCCTGACGATTGGCAAACGTGGCGTCGGCCGACGGCACGGCGCGGTTCAGGATGAGCGTGGCCGGCACGTCGCGCGAGGCCGTGCCGACGTACGACGCGCGCACCGCCGATGCATGTCCGATGCGGCGCTCGACCGTCGCGTTCCAGGTATGCACGTGCGCGAGGTGGAAATCGGGATCGATTTCGCTCTTCGCGACCGGACCCGACTGCACCTGCCCGGCGTTGGGCCCGAGCGTTTCGACGCGAAGCGGATCGGTTGTCGGCAGCAGCGTGATGGTCCTGATCTGCGGTTCCTGGAACTGGAGCGATCGCAGGAAGAAGAAGTTGACGCGATCGAACGAGAGGCCGTACGCGCCGCGCACGACCCAGACGCCGTCGCCGTTGACGTCCCACACGGCGCCGACGCGCGGCGCGGGATTGAACAGGTCGTTCCGGTACCCGAAGTCGGTGAACCCGTCTTTCTCCTTCCACTCCGTGAGCGACTCGAGCCGGATGCCGAGGTTCAGCGTGAGGTTGCTTCGCAGCCGCACGTCGTCCTGCGCGAACAGCCCGAGATCCCAGACGCGGAAATTGCGGCGCGGATCGCCGATCGTCAGCGTGTACGACGTCGGCGTGCCGGCGAGGAAGTTCTCGATGCTGCTCCGCCCGTAGCCGACGCCGAACGAGACGGTGCCGCGAACGTTGTCGCTCTGCACTCCGTCGTTGAACGTCCGATGCACGTCGTAGCCAACCTTGTAGGCGTGGCGGCCGCGGCTGTGCGCGATCGATCCCGCGGCCTGAACGTCATAGAGCTGACGAGAAATCGGATACTGCACCGACTGCGCACCGAGCGTGCCGAAGCCGGCGACCGTCACGGTCGGGAACTCCTCGAAGCCCTGTTCGGTCGGAAGCTCGACGCGCCGGTAGGCATACCCGAACCGGAATTCGCCGAGCGTCGTCGGCGAGAAGACACGTGTGAGCGAGGCGCCGCCGGTGTGCGCGCGATCGACGATGTCGCCGCCGTTGCCGCGGAAGATGCGCGTGATCTTGTAGTCCTGATTGCGGAAGTCGTAGCGGCCCATCAGCCGCGTGCTGTCGCTCCGGTTGTAATCGAACCGCCCGAACACGTTGGGCGTGTCGTACGTGAACGGCACGTTCGCCTGATAGCGGCGCGGGTTGATCGCCTGCCGGTTGGGCATCGGGTACAGCGCCAGCCACTCGTTGATGATCTGATCGCCGCGCGCCGATCCGGTGTTGACCGTGCGCTCGCTCGGCAGCGGCACCGTACCGGTCGACGAGTTGGTCCCGCGGCGGATGTTGTTCTCGAACATCCCGAAGTAGAACAGGCGATCGTGGATCGCCGGTCCGCCCGCCGTGGCGCCGAACAAGTTGGTGCTGAAGTTGGCGAAGCATCCGCCGGCCGGCGCAGCGCTCAGCCCCGCGAGCTGATCGGACGTGCATCGCCGTGCCTGCACGTCGGTCGCCTCCGACTGGAACCGCTGGTTGTCGTAGAAATACTCGAACGCCGATCCGTGGAAGAGGTTCGATCCCGACTTGCTGATGGCGCGCACCTGCGCCCCGCCGGCGCGCCCGAATTCGGCGTTGTAGTTCGCCGTCAGCACCTCGAACTCGCGGACAGCCTCGACGCTGACCGGCGTCCGGTAATCGTTGTCTTCGGGATCGATGTTGGAGATGCCGTCGAGCTCGTAGTTCGTCGATCGCGCCGTTGTCCCATTGGCGACCACGTTGCCGCCGCCCGATCCGAGGAATGCGCGGCCAAATCGTCCGCCCGGCGTCGTGACGCCGGGCGCCTTCGTCGCAATCCCGTAAACGTTCCGGCCTACCGCGTCGGCGGTCCCGATCGGCACTTCCTTCAGCGTCACTTCATCGTACGTCCGCTTCAGCTCCGACCGCGTGATCTGCACCGCCGACGGCGTTGCCTGCACCGTGATGGTCTCGGACACCGGCGCGATCGTCAGATCGAAATCGACGACCACGCTGTCGTTCACGCGGACGATGACACCGGTCTTCGTCTCACGGCGGAAGCCGCTCAGCTCGGCGCGGACGTCGTACGTGCCCGACGGGATGTACGGGATTCGATACAGCCCTTCGCTCGTCGTCGACGTCGAGAACGTCGCGGCGGTCGCGGAGTTGACGGTGGTCACGGTGACGCCGGGCAGCAAGCCGCCTTGCGCGTCCTTGATGCGCCCTTCGATCGTGCCGCTGATGACTTGTCCGCCGGCGGACCATGCACCGACATGACTCATCAGGATTGCCGCTGCCAGCACCGCGAGCCGTCGACCCATTGCACGCTCCATCTTGAGGAAGACGGTCGTGAAGGTAGACCGCCGTCGTCGCGGCTGTCAACGAATGTCACGCGCCAAACGTGAGGGCATGGACGAGGGAGTTTTCCAGCTAACATCTCCGCAGTCGATTTGGGGCCCCCTCCGCGTCAATACGACGAAGGAGAATCGACACATGAAATACATCCTGTTGATCTATGGTGACGAGCGCGTGTGGACATCGATGAGCAAAGAGGAAATGGCGAAGGTGTACGCCGGTCACCGGGCGTACGGCAAGGCGATGACCGAAGCGGGCGTGATGAAGGAGGGCTCGGAGCTGAAGCCGGTGTCGACGGCCACGAGCGTGCGGTTCTCCAACGGGCGGCCGAAGACCGTCGACGGACCGTTCGCCGAGACGAAGGAGCAGCTTGCGGGCTACTACGTCATCGACGTCGCCAACCTGGAGCAGGCCATCGACTGGGCGGAAAAGATGCCGGGCATGACCACGGGCACCGTCGAGGTCCGGCCGCTTGCCTGACGCCACGGGGCTGAAACGGTTCGGCCCCTCTGATCACATATAGCAATGTTGCTGGGCCGCATCGTCGAAGACATCTTCCGTACCGATGGGCGTCGTGTGCTCGCGGGCTTGATCCGCCTCACCGGCGACTTCGACGCGGCCGAGGATGCGCTGCAGGACGCGTATGCGCGCGCGCTCGCGACGTGGCGCCGCGACGGTGTTCCGGCGAATCCCGGCGCGTGGGTCAATACCGTGTCGCGCCGGATCGCGATCGATCGCCTCCGGCGCGACCGCGCGGGCGATCTCGTCGCCGATGTCGAGGCGCCGCAGGCCGACCTTCGACAGGCTCAGGTCGGCCCTGAGCAAGGTCGAAGGGCCGAACCGGACGATCCGTCGGGCATCGATCCGTCAGGGATCGAAGACGACCGGCTGCGGCTCCTGTTCGTCTGCTGCCATCCGGCGCTGTCGCCCGACGCGCGCTGGACGCTGGCGCTTCGCACCCTCGGCGGTCTGACGACGCGCGAGATCGCCCGCGCGTTCGTCGAGCCGGAAGCGACGACCGCGCAGCGGCTGGTGCGCGCGAAGAAAAAGATCCGCGAGGCGCGGATCCCCTTTGAAGTGCCGCCTCGCGAGAAGCTGCCCGAACGCATCGAGACCGTGCTGTCGGTGCTGTATGTGATCTTCAACGAGGGCTACGCCTCCACCGACGCGCCGGCGCTCGTCCGTCCGGACCTCGTGCGCGAAGCGATCCGCCTCGGGCGGCTGACCGTGGAGGTGCTCCCCGCGTCGGCAGAAGCGCGCGGCCTGCTGGCGCTGATGCTGTTGACCGACGCGCGACGCGCGGCGCGGGTGACCGACGGCGGCGACCTCGTGCCGCTGGACGAACAGGATCGGTCACTCTGGGATCGCGCGCAGATCGAAGCCGGTGTGGGCATTCTCGACGCCGCGCTCGCCCTCGCCTCGCCGGGCCCGTACCAGACGCAGGCGGCCATCGCGGCGCTTCACGGCACGGCGGCCACGGCGGCCGAGACGGACTGGCCCCAGATCGCGGCGCTCTATCAGGCGCTGCTGCGGTGGACGCCGACGCCGATCGTCGAGTTGAACGCGGCCGTTGCGCTCGGCCTTGCGACAAATCTGAAATTCGCGCTGGAGTGGATCGAGCGGATCGAAGGCCGCACCGAGCTCACGAACTACTATCTCCTGCCGGCTTCGAAGGCCGACGTGCTTCGTCGTCTCGGCCGGCAGCAGGACGCGATACAGGCGTATCGCGCGGCACTCGCGCTTGTATCAAATCCGGCCGAGCGCCGGTATCTTCAGAGGCGTCTCGACGCGTTCGGCGATCGCGTCGATTGATACAAGTCCGTCGCAATCATGTTGCGGTCCAGAATCTGGAGACAATCTACTCGGATCACCAATCTGGTAGTTGGCAATGGCCCAAATGGGCCGAAATACTTTGTGAAATACTGTGTGCAGACCACACAGATCGTTCTTGCGATCTACGTGCAACGCACTCATAATCCGCCGTATCTCAACCTTAGGCTAACTTTTGTCTCCGCCACGGGTCTTGCTGTGGGCACCCGTGGAGAAAACGGCGCCTTGTGAAATGACGGCGGTTCGTCGGCTTGTGCCTTATAGCGGCGCGCAGATCGCGTTGCCGCACGATCAACAGCGCCGCGCGGAAAGCGCGGTCGCGACTGCACGCACGTTCATTGCCGCGTGCGCCCTGGCAGCGATCTGGGTCGCTGCTCCCGCGTCCGAGCCGTACGCACAAGTCTCATATTCGCTGCTCGTCGGCTACGTCGTGTTCTCCTTGGCCATCGTTGTCTTCCTCCACTTCACGCCAAAACACTGGCCCGTCTTCGCGCTCGCGCTCCACATCGTCGACGTCGGGGTGGCCGCCGCCGTGACGTTCCTGACCGTCGGCATCAACAGCCCGTTCTTCGTGCTGTACCTCTTCACGCTGCTGGCGGCCGCCTACCGCTGGGGGTTTGCAGAAACGATCGCGACCGCCTGCGCGGCGGTCTCGCTGCTCGTCATTGAAACGGTCGTCGTGGCGTTGATGCCCGACCTCGGGGCCTTCTCGCAGGTTCCGCCCGACCGGCTGATCATGCGCGCGAGCTACCTTCTCCTCGCAGGGGGCCTCACCGGCTACCTCGCGCACCACGAAAAACAGTTTCGCGCGGAGGCGACGGCAATCACCGCGATCCTCAGCCGCACCGACGTCCGCGCGGGACTGAAGCGGACGATGGCGTCGGCATTCGACGCGCTGCTCCGCCTGTTCGATGCGAAACGCGCCGTGCTCGTCGTGCGCGAGCACGGAGCCGATCAGGTCTCGTTGTGGGAGGCCGTGCGTTCCGACGACGGCGGCGCGCAGGTCCATTCCGTACGGCTGGAACCCGATGCGTTGCCGGCGTTCATGTTCGAGCCGGACGCGGCGGCGTGGCACGTCGTCCGCCGCTCACGCGGCGACCGGACCGATATCGTCGCCGTCGATCGTGACGGCAAACGTCAGCTTGCCGAGTCCTGGAGCTTCCCCGCCGAATTTCTCGAGCGCGTCGGGCCGTTCGACTCGCTGATCGCGATTGGCGTCGAGCTCGGAACGGAGTGGACCGGGCGTCTCTTTCTCGTGGATCCGGTCGTCGGCAGAGATCGGTACTCGATGCTCGGGTTCGGCCGCCGCCTCGTTCGGCAAATCGCGCCGGCCATCCAGAACGTCCACGCGATTCATCGCCTGCGAGCCGCCGCCTGCGCCATCGAGCGCGGGCGCATCGCGCGCGAGCTGCACGACGGCGTGATTCAGACCGTGGCGGGCGTGGAAGTCCAGATGGCCGCTCTGAAGCTTCGGCTGGCCGACCAGTCGCCCGTCGTCGCCGACGAGCTCACCAAGATGAACGCGGCGCTGCGTCAGGAGGTGCATCGCCTCCGCGACATGATGCAGCAGATGCGGCCGCTCGAGCTCGATCCGGACAAGCTCGTGGACGCGCTCGCCGATTTCGTGCAGCGGTTCCAGCGCGAGACCGGCATCGCCGCGCGCTTCGTCACGCAGCTCGATCGCGTGGCGCTTCCGCCGCGCGCGTGCCGCGAGATGGCGCGCATCGTTCAGGAAGCGCTCGTCAACGTCCGGCGGCACAGCGGCGCGCGCAACGTCTTCGTACGGCTGTCGACCGTCAATGGCGACTGCCGTCTCTCGATCGACGACGACGGGTGCGGGTTTCCGTTCAGCGGACGGCTTTCTCAGGCCGATCTCGACGCCGCCCGAAAGGGTCCGCTGGTCATCAACGAGCGAGTGCGGCTCCTGGGCGGGGCGCTCACCGTCGAATCCGATCCGGGGCGCGGCGCGCGCCTCGAAATCGCTGTCCCCCTTTCATACCATGCCAGCAGATAACGACCGCGCACCCATTCGCATCGTCGTCGCCGATGACCACCCCGTCTTTCGCGAGGGGCTCATCAAGCTGCTCGAGGCCAAGCCCGATCTGAAGGTCGTCGGCGCGGCGGCCGACGGAGCGGACACGCTGGCGCTCGTCTCGAAGCTCGAGCCCGATCTCGTGCTGCTCGACCTCTCCATGCCGCGCATGACCGGATTGGTGGCGCTGCGGGAGCTGAAGAATCAGTCGGCCCGCGCCCGCATCATTCTCGTGACGGCCGCGATCGACCGGACGGAAATCATCGCCGGGCTGCAGCTCGGCGCGCAGGGCGTCGTCCTCAAGGAATCGGCCAGCGAAGTGCTGTTCAAGAGCATCCGCACGGTCATGGCGGGGCAGTACTGGGTCGGACGCAATCGGGTCGCCGATCTCGCCACCACGCTGCGCGAGCTCTCCGCGTCGCATCCGAAGCCGACGCGCAAGCAGTTCGGGCTCACGCCGCGCGAGCTCGAGATCATCAGCGTGATTCTCGCGGGCTATTCGAACAGCGACATCGCCACCAAGTTCGCGATCAGCGAGAAGACCGTGAAGCACCACCTCACGAACATCTTCGACAAGCTCGGCGTATCAAACCGGCTCGAGCTGGCGTTGTTCGCGCTCCACCACAATCTCGTCGAAGCGGCGGTGCCCGCCGAAAACCCTAAGGCGTCCTGAGGCGCTTGGGATTGTGCCTACGGCACAATCTCGACGAGCGCGAAGTTCCAGCGGTCCTGCGTGGGTGCCGTGGTTCCGATCTGAACGGTCGTCCCTGCGTTCGCGATGACGCCGGCCGACGCCTGAACCCAGAAGGTGTCGTTGACGCTCGAGTCGACCCACTGGTGCACCATCGCCTGACCCGCAATCAACGTGCGAGCGATGGCTTCCTTCCAGTCGTTTCCCACGCCATACACGAGCGCATTGGCTCTGGTCGTCGTCAGCGTGAGCGATGCCGCTCCGCTGGGCGCGCCTCCGGCGACCGAGGCGCCAATCCCGCTCGCGCCGCGGAACGCGACGACTGTCAGTGATTGATCGAATCCACTCTGAGTCTGTGTACAGGTCACCGTGGCGTTGACGAGCTGAGCGGCCGCGGTGGCTTGCCAGATCTCGGCGGTGCCTGACTGCGTGCTGGCCCGTCGCACGAGCGTCCACGTAAGGCCCGCCCCGGAGACCGTCAACATCTGACCGCCGGTACTCACGCCGTCGGACGCAGCAAACGCAAGCAGCAGCTCGCCGGGAGCGGCTGTGCTGAGCGACGTCGTTCGCGTTCCGCGGCCGTCGGACGAGACGACCCGGTCAACGACGATGCCTGTCGGCGGCGGCGGCGGCGGTGGTGGCGGCGGCGGTGGGCCCAGCGAGACGATCAACGCGACGGGGGAACCGGGCGTGACCTGCGTGGCCGCCGCCGGGTTCTGACTGATGATGGAGCCGGCCGGCACCGTCGTGCTCGACGCGGTGGTGACAGCTCCCACCGCCAGGCCGGCATTGATGATCGCGGCGGAAGCAGCCGCCTGCGTCAGATTGACGACGTTGGGGACCGCCACGAGCGGCGGGCCCGACGACACGACCAACGCGACTGCAGAACCGGC
>Ga0114129_10016416_pt1 | contig 10538 bp, 6 predicted proteins | sample RhiMetdeltSRZDD1_FD_80071 | JGI IMG/M metagenome (GOLD analysis project Ga0114129, IMG submission 80071) | Populus rhizosphere microbial communities from Tennessee, USA - Rhizosphere MetaG P. deltoides SRZDD1 (version 2) (version 2) | ecosystem: Host-associated > Plants > Roots > Rhizosphere >... | reverse complement strand
CAAGCTCCAAGCTCCAAATCCCAACCACTCCCAACGACCAACCCCCAAAACAGAGGACGCTTGGGACTTGGGAGTTGGAAGTGTCTTGGGATTTGGAGCTTGGAGCTTGGGATTTGACCTGAGTCCCATGGGCATTTTCTTAATTTCTCCGTCTCCTGGTGGACCTCACTTCGGCGCCGGCCAGCGCAGGTGCTTGTGCAGGAACGCGAACGTGCCCTGGCCGTAGATGCTGTGCCCGCCCTGGAAGTACTCGATCTCGGTCCGGTCCGCCAGACCGAGCTGCGCGTAGAGGAACTGGACCTTGCCGTACTCGTGCGCGACCCATTGATCGCGCCCGACCAGATCGAGATGGCCGCGCTCGACCATGAACGGCCGCGGGAAGATCAGATAGGTCATCTCGGCATAGTCGAAGGTCTGGCCCCAGTTCCAGTACGGCATCTCCCACTCGATCGTGCGCATGAAGCTGAAGGGCTGGTCGGTCGCGGCGACCTTGCGGGTCCACTGGTTGAAGTCGCCGGAGCAGATCGAGAGCGCGTACTTCTCGAGGACCGCGGGAATGCGCACGGCGGTCTCGCCGCCGTAGCTCAAGCCGTAGAACGCAATCCGATTGGCATCTACGAAAGGTAACGATCCGAGCCATTCGAGAATGCGCTCGTGCTGGCCGAGGATGAAGGAGAACAACGTGGCGCGGATCGTGTTGGCCTTTCGACTCAGCCACCGGTACCGATCCTCGCCGCGATACAGATTGTGCGGCGCAAAGACGACGAAGCCGCGATCGGCGAGTGCCGACCCGAAGTCGTTGTAGTACGACACGTGCCGATCGATCGTCTCCCGCGGCAGCCCGTTGCGGCCGTGCTGGACCACGACCACCGGACGCCGCTCGCCGGCCGCGATCCCCTTGGGAATCACGATCACGCCCCACGCGAACACGTCGGGCCAGACGTCGAGGACGACGTCCCAGGCCGTCCATCTGTCCGTTTCACCGATCTTGCGCGTGCGGGGGTTGAGCGGCACGTACGGCGCGTCGAAGGCGCCGATGCCGTCTTTGCGAAAGCGCTCGCGATAGGGACGCGCGCCCTCGATGAACGGCTCTGCCGGCCATGTCGGCCGTGACTTTTCGGTGTTCCACTTGAGCGCGGTCAAGTCCGGCAGGACGGTGAACAGAAATGCTCGATCGCGGACGTGCTCGGCGCCTCGCACCAGTGCCTGGACGTATCGCTCCATCTCGAGCACTGTCCGGGCGTGGCGCGCGGCCGGATCGAACCGCTGCCGGCGATCGGTGAGCGTGCCGGCCGTGCGGGTGGCGAGCGGGAAGCCCAGACGTCTGGCGAAGTCGCCGAGCGCCTTCGCGGAGATCGCGGCGACCGGCCGATCGCCGTCGCCGGTGAGGAGAGACGGTGCGGGGAAGCCCGCAACGGCGGGGATCCGGGCGAACTCGGCGCGAACCGAAGTGCCGGACGGCGTCTGCCACGCCCCCTTCGTGCTGGTGAACGATGGAACGTCAGCGTGCTCGATCACCAGGTGGCGCGGCAGGACGAGCGCGGCGATCTCGGCATCGCCGAATCGTTCGAGCAGGCTCCAGATGTTGCGATCGATCGGCTCTTCCCACACCCGCCCGCGGCGATCGAAATAGCCGCTCACGAGCGCGCCATCGATCCGGGTGTCGATGGCGGCGGCATAGAAGGCGATCAGGCCGCCTTCGGCATAGCCGACGACGCCAATCTTCGCCGTGTCGCCGCGGCGGGCGCGGAAGCGATCGACGGCCGCCAGCACTTTCTGGACTTCGAGGCCGACCGGATGCCGGCCCATGTGAAAGGCCTGCCGATAGATCCACTCGCGCCAGGTCTGCTGACTCTGCTTGAGCTGTGCATCGCCGGTCTGAATCAGCGCGCGCTCGACCAGCGTCGGAATGATGAGTTCGCAGCCGCTCTCGGCCAGCAGCCGAGCGAACTGGCGTTCCGGCGGCAACCCGGGTGCGAGGCCAAGAATCTGTTCGGGAGTCTGCCCGGCATCGGGCACCACGACCAGCGAGGCTGAAGGCGAGCGCATGGCGAGCCCTGGCGAGGCCTCGGCCGAGCGCGCCCTAAGTATTTGGCGCGCGGGGGCGGGCTCGACGAGCAGCCCTTCGGCCGTCACCCCGTCGAGCACCGGCCAGCGCACCTGAAACACGCGATAGCGGCTTGTTTCCGCCACGATCGCCGGATTCTCGTCGTCTCCGTAGCGTTCGAGCGCCGGCGCAACGCGCGGGTCGACGGCGCCGATGATCTCGCGCAGGCGATCGCGATTGTCTTTGAGGGCGGCCTCCCAGGCGGCACGGGAGGAGCGGTCGTATTTCCAGAATCGATCCGTTCGTGCCTGCGTCTCGGCGATCTGGCGTTCGACGAACCGGTGGGCACCGTCCATCAGACGGCCGGACAGGTCTTCCTCGGGCCATTCGAGCGCGGCCGTCTGCGCCAGCGGCTGGGCGGCGGCGGGTTGACTGGTCGTCGCGTGCGTGGCGGTCCGCGAGTCGAGCGGCAGCGCCACAGTCAGGATGACGAACGCGACTCGCGTGAGGAAGGAGCGCAACGTGGTCAGATTCTACGTCCGGTCATCCTGGCCTGTCCTCGTTCATCCGACTCGGCCTGTGACGTCTCGCGCTCGGCAGCCAAGTGTGAGAGTCTTCCCAAGAGACGGGGCACCGGATTGCCATGACGCTTGACGGCAAGGACGTCCACGACATCGCAGCTCGCCTGGAGGCCGCGTTCAACGCGCGCGATGCTGTGGCGCTTGCCTCGTTGTACTCGGATACCGCCACCCTGATGCCGCCGAACGAGCCCGTGGTCAGCGGCAGGGCGAACATCCAGGCATGGTTCGAACGCGCGCTCCTGCGGCTTCGCAGCGTCCGAATCATCCCCATCGAATCCACAGCCGAGGCGGACCACGCCTTCCAGGCCGGCACCTTCACGACCGCGGCGTCATCGTCAGGAGAAGGAGAGGACGTCCTGGCGGCCAAGTATGTGCTGATTCTGAAGAACGACGGCGGTCAGTGGAAGATTCAGTACGACATCTGGAGCCTCGATCAGTAGACGCATGCGAAGAATCAGATTCACGAAGTTTGCTCTGCTGACCGTCTTGAGTGCCGGGACTGTGGTGATCTCGCAACAGCCGCCGGCGCTGCCTTATGAAAGTCCAGGCGCGTGTCCGTTCGAGTGCTGCACCTACCGCACCTGGACGGTTGAGCAGGACACATCGCTTCTCGCTGACCGCCGGGACCGGGCACCAGTGAAGTTCAGGGTTCGACGCGGTGAACGCGTCGTCGGTGTCACCGGCGTCGTGGTGACCAGCCGGTTCGGGCGAGCGGCGGCGCGGAGCGCTCGCCGTGTGGGAAGACAGGGCAAGACAGCGGAGCCTGGAGACGAACTTCGACTCATTCACTACCTCGGAGAGGGTTACTGGAAGTACTGGTTCCGCGACACGGTGGACGAGGACTTTGTTCCTGACGCCGAGAACTGCGGACGCAGTACGAAGTCCAGCGCCGAAATGCGCGACGCGTGCGCAGTGCAGATTGACGAGAAGCCCAATACCACGTGGTGGGTGAAGATCAGGAGAGCCGACGGCCTCGAAGGATGGACGACGCAGGTCGATCACTTCGGCAATATCGACGCGTGCGGTCTGCCCACGCCGAAATGATGAGCCGGAGCCGTCGATCGACGAACTACTCCTCCCTGAGCGCGATGGTCGGCGCGAGCCCGGCGGCGCGCTGGGCCGGGATCCAGCTGGCGAGGAGCGCCACGACACCGAGACCAATCGTCGCAATGCCCAGCGTCAGGGGATCCCACGGTTTCAGACCAAAGAGCAGCGTCGCTGCAGACTGACCGCCGGCGACCGCCAGACCCGCGCCGAGCGGCAGGCCGACGGCGAGTAGTTTTCCAGCGTCCTTGACGATCATCCGTACCACCGCACCGGGATCGGCACCGAGGGCCATCCGGATGCCGATCTCGGTCCGGCGCCTGGCGACCGTATACGACATGACCCCATAAAGCCCAATCGTCGCGATCAGTGTGGCGAGCCCCCCGAAAAATCCGGACAGCAAGGCCATCAACCGTTCACTCGCCAGCGAATTGCGGATCGTCTGTTCGATGGTCGAGAACTGCAACAGGATCGCCGGATGAATGTCGTGGAGCGCGGAGATCGCTGACGTCGTGACCGCCGACGGCGGAATCGTGGTTCGCACGACGGCTTGCAGGAAAGGCCCTGGTTCGGCGTTCTGCGCTTCGGCGAGAAATGCCTGCGGCGGGATTGGCGAACGCAGATCGCTGTATTTCGAGTCCTTGACCACTCCGACGATCTCGTACGAGCGCGGTGGCTCCTTCGGTCCTGCTTCCACCTGAAACGCACGGCCGATGACGGTCTGGCCGGCGAAGAACGTGCGTGCGAACAGGTCGTTGACGATCGCGACCTTCGGAGATGTGGGTAAATCGTCTGATGAGAAATCGCGGCCGGCGGTGAACGGCGTGCCCATGGTACGGAAGTAATGCGGGCTCACGCTGTTGAAATTGACGAGCGTCTGCTGGGTCGCGCCGCCGAGCACGATGCGATCGTTCCACCCGCTGCCGCTGACCGGTCGGATGCTCATCTGTGACGCGCTCGCCACGCCGGGCAGACCCGCGAGGCGGTCGAGAATCCGTTGGTACGACACCCGACGCTGGTCCATCGGGATGTTGGCCCGGCGCAAGTCCATGTTCACGACCAGCAGGTTCTCCTGCCGGAAGCCGGGATCCAGCGTCATCAGATTCCTGAGGCTTCGCCCGAAGAGCACGGCGCCGACGACGAGAACCAGCGAGAGCGCCACCTGGACGACAACGAGCGAATGCCGCAAGACCTGCCGCTCGCGCGAGTCGGTCGCCCCGCGAGTCCCCGCCTTGATCGTTGCGCCGGGGTCGGTCACGGTCGCGCGCAGCGCCGGCGTCAGGCCGAACAGGAGACATGCCGTCACCGCCAATCCGGCGGTGAAGGCGAACACACGCCAGTCGAGCGCCAGGTCGATGAACACCTGGTTGTTCTGCGTACTCAGCAGAGCGACGAGCGTGCGCGAAAGCCAGGAGGCGATGAACAGGCCCGACAGCGTCCCGAGCGCCGCGATCAGCAGGCTCTCCGACAGCATCTGCCTGACGATGCGCCGGCGCGAGGCCCCGATGGCCAGACGGACGGCGATCTCGCGCTCGCGCGCCGTCGCGCGGGCCAGCATCAGGTTGGCGAGATTGGCGCACGTGATCAGCAGGACGAGCGCCGTGGCGCCGAGCAGAATCCACAACGGTGTGGCGGTGCTCGTGCGCAGCGACGACACACCGGTGTCCGCCGGGATCGCGATGAGCGTGAATGCGAGATACGACTTGGCATCGACGGCGGTGTAGCGCGTTGGCAAGGTCGATTCGAAGATGGGTCCGGAGATGGTGCGCAGCTGGCTCTCTGCCTGCGTCAGCGAGACACCAGGCTTCAGCCGGCCGAGTGCCGCGAGGAACCACGTGTCCGGCTTGTTGAGGGCAGTCTCGGGACCACGGCTGAGCGGTTCGGCACAGATCGGCACCGCCACATCGAACCCGCGGCCGACATCGACGCCGTAGAACGAGTCGGGGGCCACACCAACGATCTCGTATGGCACGCCGTCCAGCCTGAGCGTGGTTCCGACCGCCGCCGGGTTCCCCGCGTACTCCCGCCGCCAGAACGCGCTGCTCAACACGACCGGCGGCGCCGCGCAATCCCGCACATCGTCTGCCGCAGTCAACAGCCGCCCGGCCTGGGCCTTCACGCCGAGCGCGTCGAAGAAGCCGCCGTTGACCCACATACCCTGCGCCGGGCGCGATTCACCACTTTGCGACAAGTCGAACGTGGCGCTGCCCCACGCCGCGATTCCCGAGAAGACCTGCTGCTCTCTCGTCACGCGCTCGAGCAGCGGAGACGAGAGCCGCGGACGCCGGCTGATGAACGCTCCGGTCCGGCCCTTGCCGTGAGTATCGACGGCGATCTCCACGAGCTGGTGTGCGTTGGCCACCGGCAGCGCACGCAGGCGTACGGCGTTGACCAGCTGGAAGATCGCGGTATTGGCGCCGGTCCCCAGCGCCAGCGTGACAATGGCGACGACGGCGAACAGCGGATTCCGCCGCAGCAGCCGCGCGCCGTAGCGCAAGTCCTGCGCGATGGTTTCGATGAGCCCGAGTGCGTTCATGTCGTAGGTCTCCTAGCCTTTGACCACATTCAGGCTAGAACGGTTAGCTGCCTGATCGGTGGCACATCTCGAATATGTGGACGCAGGCGCCGGCCGCGCACCGAGTCCCGAATCATTGCAGATCGGTTGGGCGCGGAGCAGGAAAAACGGCGCGGTCAGACCGCGTACGACGTGCGCCGGCTGCATCCGTACTCGCCGCGGCACCGAGCGAAGCGAGAGTACGAGCGGAGGCCGGTTTCCCGGCTCGCGCAGCGGGCCTCGGACGGACAGTGCCGGCGCTGCGCAGCAGCGGCAGCGGCTCAGACGTATCGGTCGAACGTGGATAGATGGTTTATTCGCGCAGCTGAGAAAATCGGGCTGCCGTAGCGCATCAGAGAACAGGCATCAGTGTGGGATGGATCGCGCAGTCGCCGCCGTCCCACGCCCCTTCAGCACCTTCCCGGGCCGCGCGCCGGTGTGGGTGCCTCGATCGATCACCAGAACGCCGTTGACCACGGTGTAGGGCACGCCCGCCGCGTAGGACTTCGGCTTCTCGAACGAGTTCGTCTCGCCCACGGTCGCGGGATCGAAGACGACGACGTCGGCCGCGAACCCCTCGTGCAGCTGACCGCGATCCGTGAGGCCGAGAATCTGCGCGGGCAGGCTCGTCATTTTGCGGACGGCGTCCTCCAGCGTCAGCACCTTCTCGTCACGAACATAGTGGCCGAGGACGCGCGCGTTGGTGGAGTAGCTGCGCGGATGGGGGAATCCCTCCTCGGTGAGGCTCAGCGCCGACCCGTCGCTGGCGATCGCCACCCAGGGCAGCTTCATCACGGCCCGGACATCCTCTTCCGACATCGCGTGGAACATGCCGGAGATCGATCCGCCCTCTTCCGCCATGAGCGCGAGGCAGGTGTCGGCAGGATCGGCATCGCCGCGGAGCTTGGCGATCTCGGTGAGGCGCAGGCCCTCGTATTTGCGGTTCTGCGGCTGCCGCGCGCGGCCGAGGACGATGCCTTCCCATGAACCGTGCTCGTGGACCCAGGTCTGAAAGTCCCTGTCCTGTTTGATCTTCACGCGCGTCGCCGGATCCTTCAGCATCACCGCGAACTGCTGCGGCCCTTCTTCACGCGCCCAGACCGGGAAGAACGCGCTCCATTGGTGCTGCATCGCCGTGTACGGGTACTGATTGGCGGTGATGTCCAGACCGCGGGCGCGCGCGGCCTCGACCTTCGCGATGTAGGTCCCGATCGTGCCCCAGTTCTTCCGGCCGCGAATCTTGAAGTGAAAGATGTGGACCGGCAGCCTGGCTTCCTCGGCGACGCGAATCGCGAAGTCCAGCTCCTTGTCCTGTTGCATGCCTTCGCTGCCGATGTGCGACACGTAGATGCCGCCCTGCGACGCCACGACTTTGGCGAGCTCGATGACCTCCTGCGGATGCGCCGGTCCTCCGCTCTCGAACCTGGTGACGAGCCCCCACGCGCCTTCACGCATCGAGCGCAGCGTCAGCGCCTTCATGCGCTCGAGCTCGGCGGCGCCGGCGGGGCCGGCGCTGTAGCCCATGACGACGAGGCGCACCTGGTTGTACGACACCTCCGAGATGACGTTCATCGAGGTGCCCTGGCGGGCCAGCGCGTTCCAGTAGCCGGTGAAGTCGGTCCAGGTGTTCTTCGCCTCGGCCAGCCCGTCTCGCGGCGCGACCGAGGTGCTCTCGCCGATGACGTCGACCGTCACGCCCTGCCGGACCTTGCTCTCCGCGTTGCCGTCCTCGATCAACGGCAGGTCGGAATGCGTGTGCAGATCGATGAAGCCGGGCGCGACGACGAGATGGCTCGCGTCGATCTCCCGCGCCGCCTTTGCATCCGCGAGCCGGCCGATCGCCACGATCCGGTCGCCGCGGATCCCGACGTCCGCGCTGAACGACGGAGTGCCGGTGCCGTCGACGATGCGCCCGTGGCGAATCAGCAGGTCGTAAGCCGGCTGCTGAGCGGAGAGTGAGAACGTGGTCAGAACGGCGGCAGCGAGCGCGGCAACACGGTGCGCCGGGACGTCAAGAGGGGCGGTGACGCGCATGACCCGGAAATAGTAGCGCCAGCGCCGGCCGGTGCTCCTTTTGACATTCTACACGAGCCGATCGATACTCCTTTAGAATGTCTAAACAAGTACTCCAGGGGACGCTCGACCTCATGGTGCTGCGCACGCTCGAGGTGATGGGCGCGCAGCACGGCTTCGGTCTCGCCAAGCGCATCCTGCAGGTCTCCGAGGGCATGCTCGACCTCAATCAGGGCACGCTCTATCCGGCGCTGCTGCGCCTCCAGCAGCGCGGCTGGATCAAGTCGCGGCTGGCGGCGTCCGACAATAACCGGAAGGCGAAGTATTACGAGCTCACCGCGCGCGGGCGCCGGCAGATCGCCCGCGAGGCCGCCAACTGGGAGCGCGCGGTCTCGCTGATGGACCGGTTCCTCCGCCACGTTGCGATCCCGGAGGAGTGATGTGGGGACGGCTGCTGACCCTCTTTCGCCGGCGCCGGCTGAATGCCGAGCTCGCCGACGAGCTCGACTTTCATCTCGAAGGACTCGAAGCGGAACATCGGGCGCGAGGCCTGTCGCCGGTCGAGGCCAGACGTGCCGCCAGGCTGGACATGGGCGGCATCGCGCGCGTCACCGAAGCCTACCGCGACCAGCAGGGCAGCCCGGCGCTCGAAAGCGGTTGGCGAAGTCTGCACTTCGGGATGCGCGCGCTCAGACGCACGCCAGGTGTCACCGCGGCAGTCGCTGTTACCCTCGCCGTCGGCATTGGTGCGAATGCGGCCGTCTTCGCCCTCGTGAACGGAGTCCTCATCAAGCCACTCCCGTACCCGGACCCTGACTCACTGGTGTCCGTGAATCACGGGATGACCGGCACGAGCGACGAGCTCCCGTCGGCGCCGTACCTGTATTTCACGTATCGGGAAGAGCATCGCACCTTCAGCGGCATCGGCCTCTGGAGGATTCGCCCGGGTAACATCACGGGGCTCGATCGGCCCGAGCAGGTGCAGGCGCTCTACGTCACCTCGGAGATTCTCCCGATCCTCGGCGTGCAGCCGATCCTCGGCCGCCAGTTCTCGGCGCGAGACGACGCGCCGGATGCCGCGCCGATGGTGATCCTGACCTACGCCTACTGGCAGCGGAGATTCGGCGGCCACGCGTCGGTGGTCGGCCGGACGCTGGTCCTCGATGGGCAGCCGCAGGAGGTGATCGGCGTCATGCCGCGCGGCTTCCGCTTCCTGGACAACCAGGTGGACGTGATCGCGACGTTTCAGCTCGATCCCCGTCAGGTGACGCTCGGCGGCTACGTGTTCCCGAGCCTCGCGCGGTTGAAACCTGGCGTCACGCTCGCAGACGCCAGCGCCGACATCACCCGCATGGTACCGCTCGCGGTCGCCCGCTTTCCGCCTCCGCCGGGCTATACGCGAGACCGCTTCGCCGCGCGTCCGGTCACTCCACGTCTCACACCGCTCAAAGAAACCGTCGTCGGCAACATCGCGGGCATGTTGTGGGTGCTGATGGGCGCGCTCGGGCTGCTGCTGCTGATCGCGTGCGCCAACGTCACCAACCTGCTGCTCGTCCGCGCCGAAGGACGCCAGCAGGAGCTGGCGATTCGGGCCGCGCTCGGCGCCAGCCGGGCGCGGATCGCGGGTGACCTGCTGGTCGAAGGCACCCTGCTCGGCCTCGCGGGCGGCGCACTCGGTCTCGCACTCGCGCATCAAGTGTTGTCCGCGGTCAAGGCGCTGGCGCCCGCGAACCTGCCGCGCCTCGACGACATCACAGTGGATCCGTTGGTGCTCCTGTTCACGCTGGGGCTGTCGCTTGGCGCTGGCGTGCTCCTCGGCCTGGTGCCGATCCTCAGGTACGCAAATCCCCAGGTGTCCGAGGTGCTTCGGAGCGCGGGCCGCACGATGACTCACAGCCGCGGCCGCCGGCGCGGCCGCGCCGCGCTCCTCATCGTCCAGGTCGCGATGGCCCTGGTCCTGCTGGTGTCGTCCGGCCTCATGCTTCGAACGTTCCAGGCCCTGAGTCGTGTGGATCCCGGCTTCGTCCGCCCCGAGGACGTGCAGATGGTCAGGATTGCCGTGCCCTTCGGCGAAGTGCCAGAGCCGGAGCGTGCGACGCGCATGCAGCACGCGATCCTCGGTCGGTTGGAGGCTGTTCCAGGCACAGTCTCGGCCGCATTCGCGGATATCGCCCCGCTCGATCCCGGGAACGGCGGGAGCGACACGGTGCTGTTCGTGGATGGCCGAATTTCCGCGCCGGGTCAGGCGAGACCCCTTCGACGCTTCGAATTCATCTCGCCAGGGTTCTTCCACACGTTG
>Ga0114129_10016415_pt1 | contig 10538 bp, 12 predicted proteins | sample RhiMetdeltSRZDD1_FD_80071 | JGI IMG/M metagenome (GOLD analysis project Ga0114129, IMG submission 80071) | Populus rhizosphere microbial communities from Tennessee, USA - Rhizosphere MetaG P. deltoides SRZDD1 (version 2) (version 2) | ecosystem: Host-associated > Plants > Roots > Rhizosphere >... | reverse complement strand
GCGCTTCGCCAACGACATCCTCGTGGAGAACGCGCTCATCTGGGTCGCCTGCGAGTGCGTGCGGCGCTGGCCGGGGTCGCGGCAGCGGTTGCTCGACGTCGGCGCTCATCTGGTCCCGAACGAGACGATGGTGCTCGAGCCGCATCGCGCGTACGCGACGCCGCGCCTGGTCCGGCATTACGAAGTCGAGTACGCGATTCCCTACGGCCGTGCCTCGGAAGCGCTGGGCCTGCTCGACGAGACGCTCGCGCGGCACCCCGTCAAGACGATGTTTCCCGTCGAGGTGCGGTTCACTGCTGCGGAGGACATTCCGCTCAGCATGTCGCAGGGGCGGGACGTGGTGTACATCGCGGTGCATGCGTACCGGCGCGAGGACTACCGGGAGCTCTTCGATCTGTGCGAGGACCTGTTCCTACGGCTGGACGGACGCCCCCACTGGGGCAAGCTGCACTCGCTGCAGAGCGGCGAGCTGCGGCGGCGATATCCATGCTGGGACGAGTTCCAGGCGGCGCGTGCCGCGCTGGATCCGGCGGGCGTCTTCGAGAACGGCTACTTGCGCCGCGTACTGGGGCCGCGGCCGGCACCCGCGCCAGCATGACGCGCTTTCAGCACGCCATCGTCACCGGCGGATCGAGCGGCATCGGGAAGGAGACGGCGCGGCTGCTGGTCCGCCGCGGTGCCAGTGTGACGCTGCTCGCGCGGCGCGCCGACGTGCTCGACGCGGCACGAGCGGAGCTGGTGCTCGACTGTGCGAGCCCGTCGCAGCAGGTGCTCGCGGTACCGGTCGACGTCGCCGATCGGGATGCCGTCACGTCGGCGATCGCGCACGCGGAGCGCGCGATCGGGCCCTGCGACCTCACGATCACGTCCGCCGGCATCGCCCACCCGGGCTACTTCGCGGAGGTGCCGATAGACGTGTTCGAGGAGACGATGCGGGTCAACTACTGGGGCACGCTCTACGCGGTGCGAGCGGTTCTCCCCGGGATGCGCGCGCGCGGCCGCGGCCATGTGGTGCTCGTCTCCTCTGGCGCCGGCATCGTCGGCATCTTCGGGTACGCAGCCTACAGCCCCAGCAAGTTCGCGCTTCGCGGGCTGGCCGAGGTGCTGCGCGCCGAGCTCGCGCAGGAAGCCGTTCGCGTCTCCATTGTCTACCCGCCCGACACCGATACGCCGCAGCTCGCCGCGGAGAATCTGATCAAGCCGGCAGAAACGCGCGCGATCGCGGCCGGCGCGAAGACTTGGCGGGCGGAAGACGTGGCGCGCTGCATCCTGGGCGGCGTCGATCGGAACCAGTTTGCGATCACGCCGGGGTGGGAGATGACCTGGCTGCATCGCGTGCACAGCGTCGCTCGTCCGCTCCTCGACTGGCATCTCGATCGGACCGCGGCGCGGGCCAGGAAGCGCTAGCGCGACGTCGTCAGCTTCTCTTTGTATTCCACGGAGGTTTCATCCGCCAGCGGGTTGGCGCCGGGTACCCCGATATCGCGATAGATCGCTCCCAATTCCGTTCTCTCGGCCGCGGTCTCACGCATCGCCTTGCGCCGGCGCTCGAATGCATCGATGTGGCGCGGCGCGTAGCTCCGAAATGGCGGCGTGGATATCGGGGAAGACGTAGAGCTTGCCGTCCGCATGTTCCTCCCTCGCGGGGAGGTGTTGCCATCGGTCGCCGATTTCACATCCCAGCATGTCGAGCCGCCACAGCAAGGCCACTTCACACACCCGGAGCGCGCCTATCCACTGCGCGAGGAACCGTGCGGTCAATCGCAGAGTTCTTTGCTCATTGCTCTTCCATGAGTTTTCTGATCTTCCGATCTTCCCAATTCGAGACCAAAGTGGAACCCTTTTTACGAGGACGCTTGAAAACAACGAACGCGTGAGCCGCGACGAAGATGCCCCACCCGATAAACGGCCATTGGACCCACCAGAGCGTCGCCACCAACTGGTTGAGGATAAGATTGATGACGAGCAGCAATCCCATTACTGCGACAAACACGACCAGGTGGATGTAAAAGCATTTGATCGCTGCAACCTGCTGCCTGGCGCGCAGAAGCTTCCTCGCCCGCTCAGACTTGTCCTGTGGAGAGCCAAGCTGCGAAGTTGGGTCAGGATTTGTCAAAAGAGCCACTCCTGTGTGGAGCCCCACGGCGCAGCCTTGAACTGAGCAGTGCATGGCTCACGCAAATGTATTCCCCCCGAGCCGTGACAGCAACGTGATTTACGGTGGCCCAGCACCAACAAGGGGACCGAGGGGAGGCCACGGCGTGCGATTGCGGTGTGCATTAACGCCACGAAATGGCCACTGATCCGAGAGCGAGGGGTCACGCTCAGATACGCACGACGGCACCATTTCCCAGGCGCACCTCAAGTGGTAGTCTTTACGGTGGACCTCGCAGCGTGATGCAGGGGGAGGGAAGTCATGCCCGGCGAAGAAGCTTTGATCAGAGCGGTTGCGGGCTCGACATTGATGGCGAGGATTGCAGTGTTGGCGGCGGGGGAACTGTCGCCACTATGTAGTTGCTTAGCACAAGAAGATAGTTCGCGACGTTATCTGGGTCGCCGGTCGCGCGCTGCGCTTCTGCGGTCTCTCGTATGTTGTGAACGACGTCCGCGGCGTGAACGGCGCCGTTCTTCTGCACTTCCGCAATCAGGCAACTGAAGGCGCTGGCGAGCACCGAGAATACCGCATTGGCCGGCATTTGGGGGTCGGACATAGTAGTCTCCCGGTTTCCTGAACTCGTTGGCAAGCCTCGTGGTCCACGGAGGTGGCGCGGCGAGGTAGAGGCGAGGCGTGTCAAGTCCGTTGAGTGGATTACTCTTCGCGCACAGAGTAGCGGGTAGAGATCCGCTCGTCACGGTTGGCTGGTGACGAAGATGCCGGAGTGTCGAAGCCCGTCGACGCTGTCAGAGAGACAGTCGCCACGCGATTCATGCAGCGACGAGCAAATCGAAGATCACGCATGTGGGCTGCCGCAAGTGAATAATCCTCTTCGGCCCCGTTACTCCTTGCGCCGCGCCCAACGAATGGCCTCGTAGGCCGAGATGGCATCCGTGATTATCCCAAGCTCGGCGGGGTCCGAGGGCGCATCGTGGATAAGCCGATCGGCTCGGAGCACAAGTAGCGCGTGCAGGGCATCAGCCTCGACCACTAGCGAATCACGGCTCTTGTCGTCGCCCTGTGGACGCGTCCAGCCCGTGGCACAGCTGAAGCTGTAGCCAAGCTGTTTCAGAATCTCGACGGCGGTGATCCGCTGCTTGTCGACGCTGCTCATCCGTACCGGATCAAATTGGGCGGCATGCCCCGCATCGCCAGCAACGCACACTGCTCAGCCGCTGTTCCGCTTTTGGCAGCGGCGACCTTCCAGTGAAATGACTTGGGCGACGCGCAGTTCACTCCGACCCACGAACTTTGGTCCCTCTGACGCGTTGGGGCAACATATTCTAGGAGCGTGACACATGATCTCAGAGAAGGAAGCCGATGTCGTTGCCGGCTTTTGCTGGTTCCTCCAGCACCCTCAGAAATTCGAGGTTTGCGAGGTTGAAGGAGAGCTCTTTGTTCGCCCGCTAACCAAGGCGCGCTGGATCAAACACATTAAGAGGAGGCCGGCAGCGGCTCCGCGGGTGATTGGTTTGCATCAGCAGAATACTCGAGGCGGCGTGGACGAACGAAGCGCATAACGCCGATCTGAGCGGGCAGGGCATCAGGGTTTCCCGCGCTATCGCAGGGGCGACAAAAAAGGACCGCTGCTTTGGGTCAGCGGTTCAGCCCCAGTTCACGCCCGGCGATCACCGGAAGGAGTGCGTCGGCGCTCGCGCGGATCACGGGTGCCATGTGACCCAGCCGCGAGGAGCAGCGCCGCCTTCGCAAGTTGGCGAAGGGAAAAGCGGTATAGGTTTGCCGTCGGTTTACGCTGCTCTGCGGCCCTGATGGCATCCCAGCGCAGCCGCGCCCAGGGTCACCCTGCTCCGATATCGACTTGGGCTCGCCGCCTCTCCTACCCCGCAGCGAGCCTCGTTCCCACTCGATCAATCTCTTAGAGATTGTCGCCCCTTCTCTTCTTTCCGTCGCAAGCCAGCCCACCCGCCGCCAACCCGGCTGGGTGTCGGGGCGTTGCAACCCGTGAACTGGGACCGCAGCCCGCACTGCGGTCCATTTTTCTTGGTCATCCCGGATGGGCACCTAGGAAGGAAGCAAACGCGGCAAACTATCCCCCGCACGCCAAACCGAAGCGGCGGCGATGCCCACCGTATCCTGCGGTAGGTCTGACGGATCGACGGGATTCACCACCGCAGATAATCGGGTTTACCCCGATTCAGATGTCAGCGATTCCGGTCGATCATCGAACACTTCAACCTTAGCAACGTGGAGGCTCGCCTCCATGCAGACTGCAGCGAATGCGGCGGCACAGCCGATTGAGTTGCACTGGATCGACGTGCACCGCGTGAAGCGCAAAGCTCGCTTCCAGGGTGAGGTCGACACTGTATTGATCTTTTTGGAAGGGGAGACGACCCAAGTCCGGAAGATCGTCGCGGTGGATGACAACCTCGATACCGACGCTGAGACCAAAGCAATCCTTAATTGCATCGTACACACGAGCTTCTTCGGCGACTGGTAGATCAATATGCATCACTAATAAACAGAGTCGCTCGAAGCCTCCAAATGAGTCCGATTGTTTCGCCATAGCGATGCACCCGCAGCTGACAATCGCGACGGGCTGCGCGAGGTTGGCCGCTGCTGCGTGTCACATAACAATCTACCGTGGCCAAGAGCTCGTTCTTCGCGCCAAGGTTCGGCCGTGTCACGGCCATAAGCAGGGAGCACAGTGCGACCCGGTTCTTGGCCGCAAGACGACCCTCACGCAGCGACGGTGCGCATACAGTCACGGGCTGCGAACGAATCAGGTTCATAGCAAGACTCGAGCTATGCACCGCTGCAGGGCTTTTCCTCTACTGGATTCTGTGCTTCACGATCGGCGTCGCCCCACAATTCCCGCCGCCCGGGTACTTCGCGTTCCAGCACAGCTTCACGTTTGCGGATCTCATTCTAGCAGTGCTCCTTGCGAGGGCAGCGACCTATTTGCTTGGCGCTGATCCGGTTCGCCGGGTTTTCGGCCGCGGGCTGTCGCTGGTTTGCGCGGGCGCATTGCTCTTGTTGGGCGGGTTGGACATCAGCTTCAATGTCCAGAACGGAATCTATTTGACCGTGTCTTTCGATACGATCCTTGAGGTGGCGGTCAACATCTGGTGCCTGGGATTTGGCTTCTTACTGGCATACGAATCCGCGTTTGATGCCTATCAGCGCTACTGACGGTCGGTCTGATCCCAGCCCTCAGGCTACGGAAAGCATTCTTGTCGCTAGAAGTCGGAGACGCGGGAGGTATTGCAGTAGTGCGCGCGGCCTCGAAGGGGCAGTACGCGTCATCGCGCCGGTAGGACTGCGAAGCAGACTACGGTATTGCTCCTACGACTTTCGCTCGCGTTCCAGTACCGTAGCGACCAAGCCCGTCCTCCAATCAGACCCCGGCAGCTTGGCAGCGGCAGCCTCAATCTCGGCCCGCGTTTGGCTGTAAAAGTCTATCCCTTCGATTAGACAGTCGAGGTGCATCGATGTCAGCCGAAGCCGCTCAGCTAGGATGGCCGCAATCGAGTGATAAAGTCGACCCGCAAACGCGGGATCTCTCGTGATCAAGTCGTTGACCGTTGCCTCATCAATCACCCGAAGCCGCGTCGGCATGTCGGCAATGACCCTGGCGCTCGTTGGTGAGCCATCGACGTACGACATTTCGCCGAAGAATTCGCCGGACTCAAGTACAGCAAGCGGAACCGTCTGATCTTGGTCGCGGCGCTCAACGCGTACCGAGCCTTCCTCGATAAGAAAGATAGCTCGCAGCAGGACATTTTGATCGAGCACGAGCTGGCCGCGGTCAAACGACTTGACCGGAGCACTTGCAAGAAGAGCAGTCTCCTCGGCGAGATCAAGGAAGGGGAGAAAGCGTGTCGTTTGCGTAGCTGTTACCATCGCGGACTCCGCGGGGTCGCGACCATCTCGTACCTCCACAATTTGACCACGTCCACTTGGAGAAGGCAACATCAGCGACTAATGTTGACTTGGCGCGAGCCAGCTTTCGTCGACCCTGTCCAACCATGCCGACCCGCAGTGCCATCGTCGAGTATGGGCTTGTTTAGCATGTTTCGACAGGAACAGCGCAGCTGTTTAGAAGCGGTTAATATGCAGCTCAGATGAAGCGGCACGTCACCAGCGCGCTTGATAGGTGCTGAAGGTAATAAGGTGCGAGATGGCCAGCCAGAACACGGTGCGCGAGCGGCAGTCGCCATGGTACGAGGCGGTTGAGAAGGCGCCGGGCGGTTTCAAGGGGGCTGCACGCTCGCTTGCCAGGGCGCTTGGCACCAGCCGCCCCGCGGAGGCGGAGCCGACGTTCAAGCCCGCTATTCCTTTCGGGGAATTGCACGTCTTCCAGACGATGAACAAACACCGCAGCGTGGCCAACATGTTCGGCCTGAAGAACCCTTTCTATCGCGCCCATGATGGCCGGCTCGGGGCTACCGCGGTGCACGAAGGCCGAGAACTTGTGAACTTTGCCTCGTACGATTACCTGGGGCTCAATCAGGAGCCCGCGGTTGCCGAGGCGGCAAAGGCGGCCATCGACGAGTGCGGCACGTCGGTGTCGGCCAGCCGACTGGTCGCGGGGGAGCGGATGATGCACCGCGAGCTCGAGAGAGAACTGGCGGACTTCTACGGCTCCGATGCGTGCCTTACCTTCGTCAGCGGCCATGCCACCAACATTTCAACCATCGGCATGTTGATGACGCCGGAAGACCTCATCGTGCAGGACGAACTGATGCACAACAGCGCGATCGTGGGGGCCAAGCTCTCGCGCGCAACAAGCATCAATTTCCGACACAACGACCTCGACGACCTCGAGAAAGTGCTCAGGGAGAACCGCGCAAAACACAAGAACGCGCTGATTGTCGCCGAAGGCCTATACTCGATGGACGGGGACTATCCGGATCTACCGCGGCTGATCGAGATCAAGAAGCGCTACGGTGCCTGGTTGATGATTGATGAAGCGCATGCGCTCGGCGTTCTGGGCAAGACCGGGCGTGGTGCGCACGAGCATTTCAACATCGACCCGCGCGAAGTTGACATTTGGATGGGTACGCTCAGTAAGACGCTAGGCAGCTGCGGTGGCTACATTTGCGGCAGCCACGATCTCATCGAGATCCTGAAATACCAGGCCCCCGGCTTCGTGTACTCCGTTGGCTTGTCGCCCCCGGCCACTGCAGCCGCTCTTGCCGCGCTCAGGGTGCTCAAAGCTGACCCGGACCGCGTTGCAACGCTCCAGGCCAATGGCCGGTTCTTTGTGGAGGAGGCAGCAAGGGTGGGCCTCGATACGATGACCAGTGCGGGTTTGTCGGTCGTGCCCGTTATGATCGGCGATCCGGTGCGTGCGGTGCGGTTGACGGATCGGCTCTTGGAGCGCGGCATCAATGCGCTGCCGATCATTCATCCTGCAGTCCCGATGAAAGCAGCCCGTATACGCTTCTTCATTACGTCAAGACACACGCGGGAGCAGATAAGCAGCACGGTGAAAATTGTGGCGGAGGAGCTGGCGAACATCGCCAAGAGGCAGTCGCTGATGGAGCGGGCGACACTCGCTGTCGCAGCGCGCTGACCTGTTGAAGTTCGGCGATTCGGGGCGGAGACGCTATGCCGTGCAACGATGGGACCATGACACGGTGAACCAGACTGAAGGGACGTGGCTGCAAAAGGGCAAAATCAGGGTTCTTCTCCTCGAGGGGATCTCGGATACTGCGGTAGCGACCCTTAAGGGATCGGGCTACGTCAACGTCGAACACTCGCCAAAGGCACTTGATGGTCCGACGCTAAAGGAAGCGCTCGGTGGAGTGCATTTGCTTGGCATCCGTTCTCGTACCCAGCTCACTGCTGACGTAATTGAGGCGGCCGACAGTCTGATTGCCATCGGATGCTTTTCGGTCGGCACCAATCAGGTCAACCTCACTGCCGCGGCACGCAAGGGCGTACCAGTATTCAATGCGCCGTTCTCGAATACGCGTAGCGTCGCCGAGCTGACCATCGCGGAGATCGTGATGCTAATGCGCGGCGTGTTCCCCAAATCGGTCTCAGCTCACCGCGGCGGCTGGGAAAAATCAGCCACCGGTTGCCACGAAGTGCGGGGGAAAACGCTAGGCATTATCGGCTACGGCAATATCGGCAGTCAGCTCGCGGTTCTCGCCGAAGCGATGGGTATGCGTGTTCTCTATTACGATCGTGCAGATAAGCTCCGACACGGCAACGTCGAACCTGCCGCCACACTGGAGGAGCTGTTGGCCAAGAGCGACATCGTCACCCTGCACGTGCCAGAGACGCCTGATACCCGGGATATGATTGGGGAACGCGAGATCCGGCTGATGAAGCCGGGCGCATACTTTCTCAACAACTCGCGCGGGACGGTCGTCGATCTCAATGCGTTGGCAGCTGCGCTCAGGGATAAGCACCTCCACGGTGCCGCTGTTGACGTCTTCCCGGCTGAACCGTCCTCCAATTCTGAGAAATTCGTCAGTCCCCTACAGGGCCTAAACAACGTCATCCTCACACCACACGTTGGTGGTTCGACCGAGGAAGCACAGGAGCGCATCGGCGCAGAGGTTGCTCGCAAGTTTGTTGATTACTCAGACAATGGTTCGACCACAGGCTCGGTAAATTTTCCCCAAGTGCTTCTGCCACAGCGTTCATCCGGCATTCGATTCATCCATGTACACCGTAACGTGCCGGGAGGCCTTGGCCGACTCAACGAGGCCTTTGCTCGCCGCAATGTCAATATCGCGGCACAATACTGCCAGACCGACAGCGAAATCGGTTATGTTGTGGTGGACGTCGATGGCGATGTGAAAGACGCTCCAGGTCTGTTAGCCGACATTCGCAGTATTCCCGACACCATATGTGCTCGGTTGTGCCTCAGCCGTAGCACGTCGCGAACGTTCTTGATCAGCACGCGCGCCTCGACTCTATGGCTTCCTCGCTTGGCTTCGCGGTCCGCGCCGGCTTCTCCGAACAGCAACCCCAATGTCGACCAACCGGCTCCGAACCCAAGAACCGAAAATAAGCGCGGGAAATCCGCACTAGCATCCACCAAGATCGTCGCTCTGCAATTTAAGCGACGACCGACCGACTAATCTCGATGGTCATGGCTTGAAACGCAGAGGCCAACGGTGGAAATCCATAATCAGGCGTTCAGGCCGAAAACTGGGTTCATGTTTATCTATGACCCTGGCTCAAACAACCCAGCCGCACTTGGCAACGAGGTGCGGGGTGCTGGTTGCACTGTCGAATGCGTCCAGCGTCAAGGTCAACATCATGGTGATGACATTGGCCGGATGTAAATGTTAGGCGGCGCAGAAATAAATGCGGGGACAGCGACCACGATAACTGCAATAGGGCGCTTTACAGCAGTACTCCTCGCATCGGCGTTCGGCGATCGAGGGCCGTGCAGCCATCGGGCCAGACCCCTCTACCGCGACCGAATGCCATCAAAGGAACAAACGATGGATAACGATTTCGATCGGACAGCGGCGCAGAGGGCTCACGACGCCCTAACTAGGTTCACGCGACAGAACAAAGAGGCAGCGTTCAGGTCAGGGGAACTCGCACTGCGAGCGGTGGTCCTGGTGAATGGCGGGGCTATTATTGCGGTGTTCTTCTTTTTAGGGTCCATAGCCACGAAGGCGACCGCCGCTCAAATGTCCGTCACAGCTCAATCGCTGATCTGGTTTACTGCCGGCATTACGTCCGGCTTGATCGCTCAAGTAAGTGCGTACCTGACTGACCTGCATGACGCCTATGTGGGCACATCCATCAGCCAAACCTGGGAACACCCCTACACTCAACCGGGACGTGATACTCAATACTATCTGCAAATTGCCCGTATCACCCATATTGTTGCTATTGCTGCGGGATGTGCTTCGATGCTGTTCTTCCTCTTTGGCGTGTGGGACGTGCGGGCCGCAATCATGCTGGTGGGGAACTAGTGTACGGGTTCGTTAATGCAGCTCTCTGGGGCTGGTTGAGTTGAGGCAGCAGGAGCGAGTAGCTCCTTCCGATCCGGTTCCAGACTGTGCATGCAGGCGCATCGACTTACCTCCTTGGGGCTGTTGGGTCTATTCGGCGCTGCCTGCACTACGCTTCTGCCCTGGTATCGCTTACTGGCGCGGTAGAGCGTCCGACCGCGATGGATGGTGCCATTGGTTCTCAGCACCTGGCCGTTGGGGCAGATGTAGTGGTCGCGCCTCTTGACCCAGCGGAAGTCTGAACGTGAGAGCGTGCCATCCTCGCGGTCGTTCTTTCTGTCTCATCTTCGCTCCCCTGGGGGCTACGATGAGCCAGAAATCCTCCCATCCTCAAGCCGCTAAATCTGTCTCACGGGTGCTGATGTCGGACACTAGACGCGCCACCTGACGCCGTCGTCCTCAACTTCGCTGTGATCAAGGCAATCGTCGCCTAG
>Ga0114129_10016414_pt1 | contig 10538 bp, 6 predicted proteins | sample RhiMetdeltSRZDD1_FD_80071 | JGI IMG/M metagenome (GOLD analysis project Ga0114129, IMG submission 80071) | Populus rhizosphere microbial communities from Tennessee, USA - Rhizosphere MetaG P. deltoides SRZDD1 (version 2) (version 2) | ecosystem: Host-associated > Plants > Roots > Rhizosphere >... | reverse complement strand
GCGATCTTATTTTCCGACATCCTGGTCGTACCGCTCGCGCTTGGACGCAAAGTCGAATTTTTGGCTGGCGAGGGACCGAAGCTCGAGCCGCTGCGTGACGCCACAACGCTTGCAGATGTCCGACAGACCATCGAGCACGGCGTGGTGGCGCCTGTTTACGAAACGGTCAGCAAAGTAAAGGCGTCGCTCGACGACAGAACGGCGTTGATCGGTTTTTGCGGAGCTCCGTGGACCGTAGCGACTTATATGGTGGCTGGTGAAGCGACCCCTGATCAGGGACCTGCCCGGCATTTCGCCTATCGTGACCCTGAAAATTTCACACGCTTGATTGACATCCTCGTACAGGCCTCGATTGACTATCTGGTGGGCCAACTCAGGGCGGGTGCTGAGGTTGTTCAGATTTTTGACACCTGGGCTGGAGTGTTGGGGCCTGAGCAATTCGACCGGTGGTGCATCGCTCCCACGCAGAAAATTGTGGAAGGTGTGCGCCGTCAAATACCGCAAGCGAAAATCATAGGTTTTCCACGTGGAGCTGGAGCAATGTCCCTACCGTACGTGGAAATGACCGGAGTAAGCGCTCTTGGAATTGACTGGACCTTCGAGCGTTCCATTGCACGCGATATGCTGCAGTCGCGCGTGCCGTTGCAGGGCAACGTCGATCCGCTCGCTTTGCTTGCAGGCGGGACAGCCCTCGACCGCGAGGTCGACGACGTCATGAAAGAACTCGGGAGTGGCCCGCTCGTATTCAATCTTGGCCATGGCATTTTGCCGGAAACGCCAATTGCCCATGTCGAGCGTATGCTCAAGCGTGTTCGCGGGTGGAAGTTGCCTGCTCACCCAAATCCCAAGCTGAATTGACTCGATGTATCTGTGGCTAAAAGCATTGCACATCGTGGCGGTCATCGCCTGGATGGCCGGCATGCTCTATTTGCCGCGGCTGTTCGTCTACCACTCGACGGCCAAGCCGGGCTCCGAGCTTTCGGAAACCTTCAAGGTGATGGAGCGTCGGCTGCTCAATGTCATCATGATGCCCGCGATGATCGTGACCTGGATCGTTGGCATTGTTCTCGTGTTCCAGGGACAATGGCTCGGCGCCGGATGGTTTCACGCCAAATTCGTGCTCGTCGTCCTGGTGACCGTGCTGCACGGATTATTTGCACATTGGGTAAATGAATTTAGCTTGGATCGTAATCGCCATTCTCAAAAAACATATCGTATAATCAATGAGTTACCAACCATTTTGCTTATCCTCATCGTGGTGTTGGTGGTTGTGAAGCCGTTTTGAGTCGCTTGCCAATCCTCTTGCGTGAAACAGCGGCCCAACATATCTTAGATGCATCCCACCGAACGCAGGCGGATGCATTCGCGTTCCCGGCTCCTATGGTTTGGGCCGGTCGCAGCATCGGGTTCCGGGCTCTTTTCACAAATTCTCGTCACCCAAGACCTGCGATTTCTCTACCAGTCACACGGCGTAAGTCCTTGTTCTTTTTCAAAAACTTCGCCGTAACCCTCCCAAGGACGTAAACCCCCAATGCGGGAAATGAAACTCCAGGACCTCAAGTCCAAGACACCTGCCGAACTCGTCGCTTTCGCGGAAGGACACTCGGTCGAAAACGCCAGCACCATGCGCAAGCAGGAGCTGATGTTCGCAATCCTCAAGCAACTCGCTACTCAGGAAGTCGACATCATCGGCGAAGGCGTGGTCGAGGTCCTTTCCGACGGATTCGGCTTCTTGCGCTCGCCGGAATCCAATTACCTCTCCGGGCCTGACGACATTTATGTCTCGCCAAGCCAAATCCGACGCTTCGGGTTGCGCACCGGCGATACAGTCGAAGGCCATATCCGCTCCCCAAAAGAAGGCGAGCGGTATTTTGCTCTGCTCAAGGTCAATACGATCAATTTCGAGGACCCTGAAAAGGCGCGTCACAAGGTCAATTTCGACAATCTGACGCCGCTCTATCCCGACGAGCGGCTCAAGATGGAATACGAGGATCCAACCAAGAAAGATCTCTCTGCACGTGTGATCGACATCGTCGCGCCTATAGGCAAGGGTCAACGCGCGCTGATCGTGTCACCCCCACGCACCGGCAAGACGGTGCTGCTACAGAACATCGCCCACTCGATCACAGCCAATCACCCGGAGACCTACCTGATCGTGTTGCTCATCGATGAGCGGCCGGAGGAAGTCACCGACATGCAGCGTTCGGTTAAGGGCGAAGTCATATCATCCACCTTCGATGAGCCTGCTTCGCGTCACGTCCAGGTCGCGGAGATGGTCATCGAGAAGGCTAAACGCCTGGTCGAACATCAGCGCGACGTCGTCATATTGCTCGACTCGATCACCCGTCTGGGCCGTGCCTACAACACGGTCGTGCCCTCTTCCGGCAAGGTGTTGACCGGCGGCGTCGACGCCAATGCGCTTCAGCGCCCAAAACGCTTCTTCGGCGCTGCGCGCAACATCGAGGAAGGCGGATCTCTCACCATTATCGCGACTGCACTGATCGATACTGGCAGCCGCATGGACGAAGTGATTTTCGAAGAGTTCAAAGGCACGGGTAACTCCGAACTCATCCTCGATCGGAAGGTTGCCGACAAGCGCACATTCCCGGCGATCGACATCACGCGTTCAGGCACCCGCAAGGAAGAGCTGCTGACCGATCCTGCGATCCTGAAGAAAATGTACGTGCTGCGCCGCATCCTCAATCCGATGGGGACGATGGATGCGATCGACTTCCTGCTCGACAAGCTGCGCAATACCAAGAGCAACTCTGAATTCTTCGAGAGCATGAATACGTGATGGCCGCTGGCTACTGCGGCCGGATTTCGGGCTCTCAAAAAAATGGCCGGGCACCCCCGGCCATTTCCTTTGCAATCAAGATCGACGTCAGAGCGTATTCAAGAAATTGACGAGATCGATCTTCTCCTTATGAGTGAACCCAATTCCGAACCGTTGGTCGTAGAAGTCGACGACGTCCCGAAGGCTTGCCGCTGAACCATTATGGAAATAAGGAGCGCGCGCCGCCAGCCCCCGAAGGATCGGACCTTTGAACCTGCCGATATCCTTGCACTTGCCGGAGATCATCGCCCGGCCCGGGTCGGTGACTTTGTAAACTTTATTCTTGAGCGGATCGCTATCAGGGACGTTAGTGCACTTCAGCGTGAACACCGGCAGCCCGGAGATATCCAGCGCGGGGGGCTTTTTGTCGCCGGCATCGGGCACGCCAATGTTGAGAGGAGCCTTGACCGAATGGTTGCCGATATTCGGTGAGTCGTGACAGGTACCGCAGAAGCCCGGAATGCTGTCGACCTTGAGCTCATCGTTGAGACCCGAAACGGCGGTGATGTTAATCCTGGTTTTGTTGAACAGCTCCTCTCCGCGCGCCACGGAGCGACGATGCTCATTCACCATGCTGCGCTCGTGATTGTTGTGACGCCAGTCATCCGTGATGTTAACGGTCCTGAAGAGTTCGTTGACATTCGCCATCGGCGTTCCGTTGCCATCATGATCGTGGCGCTGCCCGGCGTTCAGCCATGACCGATACAGATCAAAGATTTCCGGCGTAAACGGAATGCCCTTGGGATTAAGCCCAAGCGGGTCGTTGATTCCGATATAAAAGTCCTGCGACGAAAGCGCGACCGGGCCGCCTCTGGCATTGTCGCCGGTCAAAAACTTCGCCCTGTTATCGAAAATTTGGGCGGTGAAGATGCCCTTCTGGAAGGCCACGATCTGCGCCACCTGTTCGGGGGTAGGTGCAGCCTTTGCCTGCGTATGGACCAGCGTAGCGGCAACGGCTTGGCTCTCCAGGGCGGGTTCCCGACCGTCCCACATGATCGCACTCAGGAAGCCGATATTTGTTGTCGGCAGCGGACGTCGGTACATCGATAAAACACCCGAACCGGTCTCGGGATTGGTGCTGCAGCCGTAGGGATCGTCGATTGCCGTGACGACGAATTCCCCTACTGTCGGAACGGCCAGCCCGACGCGGATCAGGCCCTTCTCTGTCAAAAGTTTGTATGCCCGACGCCTTGCCCGCAACGTCGAGACATCGTCGCTCGGGCAAGTCGCGCCGTCGACCAGACGAAAAATGGGATCAGTACCGGCGCTTTTCTCGAACCGCTCGGCGACATCATCCGCGCTCACGCTCCAGGCATTCTCCGGACGATGGCAGGTGAAACAGCTTCTGCCGTTGGTTCCCATATCCTTGAAGAAGGCATTGTTCGCGGTGAATGTTGGCCCGTTAGGCTGGAATGACGCAATCGCACCTTTCGGATCGCGATCCACGCTGAAGCGCTCGATTATGTGCGGAATGCGTTCGACCCCGCGATCGAAATCCTTGTACCGGCGCATCTTCTGCGCATGCTCGATCATCGCGGGCGCAAAATCCGGCCGGCCCGCACTGGCGGAGACTATCTGGGCGGTGCCAATTTGTGGGGCACCGACTATCAAGCTGACGAATGCGATTCCGAAAACAAAATGCTTCGGCCCCGCAACGACATTGGATTTAAAAGAAACTTCGGTAAGCATTTTGCCGCTCCCGTAGCTGTGGCGAAGGTGACCGCCTGAATTAGAAGTCGAGCGGTCAAATTATGGCGGCGGGAACTTGGGTGCGCGTCGGCCGATTGGGGGGAGCGGCTTATTAATTTTAATGTCATATGGCGAGCGGCTTTTTGATTCGTCGTCTGCCGAACAATCCCAGGTTTTCTCAAGCTTTCGGAGGACGAATTAAGAAGAACGCATCGCCGCCACCGAGGCGGGGATATCGCCCGGGCGGATGAGCGGTAGCGAGCAACGCTCCCCAACGCATACGAAAGCCGCAGTGACCGGCGCGGCCTTTAATTTATCTCGTGCCGGATGTGACGTCGGCAGATTCGTTGGACTCACTGCGCGCAGGACAATTCGCTCAACAAATGGTAACCTCAACGCCGCTTGCGCGAATGGTTCTGATTCTTTCCCTGTCACGACAATCTCCGCACCCCGAAGTCGCAAATCGAGGGCATTGAGCAACGCCACGTGGCCGAACAGATTGCGTTCGGCCGCCGAAAGGATTCCGTCGATCAGCAGGTCGGCTTTCTCGCGCCATCTATTGTCCCCCGTCATGACAGCCAGCCGGACAAGGTTTTGCGCGGCCACTGCATTTGGATTGGGCGAGGCATCGTCCTGGGTCGAATGGGGGCGTAGCACCAAATCGGAAGCGTCATCGGCGGAAAGAAAATATCGGCCAGTCTCTGAATCGATATAGTGCGAATCGAATGCCGCCTGCCAATCGAGCGCGCGTTCGAGGTAATTTCGCTCGCCGGTCGCCTCATGCAGCGCCAATGCCGCACGAATCATGTTCGCAAAGTCGGATGCAAGGCCCGGGAACAGCAGCCTTTGCCCACGCCAGGAGTGCCCAAGCCGGTTCCCTCTGGTCATGTGCTGTTCGATGAAAGCGAAAGCGCGCCTGGCCATGTCTAGCCACGAGAGTTCGTCGAGAATGATTCCTGCATTGACCAGCGCTGCAATCATCAGCCCATTCCAGTCGGCCAATACCTTGTCGTCGAGGCCGGGGCGCACTCTCATGTCGCGTACCGCCAACAGCTCGGTGCGAAGGTGGGCGAGACGATTTTCGTCCTCTTCGGTCCGGGGAAGACCGGCGAGCCGGTTGAGGATGCTGTGACCCTCGAAATTGCCGCCGGGTTTTACGTCGTAGTGGCGGGAAAAAAATTCGCCATCTTCGGTGCCAAGCGCCTTGATCACTTCCTTGTCGGACCAAACGTAAAATTTGCCCTCCTCGCCCTCCGAATCGGCGTCGAGCGAAGCCGCGAAGGCGCGCTCGCGTGTCGTCATCTCACGCGCGAGCCAACCGACAGTTTCGCGTGCGCGCTGACGAAACAACTCGTTGCCGCTGCGTTGAAACGCCAAAGCCAGCAGTTCAAGCAATTGCGCGTTGTCGTAGAGCATCTTCTCGAAATGTGGCACGAGCCATTTCTCGTCCACCGAGTAACGGGAGAAACCGCCGCCAAGGTGATCGTAAATGCCGCCTTCGCTCATGCGCTCGAGCGAATGCTCGACTGTCTCGAAAAAGCGGACGTCGTTGGTGCGAAGGCCGGCACGCCACAGCATCTCCAGAATGGCCGGTTGCGGAAACTTGGGCGCACCGCGCAGACCGCCATTAACGGAATCGAACATGTTGCCGATCTGCATTGCGATGGCAGTGAGTTCCTTAAGTCCGATCGTCACTTTGCCGGCGGGACGCGCTTTCTCGGCCAGACGTGAATGGAGCGCAGAACGATTTTGTTCGATCCTATTCGGCTCCTCACGGAATAGCCGGGCCACTTCCCGCAACACGTCAACGAAAGCCGGACGGCCGAAACGAGAGTCCTTCGGAAAATATGTGCCACCCCACACCGGCTCTGCGTGCGGCGTGAGAAACATCGTCAATGGCCAGCCGCCCTGCTCGCCGAGGAGATGCAGGGCATTCATGTAGATCTGGTCGATGTCAGGCCGTTCTTCGCGGTCGACCTTGATGTTGACGAACAGTTCATTCATCACGCGGGCCGTTTCCTCGTCCTCGAACGACTCGTGCGCCATCACGTGACACCAGTGGCACGCGGCATAACCAACAGAAAGCAGAATGGGCCGGTTGGAAGACTTCGCTTCGGCCAATGCCTCCGGGCCCCAGGTCCACCAATCCACCGGATTGTCCTTGTGCTGGAGGAGATATGGCGATGTTGCTTCGCTGAGGCGGTTCACGTGCGCATTTTCCGAGCAGCCGATCTCGCAGCCTAGCGCGGATCAGGATTGACAGAAATCATTCAGCGCGTGCTGGTTTGTGCCGCTTGCGAGACGCGCCAGATTGTATTCCCGACATCATCGGCGACAAGCAGCGATCCATCCTTCGCAATTGTTACGCCAACCGGACGGCCGAGGGCCTTCTCGTCGTCGCTGACAAAACCGGTAAGGACATCAGTTGGGATGCCCGTCGGCTTTCCATCGGAGAAAGCAACGAACACAACTTTGTAACCGCTTAATGGTCTGCGATTCCACGACCCGTGCTCTCCGATGAAGACGCCGCGCGCGAATTGACCTCCGAGCTTTGCGCCTTCAGCGAAGACCAACCCCAGCGGTGCTACGTGGTTGCCGAGCGCGTAATCCGGCCGAATTGCTTTTGCGACGAGCTCCGGATTTTGTGGTTTTACGCGATCATCGACGTGCTGGCCCCAGTAACTGAAAGGCCAGCCATAAAAGGCGCCATCCTTCACGGACGTGAGATAGTCGGGCACCAGATCGCTGCCAAGCTCGTCACGCTCGTTTACAACCGTCCAAAGCTGTCCCGTTTGCGGTTCCCAACCCATTCCGTTCGGATTGCGCAAACCCGAGGCGAATACACGCGACTGCCCACTCGTTAAATCGACTTCCAGAATAGTGGCGCGCATCTTTTCGGCGTCGAGTCCATTCTCACCTACGTTGCTGTTGGAGCCGACCGTCGCGTAAAGCTTGGTCCGGTCTTTGCTCGGGATGATATTCTTCGTCCAGTGGTGATTAATTGAACCTCCCGGAAGATCCGCCACCTTTTCACCGGCGGCAGTAATCTCCGTTGCACCCTCCTGATATTTGAATCGCATGATCGCGTCTGCATTGGCGACGTAGAGATCGGTGCCGATCAGAGCCATGCCAAATGGCGAATAGAGATTTTTCAGAAAAACAGTCCGTGTCTCGGCAACGCCATCGCCGTCCTTGTCGCGCAGCAGGGTTATGCGGTCGGGGCTCGGAACGCCTGCACCGGCCCATTTCTGAACCTTCTTGTAAGCCCAGCCTTTGATCCCTTTTACATCATCCGGACGTTGAGGCGCATTGCTCTCGGCGACGAGGACGGCGCCGTTCGGCAGCACGAACAACCACCGGGGATGTTCGAGGTTCTTGGCAAATGCGTTAACGCCCAAGCCAGCGACCGCCTTTGGCTTTCCGTCCTCAGGCCATCCCTTGGCCGTCGCGATATTCACCGTTGGAATAAGGGTCTTGTTTGGTGCCGGAAGTACGGGATTGGGCCCAGTCGTCGCTTGCTCAGCTAGTTTGGCATTATCGCTACAGGCAGCGACCAGTAACGCGGCTGCACCGGCGAACAGCAAAGTCAAAGGAGTACGCATGGAATTCCGCTCTCAACACGCGGTGCTGCGCTGGCCATAATACTCCGCGTCGATGCTAGAACGGCCGGTTGCTGCAATTCGTTCCTCGTGCCGCCCATCAGGGCAGGATTGCAAAAGCGCGCGCCGGGAAGCCTAGCCCCTTCTGCACCTTTGGCCAGGTCACAACGATCAGGGCGCCTTTGGGCGGGACCTTGTCGAGATTGGCCATGACTTCAATCTGATAGTGGCCGTGCTGAAGGAGATAGGTTTCAGACTCCATTTTGTCGGTCGTGTCGGTGTCCATCGACTCGTGTCCAGTAGCAGTCACACCTCGCTGTTCGTAGAGGAACTTGATCGTCTCAAAGGCCCAGGCGGGAAACGGGCTGCGTTTGAAGCGCTCCGGGTTGGCATCCCAATCCTTGTACATGTCCGTGCGCAAAGCCACGAAGGCGCCGCGTGGAACGCGGCCGTTTCGCTTTTCCCAAGCCTTAAGATCCGCAACCGAAAACGCATGGTTGGGGTCTTTGGCGAGATTGGGCGTATTGTCGAGCACGATGAGCGGCAAGATCATCTGCTTGAGCGGGATCTGATCCATCGTGATCCCCTTCTCGTCGAAATGTGCCGGCGGGTCGACGTGCGTGCCATACTGTCCAACCATTTGGTAGTAAGTAGCCCGGAAGCCGTCCTTGGCGATGGTATACGGCTCACCGGTTTTTGGGTCGGCCGCCGGTGTCATTTTTGCCTGGCCGAAGCCCGACCATACCGGCGACTCAGATCCGAAACTGTGAGTCAAATCGACGAATTGTTTTGACGCGATCACGCGATAAGCGCGCGCGAGATCGCCTTGTGCGTGCGCGATCGAACCCGGGCAGCCTGCAAATCCAACCGAGAGCAAAATGGCGAGCTGCGGTAGCCTTCGTGTCATGGCGCCCTCCGATAGATCAGGTTTCAAACCGATAAGGCTATTTCGTGGACCGCGCCAATCCTGCGCGGCTTGCCTTAAGGCTTGACCCCTGCCCTGTCTCGGCGCTTCCGTGCGCCGCGATGGCTGAGCCAGCGCGCGAAACTATCTATGCCCTGTCCTCCGGTCGGCCACCGGCGGCGATTGCTGTTGTGCGCATTTCCGGTCCGCACGCGGGCGAGGCACTCAAGACCCTGACGGGGAAAGTGCCAGCCCCACGAACGGCGATGTTGACACGCATCCGCGGATGCGAAGGCGAGGCTGTTGACCAGGCGCTGGTGCTTTGGTTTCCGGCTCCGCATAGCGAAACCGGCGAAGACGTTGTCGAACTTCAGCTTCACGGCGGGCGGGCGGTGATCGCATCGGTGTTTGTGGCCCTTTCGCAAATTGCAGGGTTGCGTCCAGCGGAAGCAGGCGAATTCAGCCGCCGTGCTTTCGAGAACGGCAAACTTGACCTGACCGCAGTGGAAGGCCTGGCCGACCTGGTGATGGCAGAAACCGAGGGCCAGCGTCGCCTCGCATTTCGCCAGATGACCGGCGTACTGGGAAATCGTGCGGAAAACTGGCGGACGCAACTGATTCAGGCATTGGCCCTGATTGAGGCGGGTATCGACTTCTCGGACGAGGCTGACGTGCCGCAGGACCTTGTGGCGCCGGCCTTGCAAATTGCTCGTACGCTCGAAGGCGAAATCGGATCGGTGCTTGCGGATAGCGGGCGCGGTGAACGCCTGCGTGAGGGATTGGTCGTAGCCATTGCTGGTCCGCCCAATGCCGGCAAGTCCACGTTGCTCAATCGGATTGCCAGGCGCGAAGCCGCAATTGTTTCGCCTTATGCGGGCACGACTCGCGACGTGATCGAGGTCCATCTGGATCTTGGCGGGCTTCCGGTGACGTTGCTTGACACCGCGGGGATTCGCGAGACCACGGACCCGATCGAACTCGAGGGCGTGCGCCGGGCACGCGAGCGCGCAACTGCAGCGGATTTGGTGCTTTGGGTGGTGGATGCCGGCGACCCGACGACAGGGTCAATGGACCTCTCCGCGCCTGCTGAAAAAGAGTCGCTCACTACGCCGATCTGGCTGATCCGTAACAAGATCGACCTGCTTCGGGATCGACGAAGAAATGAAGATCAATGTCAAAGCAAGAGAAGCAATGAATCGGATGGCAGATTTACCGAATCGTTAACGGGCGTGGTTAATAATCAGTCAACGCGTACGAATGAACCGGAATTCAGGTCGAGTGAAACGAAGTTCAATGTTTCGGCTGTCTCGGGCGAAGGCGTTGATGCTCTTTTGACTGCCCTCACCCGGCATGCCGAAACTTTTTTAGTCGGCGGCGAATCGGCCTTGGTGACCCGCGAGCGCCATCGGCGGGCGCTCGAAGGCGCGCGTGATGCATTGCGCCGAGCATTGGGACATGACATCGCGAGCCGCGAAGACCTGCTGGCCGAGGAGTTGCAGACCGCAGCGCG
>Ga0114129_10016413_pt1 | contig 10538 bp, 8 predicted proteins | sample RhiMetdeltSRZDD1_FD_80071 | JGI IMG/M metagenome (GOLD analysis project Ga0114129, IMG submission 80071) | Populus rhizosphere microbial communities from Tennessee, USA - Rhizosphere MetaG P. deltoides SRZDD1 (version 2) (version 2) | ecosystem: Host-associated > Plants > Roots > Rhizosphere >... | reverse complement strand
GGATGGATTCTAGTCCCTTTCTTGATATAGCTTCAAAAGCATCATAGACGTAATCATATTTTTGGAGCACTCTGTCCCCTATTTCTTGAACATGTAGGACTGTCAATTTGAGTTTTGACTTAACAAAATCGAAGAATGTAGCCTCCTTGTTTTTTTTCATCTCTATAAGCTTGGACTCACGTTCCTCGGTTGAGACCTGCTTCAGTGAAGTATCTACTTCACCCCTTCCCTTGTTGACCCTGATTACTTTCCGAACCGCTTTTTGCTTTGGCCTGACATAGCGCTCAATATTTCTAATCCAGCCAGTTGCAATCTCGGATATATGGAGAAAGCCGGTCATGTTATTGTATTCATCGAGCGTGACATATGCCCCATGTCCTGTCACCTTCCAGAAAGTGACAATTATGATCTCTCCTTCCTCAGGAAGCCTTTGGATCTCATCCGTGGAAGTCATCTTATAGTTACGATACTCACGGAGCACAGGGTATACTTTAAGATTATGTTTCAAGTTTTCATACACACGACAATTTTGTTTCTAGATTTCCGTCAAAGGGCCCAATTCTTTGCATCAGTTTTGTACATGCGTTTTATAGACATCATAGTGAGTGATTTGGCCGCAAACTATGTAAGATTAGTTTTGTGTACCATAGTCACTCATGATTTCTCATGTTCTCATCTGTTAGTGTCTGATATAAAAAAATATTAGAGTGCTAAAAGTCAATCCCTTTCCTTGCCTTTATCCCCTTTTGATAAGGGTGTTTGATCTCTCTCATTTCTGTGACCAAATCCGCTGCAGCGATGACAGATTCAGGAACATAGTTGCCGGTTAAAACGAGGCTAGTTTTTTCGGGCCTTGCAGCAATGATATCTAAAATGTCCTGCTCCGATATCAGGTTCAGTTTTGCGGCATAATTTACTTCATCTAATACCATGATATCGTATATGCCAGAGGCGATTTTTTCCTTCGCAAGGGCAATTGCCTCCTTTGCCGCTCTCTGGTGGTCTTCTATTGGATGATCGTCGTCAATTATTCCAACGAATCCCCTGCCGGCTGCTATCATCTCAAACTCGGGTTCAAGCCTCTTTGAGCTTGTAAGCTCACCATAGTACCACTCACCCTTGATGAATTGAATCATGCCGACCTTATATCCGTGGCCTACCGCACGCAATACTATGCCAAGCGCTGCAGTAGTCTTACCCTTGCCCTTTCCCGTGTAGACAATTACAAGGCCTCTTTGTAGCATCTGACAGGAGATGATAAAGGTATGTGAAGATAAAAATGAATCTAGCATTTTTCATCAGGCAAGCTTCGCACTATGTCTTGTGTAAGGAGCTATTAGCTGGACTTTTCAACTGTTACTTATTTTTAGATCCAACAATTGCCTTGCTCGTGCTGGTGTTGCAGACTTGCAAGATATGACTTGCAGTAGGGACCTATGAGAAACTCCAGTACTTTTCGAGATATCGTATCTTTACTAACACCATTCCGCAAGATTGATTGATCTGCTCTTGTCCGACATCTCTCCTAATCGCGTTTTTGGCTAAACGTCAATGGGTAATAATTGTGCAATTCCAGCTATATCAATAACAAAAATTAAAATTAAAATCAATTTAACAACACTCAATGAAAGTATCCCGCATAGTCATCGCAGGGGTTACAAGCGGAGTTGGTAAGACTACGGTCGCAGTAGGTATCATGCATGGCCTCAGAAAAAGAGGTTTGCGAGTCCAACCATTCAAAGTTGGTCCAGACTTTATAGACCCTTCGTATCACACTATAGTAACAAATAGGAAGTCGCGCAACCTTGACGTCTGGATGATGGGCAGGCAGGGAGTTCTTGACTGCTTTGCATCAGCAAGTGAAGATGCAGATATCGCGGTAGTCGAAGGCGTAATGGGATTATTTGATGGAATGTCTGGCAAGAGTGACTTTGCCAGCACAGCCCATGTGTCCAAAATTCTAGATGCACCTATAGTTTTAGTAGTCGATGCAAGCAAGGGCGCACGATCTATAGCTGCTATAATACTTGGTTTTTTGCATTTTGACAGAAAACTACGGATAGCAGCTGTCATACTGAATAATGTTGCAGGACAGAGGCATACCAGCTACATTACGGAAGCTCTTGCAGGAATAGTCAAGATCCCCGTGGTAGGAATACTCCCACGCAATAGCGACATCAAAATGGAAGAGCGACACCTTGGGCTGGTGCCTGCATTAGAACTGAAAGGGGTTAAAAGTCAGATGATAACTAGGACGGCAAGCTATATTGCAGAATGCATTGACCTCAATAGAGTATTAAGCCTGTGTAGCATTACTTCACTTCCTGATGCTCGTGATCACGATTTTCCAAAGTCGCAAGCTAGAGCAAGGATTGCTGTAGCCCTCGACGAATCGTTCAACTTTTACTACACAGACAATCTTATTGCCTTGAAAAGGAGCGGGGCGCAGCTTGTTTTTTTTAGCCCGGTAAAAGAGCAAAAGCTGCCAGATGGTGTGCACGGAATAATGCTTGGAGGAGGGTTTCCCGAGGTGCTTGCAGACAGGCTTGAGAAAAACAGATCGATGGTGAGGTCGATCAGGAGGGCAGTTGACCAAGGTATGCCAGTCTATGGCGAGTGTGGAGGGCTGATGTATCTAACCAGGTCGATAAGTGGGTACAAGGGCGAGAAAAAGTTAAGGAAGATGGCTGGGATCGTAGAAGCAGATACTCTGATGACAGGAAGGCTGACCCTGAACTATACTGACGCAGAGTGCAGTGACTCAATATTTGGCAATACGCATCTTCGAGGGCATGAATTCCATTATTCTTCAATAGAAAACATAGCGAAGGATTCGCGATTTGCGTACTCCATGAGAAAAGGGAAGGGAATTACAGGTAATCAGGACGGCTTCATAATAAACGATAACAGTCTGGCGGCCTACATGCACTTGCATTTTGCAAACCGCAAATTGCCTGAGCGGATGGTTCTGTCTTGTGTCAGATTTTCACGCAGATGACATCTTGCTCTGGTGGAGCAGCATTATCGCATTTATTATTGAGGATACTGCAGAGCTGCCGCCTTTCCTTCCTGTGTTTGTTATAAAAGGCAGGTCATTCATTTTCGCAAGTTCTTCTTTTGATTCAGCTGCAGATACAAACCCTACGGGTACCCCAACTACAAGTGCAGGTTTTGTAATGCCTTCTCTTACCATGTTGATCACCTCATACAGCGCAGTAGGTGCGTTTCCGATTGCAATAATACCACCGTCCATGTCCTCAGCAGCGCGCCGCATAGCAATCTCCGACCTTGTCTTGCCCAACCTGCGTGCCTGTTCTGCCACCATAGTGTCAGAAATATAACACACTGTCTTGAGGCCTAAGTCGGTGATTGATTTCTTGCTTATTGCGGCAAGCACCATATCTACATCTGTAACAATTGTGCACCGCTGTCTGAGGGCATTGAATGCAGACTCGAGGGCATTTCTATGGAAGAGAATTTTTCCCTTGCATGCAAAGTCAAAGTCTGCTGTTGCGTGTATCACACGCCTTACAATAACCCATTCGTTTTCGTGGTAGTGGTGATTTCCTAACTCCGATTCTATGATTTCAAAACTTTTTTTCTCAATGTCAAAAGCCTTTTCTGACATAGCCCTGCCGGCAGCAGTTCCGCTGTATTGATTGCCGTGGGAGTGGTCGTTGTCCTTAAATGCCAAGCCTCTTCTCAACATCTCTTGCTCTTTCTAAAACTATATCGACCAGTTTTGTGTCAACCCCTAGGTGTTGGCCCATGAAGACGTTCTTGAAGTTGTATTTGTCAAGGGCCACGTTTAGGTCCTTAATCACATCTCTTTTGATGTGCGCCCCCTTGTGCAAAAAGTAAGGTACAATCAGCAATATGTGTGGATTCCCTGCAACCGCTCGCTCTATACCCTCTTCAATATTTGGGTGGTCGAGCTCAAGAAAGCAAAATTCCACATTGCGATAGTATGGCATGATCGCGTTTGCAGCATAAACAAATGCGTCGTGGGCATTCTTGTCGCTGCTTCCATGACCTATCAATACCACGTCACATTCCTTGTCCAGTTGGACAATGCCCTTGCTCTTTTTCAGCTCATTTACCCTGTCAATTATCAGTTGCACCATCATTGGATGGTAAGAGAGCGGCTTCGTTATCACAAGCTTGAGGTTCTTGTCTCTGCCTATCTTGGCGCTTTGCTTGACAGTGTCTTTTAGTTTCATTCCAGGGTAGAGAAAATATGGCATTACAGTGATAATGCTGGCTCCGACTGCCATGCACAGATCGATTCCTTCGGCAATGAATGGTGGCAATACCTCAAGAAAAGAATAATCTACATAGTCGTAACCTGCCCGTGTCTTTGCTAACAAACAGATCTGTTCGAGCTCCTGCCTTACTTCGGGCTCTCTGCTTCCTCTATCTACTATCAAAAGCGCCTTTTTCAACTCTATATGTGTGCACAGATGATTTGGCGGGCTAAAATATCTTTCAGTATGCGGGTTTGGTACCGTGAGTACGTGCGTGTGCGGACGCATGCCCTATGATGCCTTCACTGAGTTGGCAATTTTTTGATAGTTCTAGATTATTACTGTCACTTGGGAACAGGCGGCAACAGACATTATTATTATTATTAACTTTTTTGTTATTTGCATTTTCAATCAACGTCGCTCATAGTAGCTTTACTTGCCAGATTCAAAAAAAAGGCTAGGTGATAGCAAGGGCTACGAGACTTTGTACCTTAGAACTTCAACGAATGGTATCGAATTGTAAGGTTCTGGACCATCAAAGGCTTCTACTGCAGACTTTGGAATATTGTAGTCCCTGCTGGCACCTTGCATTACAGTAAATGTCTCGCCTGATTCAGAAATGACGTTTCCAATATCGACTCGGTCCTTGGAACGTACATATTTGTGTATAACACGCACCCAGAGTTGAATTACTGATTCAGATATCGTCTGTCAGAATCATAATACAAAAAATTAATATTTAAAATTAATTTGCCGTTACTGGACAAATGCATTATTTATCTACAAAAGACCAGAATTACCTACAAAAGTTGCAAATTTTGTCATTGAGGAGAGATCCGTGATACGGCAAGTGTGAGGTTGGGCGGGAGCTTTTGTTTTGGCACTACAAGCTCCCCCTTCGAGCTGAGAAGTGATGAGGCTTCAGATACACTCGACGTTCCTTCGAATTTTTGTACAGTCGCTGATGGGTTCGGCACATCTACAGACGCAAGTCTATCTTTGTCATAGATTTCGATGGGCATACTGTATTGCATAGAGAATTCTTCAAGTCCCTTTACCTTTGCTTTGCGATTAATCGATGCAATATTCCTGATGCTTTGAAAGGAGAGTCCATTTTCTTTGAAAACTGTATCGATGCCAGACTTTATAGTTTCTTCGCTTGTGTCCCAGTGCAAGCCTATTCCAACCACCAGCGACTTGGGTCGATAAATAACCGACTTGCTTGTGATACTTTGGTCTAAAACGAGTCTGTCAGAAATAATAAGCCCCGCCTTGAATTCCTGCGATCTTATTTTATCAATACTGTCTACGACGGTGACATTTGCTGGAAGTTGCGCATGCCACCAGTTCCTTTCACCTGCGTCTTGATATATTGCAATTTTTTCTTCATTGACCATGAATGCACTTACCTTAGTCACATTCTCAAAATTCTGAATTGTCCAGTTAAACTCCCTTCCCACAAGGTCAACTGCGATGGTCTCATTGACATCTGCCGCAGTTGTGATTACTGGTTGCGCACCAAGAAATGAGGCCACTAACCTTGAAAGTGCATTTGCTCCCCCAAGATGTCCTGAGAGTGCACTTATGACATTCTTTGCCCTGTCATCAATGACTAACACAGCAGGATCGCTCTTTTTATCGATTAGATGCGGTGCCACCATTCGGATGACTGCTCCAAGAGAAAATATGCAGATCAAAGCATCGTAACTCTTGAAAAGTTTGGCGACAAGCTGCGTGCTTTGCTCTGAAAACCAGAGAATGTCATTGCCACCATCATTATGCTTTGCTGGCACATATATCTCCACTTCAGGCATCCTTTGTTTTATCCTGCGGGATATTTCAATACCGTGCCTCGTGATGGCGACGATGGCCATTTTTGTAACCATAAGGCAATATTAGCAGAAATCAAAAGGGGAAATAATCTTTTGCATGCATGCCAGCAAACGATAATAATCATGTTCCCGTCAAAAGATAGGAGTTTGGGACTTCTCTCTAGGCAGTCATACTCCGTGTCAATGTCACTTGTCTTGATACCCTTAGCAATATCTGCCTATACCCACCTATGGAACCCTGTCGGCTTTCCCAATCTTTTCTATGATGAGGGAGTATACATGCGAAGAGCCATGCATATCATGGAAGGTCTTGGACCCCAAGAGGCATATTATTATGATCACCCATTTTTTGGACAAATCTTTCTGGGTGGTATGCTAACGATTATTGGGTTTCCAGAATCATTAAATCCTTCTCCAGGACTGCATTCAATGGAATCACTCTATCAAGTTCCCAGAGCCTTAATGGGAATACTGGCAGTAATTGATACTTTTCTAATCTACAAGATCTCAGAGCGTATCTATAAGAGAAATGTTGCATTACTTGCCTCAATTCTATTTGCAGTAATGCCAGCAACATGGTTTTCTAGAATGATATTGCTAGATTCTATTCTCCTGCCATTCCTTCTCCTTTCAGTATTGCTGGCGGTTTATACAACAAAATCAAAGACTGAAAAAAATAACAACAACACTACTAACAATATACTAATTGTCCTATCAGGAATATTCCTCGGCATAGCCATTTTTACAAAAATTCCCGCATTTACCATGATCCCATTAGTTGCTTTCCTCATTTATCGGAATAATAAGCGAAGCCTAAGAGCTCTTGGAATGTGGTTTGTTCCTGTGATATTGATCCCAGTACTTTGGCCTGCACAGAGTATAATGGCCGGTGCGTTTAACCAATGGACAAATGATGTGCTATGGCAAATAAATAGAGACAATGCCGGCCTGCCTTGGATCGTATTCCTTTTAGCTATTACTGATCCCTTCATTTTTGTAGCAGGACTTGGTGGCCTCGCTTATTCCTTCCTAAGAAGAGATTATTTCATTCTTTTATGGAGCTTTCCATTCCTAGCATTCCTTGCTGTTATGGGGTATACTAACTTCTTTTATTGGATTCCAATATTGCCGGCGCTCTCTATAGGAGCAGCGAAACTCATAGTTGATATGATAGAAAGGACCAAAAAAATTACACAAAAGACACTTACAGTTGCTATAGTTTCATCGATTATTGTTTTTGGACTGACTAGTACTACACTGCTCATTGTTACGGATGTTACATCGGCTCAGCTTGAATCCGCTGCTTATGTTGCTAGTTATTTAGGAGAAAGGGGAAGTGGTGGTGGCGGCACCGGAAATCCAACTGTAATTTCAAACCCAGTTTATTCCTGGATATTCAAATATGTATTCGAAAAGGAGAATATATTGTCAGATTATCGCGATATGATTTATTTCCCTGTCGACACTGCTAAAAGCAGAGTTCTTCTAATAGATGATCCAAGATTCAGGCTCGACATTGGAAACGAAGACAACCAACTACTTCATGAGCTCTATAGTAATACAAGCACAATTGGAACATTCAAAGGTAAGGTAACTAATTTTGATTTAGGCTTGTACCCTTACACTAGCATGATAGAGAACTATGAGGGAAGCGAAATAGCAATCAGAGTGAATAATTCGCATTCATAAGGTTTTTAAAACTCAGACAAAACATGAGCTAAGTAATAAAAGCCATGGCAACTTCGCAATCGATACCGGTTCTAGTAAACCGCAGGCTGTTGTTTGCTGGAATATTCCTTATAGCTCTATCGGGTCTGGTACTTGAAGTCTCAATTACAAGGATATTTTCCGCAGCCATATGGTACCATTTTGCGTTTGTAGCAGTATCTGTAGCCCTTGTCGGCCTTGGAGCTTCAGGTCTAGTTGTACAGCACCGCGTAAAGAAGCTAAAGGGTAAGTGGGCAGAGAACCTAACTATATTCTCTGCATGGGGCATAACCATCTTTATCCCGATAACTCTTTTCGTTATGCACGCGCTAGCTTCACAAGTTATCTACCTTCCATTGTTTATGATTCTTTTCTCTGTGCCATTTTTTTTAGTTGGAATTATAATATCTGCAGCATTCAATGCATTTGCCTCCGTGGCTGGAAGGCTATATGCTGCGGATTTGATTGGTGCATCGGCTGGAGCACTTCTGGTAGTCTTGTTTTTGGTGCTTACAGGTGGTGAAGGTGCGACCCTCATAGTTGGGCTAATAGCAGCCATAGGTGCAACTATATTTTCTAGGATCGCAAAGAATATGAAGAAAACTGTTGTGAGCTTTATGTTTGTAGCATTCGCTATATCACTTGTTTTCCTTAATCATGTCACGCAGATCTTTGCAATACCAACGGATCCGACGGCGCAGAAAGACCTACCAATATATCTACGCGAGCATCCGGGATCAAAAATAGTCAAGACCGAATGGAACTCTTTTTCCAGAATAGACGTAGTTGAAGGAGGTACGGGTGGCGAGGAGCTTGTAGCCAAGGTCTTCATCGACGGCGGCGCTGGAACCAACATAATATCATGGGACGGCAACGCTGAAAGCAGACAAGAACTTTCTACTTGGATGCAGTACTTACCTTTCAAAATGATGCAAGATCCCAAAGTTCTTGTGATCGGATCGGGTGGCGGGAGAGATGTAGTTGCATCTTTGGTAAGCGGAAGCAAAGATGTCACATCCGTGGAAATAAACCCGATAATCTATGAAACTGTCAAAAGCTATGGCGACGAAGCTGGAAACGTCTACTCTCATGAGCACGTTAGATCATTTGTAGATGAAGGCCGAAGCTTCATAACCCGTTCTTCTGAAAAGTATGACATAATTTATATACCGTTTGTCGATACTTGGGCGTCAGTCTCATCAGGAGGCCTAAGCGTTTCAGAAAACTTCCTATATACATTGGAAGGATTCCAGCAATATTACGATCATCTAACTGACAGAGGCAAGATTGTTACAGTCAGGTGGCTGATCGATGCCCCCAGATTTATCAGTACATATGCTAAACTGCTTGAACAAAACGGTATACCCCAGGATCAACTACACAGGCACCTTATCATGGTAACAGCCGATTCATATACACAAGACCCAAGTGTAACAATGGTCATCTTTTCAAAATCTCCATTTACTGACGAAGAGATCAGTTTCCTCTCTCAGTCCTTTTCCCAATATGACTACAAGCCTATCCTTATTCCCGGACAAATAATGCGAGAGCCTTACTCTGCTCTTCTTAAGGGAGAAATCAACCTCGACCAGTTTTACAATATGTTTGATACAAAGGTATATCCAGTAACGGATGATAACCCGTATTTCTTATCATTTGAAAAGCCACTTCCTAGTGCAGTAGAAATACTACTCTATGCCAGCTTTGGGATTGTAGCGATATTTTTGCTGGTACCTTTTGCATGGATGAGGAGAACAAGAGAAGAAGAGGGAGGTTCAAAAATAAGTGAACTTAGAATTGCAACTGTGATACCATATTTTGCAGCCCTTGGCCTGGGCTTTATTTTGATAGAGCTCGCGCTCCTACAAAAGCTAATCCTTTTGATGGGCAATCCTACAATGACTTTTGCATTATTGTTGTTTACTCTGCTTATATCGAGCGGGTCAGGTAGTCTAATTAGCTCAAGAGTCGCGAAAAACAATATGAAAAACCTAATATTTGTAATAGGTGGCATCGCTGCACTTGGGATATCATACATCCTTTTCCTCCCGCCAATAATCTACTCCACTATCGCAGAATCTATTGAGGTAAAAGCTGCAGTAAGTATCGCTATCCTAGCACCCATTGGATTTCTGATGGGAATGCCCCTTCCTACAGGCATGCGATTGCTAAAGGTACACAGACCAGATTACATACCGTGGATGTGGGCAATTAACGGCGCATTCTCCGTCTTGGGCGCTGTTCTTGCCATAGCACTTGGAATCATGTACGGTTCGTCACTAGCAATGATCCTCGGGATCTTGATTTACCTAATCGCTCTTGGGATATCATTTGCGTCGAAGAAAAAGACGATTACACAGATTGCAACATAAGGTTGCAAGGTTAGCTATAACACAGACTTGAACAAGGGACCTCCGGTTGCGATTTCTGAGCGAAGACAAAGTGCTAAAGAATATACAGCGAGTTGGATACCCACAGATTCACACGTGCAAGAAAGTAGAAAAAGCATTTTTTTAGAGTACCCATCGTTAGATAGCTGGATCGACAAAGGTAATTGAGACTAATGCTAAGAACCTATCAATGCAAGCCCAAGATGTGAAATTTGCAAAATGCCCGCCAGTTCTTTTGCTACAGTAGCTGCAAATCATTGTACTATACAGAATAGAAGGTTGCCCCATCGAATGTTCAAATTACAGCGCAAAATCAATAATCATAATAGTCACTTTTTTGGATGCCTACCTATTACCATCCCATC
>Ga0114129_10016412_pt1 | contig 10539 bp, 7 predicted proteins | sample RhiMetdeltSRZDD1_FD_80071 | JGI IMG/M metagenome (GOLD analysis project Ga0114129, IMG submission 80071) | Populus rhizosphere microbial communities from Tennessee, USA - Rhizosphere MetaG P. deltoides SRZDD1 (version 2) (version 2) | ecosystem: Host-associated > Plants > Roots > Rhizosphere >... | reverse complement strand
TCGAGCGGCCGCGTCGCGACGACGCGCAAGCCGCGCTGCACGATCCGCCGTACGTCCGTCAGCTGGATCGAGGCGAGATCGACGCGGCCCGCTTCGAGATCGGCTCGCTGGTCGGCGGGCATTCGGCCCATCTGCACGTCGACGCGATCCACGAACGGCCGGCCGCCCCAGTAGCCGTCGTGCGCGCGCAGCACGAGGCGGCCCGCGTCGACACGCTCGATCTGAAACGGTCCACTGCCGATGGGCGCGCCGCTCGCGGTTCGGACGGCGATGGCATGGCGCGCGGCTGCGAGCTCGCCGAGGAAATCGGCGCGCTCGGCCGGCAGACCGACGACGAGCGAGTCGCCGTCGATGGTGATGGTCCAGCGCGCCTCGGTCGCGCGCAGCGCCGCCGCCGCCCGCGCGGCGTCGAGGAGCACGCCGTCGTGCATCACCACGTCGGCGCGCAGCCGGAATCGCCAGCGCGCGGAGCCGGCGTCCTTCTGCCAGGCGGTCGCGAGCAGCGGACGAATGCCGCCGGACTCGTCCGCGGCGACGAGCGTTTCGAACACGAGCCCGGCGAGCCGACTGGCGACCCCGGACTCTGCGGATTCCGCCGGCGTCACCAGCGCCGCGGCCGACGCGATCGTGCCGGCGGTCGCGACCGCCAGCGTGCCGCCGTAGCGCGGCCGCGACGCGCGCGCGCCCTCGCCCGCCGCGAGGACGCTAGCGAACGCAAGCGAGCCGCAGATGAAACGCCTCATAGCGATCCGCGCTGACGTCGTGGACGACAGCGACGGCTGCACGCTGCGCGCCAGCCCACAGCGCTGTCACGCGGCCGCGGACGGCGACGGGATCGCCCTGCGGCACGAGCTGTCGGCGCGAGACGTGGAACAGCTGGAGCGCGTCGTGTGCCGCATCGCCCCGCGACGCGACGACGACAAAGGGCCCGCCGCCGCATGCCGCCCCGAGACCGATCACGTCGTCGGCCTGCGAACCCGACGACAGCGTGGCGATCGCCGACCGCGACTCGTCGAGCAGAACCAGCCGTCCCGAGCGATCGACGACGAGCGCGGATCGATCGGCGCCGCCGTCCAGCGTCGCCGCGCCGTAGAACGCAAGACCCTCGGGCGTCGAAAAATCGTTGCGCGCGGCGTCGATGCCGACGTTGTCGACGGGCAGCGGCCAGGGGCGTCGCCCCTCCACGCACGCGGGCGGCGCGAGATCGACGCTGGAGCGGCACACGACACCGGGCAGCAGCGCATCCACCGACGAACCGTCGACGAGCAGCCGGCCGCGAAGGTCGCGCGGCCACGCGCGCGCGGCGCGCAGGGGCTGCGCCCGCGCGAACCGCCAGCCGCCCTGATCGCGCTCGTGCAGCGCCAGCGCGGTCGGCTCGAGCACGAGCAGACGATCGCCGACCGCTGCGACGTCGAGAATCGGCGAACGCTGGACGACGAGCGGAGTCAGCATCAGCGCAGGCAGGCCGGCCGGCGCGCCGGCGTCCTTCGGCCGCGTCGCCGCGACGACTTCGCGCGTCACGCCGCGTCTGATCTCGGCGAGGCATACGCGCTCGGACAGGCTTTCCCCGCACGTGAGCGCGACGACGACATCCGCCGCCGCGGCGACGCGCACACCGCGGGCGGACAGCGACGCGCGGAGGTCGCCTTCGAGCCGGCGAAGTTCGTCGGCGCCGCCGGCGTCGGCGGGCTGCGACGTCAGCGCGATCTCGGTCGCGGGCGCGACGGCGGCCGCGATCTTCGACGCGAGCTCCGGCGTCAGATCCTGGACGTGCAGCGATTGGGCCGCGACGATCGCGCACGACAGCGCGGCCACGCGGCCGTGGACACCCACGGCCGGCGATGATAACACCTCGTCGCTTAGCGCTGTTCCGATGGGGCGAAAGGGGCGTCGACGAGCTCGACGACATCGCCGACTCGCACGAGCTCGAACAGCCGCTCGACGTCCGCGTTGCGGAGTCGGATGCAGCCGTGCGACTTCGCGAACCCGATCGATTTCGGCTGATCGGTGCCGTGAATGCCGTAGCCTTTTTCACTCAGGCCGATCCAGCGAGTACCGAGCGGATTCCGAGCGCCAGGGCCGATCACCTTGCCCGGTCTGTAGTAGGTGGGATTCGTCACGCGGGTGACGATGGTGTAGGTCCCGACGGGACTGGGCGACACGTCGGCGCCGACAGCGACCTCGAACACGCGCACGACGTCACCGTTCTCGATCACCGCCAGCTTGCGATCGGGAATGCTGACGACGATCCGGCGCACGTCGACGCGCGGCTCGCTATTCGATCCACGTTCTGCCGCCGCCGCGGCGCGGGCGGCCAGCACGACGATCGTCGCGACCGCCGCCGCGGTGTGGATGGTCTGCTGCTGCGTCTTCATGTCGCTCTCCTCGAGCGGCAGGAGGAGCAACCGAGTAGCCACTAGCTAACCTCTTGATATATAGAGAGTTACAAGAATCGTCTGAGCCCGGTTCCGTGTCGGCGGACGCACGGTGTGTGCGCGGTGACACGCGCTACAATCGCGCAGCGTGTCGCTGACCGGCCGCACTCTCGGGCACTACCACATCCTCGAAGAAATCAGCCGCGGCGGGATGGGCGTCGTCTATCGCGCCACCGACGTGCGGCTGAATCGCGACGTGGCGTTGAAGGTGCTGCCGTCGGAGCTGGTCGCCGATCCGGAGCGGCGCCAGCGATTCGTCCAGGAGGCGCGCGCCGCGTCGGCGCTCGAACATCCCCACATCGCGGTCATCCACGAGATCGATGAAGCCGAGGGCGTGAGCTTCATCGCGATGGAGTTGATCCGCGGCGAGAAGCTGAGCGAGGTCGTCGCGCGCGGTTCGCTTCCGCCGGCGCGCGCGCTGGAGATCGCAACCGAGATCGCCGAAGCGCTCGCGCGGGCGCACGACAAAGGCGTCGTCCATCGCGATCTGAAGCCGGCCAACGTGATGATCACCGAGGACGGCCACGCCAAGATCATCGACTTCGGCCTGGCGAAGCTCGTCGAACCGCTCGGCGCCGACACCATGGGCGCGACGACGTTCATGGACGCGCCGACCGATCCCGGCAAGGTGCTCGGCACGGCGTCCTACATGGCCCCGGAGCAGGCGCGCGGCGGCAAGGTCGATCATCGCAGCGACATCTTCAGCTTCGGCATCGTGCTGCACGAGATGCTCGCGGGCATGCCGCCGTTCCGCGGCAACACCGGCGTCGACACGCTCCACGCGATTCTGCACGCGCCGGTTCCGCCGCTGCCGGCGCTCGGGCCGGCGGTCAGCGCCGAAGCGGCGGCCGACGTCCAGCGGATCATCGAGAAGTGCCTCGCGAAAGATCCCGACTCCCGCTATCAGGGCATGCGCGATCTCGTCGTCGATCTGCGCGCGGCGCGGCGACGGCTCGACTCGGCGGCCATCGCGCCGATCGCGACGCCGCCTGTGCGGCGGCGGCCCGCCGGCGGGGCCTTGCTTGCGCGAGCGGGCCTCAGCCCCCGCGTGACACGATGGATGGCCGCCGGCGCAGCCCTGATCGTGCTCGCACTCGCCGGCCTCGTCGTCTGGCGCGGCCGGCGGCCGGCGTCACCGCCGGCGGTCTCGGCGAAACCATCGGTGGCGGTCCTCTACTTCGAGAACAAGACGGGCAACCCGCAGCTCGACTGGCTGCGCACGGGGCTGACCGACATGCTCGTCACCGACCTGTCGCAGTCGCCCGACGTGGAGGTGCTCGGGACCGATCGGCTCCTGCAGATTCTCACCGACCTCCGCCGGCAGGACGATCGATCGATCTCGTTCGACACGGTGCAGGAGATTGCGAAGCGGGCCGGCGTCAGGAGCGTGCTGCTCGGCAGCTACGTCAAAGCCGGCGAGACGATCCGGATCAACACGCAGCTGCAGGAGGCGGCGACCGGACGCATCGTCACGGCCGAGCGCGTCGAGGCGGCCGGCGAATCGAATCTGTTCCCGACGATCGACGACCTGACGCGCCGGCTGAAGGCGAAATTCGCCGGACCCGCGGCGGATCCGAGCAAGCCCATCTTCAGCTCGCCGATCACCGTGTCGTCGACGACGTCAGGCGTCGACCGCGATCTGAAAGAGGTCACGACTTCGTCGATCGAGGCGTATCGCTACTACGCGGAGGGCATCAACCTGCACGAGCGGTTCCGCGAGCAGGAGGCGGTGCCGCTGCTCGAGAAAGCGATCGAGATCGATCCGGGCTTCGCGATGGCGACGGCGAAGCTGGCGATGATCGAGGGAAACCTCGGTCACGTCAACCGGCAGGAGGAGTATCTGAAGCGCGCCTTCGAGCACATCGACCGGCTCTCCCCCCGGGAGCGGTACTACGTCGAGGGCGCTTACTACTCGCTGCGCGGCGCTACGTTCGCCAGGAGCATCGACGCGTACAGGAAAGCCATCGACCTCTATCCCGATCACGCCTCGTCTCGACATAACCTCGCGTTGCAGTACGACCGCATGGAGCGCTTCAGCGAGGCGATTCCTCAGTACGAGGAGCTGGTGCGGCGCGGCATGACGTTCCCCGCGACGCACACGAACCTCGCGCTCGACTACATTCGGATCGGTCAGCTCGAGAAGGCGCACGCGATCCTGCGCGACTATCTGCAGCGCAATCCGGACAACTCACGGGTCCATCGGGCGTTGGGCGATCTGTTCGCGCAGTGGAACAAGCCGGACGAGGCGCTGGCCGCCTACGCGAAGGCCGAGGCGCTCGAGCCGGGCAACCTCGCGCCGGAGCAAGGCCGGTACACGCTGCACGTGCTGGCCGAGCGATGGGCGCAGGCCGAGACGAGCGCGCGCCGGATGCTGCAGTCGTCCGATCCGACCTGGAAGTTCAACGGCCACGTGAGCCTCGCGATCGAAGCGCTGTACCGCGGCCGAAGCGTCGACGCGCTCAAGGCGCTCGATACGGCGGCGAGCCTCGCGGGACCACGTGGTTCACCGCTGACCGCGGTCGCGCGCAACATGGCGTCGTCCGTGCTGCTCGAGCGCGATCAGCCGGCGGCGGCGCTGGCGAGCGCGAATCGCGCCTTCGAGGATGCGCGAGGCATCGGATCGATGCCGATCGTCGCGCTCATCAACGTCGCCGTTGCGCAGGCGCAGCTGGGGAACGCGACGGAGTCGGCGAAATCACTGAACGAAGTGAATCGTCGTCTCGACGAGCTGCCCGGCGAAGCAGTCAAGCGCTTCGGGCAGCTCGCGGCCGGCCGGATCGCGCTGGTGCAGCACGACGCCGCGCGCGCGATTCCCGACCTGCTGAAGGCAGAAGCGGCACTTCCGATCAACTCCGGCGGCGGGTTTGCCTCGGGGACGGCGTTCCGATTCCAGCTCGGGGCGGCCTACCTCGCCGCGGGCAACGACGCCGAAGCGGCGAGTCGGTTCGAGCGGATCGTCGCGGCGGGCGTCGAGCGCATCGGGGCGCCAATCGAGTTCGTGCGGAGCCTCTATTTTCTCGGCGCGATCAGCGAGAGGCGCGGCGATGGTGAGAAGAGCCGGAAGTACTTCGAGCGCTTCATCCAGTTCTGGGGCGAAGGCGATCTGGATCGCGCGCGCCTCGCGGACGCGCGGAAGAAGCTCGCGGGCCTACCGTGACGAGACCAGCCGCAGGTCCGCCGCCGCGCGGGCTTTCTCCGCAGGGATGATGTCGGCGGGGCGCCGCGCCCGCGCGATGGCCTGCGCGACGTGCGGCGCGAGCACCTGAATCAATCGGCCGTGATCGTCGGTGAACACGTCGCGCGCCGACGCGTAGAGCGTGAGCACGCCCGCCAGCGCGTCGCCGTCGACCAGCGGCACGCTCAGACAGCTCGTCAGCGCGGGCGCGACCGCCGCCGTCCGCGGTCCCAGATCCAACGCCGCGTCCGAGTTCACGACGACCTGCCGGTTGGCGGCCACCCACCCGGTCAGGCGATCGCCGACCTTGATCGCATACCCGCGCAGCGCCGCCGCCGCCGGTCCGGTCGCCTCCATCGCCACGACCTGATCGTCGCCGGTCGCGACGTACCACGCGGCGCTCACGCCGGGCACGATGTCGCGCAGCAGCTTCGACGAGAGCGCGAGCACGTCCGCAAGGCTGACGTCGCCCGCGGCGAGCCGCGCCAGGCTGACGAACGCGAGGACCTCGTCCGACGCCGCGGCGGGCTGCGGCCCGCCCGGCTGCGGGGGCACGGGTTCCTGCCGCGTCTTGCCGATGCGATCGAGCACTTCGAGATGCGCCGGCGCGGCGGCATCGCCGATCTCGATCTTCTTCCGCACGGCGATGAACATGTCGACGACGCGCGGGTCGTACATCGTGCTGCGGCGCGCGCGCAGGATCTCGAGAGCGCCCTCGTCGCTCAGCGCCGGCCGGTACGGACGATCCGAGGTCAGCGCGTCGTAGCAGTCGACGACCGACAGAATCCGCGCGCCGATCGGGATCTCCTCCCCCTTCACGCCGCGCGGATAGCCGCTGCCGTCCCAGTTCTCGTGGTGGCAGCGGACGATCGGCACGACCGGATAGGGGAAGTCGACGAGCGACAGGATGTCGGCGCCCACGTCGACGTGCAGCTTCATCTTGTCGAACTCGGACGGCGTCAGCTTGCCCGGCTTGTTGAGGATGTGCTCCGGCACGGCGAGCTTCCCCGTGTCATGGAGCAGCGCCGCGGCCTTGATCGCCTTGATGGTCGCCTCGTCGGTGATTCCCAGCGCCTCGGCGAGGCCGACGGCATAGGCCTGCACGCGGCGCACGTGGCTGTGCGTCACGTCGTCCTTGGCGTCGATCGCCATCGCCAGCGTCTCGATCGTCGACAGGTACAGCCGGTCCTTGTCCTTCAGGTGGCGGTGCGCGTCTTCCAAACGGCCGAACGACGCGCGCAGCGTCAGGTGAAAGATGATCGGCACCGGCAGCACCAGCACGATGGCCGCGACACTGAACTGCTGGATGAACAGCACCAGGCAGAACGACACCGATCCCGCGGCGAAGAACCCGAGCGACAGCCAGAGGAAGTGCTTCCGCCAGATCGTGAGGGGCGACTGCCGTGTGTCGAGGCCGATGGCGACCGCCGGCAGCGCCGAGTTCAGGACGAAGTACACGGCGCTCAACAGCAGAACGGAACCCGGCAGCGCCGAGAACGGTACGGTTGTCTGGATGAGAGGACTCATCCCCGACACGCGTACGTACAATTGTCCGGCGAGCCAGAGCGAGAGCGACACCTGCGCGGTGTTGAACGCGATGCGATCGGCGCGGTACCCGCGCCGCCACGAGACGACGAGGCTGTCGATGGACGCGGCAATCGTGCCCGCGGCAGGACCGAACAGCAGTGTGGACGTGATGAAGAAGGTGTCGGTGACCGAGACGATCGCCGAGACGGTGGCGACCTTCATCGTGAAGGCGCCGGCGCCGACGCCGAACGCGACGAACAGCAGCCACGCGAGCGGGCGCGGCGTCTGCGGCATCGTCCACAGCGCGCGGGCGATCGCGGCGCCGCCGACGATGACGATCAAATAGACGTACGCCCGCAGGGCGCGGCGTCTGAGGGCGTCACGTCGGCCGGCGTTCATGTCGCGCTAACTGGGATCGGGCGAGGTCAGCACCGAATCGCCCCACATGATCTGGTACTCGTCGATCGGGTCGGAGTCGCCCCACATGATCTGTTGACCCGTCGGGTCGTAGATCGTGTCGCCCCACATGATCTGGCTGCTGCTCGTCCAGGTGGCGACCTGGCCCCAGATCAGGTTGTTCGCGGGGATCAGCGCGAGCGGATTCGTCAGGCCGACCAGATTGAGCTCGTCCCATCGCAGGAGCGACGTGTTCCCCCATACCAGCGACAGATCGAGGAGGCCGAGCAGGCGCAGACCGTTGCCGTTGTACAGCCGCCGCGTCATCGTGCCCGCGTCCCAGTAGAACGCGCCCGTCGGACCGAGGAGCGAACCCGTGATTCGGCCGAGGAGCGACGTCAGGCCGTTGGCGGTCGTCTTGCGCGCCTCCCAGAAGTTGACGCTGCCCGCGCCGCCGCCCATCAGGCCGGCGTCGGGCAGGTACGACGCGCCGCTCTGCAGCGCGATCTTCACCTGCGCCGGATTCAGTCCCGGCGTGCCCTGCAGCAGCAGCGCGACGCCGCCGCTCACCATCGGCGTGGCCATGCTCGTGCCGCTCATCCGCATGTACGCGTTGGTGCCGCTGCCCGCGACGTGAAGCACCGAATAATCCACCGACAGCGACGATCCGTTCGCCTCGAGCGACACGATCTTGTTGCCGGGCGCGACGAGATCGGGTTTCACCGCGAGGTCGTACTTCGTCGGTCCGCGCGAGCTGTAAGTCGTCACCGAATCATCCGACCGATTCGTCGTCTGCCACGTGTTCAGCGCGCCGACCGTCAGCGCGTACGGCGAGTTGCCCGGCGAGGCAATGCCGCCGAGCACGGGCGCGCCGCTCGCGGCCTTCCCGGCGTTGCCGGCCGAGACGACCACGACAATCCCCGCGGACGCTGCCTTGGCGACCTCGAGGCACAACGGATCGGTCGCCGCCGGCTCGGTGACCGGATGGCCGAGCGACAGGTTCATCACGCGGATGTTGTAGCGCGCCCGGTTGGTGAGCACCCACTCGATGCCGGCGATGACGTCGCTCGTGAGTCCGGTGCCGTCGGGACCAAGCACGCGAACGTTCACGATCTGCACGCCGGGCGCAATGCCGCCCGTGTACAGGCTCGTGACCTTGCTGGCCGCGCTCGCGCTGCCGCCGATGATCCCGGCGACATGAGTGCCGTGTCCGTACTCGTCCACGACTTTCGTGTTGCCGCTGACGAAGCTCACGTTGGCGACGACGTTCTTGAGCGCGGCGTGCGCCGAGACGCCGGTGTCGAGCACCGCGACGCCGATGCCTTGACCGTTGACGGCTGCGATGCCGCCGATGCCCAGGAGGCCCGGCGCGCCGACGCGAACCTGTGACGCGCCCGACGAGATATTCGAGACCGACATCGTCAAGCGGACCGGCAGATCGCCCGACAGCGTCTCAACCGCCGGGTCGGCGGCAAGCTCGCTGACCTGGGCGGAGTTCGCCGCAACCACGGCAAAGTCGCCGAGCGTCCGCACGACGGTCAGTTGATGGCGCGCGGCAATGGCAGCCGTCTCGTCGGGCGAACCGCGAACGATGACGCGCGCGTGCGCGGTCGTGCCGCGCGCCTCGTGTTTCAGCAGCTCCAGGGCCAGGCGCGCACGATGGGTCGGGCTCGATCCGCGGACGCCGAGCGTCGACGCGGCGACGAGGGTGAGGCAGATGATGACGCCGGCGGTTCGCGCGAGCGTCCGGGACGATCTGGGGTAAGGCAGAAACATGGCGCTGGCGCAAAAGCAGCAAATGTGCCGAAAGCGCACGGCACGACAACCAGCGGCTAACTTATTGGCTTGTTGGGTGATCGTGACGACGTTACGAAATCGTCACTGGTCGGAAGTGTGCTCTTTTAGCACATGGAGTGCTATGTGGTCGTTTGGAAGACATGAATTCGAGGCCTGTTTTCAGGCTCGAACTCGATGTTTGCGTCACGATACGACACGAACACCCGCATCTGTCCAACTACAGATCACATGCGGGCGTTCGACCAACCGCTACTTGCGTTCCGGAATCCCGAGTTCTTTCAGCCGCGCAACCACATCTTCGCCCGCGGTTGCCGGATTCACCGGGTTCTGAATCGCGAGGATCTTGCGATCGGGCGCGATGTAGAACGTCCACCGGCGTGCGAACCGGGGCGCGTCGGGCCGATTGGGATTCGGCGGCGCCAGGACGCCGTACGCATCGGCGACCTTCTTCTCCGGGTCGCTCAGCAGCGGGAAATCCGCGTGCTCCTTTTCGGCGAACGCTTTGTTGTCTTCAGGCGTGTCGACGCTGATCATGAAGTAGGCGACGTCGTACTTCCGAATGGCTTCCCCGCTCGCACGGAGCGAGTTGCACTCGGCGGTTCATCCGCCGGTGAACGCTTTGGGAAACCACGCGAGCACCACATGTTTCTTCAGCTTCGACAACGTGTAGGTCTTGCCGTCGCTGCCCGGCAAGGTGAAGTCGGGCGCCAGGTCGCCCACCTTGAGCTCGTCGGCCGCCGCTGCCGGCGTGGCCCGGAGCGTCGGCACGATCAGCATGCCGGCCGCCGCGAGCGCGGCCGACATCAGACACACAGCTCGTTTCATCGGCCCTCCTGTCGAATCGACCCGTACGATACCACGCTTTCGCGCGCCGACCGGTCCATCGTAAGATCCGTCGCGAAATGATCCAGACCGACGTCGTCCCGGCGCAGGCGGAGCGTGTGCGCGCGCGCGCCGTCTCCGTGCCGGTGGTCCTCGCCTGCGGGATCTTCCTCGTCACCGTGGTCCGCAACGCCTGGCTGAGCGACGATGCGTACATCACGCTCAGAACGATTGACAACTTCGTGCACGGCTTCGGCCTCCGCTGGAACATCGCCGAGCGCGTGCAGGCCTACACCCATCCGCTCTGGATGTTCCTCCTGCTGCCGTTCTATGCGCTGACGCGCGAGCCGCGGGTGACGACGACGCTGGTGTCGATCGGCGTGTCTG
>Ga0114129_10016411_pt1 | contig 10540 bp, 10 predicted proteins | sample RhiMetdeltSRZDD1_FD_80071 | JGI IMG/M metagenome (GOLD analysis project Ga0114129, IMG submission 80071) | Populus rhizosphere microbial communities from Tennessee, USA - Rhizosphere MetaG P. deltoides SRZDD1 (version 2) (version 2) | ecosystem: Host-associated > Plants > Roots > Rhizosphere >... | reverse complement strand
GTTTGCCGGCTTTCAGCAGGCGACCACCTTCCAGTCGCCGTTCTTCCATTTGCTCTCGTGTCAGATGGGATGGCTTCCATGTCATCCTTGTATTGTAAGTCAATCTATGTTAAACCGAATAATGTTAAAACATCATACAACTTATAATGTGACAATACAAGTCGTTTTATCATGAGTACCAGAAGTAAATATTCCACCATACTCGATTGCATACAGCACTACCGGGTAGTATTGCGAATGAGGTCAAGGCGGCGAGAGAGTGGGCGCCGTGCTGCTGGCTGCCGGAAGCATATGATTCGAATCAATAGTGATGGTTTTGACAGTAAAGCCTCAGGGAGAAGCGTCTCTGAGGCTTTTTCGAAACCGCTTAACCTACAAAGGAGTTGAACTCCAGGCGCGACCTGAATCTGATGATCCATTATGCAGAAGAAGAGAACTCTGGGGCTTTTGGTTTCTCTGCTCTATAATGGATTTGTACTTTTCAGAACCGAAACAAGGAGAATTTCGCAGTGAGGCAAACATTCAAAAGCCTGGCTCCCAAATGGCTCAAATTGCTTCTAAAAAAAATCTATTATCTTCTTTCCGATCTAGGGGACAGGTCCACGACGCGAGATAGTATGGTTCCGCCCCGCTCGATGACCTTTATTGGGCATGGTGATTTTATTAAGATTGGAGAAGGGTTTAAGAGACATTTTGTTGAACTGGGAGACTTAAAGCCAACGGATAGAGCTTTAGACGTCGGCTGCGGAATTGGACGGATGGCAATTCCGTTAACAAGCTATCTATCAGAACAAGGTGAATATTGGGGATTCGACATCGTCAAGAAAGGTATTGATTGGTGTCAAAAACGTATCTCTTCCAAATTTAGCAATTTCCATTTCCTGCACAGCGACATATATAATAAACATTACAATCCAAACGGACGAATTCAAGCCAGAGAGTATCGGTTCCCATTTGAAAATGGGTTTTTTGATTTCGTGTTCCTGACATCGGTATTCACGCACATGCTGCCACCCGATATTGAAAACTACATGAGCGAGATTTCTCGCGTTCTCAAACCAGGAGGAAAATGCCTGATCACATTTTTCATTTTGAATGAAGAATCCATCCGCCTTGTACACTCCGGACAGAGTGAACTAAATTTCAAATATCCTCTGAATGGCTGCGTAACTATCGATAGGAACACACCGGAAGAAGGTACTGCCTATGATGAAGAAGTGGTTAGACAGCTTTTTGATAAAAATGGACTGGTGATCGGCCAGCCCATCTACTATGGTTCGTGGTGCAACAGGGAGAAATTCTTTACATATCAAGATCTCATCGTTGCTGAGAAACGGCTCTTAGATTGAAGGGACTAAGACAATCATGACCGACGAATTAAACATCAGCAGCCAGATGTTTTCCCGCATCGAAGGGACCTGGAGGGGCGAAGGTCGTGGAGAATATCCCGGCGTGACTTCCTTTGATTATCGGGAAACACTGATTTTCACGCGGCGAGACAATAAATCTTTAGCATACGAACAGCGAGCGCAAAAGCGTTATGATGGTCAAACAGAATGGCTCGTATCCCATTGGGAAAGTGGTTTAATCCGTATCCTTGAAAATGGTACGCTGGAGATGGTCAGCGCCCAAATTGGGCGTAGTGAGGTGTTGATCGGTTCCATCGAAACGCGCGCTGGCATCATCCGAATCCATTTTGTGAGTAAAACGATTACCAATGACCCGCGCATGATCTCCTCTACACGCAGCTTTGAGCTGGAGGGTGACACTTTGCGTTACGAAATGGCAATGCATACGACGAAAGTAGAGCGATTAACACCACACTTGAAAATCACCTTGCAGCTGGTTAAGTAATATATGACCTCCGAGTTCTGGATAGAACTGGTTCTCTTGATCATTGACCTGTGAAGAACTCGGAAAGCTTGCCACAATTTCCCTGTTACGATTCGGGGGTCTCCTGTAACCTACCTACGTGTGTACACACCATGGCACAGGAGATGCATGACGACCCTCATGACCATACCGAAAGCCCAGGATTCGTCTACAGACGATGCGCGTCTGGCACAGCAAGCCTGCTCAGATCCGCAGGCGTTTGCCGAGCTGTACCGGCGTCATGTCCGCAGCATCTATCGCTATCACCTGGCCCATACCGGTGACGTCAGGGATGCCGAAGACCTGACCTCGCAAACGTTCATGGCCGCGCTGGAGGGGATCCGCTCGTTTCGCGGGACCGCGCCGTATATCACCTGGCTGATCGGGATCGCCTCAAGGAAGCGCGCCCTCTTTTTCCGGGGAAAAAAACCTCAAGTCTCGTTGGATGAGGCGCTTCACCTCCCCTACCCCGGTCTGCCCACCGACAAAGCCGCAGCCCGTCGACTGCAGATAGACCAGATCTTCCATGCCCTGAAGACCATCAGCCAGGACCGCGCCGAAGCGATCATCCTGTGTTTTTTCAGCGAGCTCAGCACGGCAGAGGCCGCTCTTGTACTCAGAAAAAGTGAAGCAGCCATACGAATGCTGCTTTCGCGGGGTCTGCACGACCTGCGGACGCGGACGTCGTTTGCACTGGAGGTGAATGATGAATAAGGATTTGCTCGACCAGGTCCCGGTGGAGGAACAGTTGGTTGCCTCGAAATTAAAAACACTTCTTGAAAATATGCAGCCTTCCCAGGCGTTTCAGTGGGATTTGGAGAACCAGCTCATGGAAAAAGCCGTAAGTACTCGGCCTGTGCAAAGCTGGTTCATAAAAATCATCGTCCCGGTAGGCTGGGGTATTGCTGCCATCGCAAGCCTCCTTTTACTCAACTGGACTGTTCATTCTCTTGTGCCGCAGATTCCTCCTGCTGTCGGGCAGACAGCCACGCAGGAACTTTCCTTTGCTGACAAGGTCAGGGCAGGCAATATATGTAGGGGTCCATTGGCAGTGGGACATGGGTTCGTTGTGTTCCTGACCAATCCGGAAAAACCGGGATTTACCGTGGTGGATGCCGGAAATACGATAGTTGAATCGCGTTCCTTCAACTGGTCTGCTGATGGCGAACAACTGGCGATCGTTGGCAATTCGATGGGGAGTGGCAACATTTATCTCACCGACCGTAATGGCGCTCCACCTCAGCCCATCCTTCCAGATGGAGAAATAGGATACCTGATGGACGCGGCCTGGTCACGTGATGGAGAGCAACTCGTCATGTGGTCAAGTCAGGACAACCGGGTTCTCTATCTGATGAATACAGATGGAACTAAACTGGTTGAGAAACACCTGGATGTACAGGTCCTTGGCACGCCGCAATTTTGGCCCGATGGTCGTGGCGTCGTTTTTTATGGGGCAGATACAAATTCTATGGGCTTGTTTGAAATGATGTTGGCGGACTCTCAAGTAAGGTTGATCAATCCACTGGTGGAACAGCCTGGCAGTTATGGGTTTTCTCCTGACGGTTCCCAGCTGGCGTACATGGAATATGACCGTGAACTTGGTGAAGCCCGTCTCATTTTAGAAGACCTGACGACGCATGAGATCGCTTACATCGGATCGCTGTCCATTCCGAAAGGATATGGCTCTTCAGTTCCGGAAACGGCAAACTTGAGTTGGTCGCCCGATGGGAATTTCCTGGTGTTCGACTTTGGCAGGAGCCCGGTATACCGCGCCGTCTATCTCGCTAAGACAGGTGGCTCAAATTTTGTCAAAATAGCTGATTCCGCGTACGCTCCTGCCATTTCAGGCGACGGAAAATGCATTGCCTACATTAGTAATTATCAGGTATTCCTCGTGCATGTGAGCAGTGGTTCTGTGAATTCCACAGCGGCTACATCGATGGTAGTAGCAGATCTACCTTCTGGGAGAGGTATGATCAATTTCAAGCAGGACAAATTGCAGTGGAGACCATAAGACACCACAGTCACTACGCAAAACTGACTTTGTAGATTACTTGAGATCTCCGTGTTCCTGTCAGAACACGGAGTCTTGATTTCATTCCCTTGAAGCGCGATACAATTCCTTCGTCACCCAAAAGGAAACGTTAAATGCATCCAACCTTTCATCGAGATCGCTTCACCTGGCTGGTGTACCTGTCTCTGGCATTTTATGCCTATTTTCTGAATGTCCTTGGTCCGATCACGCCTTTCTTAAAAGATGAGCTGCAGTTATCCTATACGGTCAGTAGTTTTCATTTCACGGCGTTCGCCATAGGCATCCTGTTCGTCGGTTTGGGCGGACACCTGATCGTTCAGCGGATAGGACGCCGGCGGTCTCTCTGGCTGGGACTCTTTGGCATGAGCCTGAGCGCTCTGTTCTTGTTAATGGGCAAAAGTCCCGTCATCACCATAGGCGCTTCCTTTCTTATGGGATCGATCGGTTCTCTAATCCTGGTCATTGTCCCGGCCGTACTCTCAGACCAGCACGAAGAGTTCAAAGCTGTTGCGCTTTCCGAAGCAAATGTAATCGCCTCGCTTTTTGCCACCGGGGCTCCTCTGCTGGTAGGATGGTTTGCACAATGGCTGGGTCAATGGCGATTCGCACTGGGGATCCTGGCATTGTTTCCGATCTTCATGTTCCTGGGCATGAGAAACGATAGGGCTCCAGAAATCAGTCCTGTTCATGAAATGTCAACCCGGTCCCGCAGGGCTCTTCCAAGATTATTCTGGGTGTACTGGGTTGCGCTCTTTCTGGGCGTCGCGGTGGAATTCTGCATGGTGTTCTGGAGTGCAGATTATTTGGAACAGGTATTGGGAATTGGGAAAGCCAGTGCCGCCCAGGCTGTTAGCCTGTTCCTTGCAGCCATGATCATGGGTCGTGTCATTGGCAGCCGTCTGGTCCAGCGCTTTTCCCCGCGCGCCGTGGTATCCATCTCTATTCTGATTGCAGGGTTAGGCTTTCTACTTTTCTGGAGGACGGAAACAGTTATCCTCGGATTGAGCGGGCTGTTTCTCACCGGCTTAGGCGTGGCGAATCTCTATCCGCTTCTCCTTTCGCTGGCGATCGGTGCTGCTCATGGGAGCAGCGACCAGGCGGGCGCGCGTGCCACGCTTGCATCCGGTACCGCGATTTTGGCACTTCCCCTGGCACTCGGGCGTTTTGCAGATGCAGTGGGCATACGCCTGGCGTTCGGAGTGGTTTTGGTGCTGCTGATTAGCGTTTTCCTGATCAGCCTGATTGCCAGGGATACACCCTCGACCCGGGAGACTTTCAAGCCTCTTCGCGATGCCTGAGCACCATCCGCTCGGGGTGACCCGCCGGGAGCCTCTTCAGCCTTCGGCTCGCCCAATAGCTATAAAAGCTCAGGGCAATTAAGCCCGAGTAAAAAACCATCATACCGAGAAACATGAGTTCACCGGGCACCGGTCCAACGGAGGCGCGCTCGATAATCTTGGGCAGAGATGTGGTCGATGTCGGATGGGTCATCAACACGACCAGCCAGCTCCCTAACAGGATAAAGTAAATGCCTAGATAATTTCGCCGCAGGCGTCGTCCCATGGCCTCCCACCAAGTCATGTGAAACCGCGGCCATTCCATATCCTGGGAAAGTCTTTCCGCCCAATCTGCCATGCGCGGTTTGGAACCGGAAAGCAGGGGTTGATAGAAATTGATCTCGATCATCCGCGCCCGTGAACGCCAGATGTCGAAAAAACGATAGCGCCGCGCCTCCATGGCCAGGAGAAATGTGCAGAACAGGCTGATGATGGGGATCAACACATGACGCTCAATTGTCTTATCGCTGAACACAAAACTCAAAGCTGTCGCGCTCAGGACGATCGCCCAGTGTGACGTTGTATCGATGCGGCCTCGCCAGGCAGTCGCTTCGCCGAGTTCCCCGCGATAGAGATGGATCATCGCATTGATAAATTCGCTGCGCGTCACCTCGGCCAGCTCGAGTCGCTGGTCAACGGGCAGAGGAGTAGAAGAGTCAGACATGATAGAATCCTCCAATCAAAATATAAGGAATGTTAAGGTGGGATTGCCTTTTCAAGCCGTCAAGTCCGTTGTACCATAGAAAAGCTCGTTAATACGTGCTTATGCATATCGTTTGGGTATGGTGCCTGAAAAGATAGGCAAGGTTTCAGCAGGACATCCCTGACATGACAGGAAGGTTGGAAAATCTTTTTCTCCGAAAGGACTGTTTCTATGCAGACATCAGGCTTGAACCATGTCATCCTGACCGTTTCAGACACCGAACGATCCGGGAATTTCTATGGCAATGTACCGGGCTTCCCGGTAATCGTCATCAAAGAAGATCCCGACCAGAGCTTTTTCTTTTTCTTCCCTTCTCGTCAACCGCTTGAAAACGACCGCCTCAGTGCATTTAGGATCGGTTTGGATCATCTTTCCTTTCCTGCGCCCGGCAAAGAAGCGTTGCTGGAGTTGGCTGATCGACTGATCGCGGCTGGCGTGGGTACTAAAGGTGTGGAGCAATTCGTCCACACAAGCAATTGGTACGTCGCATTTCGTGATCCGGGTAATATCCAATTGGAATACTGGCTTCCGTGATCTGCCTTTAAGTAATTTTTGGAGGAAATCTTGAGAGCACTGATCTTTGATCTGGATGGAACACTTGTGGATACGGTCTATGCCCACATATTCGCCTGGCAAAAGGCACTGACCGAAGCAGAGATGCCCATTGAAGGCTGGCGGATCCATCGCAGGATCGGCATGAGTGGCGGATTGTTTACGCGGGCAGTCGCGCGCGAGCTGGGGCGTGAGATCAGCGCGGAGGAAGAGAGCGCTCTTCAACACCGGCACGGGGAACTCTATCGAGAGCTTCTGCCTGAGCGGCGGCCTTTGCCCGGCGCCGCGGAGTTAATCCAATTTCTCTACTCGAATAATATTCTGTTTGGGATCGCAACCTCCGGACGGCGCCCGGAGATCAATGCATCGCTGGACGTCCTCGGGATCAGGGATGAGACAGTGATTGTGGAACGCGGTTCTGTCCTGCGTGCCAAACCTGAACCCGATCTTTTCCTTGCCTGTCAACAGCGTTTGGGGGTTGGCGTCAGCGATTGCTACGTGGTCGGCGACGCGGTCTGGGACCTGCTGGCGGCGCGGCGGGCAGGTATGTTGAGCATTGGTCTGCTCAGCGGAGGCTATGGAGAGGATGAGTTGAGCCAGGCCGGCGCGTTTCGGGTGTATCGCGACCCAGCCGAACTATTCCGCTCGCTGGATGAACTTGGACTGCTGCCCTGAAAGCAGCGTCGCCCTGAGATTGACGTGCAGTACAATCCAGGGATAGCATAAAAGCGCATTGACAGGAGGCAATCATGGAATCCAATCTTCACAAGATCGACCACATTGTTGTACTGATGCTGGAAAACCGTTCATTCGATAACATGCTTGGGTTCCTTGGCGCCTGTGATGCGGGCGGGCAAAAGGTCAATGGCGTGGCGGGAAAGCAACTATCCAATCCCATTCCTGAGTATGCACAGCCTGCACACGGCATTGAAGTTGTTCCGATTGGCATTGAGACGGATATGACCAATCCAAATCCCGATCCCGGTGAGGAATATTTCCACGTCAATACCCAACTGTTTGGCGAGGTCATCCCTGCGGAGAACCACTACAAGCCCTTTGACAAACCGCCCTATAACCTGCCACAACGGAACTCCTATACAGATGCACCCATGAATGGTTTCGTCACCGATTACATCGATACCTATAACGCGGAGCGTGGGTATCTGCCGAAGTATGAGGAATACCGCGTCATCATGAACTGCCACGCGGAGGGATCGCTTCCGGTGTTGAGTACCCTCGCAAAGGAGTTCGCCGTCTTCGATGCATGGCATGCCTCCGTCCCCAGCCAGACCTTCTGCAACCGTTCCTTCGTCCATTCCGGGACTTCGCACGGATATGTATTGAACTCTCCGGTGTACCGCTGGCTTTGGCACGATGCGCCCACGCTCTACAACCGTATCCAGGAGAAAAACGATCCCAGCATCAGTTGGAAAATCTATTACGATAAACTGGACGTCGTTTCTTTGGCGGGCATGCTGCATAGAACACTATGGGAGTACCGGCATACACACTTCTTCCATATGGACGATTTTGAGAGGGATGCCGCTAATGGAGAGCTGCCAAGTTATTCCTTCATCGAGCCGCGCTTTTTCATAGACCACAATGATCAGCATCCTCCGATCGATGACATCCTGGAAACCTCCAACGTCCTGGCAGGCGAGCTGCTCATCAATTGTGTTTACAATGCCGTCCGAACCGGCAAACACTGGGACCGGACTCTGCTCATTATCACCTTTGACGAACACGGGGGCTGTTATGACCATGTCCCGCCACCGGCAGCCGTTCCACCTGACGCCTCTCCTGGCGAGCAGGACTTTCCATTCAACCGTCTCGGCGTGCGCGTGCCCACCGTGATGGTCTCTCCTTATATCGAAAAGGGGACGGTCATCTCCGACACGCATGATCACACGTCCATCATCAAAACGGTCTGCGATCGTTGGGGGCTTGCGTCGCTGACCGAGCGTGATAAACGCGCCACCTCGTTCGAGTCGGTTCTCAACCGGGATACACCGAGACCCCAAAAGGAAATGCCTTCCATCACACCGCGCCCGTATGCCCCGCCCCAATTTAGTTTGGAGGAACCGATTAACCCCCTGCAAAAAGTCATCCTGTTTCTTATGGCAGGTTTTGAGGATGCATTCGAAGTCCCCGCGACGGAGAATATCATTACCAGGGCGCAGGAGCTTCTTCGACTGGTCGAGGACGAGAGGCGCATCGCGCATATCCAGACCGTCGGGCAGGCGATCGATTTTGTAACAGGTTTCGACCGGCGTGTGACAAAGCATCTTTCCTTTTTTGACTGGCTGGAGGTAAAGATAAAAAACCTCAAGTTGCGCTTTCACCTCTAAAACTGAATCGTCCACGAGACGCGTGATCTGATTGACAAGCAGCGGCAGAAAAAAATGAAGCACAGCAGATTCTCGAATGCTTTGCCAGGGGATCCATGTCTGAGGGTTTGCGTCGTTGTATAATGAAGTTGCCCCGCACAAATGCAATTAACAAGGCAGCAAGTACAGGTTCGGCTATGTTTCTCTATAAAGGAACACGAAGATGATAAAGAATCCAAGCAACTGGGCCGGTAATTATGTGTACCGTGCTGCCCGCATCCACCAGCCGGAGACGGTTGAACAAGTACAGGAGCTGGTCACTCGCGCTCACAAGATAAAAGCGCTTGGCACGCGTCACTCGTTCAACGATATTGCCGATTCACCCGGGGAACTCATTTCCCTTGCGGATTTTGACAAAATCCTGGAACTGGATCGTGAGCGCCGAACAGTAACGGTAGAGGCGGGTGTCCGTTATGGGAACCTCGCGCAGTGGCTGGACGGACAGGGCTACGCCCTGCATAACCTGGCTTCCCTGCCGCATATTTCGGTCGCGGGCGCGTGCGCCACAGCAACTCACGGCTCGGGTGACCGCCATGGAAATCTCGCCACAGCCGTCTCAGCAATGGAGGTGGTAAACGGCAGCGGTGAGGTAGTCATCCTATCCCGCGCCCAGGACCGTGAGCAATTCGAGGGCGCGGTCGTGGGCCTCGGCGGATTGGGTGTGGTCACAAAACTTACCCTCGAAGTCTCTCCGACCTTCCAAATGCAGCAGGATGTCTATGAAAACATCCCTCTCACCGCACTGGAAGAACACTACGACGAGCTGACGGCGGACATATATAGCGTCAGCCTGTTCACCGACTGGAGTAGCTCTGTCATCAACCAGCTCTGGCTGAAGCGCCATGTGCCAGATGGAGTTTCTATCAAAGCCGAACCGGAGTTATTTGGGGCAAAGCTGGCTACGACCCGCCTCCACCCCATCGGGGCTCTCTCCGCCGAAAATTGCACCGAGCAGATGGGCGTGTCCGGTCCCTGGTTTGAGCGCCTGCCCCACTTCCGTATGGGCTTCACACCCAGCAGCGGCGAGGAGCTCCAGAGTGAATACATTCTCCCTCGAAAGCATGCCTTTACGGCATTCCGAGCGATTGACAGGGTACGCGACCATATCGCTCCACTCCTCCTGATTTCGGAAGTGCGCACCATCGCCGCGGATGACCTATGGATGAGTACATGCTATCAACAGGACTCTGTGGCCATTCACTTCACGTGGAAACAGGACTGGGACAGTGTGCGCAACGTTCTGCCAAAGATCGAGGAGGCACTTGCCCCCTTCGGTGCCCGGCCGCACTGGGGGAAACTGTTTACCGTATCTCACGCAGGTCTTGCATCCCTCTATGACAAAATGCCCGACTTTCAGACTTTGTTGCAGCAGTATGATCCGCAAGGCAAATTTCGAAATGAATTTCTCGACAAACACATTTTCGGTATGTCATAGCGAGGATGAACCGTTCAGTCTCTCGCATTGCCATTGATACCCTTGCCCGGTTGACGGAGGAAGCATTTGATGGCGATCCTTCGCATTCCCTTCTTACTAATCTTCGTGAGCTGCGTGAAGAAGACTGGACTGCCACGCCGCCGGGAAGCGGTCGCTCGATCGCCGATATCCTTGAGCATGTTGGCTGGTCCAAGTGGATGTATGAAGATTACGCCTTCG
>Ga0114129_10016410_pt1 | contig 10540 bp, 8 predicted proteins | sample RhiMetdeltSRZDD1_FD_80071 | JGI IMG/M metagenome (GOLD analysis project Ga0114129, IMG submission 80071) | Populus rhizosphere microbial communities from Tennessee, USA - Rhizosphere MetaG P. deltoides SRZDD1 (version 2) (version 2) | ecosystem: Host-associated > Plants > Roots > Rhizosphere >... | reverse complement strand
TGGCACTACCTGGAAACACTTCCGCGCTGCATCAGATCCGTCAGCTATCGGAGGTAGAGGGGACGAGTTAGGGACTGACCGACCGCGTCCATTTCATGCCCGCCCTTGACCCGGAACCGAAGTTTATCCCATTAACATCGTTGCTCGAAAGCGGACCCAGAATCCGGACCCCAATCCGATCTCAAGCCTTCTGGCCACCCGGCGGCTCTTGCCTTCTCTTCATCCCACTTCATGGCGAAGGAACTGACCGCAATGATCGGGATGGCAGCAAGGCCGGGCAGCGCCTGCCGCGTCGCATCATAGCCGTCGAGCACGGGCAGCTGGATGTCCATCAAGGTGTCCGCATCGCTGGATGCAATGACCCTCGATTACTGATGCTTTACATCAGCTCTGCCGCCAATTCCGCGTCACGGCTGCCAGCGAGGCTGATTATCAGCTGGGCATAGGGCTGAAGAACGATGCGCGCCTGCGCCCTGCGCCGCTGGCGGGTCAGAAAACGCGCCCAGCTGGTGGCTGCCCGGAGCGCGGGTAACGGTGCATTCTGCTTGGTGGCAATGTCGACAGCACTGCGAAACAGCGCTTCGACCTCCCTGGCGTTGCGGTCGTTCAGCTGCGCGAGGACCTCGGCGTTGGTCCGGACGACCTCCGACAACAGGAAATGCGATCCATTCTGCATGGCGCTTGCCGTGGCGCGTTCAAGCACCCCCAGCGCACGATCCTTCTGGCCCGCGTCGGCAAGTGTTTCCCCCAGCAAGCCCAGGAAGTGGGGCAGCCCCATTACCGCGCCCGTGGCGCGAATGGCTTGCACGCCCTGCTCCATCTGAGCAATGCCGGCTTGCACGTCACCCAACTGGGCCACAGCCCATCCGGCCTGAAACTCGCCTTGCGACCGAAACAGCGGCAGCAGATATTCGTCGCAGACCGCGATCTCCTTCGTGGCCCAGGCCAAGGCCGATTCGGGCTCGCGGCGGAAGATGCCGAGGTAGCTCATGGCCCAGTAGGCCAACGCCATCGTCAACGGGTGCGATAGGCGTTCGGCCAGCGCCAATGCCCCCTGGCATCGCTCGGACGCGCGGTCGAGCGCTCCGCGATGCCACGCGGCCAGCCCGGAAACGCACTGGCTGCAGACGCCGGGATCGTGACCGGAAAATTGGTAGGTCAGCGCATGATGGCGGTCGGGATCATAAAGGCCGATGGCCTCCTCCGCATGCTTTTCCGCGTTTTCACACTCGCCCATGAAAAAATTGTTGGTCCAGAACATGTGATGGGTTTCGATGGCGACACCAACGTCCTGCAGGTGCTTCGTCATCTCAGCGCATTGCAAGCTGATCGCCTGCGCCGCGCGGGGCTGTCCGCTGATCATGTAGTATTGGGCCCGGCCGCGCAGCGCAATGAAGCGCTCGGTCTCGTCGGCTAGCTCTGTGCACAGGGCTTCGGCGCGCTCGTAGGCTGCTAGAACCTCCTCCGCGCCCCAACCCTTTGCCGCCATCCAGGCCACGCCGACCAACTTCTGGTACTCCAGTTCGACGCGGTCGCGGCCGGACGATTTTGGGCGCTTGGCCAGAATGTCCAAGCCTTTTTGAAGGAACGACAGCGCGAGGTTGTGTGACGAACGCTGCAGAGCGCGCCCCGCAGAACGCAGCAGATACTTTTCGGCCTCGTCCCACCGTTCCGCACTAGTCGCGTGCTCACTCAGCTTTTCGACATGGTCGTCGATCAAATGCGGAAACGCCGTCTCCAGGCTATCGATCAGGCGGCTGTGGAGCAGCTTGCGATCGGCGTGCACCAGGCTGTCATAAGCGACCTTCTGCACCAGCGCGTGCTTGAACGTGAATATCTGCACTGGGAACAACTGGGATTCGTAGAGGAATCCAGCGCCTTGCAGCTTGACCACGCCGGCGGTTGCCGCTTCCTCGTCGAGCCCGGCTATCGAGGCCAGGATCTTGAGCGACACGTCGCGGCCTATGATCGCAGCGTTCTGCAGCAGCCAGCGCTCGTTTGCAGCCAGCCGATCGATGCGCGCCGCGATCACGGACTGGATCGTCGCCGGCACGCGCAGGTCTGTGATCTCGCTGACGGCGGCGTAGTCGCCAAGCGAGCCCCTCAGCGCGCCGCTTTGTGCCAGCGCCTGCACCGTCTCTTCGATGAACAAGGGCACCCCATCGGTCCGTTCGGCGATGAGCTTTACCGAAGCACGCACGCTGCTGCTGTCGCCCAGCAGTACCTCGATGAGCGCTTCTGCCTCCGTCCGCGGCAGAGGGTCGAGGCGAAGCTGATTGTAGTTTCTTCTAGAGCCCCAGGCGTGGTTGTAGTCCGGCCTGAACGTCAACAGCAAAAGAACCTGCTGAGTGGCCACGCCGTCGATCAGCCGGTCAAGCAAAGCCTCGCTCTCGGCATCGATCCAATGCAAATCCTCGACAACGACGATTAACGGCTTTGTTTTCGCGATCAGCACCAGCAGAATCGAAATTGCATTGCGCATGCGCCTGACGTGCTCGGATGCCGGCAGCGACGCCCATTCGCGATCGTCCGGGGGGATATCCAGAGCGAAGAGGAGCGGCGACTTTATGCTCAAATCCGCGCCCAGGGATGCCATGAGGGCGGTGACCTTGCCCGATGTTGCCGGCGCATCGTCGCTCTCCTCGATGGAAAGGATCGTGCGCAGCAGCTTCTTGACGATGTGAAAGCTTGCCAAAGCGTCGGAATCGAGTGCCCCGATCTCGATGATGCGGCACTCTGTGGCCGCGGCCGAAGACAAAAACTCGTAAAGCAACCGAGACTTGCCGATACCCGCGTCACCCACGACGCCGACGCACTGGCCCGTGCCCGCGCTCACGCGTTGCCAGACGTCGTTCAGATACGCCAACTCCTGCACGCGCCCGATGAGTGGCGTCAGGCCCCTGGCGCGCCGCAGCTGCCAGCGCGAACTCACCTTGTTTTGCCCGAGAATCTCATAGCAATTGCCGACCGGCCGCCCGCCGGCAAAGTCGGCGTCGGACATAACCTCGGCCCTCACAAAACCAACGAGCGCGTCATTCATGCGCGAGGTGCAGGCGATCGCATGACGGCGCAGGGTCTGGGCCAAACGGCGCGCAGTACGCACGACGGCGCCGTGTGTCTCGATCTGCCCCATGTCGCCAGTGGCGACCGGGCGAACAACACTCTCGCCGCTGTCGAGCCCAATCGTCAGCTGCACCTGAGTCTGGCCGCCGTTCTCGACGGCGGCCCTGGTGGCTAGCGCCGCGCTGCATGCTTGGAAGGGGTGATCCTCGGTCGCGACTCGAGCACCGAAGATGCCGATGGTGCTGGCGTCGGTCGAGCTGAGAACGATGCCGCCGTATCGTTCCACTTCGCGACGCGCTACCTCCACGAGCGGACTGATGATCGCGATACCGGCTTCGGGGTCCTGATCCTGGAAGTCTTGGAAGGGCGTCACGATTTCAGCCGCCAGCACGCTGACTTGTCTCCGCACCTGGTCTGCAACCGTCAGCCGGGTCGGCTTCCCTTGCTCCTTTGAGGGAGGCGTGTACGGTGCGCGTTGCAACGGCGCAAGATGGTCGGGGGAAGCCGCCGTGGCAAGCTGGCGGGCTTGCGATGTCAGACGTTCAATCTCCGCAGCCAGGCCGGCCGCTGGGGCGAGCGCGTGCAGCACAAAGGCATGGTGAAGCGCGCGTTGCGGATTCTCGCGCAAGCGGTCGACGAGCACCCGAAGAGCGCGCAGCCGGAGCATCTCGACCTCCTCCGCTTGCGCAACTCGCCAGGCCTCGAAGTCGGGGCAGTTCGGCAGATAGAGGTCTTCCAGAAACCCACCCTTGAAGGCCTCTGCCAGCGCCTCCAAGCTGGCCACGTCCAGCTTCTCCACCTGCTCCGGCTTCAATCCGGCGATCTGGCGGAAATCGCAATCGAACCGGGCGGTATCCAGGGTAACGAAATTGCGGTCGGCGCGTACCCAGCTTTCGCTGTCAGAGTCGACGATCTGCCGGATTCTCGACAGGCTCCAGCGCAACGCGCCGCGAGGGTCGTCAGGGATTTCCCAGAACATCTCGCACAGCCGCTCCCGGCGCTGCGGCCGCTGAACCACGGCGAGATATGCGAGGAGGGCGCGCGTCTTCTTGGACGGCGGCAGCACAACGGGCTGACCGTCCCGCAGGACCCGAAATTCGCCAAGAACCGCCAGATTGAGTCGACTTCCCATGCAATGCATTCTCAATGCCGGCTGCCAAATGCCGCAGTTCCGCGGGCATTACGGTACGCCCTGCGCTCCGAGCTTCCACATTGAGAAGGAAGCTGCGCCACAACCAGCCCCATATTCGCCTATTCTAGCGAACGATTCCACCACCCCGAGCTGGACTGTAGCCGAGCGCTCAGCTCGACAATGGGGGCCTGTATGGCTGAGCCGGGCCCTCAGCTAGCTGGACCGTTGTCTTTTTTAGCAAACTACGATTCCACGCCCACTCAAACGGTCGCTCCCACGGTCCCAGTCGTTAGTGCTCACCGAGGCGGCGGCGCCGATCGCCGGCCCGCGCCTGGCCGGAAAGTCCGCGTCGGAGGTTCCCCGCTAGGGCTTGTCCTCGCTTGCACTGCCGCCGCCGGACACCACAGGAATCAGGGAGCAACCGATGAACCCGACTTCTACTCAATCACACTCGGTGGCGAGCGCGCTGAAGCGGCTTGTCACCGCGACCGCCTGCAGCATGCTCGCCTTGAGTGTCATCGCGCTCGCCGGCCTGCCAACGCGTCCGGTGCTGGCCGATGAGACCTGCCAATCGCCCTACATGCCGATGATCACCGGGCAGGAGGAGTTCGTGTACGTCTGGACGCTCGGCGTCGCGGGCATGGGGGACGGCTCCGACAAGCTGGTGACGATCGACGTCCGCCCCGGCTCGGCGACCTTCGGCAAAGTCATCAACTCCGCTTCGGTCGACGGCAAGCATGAAGCCCATCATGCCGGCTTCACCTCGGATCGCCGCTATCTTTGGGCGGGCGGTCTCGACACCAGCCAGATCTTCGTCTTCGAAGTCCACAGCGATCCCAGCAAGCCAAAGCTAGTGAAGACCATCACCTCGTTCGTGAAGGACTCAGGCGGCGCGGTCGGACCGCACACGTTCTATGCGCTACCTGGCCGGATGATGATCACCGCACTGTCGAACAGCAAGGACCATGGCGGGCGGACCGCGCTCGTGGAGTATTCGGACGAGGGCAAGCATCTCGCCACCCACTGGATACCCACGGAAGCTGATCCCAATGGTGTCAAGATAGAGAAGGTCGCCGACGGCTACGGCTATGACCTCCGGGCGCTTCCCCGTCGGAATGTCATGCTGTCCTCGTCCTTCACGGGCTGGTCCAACTACATGATGGACTTCGGCAAGATGCTGCAGGACAAGGAGGCGATGCAGCGTTTCGGTCAGACCGTCGTGCAGTGGAACCTGCACACGCGCAAGCCGAAGAAGGTGCTCCATGTCCCTGGCTCGCCGCTTGAGATCCGGTTCGCCTGGGGACCGAACAATAACTACGCATTCACCTCGACCGCGCTGACCTCGAAGCTCTGGCTGATCCACGAGGGCGACAAAGGCGAGTGGCAGGCCAAGGCCGTCGCCGACATCGGCGATCCGTCGCAGGTGCCGCTGCCGGTCGATATCTCCATCGCCTCCGACGATCGCAGCATGTGGGTCAACACCTTTATGGACGGCAAGACGCGGCTGTTCGACATCTCCGACCCGCACGCCCCCAAGCAGGTCTACGAGAAGGTGATCGGCAAGCAGATCAACATGGTTTCGCAGAGCTGGGACGGCAAGCGCGTCTACTTCACCACGTCGCTGCTCGCCAACTGGGACAAAAAGGGTGCCGACAACGAGCAGTTCCTGCGCAGCTATGGGTGGGACGGTAAGGACCTGAAGGAGGTGTTCAGCATCGACTTCAACTCCGAGAAGCTGGGTCGCTCGCACATCATGCTGTTCGGCTCGTCCAGACTCTACGGCGGATAACACGCCCTGCTGACCGGGAGCATTCGCCCCGGTCAGCGCACTCCTCACCCGGTCGGAGCCTTGCCATGCGCGTTCATGCTTCCATAGTTGGCATCCTCTTTGCCCTACTCTTAGCGGCGCCCACGTCAGCACATGGATCCACACGCGGGCCGCATGCCCATCCACGCAAAGCTGTCCCGCTGGCGGCGCTGGTGCCGGCTCAGGAACAGGGCGAGGTGCCGACCGCCGGAAGCTACGCATTGCCGCCGATCAAGCTTGCCGGCGATGGCGGGGTCCTCGACCATACCGGACATGCCCACCGACTGGCGAAGGTCACCTCCGGCCGCATTACGCTGCTGAGCTTCATTTTCGCCAACTGCTCCGATCCCAGCGGGTGCCCGCGCGCCATGGGCACACTGTTCGAGATCTATCACGCGAGCGAAAACTCGAAGGCGCTCGTGGACAGCGCGCGCCTCGTCACCTTGAGCTTCGACCCCGAGCGCGACACACCGGAGGCGCTCGCCAGCTATGCCCACGCCGCCATCGCAGACCCCGACAGCAAGCGGAAGGTGCCTTGGTCGTTCCTGACCACGCGCTCCAAGACCGACCTCAAGCCCATTCTCGAGCACTATGGCCAGCCGGTCGCCCCGAGGCATGGTAGCGATCAGCTCAACCACCTGCTCCGTCTCTACCTCATTGATCGCAAAGGCCAGATCCGCAACATCTATGGCCTCGGTATGCTGGACCCCCGCTTTTTGCTGGCGGATATCGAGACCCTGCTGCTGGAGGACGGCACCTTAGGGCCCAAGAGCCAATGACAGCGCGCCGCAGGCTTGTCACCACAGGCTGGCTGGCTCTGCTCCTTTGCGCGCTCACCGCGCACATCCAGGTGATGCCGGATGGTGGCGAGGCGACCGCCGTCCGGCGCATCGCTCACCCCCCGCTCGGGCTTCCCCCGCTGTCGCCGGAAGCGCAGCCCACCGCTCAGATGATTTCGCTTGGCCGCAAGCTGTTCTTCGACAGAAGCCTGTCCATTAACGGCACCATGTCCTGCGGCATGTGCCACATTCCCGAGCAAGGCTTCACCAACAACGAGCTCGCCACGCCACTTGGCGTCGAGGGCCGCAGCGGGAGGCGAAACGCGCCAACGCTCCTCAATGTGGCCTATGCCACGGCGCTGTTCCACGACGGGCGCGAACTCCACCTCGAGACGCAGGCCTTGATGCCGCTCATCGACAGGGCCGAGATGGCGAACCCCTCGCTGGGCCACCTCATCGCCCGCCTGCGCCGGGACCCGGGCTACGCCGGCGCATTCGTGGCCGCCTTCCGCGAGCCCGTCAATGCGCGCACTCTCGGCCAGGCGCTCGCCGCCTATCAGCGCACGCTGCTATCGGCAAACGCACCGTTCGATCGCTGGCGCTACGACAACGACTCCGCGGCGATAAGTCCCGAGGCCGTCCGCGGCTTCGCGCTGTTTACCGGCAAGGCAGGCTGCGCCAGCTGTCACCTGGTCGGGGAGCGGCACGCGTTGTTCACCGACTACGGCTTCCACAACACGGGGACCGGCGTGTTGCGCAGGCGCGGGGGCGATGGGCCGGTTTCCATCGCGCTCGCTCCAGATCTCATCATCAATCTCGCGCGGGACGTCGTGCGCAGCGTCGCCGAGCCGGACCGCACGGATGACGGCCGTCTGGAGGTCACTGGTAGGCCAGAGGATCTGCACCGGTTCAAGACCCCGAGCTTGCGCAACGTGGCCCTTACTGCGCCCTACATGCACGACGGCTCGCTCACAAGCCTCGATCAGGTCGTGCGCCATTATGATCGCGGCGGCACCGGTGCGCCCGGACAAGACCCGCGGATACGCCCCCTCAACCTCTCCGAAAGGGAAATGCACGACTTGGTGACCTTTCTCCACAGCCTGACGGGCGACAACGTCAACGCGCTGGTGCGCGCGGCGCGTGGCTGATCTCAGGCGGCGCCAACGTCATGACCTCGCCATGCCACCCATCCTGCCCGCTTGCGGCGACAGGTGATCGAAACACGCCAATCAGCTTGCTGGCTGCATCGTGGTTTTGCGCCGCAAGCGACGTTTCAACGTCCGCTCACACGGTCGCTCTCACGGTCCCAGTCGATAGTCTCCTCACGCGAACGCGGACGGCAGCAATCGCCCGCTCGTCGTATGAAACACAAGCAAAGCGCGCGATGGAAATGATCATGAGCACAATTTCCAACGCACCGGCCGTCGCCCAAGACATGGTCGAGGAGTCCACTGGCAGTGGGCCGCTTGCCACCCTAACGGGCTGGTCGGTGGCCTACATCACCTGGCGCACTGAGCAAGGCGGCGATCGCTCAGCTTTGGTCGATGACCGACCGGGAACTCAAGGACATAGGGCTCACCCGTTCTCAGATCACAGGCGCTGTTAGGGCCAAACGCCGCGCCACGACGCGTTCAGCCACTACTTCTGAGCACGCCATGCCATAGGGCACACTGCCATGAACAACATCATGTATCCCCCGCGGCCGGCGTGTCGCGTGCGGGTGATAGCCCTGCATTGCTCAGGCGCCGGGGCCAGCCAATGGTGCTACCTCGCCGAGGCGCTTGGTGGCCGCTACGAGGTGGTGGCGCCCGAGCACTACGGCTGCGAGAGCACCGGGCCGTGGACGGGAGAGCACGCTTTCACGCTCTCCGACGAGGCGGCGCGAACCATCGCGCTGATCGACCGGCTGGAGGACAAGGTGCATCTCGTCGGACACTCCTACGGCGGCGGCGTCGCGCTCAACGTGGCACTGGCCCGGCCGGAGCGGATGGCTAGCGTGGCTCTCTACGAGCCCTCGGCATTCCATCTGCTGCGACAGATGGGCGAGCCGGCCGCAGAGGCCTACGCGGAGATAGCTGGCGTGGCGCGGCGCATCTGCCAAGGCGTTGTGATCGGCGACTATCGCGGGGCCGTTGCCGCATTCGTCGACTACTGGAACGGGCATGGCGCATGGGAAACGATGCGTCCGTCGGCGCAGAGCGCCCTGATCCGCTGGGCACCCAAGGGACCGCTCGACTTCCACGCCCTGATCGAGGAGTCGACGCCGGCGGATGCCTACCGCTCGCTGATGTTCCCAGTGCTGATCCTGCGCGGCGAGCGCGCGCCCCCGCCAACACGCGTGATCACCGAAGGCCTATTGGAGCTGCTGCCCGCGAGCCGGTTGGTGGTCGTCGACGGTGCTGGCCACATGGGCCCGCTGACCCATGCGCCGGAAGTGTCCGCGCTGTTCGTACGCCACATCGTCGACGCCGAGGCCAATGCGCAGCCGCGGCGCTGGCGTCCGCACACCCTCGCCAACCTCCTCGGTGTACCATCGCTGCCGGCGGAGACCGTGTCATGAGCTGCATCATCCCCCGCTATCCGGTGCACCTCATCGACGTGGTGCGGATAGACAATGGCAGCCGCATCACCATCCGCCCAACCCTGCCCCAGGACGTGGAGCTGCAGCGCGCGTTCTTCCGTTCGCTCTCGGCCGAGGGCCGCTACTGCCGCTTCTTGACCCGGCTCAACGAGCCGCCCGAGGCGCTCATCGAGCGCTTCGCGTGCATTGACTACCGCAGCCATCTGGCGCTGCTAGCCGAGGTGTTCGAGGACGGCCAGGAGACCATGATCGGTGAGGCGCGATATATCGTGGACGTGCGCGCCCCCGAGACGTGCGAGTTCGCCGTCGCTGTCGCCGACGACTGGCAATCCTATGGCATCGCCCGAGCCCTGCTCGACCGACTGGAGCACCAAGCTGCCGCTTCAGGCATCCGGCGCATGGTCGCTGATACACTCCTTACCAACAGGGCCATGATCGGGCTCGCCTCGCGCACCGGCTACGCCGTCCGGACGAACAGGAAGGATGCCACCCTCGCAAGATTAGAAAAGACGCTGCCGCCGCCGACGACACCGCAGACAAAATCACGCGCCGGCTGCGTTGGCCGCCTAAGCGGTTCCCACCACAGTCCATGAGCAAAATAAGCAGACGGAGAGTGAAGATGATCGTTGAGAGCAAGAACCCCGAGACCATGGTGCTGCATGCCGGCCCCCGCAGCGATTACGCAACGGGCGCTGTGGCGGTGCCGATCTTCCAGACCACATCCTACGAGTTCCGCAGCACCGAGCATGCGGCCAACCTGTTCGGACTCAAGGACTTCGGCAACATCTACTCACGCATCATGAACCCGACCAATGACGCGCTGGAACAAAAGATGGCGGCGCTCGAAGGAGGCGTGGCCGCGCTGGCCGTCAGCTCCGGGCAGGCAGCCTCGGCGATGGCGATCCAAAACCTGTGCCCGGCGACAACGTGGTGAGCTCCACCGACCTCTACGGCGGCACCTGGAACCTGTTCGCCAACACACTGCCGTCCATGGGCATCACCGTGCGCTTCGCCGATCCGGCCGATCCGGAGGCATTCCGCCGGGCGACAGATGATCGCACCCGCGCCTACTACGCCGAGACCTTGCCCAACCCCAAGCTCACCGTGTTCCCGATCGGCGAGGTGGCGGCGATCGGGCGCGAGCTCGGCGTGCCGCTGATCATGGACAACACGGCGGC
>Ga0114129_10016408_pt1 | contig 10540 bp, 9 predicted proteins | sample RhiMetdeltSRZDD1_FD_80071 | JGI IMG/M metagenome (GOLD analysis project Ga0114129, IMG submission 80071) | Populus rhizosphere microbial communities from Tennessee, USA - Rhizosphere MetaG P. deltoides SRZDD1 (version 2) (version 2) | ecosystem: Host-associated > Plants > Roots > Rhizosphere >... | reverse complement strand
CGACCGGTTTGCTAGCCTCTGCAACCGATTACACGCACAATCAACGAAAGTTCGAACATGCGAAACATGGGTATTCACGATGTCGACCGCAGAGCCCGCCGAGTCCGCCAGTGCAGGATTTTCTTTGCGGTCTTTGCGGCCTTTGCGTTCTTCCTCACGCTGACGCTCCACGCGCAGCAACCCCCGCCGGGCGGCGGACGCGGCGGACGGGGCGGCGCGACGATCACGTCGCCGCGCAACGCGTATCCCGATCGGCCGCCGGGCGATCCGGCGGCGATCGAGCGCGGCAAGGCGCTCTACTCGGTGAACTGCCAGTTCTGCCACGGCGCCGACACGCGCGGCGGCGACGGCGGACCCAGCCTGCTCCGATCGGGGCTGGTGCTCGACGATCGCAACGGCGAGCTGATGGCGCCGGTCATCCAGAACGGCCGCACCGATCGCGGTATGCCGAAGTTCACGTTCACCGCCGAACAGGTCGCAGACGTCGCCACGTATATCCACACCTTCCGGGCAGCCGGCTACGACGAATCGCGCATCAAGCCGCCGAGCATCATCGTCGGCGACGCGAAGGCGGGCGAAGCGTTCTTCAAGGCGAGGTGCGCCGCGTGTCATTCGCCCGGCGGCGATCTGCGCGGCCTCGCGGCACGGATTACCGACGAGCGGCTGCTGCAGCAGACGTGGCTGATGCCGGGCACCGGCGGCGGTCGCGGCGGTCCGGCGCCGGTGACCGTGCCGCCGACGACCGTCACCGTCACGCTGCCGTCGGGTGAGAAGGTCGAGGGAAAGCTCGATCGCGTCGACGACTTCGTCGTGTCGCTGACGACGGCGGACGGCACGCATCGATCGTTCCGGACTCCGATGACAGGCGGCGACACGCCGAAAGTGGAAATTCATGATCCGCTGCAGCCGCACAAAGATCTCCTGCGCACGTACGCCGACAGCGACATTCACAACGTGACCGCTTTTCTGGTGACCCTCAAATGAAAACACGGATGATGGTCGTCGCGGTCTGTCTCGCGAGCGCCGTGTTGAGCGCGGCGCCCGAAAACGGTCTGGATCCGGCCACGCTGCTGAAGCCGCTCGCGGATCAATGGCCCTCGTACTCCGGCGACTACACCGGGCGGCGCTACAGCGCGCTGACGCAGATCAACCAGTCGAACGTGAAATCGATGACGCTGGCGTGGAGCGCTCGGCTCAATGCTGGCGGGGGCGGCGGCGCGGGCGCCTCGACGATCGTCGGCGGCGAAGGCACCGGCGACGTCACGGTTGGCGGCGCGACGCAGATCAAGGGCGCGGTGCTGATGGTGAACAACGTGTTGTACGTCACGGCGCCCGACAACGTCTGGGCGCTCGACGCGCACGACGGTCACGAGCTCTGGCACTACTTCTGGAAGACGAAGGGCGGGACGCACATCGGCAACCGCGGCGCCGCGATGTGGGGCAACTATCTGTACTTCGTCACGCCGGACGATTACTTCGTCTCGATCGATGCGCGCACCGGCAAGGAGCGCTGGCACAAGGAAGCGGCGAGCTTCGCGCAGCAGTACTTCCTCACCTCGGCGCCGACGACGATCGGCAACCACATCATCGTCGGGACCGGCAACGATCTCGATTCACCCGGCTATCTCGACGCGTACGATCCGGAAACGGGCGAGCGGCAGTGGCGCTTCTACACCGTGCCGATGAACCCGGGCGATCCCGGACTGGAGACGTGGAAGGACCTCGATGCGGCGCGGCACGGCGGCGGTCATCCGTGGCTGCCCGGCGTCTACGATCCGGAAACGAAGCTGTACATCTTCGGCACCGGCAATCCGACGCCCGCGTACCACTCGAAGCCGCGCGGCGAGGGGATGGACAATCTCTTCACGTGCGCGATCGTCGCCGTCAACGTCGACACCGGCAAGATGGAGTGGTACTACCAGACGTCGCCGCACGACACGCACGACTGGGACTCGGCGCAGACGCCGGTGCTCGTCGACGGCACGTTCCGCGGCAGCGGCCCGCGCAAGATGGTGCTGACGGCGAGCCGCAACGGCTACTACTTCACGCTCGATCGCCACACGGGCGAGCATCTGGTGACGAGCAAGTTCTCCGAGACGGTGAACTGGGCGAAGCCGGCGCTGAACCCGAAGGGGCAGCCGGTGCGCGAGCCGGCCAAGGATCATCACATCGCCGGCGCGCTCGTCTCGGCGGCGAACGGCGGCGCCACGAACTGGCCGCCGGCGGCGTACAGTCCGGATACCGGGTTGCTCTACGTCCCGACGCAGGAAACCTACGCGATGTACTACCTGAGCGAAACGGATCCGCGCGGGGCGATGGGCCTGGGCGGCAAGGATGAAATCAGCGTCGGCACGGCGGGAACCTACATTTCGGCGATCGACTACAACACCGGCAAGACGGTGTGGCGCCACAAGTTCAGGTCGACGCGCGGCAACGCTCCGTCGGGCCTGCTGACGACGGCGGGGAAGCTGTTGTTCGGCGGCGATATTTCCGGTAATTTCGTCGCGTTCGATCCGGCGAACGGCAAACCGATCTGGCACGCGCGCATCGGCCAGGTGTCGAACGCGCCGGAGACGTACATGGTGGACGGACGCCAGCACGTGCTCGTCGCGGCAGGCGACACGCTGTACGCGTTCACGTTGTATCAGTAGCGGGGAAGAAGAACGCAAAGGCCGCAAAGGCCGCAAAGGATAATTTGTACTGGTCACGTTGTATCAGTGAAAGCGTAGACGTTGAGTGGACGTCCTGTTCCAGATACGCGCGAGCGCGTCAGGCGTGGGGGTGGGGCCCCACGCGGAGTGAAAAATGTATACGCGACGTGAATTCGGCAAGTTGACGCTCGCAGGTCTGGCGATCCCGCGGATGGCGTTCGCCGCGACCTCGACGATCAACGGTGTGCACCTCGGCGCGCAGACCTACAGCTTCCGCGACATCCCGCGAACGCCCGGCGCGGCGGACGCGGTGGACGTCGTCATCAAGGCGCTCACCGATTGCGGTCTGAGCGAGTGCGAGCTCTTCTCGCCGCAGCTGGAGCCGGCGCAGCCGACGTTCGGCCGCGGCCAGCGCGGCTCGCCCGAAGCGATGAAGGCGCGCGAGGATCTGCGCAAGTGGCGCGTCGAGACGCCGCTCGATCACTTCCGCGGCGTGAAGAAGAAGTTCGACGCCGCCGGCATCACGATTCACGCCCTCTGCTGGAACATGAACACCAGCTTCACCGACGCCGAAATCGATCGCGGGTTCGAAATCGGCAAAGCGCTCGGCGCGAAGGTCCTCACGTCGTCCACGACGCTCGACGTGGCGAAGCGCATCGCGCCGATCGCGGACAAGCATCAGATGGCCATCGGCATGCACGGCCACTCGAACGTCACCGACCCGAACGAGTTCGCGACGCCGGAGAGCTTCGCCAAGGGGATGAAGATGTCGAAGTACTTCAAGATCAACCTCGACATCGGCCACTTCGTCTCCGCCGATTTCGATCCGATCGCGTACCTCAAGGAGCACCACGCCGACATCACGAACCTTCACATCAAGGACCGGAAGGCGCGTCAAGGGGACAACACGCCCTGGGGACAGGGCGACACCCCCATCCGGGAGGTGCTGCAGCTCCTCAAAAAAGAACGCTGGCCCATTCCCGCCTACATCGAATATGAATATCGCGGGCCAGGCACGCCGGTGGAGGAAGTGAAGAAGTGTTTCGAGTACTCGAAGCAGGCGCTCGCGTGAACCGCTCATGAAAAGAATCGGCATGGGGCTCGTCGGCCCCGGATTCGTCGGCGCCCATCACATCGATGCCGTCCGCCGCCTCGGCTTCGTCGACGTCGTCGCCGTCGCCGCCAGCAGCGAGCCGTCTGCGCGCCGCAAGGCGGACGCGCTCGGCGTCCCGAAGGCCTACGGCAGCTTCGAGGCGCTCATCGCCGATCCGGACGTCCACGTCGTCCACAATACGACCCCGAACTATCTGCACGGGCCGGTGATCATGGCGGCGCTCGAGCGCCGCAAACATGTGATTTCCGACAAGCCGCTGGCGATGACCGGCGCGGAAGCGCGCCGCCTGTGGGAGGCGGCCTCGAGCGCCGGCGTCGTGCACGCCGTCACGTTCAATTACCGCGGCAACCCGCTCGTGCAGCAGGCGCGCGAGATGATCGCGCGCGACGAAATCGGACCCGTCCACTTCGTCCACGGGTCGTACCTGCAGGACTGGCTGCTCGAAACCACCGATTTCTCGTGGCGGCTCGAGCCGGACAAGGGAGGCGCGAGCTCCGCGATCGGCGACATCGGATCGCACTGGTGCGATCTCGTGCAGCACGTCATCGGTCAGCGCATCGTCGAGGTCCTCGCCGATCTCACCACGGTCATCGAGACGCGGCTGAAGCCGTCATCCTCGACCGAAGCGTTTGCGCGGAGCGAAGGCGCGCGCGAGCCGTTCACGGTCCGCAGCGAGGACCTCGCCACGGTGCTGGTGCGATTCGACGGCGGCGCGAAGGGAGCGTTCTCGGTGGGCCAGGTGTGCGCCGGACACAAGAACGATCTGTGGTTCGAGGCCAACGGGCGGACGGCGTCGCTCCGCTGGCACCAGGAGCAGCAGAACGCGCTGTGGATCGGACGGCGCAGCGCCGCGAACGCGATGCTGCCGAAGGATCCGTCGCTGCTGAACGAGGCGGCGCGCCCGTACGCGCATCTGCCGGGCGGTCATCAGGAGGCGTGGGCCGACGCGTTCTGCAACGTGATGCGGGATGTGTACGGGTTCATCGCCTCGGGGAAGCCGCCGGGCGATGCGAAGCCGCCGGCGTTCGCCACGTTCGAGGACGGATACCGCGCCTCGGCGATCGTCGACGCGATTCTCGAAAGTCACCGCCGCGGCAGCGCGTGGACGAAGGTCGACGCGCTGGTCGCGGCACGTACGTAGAACGCAAGCGCCGTCGCGGCCTTTGCGTTCAAAAGGACAGTCGATGAAGCTTGGTGTGTTCACGCCGGTGTTTGGTGGCTTGTCGTTCGACGAGATGCTCGCCAAGGTCCGGGCGCTCGAGAAAGTGCAGGCCATCGAGATTGGGACCGGCGGCTGGCCCGGGCACGATCATCTCGATCTCGATGCGCTCCTCGACAACAAGGCTCGCGCGAAAGCGTACAAGACGCGGCTGGACGAGGCGGGCCTGACGATCAGCGCGCTGTCGTGCCACGGCAATCCGATTCATCCCGATCGCGCGGTCGCGAAGGACTACGACGAGGTGTTCCGCAAGACGGTCCGCCTTGCCGAGCAGATGGAGGTCGGGGTCGTCGTCACGTTTTCGGGATGCCCGGGCGACGCCGAGGATTCGACGCATCCCAACTGGATCACGCAGCCGTGGCCGCCCGAGTTTCTCGAGGTGCTCGACTGGCAGTGGGAGAAGAAGGTCGTGCCGTACTGGTGCGGCGCGGCGCGCTTTGCGGCCGACCACGGCGTCAACGTCGCGCTCGAGGCGCATCCCGGCTTCGTCGTCTACAACGTCGACACCGCGCTGCGCCTGCGGCAGGCGGTCGGCAAGAACCTCGGCGTCAACTTCGACCCGAGCCACTTCTTCTGGCAGGGCGTCGACGTGCCCGCCGCGATCCGCGCGCTCGGCGACGGCATCTTCCACGTGCACGCGAAAGACGTGGCGATCGATCCCCACAACGTCGCGGTGAACGGCGTCATCGACACGAAGACCTATCGCCGCATGGCGGAGCGATCGTGGATCTTCCGCAGCGTCGGCTGGGGCCACGACGAGCTCGAATGGAAGCGCATCGTCAGCGCGCTGCGGCTCGCGGGCTACGACCATGTGATGAGCATCGAGCACGAGGACGCGCTCGCGTCGGTCGACGAAGGGTTGAGGGCGGCCGTCGATCTGTTATCGCGAGTCATCCTGACCGAGCCGCCCGTCCAAGCCTGGTGGACCTAGGATTAGGGACCAACATGAACCCCACGGTGCGCCTCAAGTTGTCGGCGATGATGTTCCTGCAGTACTTCGTCTGGGGCGCGTGGTACGTGACGATGGGGACGTGGCTCAGCCAGACGCTGCATTTCACCGGCGAGCAGATCGGTCTGGCGTTCGGGACGACCGCGCTGGCGGCGATGATTTCGCCGTTCTTCGTCGGCATGGTCGCCGACCGGTATCTCGCGACCGAGCGGATTCTCGCGGCGCTGCACGTCTTCGGCGGGGCCGTGCTGTTCTACGCGTCGACGCAGACGACGTTTCGATCGTTCTACATCGTTCTGCTCATCTACACGCTCTGCTACATGCCGACGCTGGCGCTGACCAACTCGCTGTCGTTCCGGCAGATGAGCGACCCGGGCCGTGAATTTCCGGCGATCCGCGTGCTCGGCACCATCGGCTGGATCGTCGCCGGCTTCGTCATCGGCACGCTGGGGCTCGAGGCGACCGCGCTGCCGCTGCGGCTTGGCGCCGGCGCGTCGGTCCTGCTCGGGCTGTTCTGCCTCGCGCTGCCCCACACGCCGCCGCCGCGCACCGGGCGTGCGACGCTGAATGACATCCTCGGCCTCGACGCGCTGAAGCTGATGGGCGAGCCGTCGTTCGCGATCTTCGTGCTCGGATCGTTTCTGGTCTGCATCCCGCTCCAGTTCTACTACGCGTTCGCGAATCTGTTTCTCAACGAGCTGCACGTGACGAACGCGGCGGGGAAGATGACGCTCGGCCAGATGTCCGAGATCTTCTTCATGCTGGTGATGCCGTGGTTCTTCCGGCGCCTCGGGGTCAAGTACATGCTGCTCGTCGGCATGGCCGCGTGGACCACGCGCTATCTGCTGTTTGCATACGGCGACAACGGCACGCTCGTGTGGATGCTGTATCTCGGCATCCTGCTCCACGGCATCTGCTACGACTTCTTCTTCGTCACCGGCCAGATTTACGTCGACAAGAAGGCGCCGCCGGATCTCCGCGCGGCGGCGCAGGGCTTCATCGCGTTCGTCACCCTCGGCGTCGGCATGTTCATCGGGTCGTGGGTCTCGGGAAAAATCGTCGACGCGTTCACGATCGCCGGGCCCGAGGGCGTGGCCGGCCATGCCTGGGATCGCATCTGGCTGATCCCCGCGGCCGGCGCCGGCGTCGTCCTCCTGCTCTTTGCGCTGTTCTTCCGGTCGTCGGAAGAGCGCGCCTCGTCTGCGGTCTCGGCCGTTTCCACCGCGGGCTGATCTCGCCCGGCCGTTTCCCATCGGCGGCCGGGACAAGTTCGGCTAAGGGATCTGCGGTCCCCACAGACTCCGCCGTATGTACACGCCTGTTTCGTTTTTCTCGAACAGCTCGGCTCGAGTCAGCGCCTCGAGCACCGTTCGCACCATCTCAGGCGATAAGCCAGTCTGATCCACCAGATCGTTCGGCGTGATTTCGTCGCCCGGCTTGATGTTGAGCAGGATGTCGTGCAGACGATCCCATCCAGTACCGCACGGCTCAACCACAGTCATTTGGCCTCCTTGCTCGACGGTAATCGCAACCGTTGTGCCTTTGGAGACCTCGTGCGGACTCAGTCAGTTACACGCGACTGCTCCAGGTTGAGACGATGACGCGAGCACTTCTTACACGACACGGCGCGGCAAACCGAAGATCGCGCGAATCATCGTCAAGAGATCATCGGCAGTCGCACGGTGGACAGCCTTTGTCGAACACGATCTTCCACACGCCGTTCGCATCGCGCCGCCACACGGAGTTGAAGGTGCCGACGCGTTTGCCTTGCGGATCGCGCACCGGGCCGCTGCTCAACGCCAGCGATCCCGAATCGAGCACTTCGACGCGGTCGGGTTCCCACGAGAACGGCGCCTGCGGCGCGTCGTAGAAGCGCTTCCATCCCGAGGCGACCGCCTGCTTCCCGCGCAGCGACTGTCCGTCGCTCATGAACACCGCCTCGTCCGACAGAAACGAGGCGAACCCGGCATGATCGCGATCCGCCATCGTCTTCGCGAACGCGCGCTCCCGGTCGGTCACCTGATTGGCGAGGCTCGAGGGGTTCGCCTGGCTGGCCTGGCTCGCCGGCGATGCGGCGAGGGCCGCGATGGTCAACACGAGCAGTGCTTTTGTCATGCGGCTATTGTGCGCGCGGTGTCAGACGTGTCAAACGTGTCAGACGTGTCAGACACCAGCGAAACGTGTCAAGCGTGTCCGCGCGGTGTCAGACGTGTCAGACGTGTCAGACACCAGCGGAGACGAGGTGTCTGACACGTCTGACACGTCTGACACCGGACTGGGTTATTGTCACGCTGTGAATTTCGAGCCGAGACTCGACATCTACGGCGACCTCGCAGTCAAAGTCGCCCTCAATCTGCAGCGCGGCCAGCGCCTGTTGATCATCGGTCCGATGATGAACGGCGGCGTGGCGCTCGAGGCGGCGCCGCTCGTCAGGCAGATCGCGCGCAGCGCCTACGACGCGGGCGCGGAGCTCGTCGAGGCGATCTGGGGCGACGAGGCGCTGCAGCTCGTGCGATTCCACCACGCGCGGGCAGACACGTTCGGCCAGTTTTCGGCGTGGCTGCCGGGCGCGCTCGAGGCGCACGCGAAAGCCGGCCAGGCGGTGCTGTCCGTGTACGCGAACGATCCCGACCTGCTGCAGAACGAACCGCCCGAGCTCGTGAGCGCGCTGCAACAGGCGACGTCTCGCGCGGTGATGCCGTTTCGCGAACACATCTCCCGCAACGCCACCAACTGGGCCGTCGTGGCCGCGGCGACCGACGCGTGGGCCGCCAAGGTGTTTCCGGACGCTCAGCCCGATCGCCGGCTTTCGCAGTTGTGGGCGACGATCGCACGCTTCTGCCGGCTCGATCGCGCCGATCCAATCGCCGCGTGGCGGGAACATCTCGCCGCGCTCGCGGCGCGCAGCGACGACCTGAACCGAACGCGCTACGCCGCGCTCCGGTTCCGCGGGCCCGGGACCCATCTCACCGTCGGGTTGCCGGCCGGTCACATCTGGGTGAGCGGCGAGTCCGTGACCAGGTTCGGCATCCCGTTCGTCGCCAATCTGCCGACCGAGGAAGTCTTCACGATTGCGGACCGGAACCGCGTCGACGGCACGGTTCGCGCGTCCAAGCCGCTTGCCCACGGCGGGACGCTCATCGAGGATTTCCGTCTGACGTTCGAAGGCGGCCGCGTCGTGGACCTGGCGGCCGCGCGCGGCGAAGCGATGCTGCGGAAGCTCGTCGAGACCGACGCGAACGCGGGACGCCTCGGCGAGGTCGCGCTCGTGCCGCACAGCTCGCCGATTGCGCAATCCGGGCTGCTGTTCTACAACACGCTCTTCGACGAGAATGCCGCGAGCCACGTCGCCTTCGGGTCGGCGTACAAGTTCACGCTCCGCGGCGCGGACGCGATGAGCGACGCCGAATTCGAGCAGGCCGGCGGCAACCGCAGCGCCGTCCACGTGGACTTCATGATCGGTTCGGGCGAGCTCGACGTCGACGGCATGACGCCGCACGGCGCAGCCGAGCCGCTCATGCGCGCCGGCGAGTGGGCGAAAGAGGTGACGTGATGCGAACGACGCTGTCGATCATCGCCGCGGGCGCGCTGACCCTCGCGGCGTCCGCGCAGGAGGGCGTGCCGTCGTTTCGCGTCGACCCGGCGTGGCCGAAGCCGCTGCCGAACCACTGGATTGTCGGCGCGGTGGCCGGCGTCGCCGTCGACGCGCGCGATCACGTCTGGATTACGCACCGGCCGTCGACGCTGCAGCCGAACGAGACGCGATCGATCTGGAAGGCCGCGCCGCCCGTCCTCGAGTTCGACGCGGAGGGCACGCTCGTGTCGTCGTGGGGCGGTCCGCGATCCGGGTACGAGTGGCCGCAGCTCGAACACGGCATCTACGTCGATCAGCAGGACAACGTCTGGCTCGGCGGCGGCGGCGAGAAGGACGCGCACATCCTGAAGTTCACGCGCGACGGCCGCTTCCTCATGCAGATTGGCCGTCAAGGCAAAGGCACCGGCAGCAACGACACGGAGAATCTCGGCGCCGCGGCGAACATGGTCGTCGACGCCGCCGCCAACGAGCTCTACGTCGCCGACGGCTACGTCAACCACCGCGTCATCGTCTTCGACGCGACGACCGGCAAGTACAAGCGTCACTGGGGCGCGTACGGCAGGCGACCCGACGACGGCTATTTCGAGCGGGCGGGCGAACGGCTGCCGGGGCCGTTCCGAGGCGTCGTGCAGAACGAGAACCGGCCCAGCCAGTACGAGCCCGACGGCCCGCCGCCTCCGCAGTTCCGCATCGTGCACGCCGTGCGCATCTCGAACGACGGGCTGGTCTACGTGTGCGATCGCACCAACGATCGCCTGCAGGTGTTCCGGAAGGACGGGACGTTCGTGCAGGAAGCGTTCATCGCGAAGCACACGCTCGGCAGTGGATCGGTATGGGACGTCGGATTCTCCGTCGACCCGCAGCAGGCATTTCTCATCGTGCCCGACGGCACCAACCAGCAGGTATACGTCCTCGATCGCAAATCGCTGCAGGTCGTGAGCACGTTCGGCGGCGCCGGCCACTGGGCGGGGCAGTTCTACGGCGCGCACAATCTGGCCGTGAACTCGAAGGG
>Ga0114129_10016407_pt1 | contig 10540 bp, 6 predicted proteins | sample RhiMetdeltSRZDD1_FD_80071 | JGI IMG/M metagenome (GOLD analysis project Ga0114129, IMG submission 80071) | Populus rhizosphere microbial communities from Tennessee, USA - Rhizosphere MetaG P. deltoides SRZDD1 (version 2) (version 2) | ecosystem: Host-associated > Plants > Roots > Rhizosphere >... | reverse complement strand
TATCAGGAGGTGTCCGGACTATGTTTCTGTGCACGACGAATCAAAAATTACCTGCGCTTTGCATTTGCTGCTGCACGCGTCATGTTTTATGTTGCCGAGTGGCGTGCAAAAATGCCCCAGAAGCTTGAGCGTACATCACTTGCAACACGGATTAAGGATGTGGGTTTGACAACAGATCGCAATCAGCTTCCTTTTTTCTTTTGGGGAGCTCTATTGATTTTATGTGGCCTGTCGATTTATTTCGGCGCCATCTTGTTTTCAATGGCTCGCCTCGCCCTGAGTCTGGGCGAACCCTTTCGAAGCTGGAATGTGGCGATCGTTTGGTATAGCGGCGTTCCTACGACGGCAGGGATCATTCTCGTTGCACTGGACCTGGCGCTGCTGCTTCCGGCGAAGCGTCGAAGCGGTTTGCGAAAATCGTTGTCGCCGGTTGTGGATCGGCGAGTGATTGTTGCGCTCACCGCATTTAACGATGCGAAAAGCATCGGTCAAGCCGTTACGGATTTTCGAAACCATCCTCGCGTTCGCCGCGTCATCGTTGTCGACAACAACAGTTCCGATGACACCTTCCAGATCGCAGTGCAGGCGGGTGCACAAGTCGTAATCGAAATGAAACCAGGGTATGGGCAGTGCGTATCTCGTTGCTTCGAGGAAGCGCTGCAGGAAGATGGGGATCTGATTCTCCTTAGCGAAGGAGACATGACATTCCGCGCCTACGATATCGAAAAATTCCTGGCCTACATCGATCATGCCGATATCGTGAACGGAACTCGAATCGTTGAACAATTGCGAGAATACTCAACCCAATTGTCGACGTTCATGTATTACGGCAACTTCTTTGTTGGAAAATTGCTCGAGCTGAAACATCTGGGACGCGGCACGTTCACTGACGTAGGTACAACATACAAACTCGCTCGCCGCGCCAGTCTTCAACGCCTGATGCCGCGACTCAACCCCGAGGTGAATCTCGAATTTAATGCCCACTTTCTGGACATGGCGCTGGCTGCCGGAGAAAGAGTGGTCGAGTGCCCGATTACGTTTCATCCCAGGATCGGCGTCAGCAAGGGTGGCAACGTGAACAATCGTCGCGCTCTTAAAGTCGGTCTCCGAATGTTGGCGGGACTTTGCTTTGGATGGCCTCGGAAGCAGGCCAGCTGAGAAACATTACCAGTCTGTGTCGCCGGAAACAGGCACGCAATTGATCTTTCTTAACTCTTGGGCCATTGGGCTGTTGCCCGGTCCGATGTCTTTGGGCAAATGAAATAGATATCCTCCGAATTTGCAATACGGTTCATACGAAGCAGTGATCGCGCGGCGAAGGACGGGATCGACCAGACTGATGCCGCGATAGGTGTGTGGCGCAGCGTATGTAATCACGACGTCAGGCTTGTTTGCGAAGGCAGCGTTCACAATCAGAGTTGGATCGACCTTACCCAGCCGATGCATGTACGTGAGCATGAACGGTTCCATCAGTGGCGGACGAGGGTCCAGTAGAGCAAGCCGGGGAGTGGCCGAGAAAAACCGGTGCCCTGCAAGCACCCTTTCCATCTGGCGGAATTCTGTGTTGCCTGACACCACCCAACCGTGACGAAGGATTCCCAAGTTGTCATACACGCTCACTGCTCTGGGAAGGAGAAAGTGTATCGCCAGCAAGGCCGCGAGCATGACACCTACGAGAACGTCGCGCCGTGCGAGCACTGTCAGTCGCCGCAAGCCCAACACCGCAATCGGAATAACACCAAACAGCGCTTCAAAGTAGTAATTAACATTACCTCCAACCTGCAGATTCATCATCGCCGCAACGGCGAGCGATATCACAACGAAGATGCCGATGAGAGTTTCCTGAGGCGACGTCGGCCAATAAATCGAGGCTACCCCGAGAACCGCCATTAGCATGACCAGTTCGGTGACCGCCCCATCCACCTGTGTTAAATTACCGGTCACATTCACGATGCCCGGGCTCATCGCCAACATTTGCGAAATCATACCCGGCTCCCGAAGCGAGTACAGGAGGTAGAGTCCAACCGAGCAAATGGCCGCTGGAAATGCGAATCGAACAACATCTTTCCAACGCTTTTGCACGACCAGCCATAACGTTCCCGATATCGCGGCTGCAACATAAACGATCTTGAACTGCAGCGCGAGGCCGGCGCAGACTCCCGCCAGCACCACAGCCCACCTCGACTGCGACAATAACAATCGCAGGGCCAACAAACTCAATGCTATTGCGGGAAAATCCCCCCGGATCTGAAGGATCCAGCCCCACATGCTTTCAGTTGTAAACGGAAGCACAATGCCCCAGATCCAAACAGCTGCGGAAGGAAACAGCTTGCGGACGATCGAAGCGATGATGCCGGTGCAGGCTAAAAATGCTGCAATCGCCACCAGACGCGGCCCAACAAAGGGATTTTGCGAACTGAAAACGCGGCCGGGAAGCGAATATAAAATATACATGAGGGGACTGTACAGCGCCGGAAGATAAGGAGGCTCTGAAAGATCTCGATAGATGATGCCCGTCTTCTGGAAAAGCAGCACATCGTAAAGAATATAGCTGTCACCGTGCCCCGCTTCCTCCAGCCGGAAAAGCGAAAGCACCTCGGTGACCCACAGGACAATGCTTACCAGGCAAATCAAAACGAGAATGTATACGATGCCGTGACTGACAAGCTTTGTGACGAGTTGGACAGCGCTTTTCGACGCCCAATGTCTGGAAACACTATGTTTTATGTCAAGCATCGTGTGGCTCATGTCTTTAGTTGTTGCGGCACAGACCGCTCGAACGTTATTCTCTCGTAACCTGGATGCCTTCCTTCAGGAGCTTCTCATACGAAATCGATTCGGAACACCGTGATCTATCGCCCGGCTTCAACATCGAATTTTTCGTCCAGCCAATCCTATACGAGACTGCAGGAGCCCTCAAACTTCCCGTTAATGACGGTGCTTTTGTCGTCTCTTAACACCAAGCAGTAGAAGTAGCTGTGCGGGTTCGTCATTCGACTTTGGTCATCACGCAGGTAAGCGTTATCGGCATTCTCGCTCGTATTCCACTCTCGATTTCGCATACTGAAATATGGCAATACAACTTACACTACTGCCTGGGCCTACTAAGCAAGTCAGCTTAAGCACGTGCCGATCGAACGGACGCAGCCAATTTCCGATTACGAACATATGCAACTATTGTGTTTGAGGGTTTGCGGCGCTCCTGCCGCTCCATCGCCTAGAGACAAAGCGCAGTGAAAACGACCACACACGCATTTCCGATTTTCTTCGGGGACTGCCGCTATGAGGGTCATCGATCGCCGCCGCTCACAATAAAGTCTCGGGTGCGCGTATCACTTACCCTTATCCGCCGGTAATATTCGCGCGCTTCGGGTTGGACTCGGAATGATAGCCGGCTTATGTTTCGCGGGTGGCGCTCACGATGACTCGAGAAATGTACTTTCAAACACGTTTTGTACAGGACGCACAACGCGAGGTTTTGTGGCGCACTCTCTATCATTGCTACTTCGCGCGTTTAATTGCGCCAACTGACTGCGTGGTCGAGCTTGGGGCCGGATACTGTTACTTTATCAACGAAGTCGTAGCGAAGCGTAAGATCGCTATTGATTCATGGAGTGAGTTCGTCAACCACCTGAATTCGGGCATCGAGAGCCGAGTATCCGACGTGACCGATCTCTCGTTTCTCGAATCCACATCCGTTAATTTCGTTTTTGCCAGCAATCTTTTCGAGCATATCAGCCAGGACGACTTCGCTTCCGTGTTGCTGCAACTCAAAAATATATTGGCACGCGACGGCACACTCAATATCCTGCAGCCCAATTACTACTACTCATATCGGGAGTACTTCGACGATTACACTCATCGTACTGTCTATACACACACGAGCATTTCTGACTTTCTGCGTGCGCATGGATATGAGGTCATCGATTGCCGTCCTCGTTTCCTGCCTCTCACGGTGAAGTCTCGGCTGCCTGTCTCACCTGTGCTTATCCGTCTCTACCTATCGCTTCCCTGGAAGCCGTTCGGAAAACAGATGTTTATTCGGGCGAGAGTAAATAAAGCAGGAACGACCTGATTTTCATTGCTGTACGGCTGTTGGAACGGGCGCGCGTAGTAACTTTAAGGCCGCTTGTCGCTGAGGGTCGTCTGCATCGACCAGCCAAACGAAGCGATCCGGAAAGTATCGCATTAGAGCCTCATTGCTCTCCGGGATCCATTCTCGAGCCCAGACAATAGGTGCACTGTCAATTTCCGCAGAGTTATACACCCATTCGTCGTGGGTATTGTGCTGGGCACTGTAGTGAACGAAAACGAGGTGACGCCCGCTTTTGCGTTCCAATTGCGCTTGAACATAAGGTCGATCGGTCGGTCGTGGTCGTGAGGGGCCGTCCCACAGAAAGCGACCTACAGTTGCAATCGTGGGGACCAGGGAGGCAGTAAGCACAGCAACAAGGACGCAAGCTCCAAGAGGTTTGTCTCGCCAACGCCAAAAAGCCAGGGCACGCATGCCGAGGATGACAATAAAAACGGCATTTATGGAATAAGGAGCGGAGTAGTGTGGACTATAGAAACAATAGAGCACAGCCCCCAGCACGCCGAAGAGTGTCAAGGTGATCAACAGCCACGCTTGTCTGGTAATACGAGTCCAAGCCAAAGCCATCAACGGTAAGCTAAAGAGCGAACCGAAGTAAAAACCCCACGCGTTGTGCAGTTTGCGTGTTATTCCGTTCACGGACCAGGCCCGTGAAAATTCCGACAATTGATAGTCATACAAATCCTCAAGGCTCTTGTGCCGAAAACTGGGCTTTGGAACCGGGTTCTGCCAAACGAAGGCCTGAGGGACACCATAGAGCTTTTTGGATAACTGGTAGGGGTGAAGCCATGGATCTCCGGTAATTTTGTAATTGTAGTAAAGAGCGAAGCTAAGAGTTACCGCCAGAACACCGGCCGCGGGTGCTACAACCTGCCACAATTTTGTTCCTTGCGAGATTGAACTTGAACGCAACAGCCAAACACTCAGTACGCAGGCAAGCGACAGTCCGAGAACCACAGCTTCGTAAGGCCGAGTAAAAAAGATAATCGACCAGCCTCCGGAGATCAGCAGCGAGTAACGCACGCGTACCTTCTGAAATAGCCGAATCAGCGCACCAAAAAGAATTGCGCCCCCAAACGTTGCAACAGCCCCGCCCCAATAACTGTTGATCCAGTAAGAAACTTGACCACCCCAGGGCCCTGGTAACGTGAATTGGATTATGGCTACGATGCCGCCGATAAAAGCCCATGTCGGCCCGACCATCTCCTGCAGGGCCCAGCAGATCGCGCCGCACATGAGACCTGCCGAGATGAGCACTCCATACCAGGGCTGTCCGGTAAGCCGTTGTGCAACCGCTAAGACCGCGCCCTGACCTGGAGGATAACTGCTTGCGTACGTAGGCTGGTGAAGTACGTATGGGGCTTCAAAATGGACCCAGAACGGATGAACAGGATTAGCCAGGCGTCCTGAGCGCAAAGTATCGGCTAAGAGAAGGTGTGCATATTCGTCATGCATGGACGGCGGGGGAATGGGTACCCACGGAAGCAGCGCCACCCGAAAAACGATCGGGAAAATTGTAACCACCGCAATGATCAGCCACCGCCGTTCTGCGAGCTTACTCACGTTGCCGACAAACCCGGCACACCATTTGGGGTAGTGCTGAAGGAGATGGTACGTAAGGGTGAATATGCCAGCGATGAAAGCTGACTTCAGAATTAATCCTACCGTCACCGAGGGTAGCAAGAAGGCCACGGCATAGGTCATGATATCGCCTATCCTGGACGTGCTGTAAGTCCGAGCCTGCTTGCGACCCGCCGGAGAGCTGCCGCAATGCCCGGACCGTACCAGGCATGGAGTTTGGGGAAATTATCTGGTGCTGTGTAGAAGAGATCGCGCTCCCATGTGGAAAAGATCCGATCGCGTTTCAAGTCATAAAATTTGTGCCCTTCTTCGAAAAATGCTGCTCCCCACATGAATTCGACGTAGAGAGCCCAAGCGTAACTATCGTCGCAGGCGCGTCGAAGCGACTCGCAAAGCGAATACACCCGTGAATCGCGGATTGCGGAACTTCGCACAATAAAGTTACCGCCGTTTGGTGCGATATATGGCCGCGACCCGATTGTGAACCAGCAAGGGTTGTTACGATCACAAAATGCTCCTGACAGGTTGTCTGCGTTTAATTTGTCATAGATACTCGGCAAATCGAATACCGTCCCATCGGGGACAACATCTCCCTTGACCCGATTGTTCAGTTTCGGCCCCCAGCGGCTATAGCTCGAGTCGGTGTCCAGGTAATGGTCCTGCATATTAAAAACGAATTCGTAAGCCAGATTTTCCTCGAGTGTTCCGACTTTCCCGGTGAAGTAGTCGATGCGTGCAAGTTCCGCAAGGCCCCTGTTTTCTCTCGTCAGATAGCGCAACCGATATCCTCGTTTTGATTCGAAATCACGCATAAGCGCATGTTCTTTTTCCGACGGCGAGCACGAAACGATAGTAATTCGGTCTAGCGAAGGAACGAAGCCCTGAATCCGGTCCGCATTGCGAAACCAAGAATCGAGTCTCTCGTGATTGAAGACTACGATATCAAAGCGTTTCATTCTTACTTCAGCGCATGTTACACGATTGACACTGACAAAAGCATAGCCACAAAGAACACAAAGGACAGAAAGGATCCGCTTTCTGTCTTTTGTTCTTTTTTAGCCTACCATTCTGACTAATAATTCGGGCAATTCTCACTGGAGTATCAATCAACGTGAAGTCTAGCGTGAAAGAAACGGCGTCATCCCCCGTCGCGTACCAGGACTTGCGGCAATGGCTGCAGGGCGTGACCGAGTTGGGCGAGTTAAAAACGATCCGCAATGTGCATTGGGATCGCGAAATGGGAGCGATGGTAGAGATGTGTTACCGCCGGCGCGGTTCCAAAACAGCAGCCTTGCTGTTTGATGACGTGCCGGGTTACCCGACCGGCTACCGGTGCTTATACGGGATGATGTGCTCTCCACGGCGCTTCGCCTTTACGGTAGGCGGCATAGACGTCTCATCCGTCGACAGCACGATGGAATATCTGAAACGGTATCGGCGGCGAATGAAGGACGTAGAGTACATTCCTCCCGTCGAAACGACAGCCAGTCTCCTTTTCGAGAACGTCTTGGAAGGGAATGCCGTTGATGTGTTCAAGCTTCCGGTTCCGATTCATCACGAACTCGATGGGGGGCGCTACATCGGGACTGCTTGTGCTGTGATCACGCAAGATCCCGATTCCGGATGGATCAACGCAGGCACGTACCGGATTCAGGTTGTGGAGCCCGATGTGGGCATGTGCTACATCTCCCCCGGCAAACACGGCCGATTGCACCGCGACAAATACTTCGAGCGCGGCCAACCGTGCCCGGCAGTCGCTGTTGTTGGCATCGATCCGCTCTTGTTTCTGGCCGCTCGTTATCAAGTGCCACCCGGGCTTTCAGAGCTCGATTGGGTCGGCGGCTTGCGAGAACAACCGATGGAAGTTTTGAAGGGAAAATATACAGGGCTGCCCATTCCCGCGAATTCTGAAATTGTTCTTGAAGGCGAATTTCGTCACGACGAAAAACGCCTCGAAGGACCATTTGGGGAATGGCCTGGATATTATGCCGGCGGGAAAGTTGAAGAGCCTGTCTTCCGAATCAAGCGGATGATGTATCGCGATAATCCGATCCTGACTTGTGCCGCTTCCAACAAGCCGCCTCACTCGCACCTTTATGAACGCGCTTTTATACGATCGGCCGCGCTTTGGGAAGGTCTCGAGAAGGCAGCTGTTCCGGAAATCCACGGAGTATGGGTGCATGAAGCTGGCTCCGGCCGCACATTCAACGTCGTAAGTATTCGCCAGAAGTATTACGGACATTCCCGGCAAGCGGGCATCCTGGCAAGCCAGATGGTTCCCGTCGCTTACGGTAACCGCTGGACGATTGTCGTGGACGAAGATATTGATCCTTCAAATTTGTCTGAGGTCGTCTGGGCGATGGGCACGCGCTGCGATCCGAAAGAAGATCTCGAGGTGATGAGGAAGTGCTGGAGCAGCAAGATCGATCCGTTGACCTTCGATGACAAGTATTACAACTCGAGAGTCGTCGTTGATGCCTGCAAGCCCTACGAGCATCGGCATGAATTTTCGCCTGTGGCTGAGACATCGGCGGAGCTGAAGGCAAAGATGCTCGCGAAATACCCCGAGCAATTCAGGGAGATATTGGGCGAGTTCCTCTAGCAACAATGCTAGCCACAAAAAGCCACGCAACGGCCGAAGTAGACGCACGAGTAACCCCAAGGCAGTGGAGTGGACTGCTCGGTGCGCCTCTCGTTTTAATCGTGCTGTGGTTTGCGCCGACACACGAGTCGGCTGCAGCGAAGCATGCCATTGCGATCGCCGCGCTGATGATTGTCCTTTGGGCGACCGAAGCTGTAGATCATGCGGTGGCGGGTTTCATCGGCGTATTTCTTTTCTGGGCTCTGGGCGTGGCCGAATTCGAGCGTGCATTCTCGGGCTTCTCAAACGAAACGCCCTGGTTCTTGCTGGGCGCCATTTTGATCGGAACGATGGCGAACAAGTCCGGGATGGCTCAGCGAATCGCGTACACGCTGCTGACGCGGATCGGAACCTCATACAGTCGTTTATTGCTGGCGTTCATCATTGTCGATTTCCTCATGACGTTCCTTGTTCCGTCGGGCATCGCGCGCGTCACAATCCTGGCATCGATAGCCGTGGGTACGGTTCAAGCGCTGGGTTTTGGTAATCGCAGCAACGTCGGAAGAGGCTTGTTGATCATCGTCACGTATACTGCGGCCATTTTCGACAAGATGTTGATCGCCGGCGCCACTTCAATTCTCGGTCGGGGCATCATTGAAGAGACCGGGCACGTCCGCGTTTTGTACAGCCAGTGGTTCGTTGCGTATCTGCCCTGCAGCATCATCACCATCCTCTGTTGCTGGCGAATCATTTTGTGGCTATACCCGCCGGAAAAATCGGAACTCGCAGCCGAAGGGCGCGAGTTCCTGAAGGCGAAATTGTTTGGGCTTGGACCGTGGTCTCTCGCGGAAAAGAAATGCGCGTTGCTGACGGGCGTCGCCGTTGGCTTATGGATGACCGACTTCATTCACCCTCTCAGTCCGTCGATGGTCGGATTGATGATTGGTTTGATTGCACTCGTCCCGGGTGTGGGTGTTTTGAATGCCGATGATTTGCGCAAACTAAACTTCAACGCCATTTGGTTCACGGCTGCGGCCCTGAGCATGAGCCGCGTCTTAATGGATACCAAAGCACTCGAAGTGCTCACGGGTACGATGCTCGGCTGGATGACACCGTTAGTGAAAGGCCCCGTCACGTCCTCATTGGTTCTTTACTGGGCAGGTTTTTTCTATCACTTCTTCCTGGCCAACGAGACCGCGATGCTGAGTACTTCCCTTCCCGCGGTGCTTCAACACTTCGGATCATTGGGATTTCATCCTTTACCTATCGGAATGATCTGGACGTTCGCCTCAGGTGGAAAAATCTTCGTCTATCAGAGTGCTGTTCTGATAGTTGGGTACTCGTACGGTTTCTTCGATGCAAAGGATCTCTTGAAAGTCGGGATCATTCTGACGGCAGTAGAGTCGGCGATCCTGGTGCTTCTAGTGCCTCTCTACTGGCCATTGATCGGAATCAGGTGACAAACAAAACAGTGTGAACGATTGAGGCTTACCTAATGCCGATCAGCGGCCAGTAGAACGGGACGACCAAGAGAAGAAGCATAGAATCAACGACGCTCATGAGCAGGCCGAGGCGGAGAATATCTTTCGCACGGAAATATCCGTAACCGTAACCGATCACTAGAACACCCGACTGGTAGATAAATATCTTTCCGCCCGAAGAAAAAACCCACAGCATTCCGATCTTGAGGGCACTCAATCCGTGTTGAATCGCGAACTCCATTAATAACGGAGTAGATGTAGCCAGCATTGATATCTCGCTGGCGAGAAAAATGTGGTACGCGAAGCCCGTCCAGTAGAGCGCCAATGCGGAAAACACTTCGTGATTCAGAAGAGGTTCGAGCCAGGCGAGAACAGTATTGGTTAGGAAAGCCAAGCCTTTGGTCGCGCTCAGAACATTCCCCATGCTGACGGCTGCGGCGACAAAAAACAGCTGGAGAAAATTCAACTTCTTCAGATCGGAGATGTCCAGAATGCGAGCGAAGGGCATGACCGACAAGAGCCCAATTCCCAAACCAATCATGGATGGAGAGATATGATGCAGAAAATCGGTGGACCAGAACACAATGGCGCCGAGCATCAGTGCCAACGCTTTTTTCTCGAGTGAAGTGAAGGGGCCGGCCTTGTCCAGCTCATCCTGAAGGTACTGTTTGCCCCCAGGCAGCGAAGCGCTCTCGGGCGGGTACAACCACAACGTCAGCCTCCAGGCGACAAGAATCGTAATAATGTCGGAAGGCAGGAAAGCCACCAGCCACTGGCTCCAGAGAACTGGAGTATGCCCCACAC
>Ga0114129_10016406_pt1 | contig 10541 bp, 10 predicted proteins | sample RhiMetdeltSRZDD1_FD_80071 | JGI IMG/M metagenome (GOLD analysis project Ga0114129, IMG submission 80071) | Populus rhizosphere microbial communities from Tennessee, USA - Rhizosphere MetaG P. deltoides SRZDD1 (version 2) (version 2) | ecosystem: Host-associated > Plants > Roots > Rhizosphere >... | reverse complement strand
GGAGCTCGAGCGCGTTGCTGGGGCGATCGAGACCGGCGGCGGCTCGGCGTTGGTGGTGCCGGGCGACGCCGCGGAAGGAGACACGGCGTCGCGCGCGGTCGATGCCACCCTCGCCCGGTTCGGACGCCTGGACTGCCTCGTGACGGCGCAGGGCGCGGGCGCGTTCGGGCCCCTCGAAACGTCCCGGGTCGCTGACTGGGACGCGATGCTGCGGGTGAACCTGACCGCCACGTATCTCCTGTTCCGGGCCGCGCTTCCGCCGATGCTGGCGGCGGGCCAGGGGACCATCGTCGCTCTCGCATCGCTGGCGGCGGTGCGGGCCATCCCGGGGTGCGCGGCGTACACGGCGTCCAAGGCGGGCGTGCTCGGCCTGGTGCGCGCGCTCGCCGCCGAGGTGCGAGGCCGGGGCGTGCGGGTGGCGGCGCTCTGCCCCGGGGCCGTGGACACCCCGTTCTGGGACGGGATCCCGAGCCCCCCGGACCGCGGCCGGATGCTCCGGCCCGAGGCCGTGGCGGAGGCGGCCCTGCTGGTGGCCGCCCAGCCCCCGGAGGCGTTCGTCGAGGAGATCGTTCTCGCTCCCACGCCGGGGGTGCTGTGACCCTCGGGCCCAGCTGGTGGGCCCCGGTGAGGTATAATGCAGACTGATCGCTGCGAGACCCGCATGTCATGGGTTCGCCCAGGGACAACAGAGGAGGCCAGGAATGGTCACGGTGACGGAAACAGCCGCCAAGAAGGTCGAGTCGCTCCGACTCGAGGAGGGAAAGCCCGAGTGGGGGCTGCGGCTGCGCGTGGTCGGGGGCGGCTGCTCGGGCTTCTCGTACGAGCTCGGGTGGGAGGATGCCGCGCAGGAGGGCGACCAGGTCGTCGAGTCCGCCGGCGTGAAGGTCTACGTCGATTCCGCTAGCGTGCAGTACGTGGGCGGGGCCCAGATCGATTACGTCGACAGCCTGTACGGGTCCGGCTTCTCGATCAACAACCCCAACTCCAAGGGCAGCTGCGGCTGCGGCCACTCCTTCCAGGCCTGATCACCCGTCCTTCAGGAATTTGGCCGGGAGTGGCGGGGGGCGGCGTGCGGGTCCCGGTCGCGCTCTTCGCGCGATACCGTGAGGCGGTTGGTCGCAGCCGGGTCGAGGTCGAGGTGGCCGAGGGCGCGACCGTCGAGGACGTCTGGACGGCCCTCGCCGCCACCCATCCCGTCCTGACCCGCCACCGGCCGCACACGCTGTTTGCGGTCGGCACCGACTACGTCGAGGCGGACCGCCCAGTGTGCGCCGGCGAAGAGGTCGCCTGCTTTCCCCCCGTCAGCGGCGGAGCCACCTGATGTACCGGATCGTCGAGGAGCCCCTGTCGGCCGACGCCATCGTCCGCGCCGTCACCGTCCCCGAGGCGGGTGGCGTGGCCGTCTTCCTTGGCGTCGTGCGGAACCAAACGGCGGGCCGGCGCGTCGTGGCGCTCGAATACGAGGCCCACGTGCCGATGGCGGAGGCCAAGCTCAAGGAGATCGGCGAGGCGGTCTACGGGCGGTGGCCTGGCGTGCGGCAGGTGGTGATCCTGCACCGGATCGGGCACCTCCTGGTCGGCGAGGCGAGCGTGGCGATCGGCGTCTCGGCCGCTCACCGTCAGGATGCCTTCGAGGCCTGCCAATATGCGATCGATACGGTGAAGCGGATCGTCCCCATCTGGAAGCGCGAGCTGTTCGAGGATGGGTCCGCCTGGGTCGGGCTCCAGGGTGAGTCGCCGCCGCCGGGGTGGAACGCCGGCGATGGCCGATGATAGGCAAGAGCCGGGCTCGCCGTCGTCGCTCCTGTCCGCCGCCGTGCGGGAGGCCGTGGCCTGCCGCCGGCTCCTCGAGCCCGGAGACCACGTCCTCGTAGGCGTCTCGGGCGGCCCCGACTCGGTCGCCCTCCTCCACGCGCTCGTCCTCCTCCGCTCCGAGTACGCGCTCCGGCTCACCGTGTGCCACGTTCACCATGGCCTCCGACCGGAGGCCGACCGGGACGCGGCTTTCGTGGAGGCGCTGGCCCACCGACTGGACTGCGCCGCCCGCGTCGTCCGGGTCGACGTGCCGCGCGGCGGTGGCCGATCCCCCGAGGAGGCCGCCCGGGTCGCCCGCCACGCAGCCCTGGCACGCGTCGCGCGCGCGACCGGGGCGAGCCGCCTCGCGCTCGGCCACACCGCCGACGACCAGGTCGAGACCGTCCTCATGCGGATCCTGCAGGGGGCCGGACCCCGCGGCCTCGCGGGCATCCCGGCGCGCCGCGGCCAGATCGTCCGGCCCCTTCTCGACGTCGGCCGGGCGGCGGTCCAGGCCCACCTCGCAGCGCATGGCCTCGAATCTGTGGACGACGCGACGAACCGAGACACGCGGTTCCTCAGGAACCGGGTGCGCCACGAGCTTCTGCCGCTCCTCGCTGCGCAGGTGGGCTCGCGCGTGCCTGATGCGCTCCGCCGCGTGGCCCGCGCCTCGCGGGAAGCCGTGGAGGCGCTCGATGCCCTCGTGCGGCCCGGGCTGGCCGGCCATCTCACACGAACGCCCGTGGGCTGGCGGCTCGCTCTGGCGGCGTTCGACGACCTCCCGGCCGGCGCGGTGAAGGTGGCGCTACGCCTGGCCCTCGTGGAGGTCGCGGCGGCGGACCACCTCGGAAGCGGGCTGCGCGCGCCGCATCTCGATGCCCTGGCCGGGCTCTTGACCGCGGCGACCGGGGCGCGGGTGCGTCTGCCCGCGGGTGTCGTCGTCGAGCGTGGTCGCGATGCGCTGTGGCTGCTCCCCCCGGGCGTGTCCCCGGGACCGACGCCGCTCACGGTTCCCGGGCACGCCCGGACGGGGGACATGGTCGGCGTGACGGCCGCGATCGAAGCGCCCGGGCCGGGTCGACCGGACGATCCGGCTTGGGACGCGTGGTTCGACGCCGAAGCGCTCGGCCTCACCCGGGCCGCCGGCGGGTCGCTCGATGCCACCCTCCTGGTGCGGTCGCGCCGATCCGGGGAGCGCATGATCCCCTTCGGCGGGGGCGAGCCCGTCCGGCTGACGAAGCTTCTGGCGGGGGCCGGCGTGCCCCGGCATGCGCGCGCCCGCTGGCCGGTCGTGGCCCGCGAGGGCGAGGTTCTGTGGCTCATGGGCGTGCGGCGGGGCGCCGTCGCGCCCCTCACGGCGACGACGCGGGTGGTGCTTCATCTCCACGCAGTACCGGAGAGCCCCTCTGGTCTTACGGGCAGTGCCGCCGTATGATACGTCGCTGCTCCTTCCAGGAGCCCCAGACATTCAGATCCGCCCACTTGCCGCAGGAGGGCCTGGCGTGTGCGCTCCCAACGTGCCTCCGCACCGGCTAGCCCCAGGCGGCTGACTGCGCCCCGTGCCGTCGCGTCCCAACCCTCGCCCCGTGGTCCTCGTCATCGACGACGAGCCGGGGGTCCGCGCGTCCGTGAAGATGGTGCTGGACGGCGCATGCGAGATCCTGGAGGCCTCCGACGGGCCAGCCGCGATCGAGACCGTCCGGAGCGGCGACGTGGACGTGTGCCTCCTCGACGTGCGGCTCCCCGGGATGGAGGGGATCGAGGTGCTGGAGCGGATCAAGCGCCTGGACGCCGGCGTCGAAGTGGTGCTCATCACCGCCGTGCGCACCGTCCGCACGGCGGTGGAGGCGATGAAGCTCGGCGCCCACGACTACCTGACGAAGCCTTTCGCGGCGGACGACCTGCGGGGGGTGGTCAATCGAGCCCTCGAGCGGCGCGCCCTGCAACGGGAGGTGCGATACCTCCGGGATGAGCTGGCGCGGCACGAGGGGTTCGATCAGCTGGTGGGCCGATCCCCCGCGATGCGACGCGTGTACGAGCTCGTGCGTCAGATCGCCGACACCACCGCCACGGTGCTCATCACCGGGGAGTCCGGTACCGGCAAGGAGCTGATCGCGCGCGCGATCCACCGGCAGGGCGTCCGCCGGGACCGCCCGTTCGTGGCGGTGAACTGCGCCGCATTGCCGGCCGAGCTGCTCGAGTCGGAGCTGTTCGGGCACGAGCGGGGCGCGTTCACGGGTGCTCACGCGCGAAAGCTCGGGAAGTTCGAGGTGGCGCACACCGGCACGCTGCTCCTGGACGAGGTCGGGACGCTCCGGCTCGATCTCCAGCCCAAGCTCCTCCGGGCTCTCCAGGAGCGCGAGATCGAGCGGGTCGGGGGAAGCCGAGCGATCCGGGTCGACGTCCGCATCATCGCCAACAGCAACGCGGACCTGCGGCAGGCGGTAGCCGCGGGCCGATTCCGGGAGGACCTGTTCTATCGACTCCACGTGGTGCCGATCGTCGTGCCGCCCCTCCGCGAGCGGCGCGAAGACGTGGCACCGCTGGCTCGACACTTCTTGGCGAAGTACGCTCGCCAGTTCGGGAAGCCGGTGACGGACCTCTCGCCGGGCGCCCTCGACGCCCTCGAGCGCTACCACTGGCCCGGTAACGTCCGGGAGCTTGAGAACATCGTGGCGCGCTCCGTCGCGCTCGCGTCCGAGCCGGTGGTGCAGCTCGACCACATCCCGCTCGACGTGGCTCTGGCCCCGGCCGAGCCGACCGCCGAGGACCAGCTCAACCTGCGCGAAGCCCGGCAGGAGGTCGAGCGACTGCTCATCCTGCGCGCCCTCGACCGCGCGGGGGGCAACCAGACGGTCGCCGCACGCCTCCTGGGCATGCACCGGAACACGCTGCTCGTGAAGCTCGCCCAGCTCGGCCTCCGGGCTCCCGAGCCCGGCGGCGCTCAGTCGGCCAGCAGCTCGTAGCACACACTCCAGAGTCGCATCAGGTCGGCCAGCCGGTGCCAGGCGGGTGCCTGGCCTTCCACGTGGCCGATCAGCTCCACGAGCACCAGCCGGGACCGGTCCGGGGCCGAGGCGGCAAGCCGCAGGCTCTCCGTGTACGGGATCGCGGGGTCATCCTTGCCGTGGACGAGGAGGAGTCGGGCCCGCACCCGCCGGAGGTGTCGCGCGGGCGACAGCGCCTCGAGGAGCTCCCGGGTCTCGTGGGGAAGGGCCTCGAGGAGCGCATCCACGCGCGCCGGCTCGCGGTTCTGCAGGAGAGCCAGCACCGCTCGTGCCCCGGGACCGGCGTCGGACCCGGAAGGTCGACCCTGGAGGGCCGCCTCGACGGCCGCACGATCCCGCGCGTCGCGCACGAGATCGAGGTTCCGAGCGAGGAACGCCCCGGCGAGCGCGGGATCGATGGCCGCCTGTCCGCCGGTTCTGCCGAAGGCGTACACGCCGGTCGTGAAGTACCGGATCAACTCCCGCGCATCCGCGTAGCCGCCCAGCGCCAGCACGACGCGGACGCGCTCGGCCAGCGCGGGCTCGTCGAGGGCCAGCGCCACCGGCCCGAGCCCGACGCTCACGGCGATCACCGCGACCGGCCCGGGGCGTACCAGAGGGTGCGCGGTAAGGCGCAGGAGTGTGTCGCGGATGGTAAGGGCATCGTCCGGCCGGAGCCGCTGTGCTCGGAGGGCCGGGAGTTCGGGAACGGCGACCGCGAACCCTGCGCGGGCGAGGCGGTCCGCGGTCCAGGCGAGACGGGTGTCGCGCTTGCCCTCGGGGGTCAGACCGTGGACGAGGACGAGCCCGGGCCAGGGGCCGTGCCGTCCGCCGCCAGGGTGCCAGAGGTCCGGCGGCGTGACGTCGGGCGCCCCCGGTCGCGCGAGGGGCTCGACGGCGGGTGGCGGCGTCGCGCGGGACAGCCAGGGGCGCTGGCCCTCGGTCAGGAACTCGATAAGGAAGCGGAGCCCGGTCACACCCGCCCCGGCGCGGGTCACCACGGGAGCCGCTAGCAGGATAACGAGCGCCGCCAGCGCCCAGCCCGTGAGAAGCCGGCTGAGCGGCCATCGGGCCGTCATCGCTCGGAGGGGCCGGCGAGAGGCAAGCCCGCGCCCCGCCTCAGGCGGGGTCTCGTCGTCGTGGAGGGTCGGCGCCCGGAGCGGGTTACCGCACCGGGTTGACGCACTTGACGAGGTGCCAGCCGCGCAGCATGTTGACGCGGCGGACGACCTCGGGCGTGAGGCCGACGGTCTTCAGAAGGGGCGGCAGGGCCAGGTTCGTCTTCCACCCAAGGTGCGCGCAGACCGGCGCCAGGGCGTCCTCGATGTGGCGCATCACGGGGTTCTGGCTCCGGAAGTGGTTCAGGATCACGATCGTGCCGCCAGGCTTCGTGACACGCCGCATCTCCCGGAGCACCGCCACGGGGTCGGGTACCGCGCTGATCACGTACGTCGCCAGCGTGGCGTCGAACTCCCCGTCCCCGAAATCGAGCGCGGAGGCATCCATCACCTTCAGGATGACGCTACCCATCCGGAGCTCATGGACCTTCTCCTGCGCCTTCCGGAGCATGCCCTCGGATAGGTCGATCCCGACGAGGTTGATGTCACGGGGGTACAGCGGGAGATTGAGGCCCGTGCCGATACCGACCTCGAGCACCCGGCCCCTGAGCTCGGTACCGATCATTCGCATCCCGGCGATGCGGCCCGGCTCGAAGATCTTCTTGAAGAGGAAGTCGTAGACGGGGGAGTAGAGGTCGTACGCTCGTCGGACCTGTCCTTCCTCTAGCGATACGTTCACTCTACCCCCTTTGCGCCCCGCTCCGGACGCAAGACACGGCAGTTCTATCACGTCAGTCCCAACCTGCCAAGGGCGAATTTTGTCCGTGGATGCAGACACATCCACGTGCGGGCGCGAACGCCTGGCTAGGACGGCCTGAGAAAGCGGAGGAGCAGGGTGGCCAAGCCCAGGAAGGAGAGAAAGCCCGAGCAGTCCGTGAACGTCGTGACCACCACCCCGGTCGCCACCGCCGGGTCGACCCGGATAACCTTTAACGCAACCGGCACGAGCGTGCCGGCCAGAGCGGCGACCAGCATGTTGGTGATCATCGCCACGCCCAGGATGAGTCCGAGCAAGGGATCGCCTTTCCAGAGGTAGGCGATCAGGCCCGCCACCGTCCCGGCCCCCACACCGTTCGCGAGGCCGATCAAGCCCTCCCGGAGGAGCACCTTGCGGGTGTTGGCCAGGGTGAGATCGCCGAGCGCCATGGCCCGGACGATCACGGTGAACGTCTGGATGCCGGCGTTTCCACCCATGCCCGCCACGATGGGCATGAACACGGCGAGGGCGGCCAGCGCCTGGATCGACGGCTCGAAGAGCCCGACGACGGTGGCCGCCAGTACGGCCGTCGGCAGGTTCACAAGGAGCCAGAACAGTCGCCGCCGGACGACCTTGCCGGCCGGGTCAAAGATCGTCTCGTCAGCCGAGACGCCACCCAGGCGGTGGATGTCCTCGGTCGCCTCCTCGTGGATGACGTCGATCACGTCGTCGATGGTGACCGTTCCGAGCAGGCGGTTGTTCCGGTCGACCACGGGCACGGCGAGCAGGTGGTGCTTCGTGACCAGGCGTGCCACCTCCTCCTGGTCCGTGTCCGCGGTGACGCTCACGACGTCCGTCCGCCGGATGGCATTGACCGGGGTTGACGGGTCCGCGGTGATGAGGCGTCGAAGCGGGACGAGGCCGACCAGGTGGTCGTGATTGTCGACGACGTACACGTAAAAGACGCCCTCGCGCGTCACCGACTTCCGCAGGTGATCGAGCGCCTGGCCGACCGTCATGTCCTCGTGGACGGCGATGTACTCGGGCGTCATGATGCCGCCCGCGGTCGACTCGCCGTACTGGAGGAGCTCCTGGATCTCCTCAGCGTCCGCGGGCGGCATTTCGTGGAGGATCCGGGAGGCCTGCTCCTCGGGCAGGGTCTCGACCACGTCCGCCGCCTCGTCGGGCGGCATCTGGTCGAGGATGCGGGAGACCTCCCCCTGGTCGAGCGCCTCCATGAGAGCGAGACGGCTCGCGTCGTCCATCTCGTAGAGCACGGTCCCGGCGTCCTCCCGCGGAAGCTCGCTGAGGACGGTCACCTGGTCGGGGAGATCCAGCTCGCGGAGCGCCCCGGCGAGGTCTGCGGGGTGCGTTTCGGCCAGAAGTGCCGCAAGCGCGCCCCGTTCGCTGTCCCGGAGCCGCCGGCGGATCTCCTCGAGGAGGTGGCCGGTATCCTGGACTTCCATCGACCAGACCTACGGGAACTGGCGCGGTGCGCCGGGGGGAGGCGCGACGGGGGGAACGGTCCGCGAAGAGGCGCCGGGCCGCCGGCGCCACTTCACGAAGCGGGCCGCCAGGCTCGCCAGCGCCGCGGCGAGGGCCCCGGTGGCCGCCGACGCGATCGTGACGACCGCCACGGACGCGGAGAGCCGCCAGTGGAGGAAGCGGACCGTGACCGGATCGGGATTCTGGAAAGCGAAGAGCGCGACCGCCAGGAGGAGGAGCGCGACGACTGCGAGGAGAACCTGCATCGACTAGGAGCGGAGTTGATCCTGCGCGCCCGCGGTGCCGCTCTTGACCAGCTCAAGCTGCCCGTCCGGGAAGGCACCCTTGACGATACCGAGAGCTGGCACCTGATCGGACACCCACACGGTGCCGTTCCGGTGCGGCGCCTTGACGGCGGTGAAACGACCGGCGGGCACCGTGACCTCCTCCGGGGTGCCCCGCACGCTCGTCTGGCGGAGCGGCCGAAGACCACTCTCTGGGGTGGGGATCACGCCCTTCTTGTCCCGGATGACGCTCCTAAGGGCCTTGCCCGACGCGCGGTCCACCGTGATCTGAGTGACCGAGAGCGGCGTTCCATCGGCCGTCGGCCGCGTCACGATCTGGAGCACGTAGCTCTTCGCGTCACCGCGGACGATCGAGTAGGTGACGAAGATCGGCCGGGGCGGAGATGCCTCGCGGTCGAGCGACCAGCTCGCGGCCCCGCTGGCGCCCGGCTGACTCACGAGCACCGGGACGTCAACCTTGGCCGTGGACCGCCATTCGTATGTCGCCCACCCGCCCGCCGCCGGGCCCTGCGCGGCCGCCTCGACGGCCACGCCGAGCCCGAGGAGCACCAGGAACGCCATGCCGCACGGAACGACCCCTGCTCGTCGCATCAGCGTCCCCTCACGAGGAAGTGAGCGCGCCGGTTGATGGCCCAGGCCAGCTCGTCGTGCCCGGCATCGACCGGCTGCTGCTCACCGTAGGAAATGGTGTCCACGCGGCTCGCGTCGACGCCGAGAGCGACGAGGTAGGCCTTGGCGGCCTGCGCACGCTGCTCGCCCAGCGCCAGGTTGTACTCGACCGTCCCGCGCTCGTCGGCGTGGCCCTCGATCGTGACGACGAACTGCGGGTTCGCCTTGAGGGCCTGGGCCAGCTCATCCAGGGTCGCCTTCGCTTCGTCCGTGAGGCTGTACCGATCGAACTCGAAGTTGACGTCCCGGATGGCTGAACGGAGCGACGGCGGGAGCGCCGCCGGCGGCAGCCCCGCGACCGGGCCCGGCGTGCCCGCGCTCGGGGCGGCGGCTCCCGGCGCTCCCGGCGCCAGGCCTGGTGCGGCCGCTCCGGGCGTCCCCGGCGCGGCGCCTGGCGCCCCTGCTCCCGGCGCCCCTGGGGCGGCACCTGGGGCGGCGGCTCCCGGCACCCCCGGGGCGGCACCTGGCGCGGCGGCGCCCGGTGCGGCGCCTGGCGCCCCTGCTCCCGGAGCCCCTGGAGCCGCCCCAGCGCCCGGCCCGGCCGCCGCCTTTGCGCCGAACGGTGTCCCGACGTTCATCTGGTAGGTGACGAGGGCGAACACGCCCCAGTCCGGCGCGTCGTTGGTGAAGCCCTTGCGTCCGGCCAGGCTGATCAGGAAGCCGCCGAACCGAAGGCGCACGCCCGCGTTCATCCCGGCGATCCAGTCGGAGTGCCGGTCCTCTTCCCTCCGCCAGTTGGTGTTGGCCGTTCCCTCCGCGAGGAGCGAGATGTGCGGCGTGATGGCGTACTCGAGCCCCAATCCGGAGACGAACTGATCCTGAACCCGGGCCGCGCCCCGCCCGTTGTACTGATAGCCCGCGCTGGCGAACGCGCTGAGCGGCCCCACGATGGTCTTGCTGGCGGCGAGGGCGGCGCCCAGGCTCCACTCGTTCGTTCCGAGTCCTTCCGTCCGCTCGGCCGTCGGCGCGACGGCGTAGCCAACCACCGCGAGCGCCGGCCGCCAACCGGCCTCGTCGAGGAAGCGGTAGCCGACTCCGAAGCTGAGGTCGTCTGGCCCGCTCCCCTCAAAGTTCGATTTGTCGGCCTCGTACCAGGTGTACGGCGCCTGAAACGACAGCTGGAGCCGCTCGGTGAGACCGTAGCCGAGCGCGAGGAAGAGCGTGTTCTGGTCGAACACCCCTTCCTCCTGCTGGCACACGGAGCGCTGGCCGAGGTAGCCGAGCCCGATCGAGAGGTCTCCGCCGGGGAGCGTGTTGGCGCCGGGCACGACGAATCCCGCGGTGCCGTTGATCGGGATGTGCGGGATGGGGTCGGCCAGGGGACGGCCTCCCGGGAGCTGCGCAAGCCCGCCGACATGTGAGCCCGAGCCGCACGGCGAGAACGCGTGCACCGCCGTTGCCGGAGGGATCAGGGCAAGAGCCGCGATCCCAAGAAAGGCCAGACGTCTGCGGTGCGTCGTCACGCTCATCGCCCTCCGCTCGTGGG
>Ga0114129_10016403_pt1 | contig 10542 bp, 8 predicted proteins | sample RhiMetdeltSRZDD1_FD_80071 | JGI IMG/M metagenome (GOLD analysis project Ga0114129, IMG submission 80071) | Populus rhizosphere microbial communities from Tennessee, USA - Rhizosphere MetaG P. deltoides SRZDD1 (version 2) (version 2) | ecosystem: Host-associated > Plants > Roots > Rhizosphere >... | reverse complement strand
GGTCGGGTCGAGGCCGGCGCACTGCCGACACGCGCCGTCGGCCGCGGCGAGACGATGCGCATTTTCACCGGCGCCCCGCTCCCCGAGGGCGCCGACACCGTCGTGCCGCAGGAGGACGTGGCCGCCGTCGACGGACACATCGAGGTCGGCCGCGCGTTCGAGCGAGCGGCGTTCGTGCGGCCCCGCGGCGAGGACGTCCGCGTCGGCGAGCGCGTGCTCGAGGCCGGCATCGTGCTGACCGCCGCCGAGATCGGGCTGCTGGCCACGCTCGGGTACGGCCAGGTGCGCGTCCACCGGCGGCCGCGCGTCGCGGTCCTCTCCACGGGGAACGAGCTGGCCGACCTCGGCACCGAGCCCGGCCCCGGACAGATTCCCAACACGAACACCTACACGCTCATGGCCCAGATCCTCGAGTCGGGGGGCGATCCCGCCAGCCTCGGCGTGGCGCCCGATCGGCTCGAGGCCATCGAGGGGCGCATCCGCGCGGCCCGGGACGCGGACGTGCTGATCTCCTCGGCCGGGGTGTCGGTGGGGGAGCTGGATCTCGTGCGCGAGGCGCTGCTCCGGGCCGGCGCCGAGCTGCATCTGTGGCAGGTGTCCATGCGTCCGGGCAAGCCGATCACCTTCGGCTCGCTCGGCTCTCGTCCCGTGTGGGGCTTGCCCGGCAATCCGGTCTCCGCGATGGTGACCTTCGAGCTGTTCGTCCGGCCGGCTCTCCTGAAGATGGGCGGCCGTCGCCGTCTGTCGCGTCCCCGCGTGCGAGCCCGCGCCCTGGCGACCGTGCCCAACCCGGGCTCGCGCCGCGGCTACCTTCGCGTCACCCTGGAGCGGACCGCCGAGGGTCTGGGCGCGCGCCTGACCGGCGAGCAGGGCTCGGCGATCCTGAGGTCGATGGTCGCCGCCGACGGCCTGGCCGTCGTGCCGGGTGACACGGTGGTGCCGCCTGGAGGCGAGCTGGAAATCGTTCTGTTACGAGAGCTTCCGTGAGAGGAGCTTCGACGTAGCTTCAATATCGATCGAGCGGCCCGGCGCCCTGCTGTCGGCGGTCGTCGTCCTCGTGACGGGCTGTGCGACACCCTCCACCGTCGGCCGTCTCGGCACCGATCTCACGGCGACCCGGACCGAGCTCGGCACGACCCGGACCGAGCTCGGCACGACCCGGGCCGGGCTCAGCGCGACCCGCGGCGAGCTCAGCGCGACGCGGGCCGAGCTGGACGAGCTGCGCCGGGCCCAGGACGTCGCCGGACGCGAGCTGGCGCGCGTCGAGCGCGAGAGCGCGGCGCTGCGGGCGAAGCTCGCGGACGTGAGCGGCGCCCTCGCCGAGAGCCGCGCCGAGGTGTCCCGCCTGCACGCGCGGCTCGCCGCGGTCGAGGCACCGGCTGCCAGGAACCTCGCCGCTCCCGTGCCGGCCGTGAAGCCACCGGATGCCCCCGCTGTGCCTGGGCCGCGCGTGCCTGCGCCGGACCCGCCGGGCCAGACGGCGGAGCGGGCGTACGAGAGCGCGCTGGCGGGATTTCGCGCGCAGGAGCACGGGCAGGCCGTGCTGGGCTTCCTCGACTTCATCGCCCGGTTTCCCGGGCATCCGCTCGTCCCCAACGCGCACTACTGGATCGGCGAGGCCTACTACGCCCAGCACGACTACCGGCAAGCGCTCGCCGAGTTCCAGCAGAGCGAGAGGCTGGCGCCGAAATCGCCGAAGGCGGCCGACGCCTTGCTGAAGATCGGGCTCTGCCAGCGCCATCTGCGCGACGACGGGCGGGCGCGTCAGACCTGGCGCCGGCTCGTTCAAGACTTCCCGCGGAGCGAGGCGGCGGTCAGGGCCCGCGCGCTCCTGCAGCCCGCGGCCGGCGCCGCGCCGCGCTGAGCGTCTGCGGACCGAGACGTTGGCGGGCCCCCCGCGCCCCGGTATGCTCGAGACGGAGCATGGAGCGATCTGTCGCGCATCTCGAGCCCGGCGATCCCCACTACCCGGCGTTGCTGGCGTCGATCCCGTCGCCGCCCGCCCTCGACGTGCGCGGCAGCCTGGTGGCGAGTGACGCGCTGGCCATCGCCGTCGTGGGCTCGCGCCGGGCCACGCCCTACGGAATGGAGGTCGCCGAGTCGCTCGCCGCCGATCTCGCCGCGCGCGGCGTGACGATCGTCAGCGGTCTCGCGCGGGGCATCGACACGGCGGCGCATCGAGGCGCGCTGGCCGCCGGCGGCCGCACGCTGGCCGTGCTCGGCCACGGCATCTCGCACGTGTACCCGCCCGAGAACGCCGCGCTCGCCGAGGCGATCGTCGAGCGCGGCGCGTTGCTCTCGCAGTTTCCCGCCGGCCTCCCGCCGCTGTCCTCTCTGTTCCCGGCCCGCAATCGCACGCTGGCCGGTCTCGCGCTCGGCGTCGTGGTCGTGGAGGCGGCCGAGCGCAGCGGGGCCCTCATCACGGCCGGGCTGGCCGGCGACCTCGGCCGCGAAGTGTTTGCCGTTCCAGGCCGAATCACCTCGGCCGCGAGCCGCGGGACGAATGGCCTCATCCGGGACGGTGCTAGACTAGTCGGACACTGGAGCGATGTCGTGAGCGAGCTGGGCGAATCGTGGCGTCGTCTGATCGACGACGCGCCGACGCGCGGCGAGCCGGCGGCGCGACCGGCGCCGGGGAGCGACGAGGCGAGGATGCTGGAGCAGTTGAGCGCGGACGAGGCGCAGCACATCGAGCGGCTGATCGCTCGAGCGGGTGTGGACGCCGCGCGTGCGGCCGCGGCGCTGATCGGCCTGGAGCTGGCGGGGTGCGCCCGGCAGCTCTCGGGACAGCGCTGGGTGGCGGTCGTCGCGCGGGCGAGGAGAGCGTAGTGGCCAAGCGTGCGCTGGTGGTGGTGGAGTCCCCGACCAAGGTGAAGACGATCGCGAAGTACCTGGACGGCAAGTACGTCGTCAAGGCGTCGATGGGCCACGTGCGCGACCTGCCCAAGTCGCAGCTGGGCGTCGATCCGAAGAAGAACTTCAAGCCCAAGTACGTGGTGTCGCCGACCAAGAAGAAGGTCCTCGACGACCTCGTCAAGGCGGCCGAGAAGGCCGACACCCTGTACGTGGCGACCGACCCCGACCGGGAAGGCGAGGCCATCGGCTGGCACCTGGCCCAGGAGCTGCCGATCCAGAAGAAGAACGTGTACCGGATCACCTTCAACGAGATCACCGAGCGCGCGGTCAAGGCGGCCTTCACCAAGCCGGGACGCATCGACCTCAAGAAGGTGGACGCCCAGCAGGCCCGGCGGGTGCTCGATCGCCTCGTCGGCTACAGCCTCTCGCCGCTGCTGTGGGACAAGATCCAGCGCGGGCTCTCGGCCGGCCGGGTGCAGTCGGTGGCGGTTCGGCTCATCGTCGACCGCGAGCGCGAGATCCAGGCCTTCGTGCCGGTGGAGTACTGGACCTTGCACGCCCGCCTGCGGGCCGCGCTCCCGCCGGAGTTCACGGCGACCCTGCGCGAGATCGATGGCGAGAAGGCCGCGCTGGCCACCGGCGAGGCCACCCAGGCGCTGGTCGACGCGCTCCAGGGCGTGCCGTTCGTCGTGCGCAGCGTGACGCGCGGCGAGCGCAAGCGCAACCCGGCGCCGCCGTTCATCACCTCCACCCTGCAGCAGGACGCGGGTCGCAAGCTGGGGTTCTCCGCCAAGAAGACGATGACCGTGGCCCAGCAGCTCTACGAGGGCATCGAGGTGGGCGGGGAGGGGCCGGTCGGCTTCATCACCTACATGCGGACGGACTCCGTGCGGGTCGCCGCCGAGGCCCAGCAGGAAGCGCGGCAATGGGCGACCGAGCGGATCGGGGCCGAGTACGTGCCGGAGACGCCGCCCGCCTACAAGTCGCGCGGCAGCGCCCAGGAGGCCCACGAGGCCATCCGGCCCTCCGACGTCACTCGCGATCCCAAGAGCGTGGCGCGCTTCCTTACCAAGGACCAGCTCGCGCTGTACCGCCTGATCTGGGAGCGCTTCATGGCCAGCCAGCTCATGCCGGCCGTGTACGACACGGTGTCGGCCGACATCACGGCGGCCCACACCGTCTTCCGCGCCCAGGGTCAGACGCTGAAGTTCAAGGGATTCACCGCCGTCTACGTGGAGAGCCGCGAGGAGGACGACCTGGCCGCCGACGAGGACGCCGAGAGCGCCGTCCCGGTGCTGGAGGAGGGCGAGGTCCTGGGCGTGCTGGGCCTGGAGCCCAAGCAGCACTTCACCCAGCCGCCGCCCCGCTACACCGAGGCCTCGCTCATCAAGGCGCTGGAGGAGCTGGGGATCGGCCGTCCGTCGACCTACGCCTCGATCCTCGGCACGATCATCAACGACCGCGGCTACGTCCACCGCGAGCGCCGCACGCTGTTCCCCACCGAGCTCGGCATGGCGGTGACCGACAAGCTGATGCCGTTCTTCGGCGACATCATGGACGTGACCTTCACGGCCCAGATGGAGGACCACCTCGACAAGGTCGAGGAAGGCGAGCTCGGCTGGGTCGACACCGTGAAGGAGTTCTACGAGCCGTTCAAGCGCGACCTGGCCCGGGCCAAGAAGGAGATGGGCAGCGAGAAGGCGGGGGTGCCGATCGGCGAGGCGTGCCCGGAGTGCGGCGGCGACCTCATCGAGCGGCGCGGCCGGTTCGGCAAGTTCATCGCCTGCTCGAACTACCCCGACTGTCGCTACAAGCGCAACCTGCCCGGCAGCGAGCGCGCGGAGGACGAGCCGACCGACGAGACGTGCCCGACCTGCGGCCGTCCGATGGTCATCAAGCACGGCCGCTTCGGCAAGTTCATCGCCTGCTCCGGGTACCCCGAGTGCAAGACCACCAAGCCCGTGACGCTCGGCATCGGCTGTCCGGAATGCGAGAAGGGGCAGCTGGTCGAGCGGCGCTCGCGCAAGGGACGGACGTTCTTCGGCTGCTCGGCGTACCCCGACTGCACGTTCGTGCTGTGGCAGCGGCCGGTGGCGGAGCCGTGTCCGAAGTGCGCGGCGCCGTTCCTCACCGAGCGCGTCGCCCGGGGCCGGCGGGTGCAGCGGTGCTGGCGGGAGGGGTGTGATTTCAGCCGCGAGGCCGAGATCACGGTGGCATGACCGATCCGCTGCAGGCGTTCCTGCGCCACCTCGCCGTGGAGCGCAACGCCTCGGCCCACACGCTGCGCAGCTACCGGATCGACCTGACCGACTTCCAGCGCTTCCTGACCACCCGCGCCGTCGCGGGCCTGGCGGCCGCCGATGCCCGCGCGGTGCGCGCCTGGCTGACCGCGCTCCACGCGCGCGGGCTGGCGCCGGCCTCGATCGGCCGCAAGCTCGCCGCCGTCCGCAGCTGCTCCCGCTTCCTCGTGCGACGGGGGCTGCTCGACCGCAACCCGGCCCGCGAGGTGCGCGGGCCGCGTCAGCCGCGCAAGCTCGTCAGCTTCCTGCCCATCGACGAGGCCACCGAGCTGGTGGAGGGGCGCGGCGTGCGGGGCGCGGGGCGCGTGCGGGACCTGGCCATGCTCGAGCTGCTCTACGCGTGCGGGCTGCGCGTGTCCGAGCTGAGCGGGCTCGACGTGGACGCGGTCGACCGGGCCGAGGCCACCGTGCGCGTGCTCGGCAAGGGCCGCAAGGAGCGGATCGTGCCGTTCGGCCGACCCGCGGCGCGGGCGCTCGAAGCCTGGCTCTCGGCGCGCGGTGAGCGGCCGGGCCCGCTCTTCACCAGCGCGCGCGGGCGCCGGCTCGGTGCGCGGTCGATCCACACGATCGTGCGGCGCTCGGCCCGCGAGGCCGGGATCACCCGGCGGGTCAGCCCCCACACGCTGCGGCACAGCTTCGCCACGCACCTGCTCGACCGCGGGGCGGATCTGCGCATGATCCAGGAGCTGCTGGGCCACAGCCGGCTGTCGACGACGCAGCGCTACACGCACGTCGCGGCCGAGCAGCTCATGAAGGTCTACGACCGGGCCCACCCGCGAGCTTCTTCGACGGGGGCCTCGCCGGCCCCCTCCGAGCCTCTCCCGGGGCAGAAGGGCGCCGGCACAGCCGGCGCTCGACGCGCGTAGTCGTGGAGGTGTTTCACGCGACCACGGTGCTGTGCGTGCGGCACCGGGGGCAGGTGGCCATCGCGGGGGACGGGCAGGTGACGATCGGCGCCACGGTGGTGAAGGCGGGCGCACGCAAGGTTCGCAAGCTGTACCACGACCGCGTGGTCGCGGGATTCGCGGGAGCGGCCGCCGACGCGTTCACCCTGTTCGGGCGGTTCGAGGGGAAGCTGGAGGAATACCGTGGCAATCTGCCCCGGGCGGCCGTCGAGCTGGCCAAGGACTGGCGCACCGACCGGGTGCTGCGCCGGCTCGAGGCGCTGCTGGCAGTGGCCGACGCCGAGCACTCGCTCATCGTGTCGGGCACGGGCGACGTGATCGAGCCCGACGACGGGCTGATCGGGATCGGCTCCGGGGGCCCGTACGCCCTGGCCGCCGCCCGCGCGCTGGTGGCCCACGCCAACCTCGACGCCCGGGCGACCGTGACGGAGGCGATGAAGGTCGCGGCGGCGATCTGCATCTACACGAACGAGCAGATCACGGTGGAGGTGCTGTGAGATACCGTGACGCGCGTCAAGCGATTTTTTCATGGGCGCGCCTCCGCGAGGGCGGGGACGAAGGGGCGCCGCTGCTTGGCGACGGTGTAGACCGCCACGAGGAGCTTTCGCATCGCGGCGATGAGCGCGACCTTGGGCAGCTTGCCGCGTGCGCGGAGCCGCCGGTAGTAAGCGCGCAACCAGGGATTCTTGCGGACGGCCGTCACGACCGGCATCCACAGGCTCGCGCGCAAGGCGGCGTGCCCGATCGACGTCAGGCCGGCCCGCGTCGCGCTCCGCTTGCCGGACTGCCGCCGGCTCGGCACGACGCCGACGTACGCGGCCAGGGCGCCGGCGCTGCGGAAACTCGCCGGATCGCCGAGTTCGGCCACGAGCCGCGCGGCCGTCGGCGGGCCGACGCCGTCGATGGTGGTCAGCAGCGAGCCGACTTCGTGGCGGTCGAGCATCCGCTCGATATCGCCCTCGAGGGTGCGAAGCCGCCGGCGGAGCAGATCGAGATCTTCACAGGCGTAGCGCACCTGAATGCGGTAGGCCTCGCCGTGATGGCGGCCCACCGAGCGCGCCGCCGCGGTGAGGAGCGCCTGGGCGAGCTCGTCGTCGACCCGGTGCCGGCCGTCGTACCGCAGGGCGGCAAGGCGCCGGACCGACACGCTCGCGAAGGCCGCCGCCGTCGGGTAGTCGTGCAGGATGGCGGCGGCGAGCTCACTGTCCAGGCGTCGGACGTACCGCGTGAACTCGGGGAACCCGAGATCCACGAGGCGATGCCGCTGGCGCACCCGGTCGCCGAAGTCCTGCACCAGGCGATCGCGGAGCCGGACCAGCTCGCGCAGTTCCTCAGTCACGCGGTCCGGCAAGCGGGTCGCCGCCGGTCGCGTCTGGGCCGCGAAGCGCGCAATGCCCAGGGCGTCGATGGCGTCGGTCTTGGTGCGCGCGAGGTCCTCGCTGGCGAATCGCGCGGTCCGCAGTGGATTGAGCAGGGCCACGGCGAAGCCGCGAGCCGCCAGGGCGGCGAACAGATTCGTCCAGTAGTGACCCGTGGCCTCCATCGCCACCAGGGTGTCGTGCGGCTCCCCGAGCCGTTCCAGCAGTCGCTGGTACCCGTCGGCGTCCTCGCCGATCTTCGTGGGTGGCATGAGGACACGCTCGGCCTCATCCACCGCCGCCACCAGGTGCGTCTCCGCGCCGATATCAATGCCCACGAAGCGCATGCCCGTCCTTTCCGACGGCGATGGCCGGGAGCCTCGGCGCCGGTGCCCATACTCGCGCTTGTCCATGCGAGGCCGCCGCACGCGGCGCCTCGGGATACCGTTCGAGTCTTGAGCACCGGGCGAGGGCGCCTCTCTCACAGCCGAGGACGTAGCCTCCCGCAGCCTACGGCGACCCTCTCCCGGATCCCGTCTCTTCGGGTCTGTATGAAGAGTCCGCGATGAGTGCCCAACATACAAGCCTACTGCGGGTGCGGGGGCTGTCGGCGTTCTACGGTCCCTTCCAGGCGCTCTTCGACGTCTCGCTGGACGTCGCCGACGGCGAGACGGTGGCGGTGATCGGCGCCAACGGCGCGGGCAAGAGCACGTTCCTGCGCGCGCTGGCCGGCGCGCTGCCCGTGCCGCCGGGCGCCGTGGAGCTCGCGGGGAGGCCGGTGGGCGGCCGGCCCGCCCCGGCGCTGGTCGAGCTGGGCGTCGTGCTCGTCCCCGAGGGGCGTCGCATCTTCCCGAGCCTCACGGTGCGCGAGAACCTGCTGGTGGGCGCCTACTGCCGGCGGCCCGGCCCGTGGACGGTCGAGCGCGTGTGCGAGCTGTTCCCGATCCTGGGGCAGCGTCGCGACCAGCCGGGCACGAATCTCTCAGGCGGCGAGCAGCAGATGCTCGCCGTCGGCCGCGGCCTCATGGCCAATCCCCGGCTGCTCCTCGTCGACGAGATCTCGCTGGGGCTGGCGCCGCTGGTCGTGAAGACTCTCTACCGAGGGCTGGAGGCCGTGAAGGCCGAGGGCACGACGCTGCTCGTGGTCGAGCAAGATGTGACGCAGGTGCTCGCGGTGGCCCAGCGCGTCTACTGCTTCCGCAAGGGCGCCGTCGCGCTGGAGGGCAAGCCGGCCCGCCTCACCCGCGAGCAGATCTCGGCCGCCTACTTCGGGACCTGAGTGTGGCCTGGGTGGACACGATCCTGCAGGGCATCTTGCTGGGCGGGCTCTACGCCCTGTTCGCCACCGGGCTGTCGCTGATCTTCGGCGTCATGCGCCTGGTGAACCTCGCCCACGGCGACTTCAGCATCCTGGCGGCCTTCATCGCCGTGGTGGCCGTCGAGACGCTGGACCTCAACCCGCTCCTGGCCCTGATCGTGGTCGCGCCCGTCATGGCCGGCGCGGGCTACGCTCTGCAGCGGCTCGTCCTCAATCGTCTCCTGGGCCGCGGCGTTCTCCCCGCCGTCCTGGTGACCTTCGGCCTGTCGATCGTGATCCAGAACGCCCTGCTCGAGATCTTCTCAGCCGACTCTCACCGGCTCAATCCGGGCGGCATCGAGACGGCCAGCCTGCCGCTCGGTGGCGGGCTGGCGGTCGGCTGGTTTCCGCTGCTCACCTTCGCGGTGGCCGTGCTGCTGCTGGTCACACTGCAGCTCGTCATCCGGCGCTCGGCGATCGGCCGGGCCTTCCGGGCCGCCTCCGACGACGGCCCCACCGCCGCGCTCATGGGCATCGACACCGGGCGCCTGTACGCCGTCGCCATGGCGCTGTCGCTGGCCATCGTCGCCGTGGCCGGCATCTTCCTCGGCATCCGGACGACGTTCGCCTTCAGCAGCGGCCCGGACCGCCTGCTCTTCGCCTTCGAGGCGGTGATCATCGGCGGCCTCGGCTCGCTGTGGGGCACGCTCGTCGGCGGCGTCATCCTGGGCATCGCCCAGACGACCGGCGCCCGCATCTCGCCCGGCTGGGGCGTGCTGTCCGGTCACCTGGTCTTCCTGGCCGTCCTGCTGCTCCGCCCCTCCGGCCTCTTCGCGACGTCGCGCCGGATCCACTGATGATCGCCTCATCCGCGCGGTGCGACGCGCCCCGCCCGGCGGCCTTGGCCGGCCGATGACCGTCGCCGTCGAGCGCACCACGCGGGCAGGACGTGTCGGCGCCGTCGCCGGCGTCGCGCTGCTCGCCGTTCTCGCGGCCGTGCCGTGGGTCGGCGATGCGGGGCTGATGCGCCTGGTGATCGAGTTCATCGCCCTGCTGGTCCTGGCCCAGATGTGGAACCTGCTGGCCGGCTACGCCGGGCTCGTGTCCATCGGCCAGCAGGCCTGGGTCGGCGTCGGAGGCTACGCGCTCGTCGTGCTGGCCGACGACCTCGGCGTGAACGCGTTCCTGGCCGTGCCGCTCGCGGGCCTGGTCGCGGCCGTTCTCGCGCTGGCCACGTCGGCCCTGGTCTTCCGGTTCCGCGACGCCTACTTCGCCGTCGGCACCTGGGCGGTGGCCGAGGTCTACCGCCTGCTCGTCGCCAGCTCCCCCGCGCTGGGCCGCGGCACCGGGCGCACGTTGAAGGCGGTGTTCCCCCTGCCGCGGCAGACGCGCGAGCTGGTGACGTACGCCATCGCCGTGGCCGTCGGCGTGGCCGCGATCGCCGCCGTCTATCTCTATCTGCGCTCGCGACGGGGGCTGGGACTGATGGCGGTCCGCGACAGCGAGCCGGCCTCCGAGAGCCTCGGCGTGGACGTGTATCGCACGAAGCTGACCGTGTACGTGGCGGCGGCCTTCGGCACGGGAGTGACCGGCGCGCTGATCTACCTGAACCTGCTGCGCATCTCCCCCGACGCCGCCTTCTCGATCAGCTGGACGGCCTACACCGTGTTCAGCGTCGTCATCGGCGGTCTCGGCACCCTGGAGGGCCCGATCGTCGGCACCCTGGTGTTCGTCGTGCTGCGAGAGCTGCTCGCCGACTACGGCAGCTGGTACATGATCCTGCTCGGCGGGCTGGCCGTGCTGGCGATGATGCGCTACCCGCAGGG
>Ga0114129_10016402_pt1 | contig 10542 bp, 9 predicted proteins | sample RhiMetdeltSRZDD1_FD_80071 | JGI IMG/M metagenome (GOLD analysis project Ga0114129, IMG submission 80071) | Populus rhizosphere microbial communities from Tennessee, USA - Rhizosphere MetaG P. deltoides SRZDD1 (version 2) (version 2) | ecosystem: Host-associated > Plants > Roots > Rhizosphere >... | reverse complement strand
TGCCGATCGGCAGCAGTTTGACACGCTGAGGGATGAGAGAACCGGTGACGAAAACCGTACGTTCTTCAACACCCTGGCCAGGTTTCGGCGCTTGCTTCACCTTGGGGTCGGCAAGTGCCGTGCCGACAAACATGCTCACCGTTATGAGAATTGTCGCTGTTTTCGCTATGGGCGCCTTCACGAATAAAAACTACACCCGGGAACTTGCGGTGTGCAAATCATTGGAACGAAGACGCTAGTCCCGTCACCACGAACGCGAGAGAGGCAATAGCTGTTGCCACTGCCTCTCCGCAGACCTAACCAAAACGTCAGTATTTTAGAATCTCTTCGTTAGGCGCGCGTAAACGAACCGGCCGGTGGCGTCGTAGGTGAAACCGGGATAACCGACTGCATTTCCACCTTCACCGAATGCCTTCGGCGGATCCTGACCGAACACATCATTGCAACCAATAGTAATGATTGTGCCTCGCAGCAGGTGGTCCAGAATGGTGCGCTGATAATTACTAGTTTGAGCCACTGACTTTTCGAGAGGCGCACCGTCCTTGCCGAGGACGACCTCTTTTGGACTTTTGGAATAACCAGGCACAGGCTGCTCCTCAACTGGAAGAAGAGAGGTGAAGTCATAGGAAGCCTGGACATCGAAGAAAAAGGTCTGGTGAACCCAGTGCGGGTGAAGGTTGGGTGTAAATTCGTGGAATCCGTCGATGAAGCGCACGATGGTAACGAGATCGAAGCCCTTCCATGTCCACTCGAGGCTGGAGTTACCTTTCCATTTATACCAACCCTCGTTCGAGAGGCCTGGGTCCGTAGTTCTGCCGGCCAGATTGCCCGATGTTGGTCCGAACTCAGCGAAGATGAATTGAGGAAACAGGAATTCATCCAGGTAGGTTACTTGAGTCTGCGACGTAAAGGTCCCCCAGGGGGTTGGCTTCTGGTAGTAGAGACCGAAATCCCACCCGCGAGCCTCTTGAGAACCGAAGTTCTCGTTTGCAATGATAATGCGGGTGATGAATCCGCCAGCATCGCGCTCGACAATTCCTGGCGCGCTGCCATCCAGGACTTGCTGAGCCAACGGAGCGGTCACAACTCCGGTGCGCTCGATGTCCCAAAAGTCAACCGAGATATTCAGCCCGGGCACGTATCTTGGCGAGTAAACAACGCCACCGCTGAATGAGCGGGAATCTTCCGGCTGGAGATTGGGGTTGCTGACGATAAGAGTGTTCGTCTCAGATTCGAGCAGTCCACCTTTGAGCGGATCGCGAGTAACCTGCAGAGTTGAGACCGGGGACCCAAACAGTTCCTCCAGAGATGGCTCACGAAAGCCTTCACCCCAAGTCGCACGCAGAGTCAGCTGCTCATCGAACGGTTGCCAGCGCATGCCAACCTTCGGCACCAAGACGTTGGTATCGTTGTTTAAAAACTCTTCGAACCGCATTCCAGCCACAAACTCCAGGGAATAAAAGCCCGGAATCATTGCCTTGGTCTCGGTTAGGACCTGCGGATTTTTGCCATCGCCTCTGGAGTAAGTACTCGTCACGGGGCTGAAGATAGGAATTCTGGTCTCTGCATAAAACGCGTAAGTCTTTCTTCCACCGTTAGCGCTCGGAACTGGCGAATTACCGACGATGTCGCCTTCCACATTCAGTATATCGGGTTCCTCCTTCAGCGATTCGCGGCGGAACTGACCACCAATGGCGAAGCCAACGCCCCCAGCCGGCAAGTTGAAGAGGGCCGTAGTATAGATCGTGCCATCCAACGTCCACAGCTTTGAGGTGTCTACGTCCTTGGGATGCGCCCTGGCAAACTCGACTGAGGCTTCGTTAGACGGGATTGGAACGCGATAATCACCAAACGGATTAAACGCGACGGTCGTGCCGATGAATTGCGGAGATGCCGGATCAAAGATCGGATCGGCCTGGTTCAAGATGCGGTTAAAACGCGAGGCGGATACCTGCGTCCCGGTTTGAGTATTCTTAAGCTGACTGTAGCGGAATCCGGCGTCGTATCCCCAACTCCCATCAAACAATTTATCCCCCTTGATGCCGAGGGTGGTTAGCCACGCGTCAGTTTCGTTATCGAACAAGCGGTTCCCAAATTCAGCCAGACGCGCGCGTGTGCCGCCGGAGATAATTTGCTCGAAGGGATTAAAAGGATTGAATGCGTCAGCTGGGACACCGGTCTCCGCGTGGGTGGGCGTGTTGGGTGGTTCCGAGCCTGGCGCAATCGGCGAATGCGGTGGAATAGCCAATATCGTCTGACCCTTCGTTTGGAACGAACCGGTTGCGGGAGCCGCCAGTTCATTGTGCGTTTGCACGTTCTGATAAAAGCCATCCGCATAGGCGACCATCTGATCGCCGAAGATCTTGTGGTCAGCACTCAACCATGCTCCATAGCGCTCTGATTCCGGCAAGGAGGACGAGAACAGATTGAAATTAAAGCCGGGACGCAGACCGCCGGCCGCCCTGACACGAGCGTTAGCATCGTAGAGATACCTGCTTGCCGGGGACAATCCGTTCGTAAAATCCGGAGCAGATGCGAATTCAGTCCCACCAGGATTTAAATTCTTGCCACCAGCGGCTCCCGCTACATCGCTGCTGAGCTGCAGATTATACGGGCTGTTATTCGAGCTCAGGAATGGCGGAGTGAGCGAGAAACCGCGATCGTGGTTGAAGATGGAGTTGCGATGATAGTAATTCAAGACGCCGGTAATGTTGGTATCTCCCTTGCCAACACCGAAGATCGCCGATGCGTCGAGTTCGCCGGAGTCTTTGTCGAGGGTGTTGCCGTATTGGATCCTTGCTTCTGCGCCATCGTAATTGTGACGCATCTTGAGGTTCACAACACCCGCTACTGCATCCGCGCCATACGTGGTGGAGGCTCCGTCTTTCAAAATCTCAATGCTCTCAATGGCGGCTTGGGGAATCGAATTCAAATCGACGAACATCACGTTGACCAAGCCGGGGTTGTTGCCCGTGGGATAGACAGCTACCCGGCGCCCATCCATGAGGATGAGGGTCGCTCTCGCATCAAAACCCCTTAGAGCAATTGTCGCAGCACCCACAGCCGTGTTGGAGCCGTTTTCATTATTCGAAGTCGGAATTATGTTCGCGTTGGCAATGGGGAGGCTCAGGAGAAATTGCTCTGTGGTAAATTCACCTGATTTGTTGATGTTATCGCGGTTGTAGATGTCAACAGGGTTCGGTCCGACTCCTTCTGCTGTCGGAATATTTGAACCCGTTACAATGACACGCTGGACTTCCGCCGCGGACGGCGTCGGGGCGGCACCAATGTCCGTCGACAGCGGCTGGAGATTCTGGGCAAATGCGTTCGACGCGATAATGAGAGGGATTCCAACGCAGGCTGCGGGGGCCATGCGGAAGAATCCGAACTTGCAAGGTCCGATTCTGGTCATGGGTTTCTCCTTTTGTTAGGTTAGGTTGCGCCTTACGTGAGGTACAGGCTGCACCCCACGTGAGACTGGGGTTTTTTGTTAGAAAGCCAGATCGCAATTCGAAATGTCAAGCACAAAAGTTATGTGCTCTCACATTTCAACAGTGAATTGGATCCAGTGCAAACCAGCGCTAAAACACGCAGCCCTGTGGGCAACTGCTCGGCAACGACTTGCAATCTGTACGGAATAGTTATGGATTGACAGTCCGTACCTCGGTTTTGGTGCACACGATTTCTGCAATCGTGATTGGTTTTGAGTGCGTTTAGGCGTCTGTCACGTCCGGTAATCGTTGCATGGCGGCACGCTTGTCGTCTGTCGTGAGATGCGTGTATTGCCGCGAAACCGCCGCGCTTTCGTGTCCTACGATTTCCCGCGCGATAAAGTCTGAAACGCCCGCTGCTTTCAGCATCGTCACCGCACTGTGACGTAAACTGTGGAACGAGATCTCGCTCGCTTCGCGCGCTTGGTTGCGGCCTTTGCCGGTGCTCTTATGTCCGCGCGGTGGTGGCTCAACCAATCCGGCTTCAACGAGAATTTCCCGGAACTGATTCGACAACGAAGCCGTGCGCTTCGCGCTCGCTGCGTGAGGGAAAATGAAAGCGTTCGGGTTGTCGCTCGGTGGCAGTGATGTCAAATAATCGGCGAGCGGTTGGACGAGCGGCAGCACGATGCGCCGCCCGGTTTTGCGCGTCGTGAACGCAATCTCGCCGGAGTCCAAATCGACTGCACGCCACGTGAGGCGAGCCAGGTCTCCGAGCCGTTGGCCGAGATACAGGCCGAACAACACGAGGCCACGCCATTCGGTATCGTCGCGGCACGCTTTGAGGATGCGCTTGATTTCCACGAGCGTGAAAGCGCGCCGCTTTGATTCCGCGGTTGACTTGAGCAGCTTGACGCGCACTGCCGGATTGAGCGTTAGCAATCCCTGCCGCGCCGCTTACCGAGACATACCCGCAACACTTTCACACTGAGATTGGCGGTCGAGCGCGAAAGTTCTTTCGCCTCACGATCACGGAATCGTGCAATATCGCTCACTTGCAGCGTCGAAAGATCACGTTTGCTTTTCGCTTCGCCGAGAAAGCCAGCGAACCGTTCAATCACGCGTTTGTAACGCGCGTGCGTGGATTCCTCAGTCTCGATTGCCTTGGCTTCCGTCCATGTTTCGCACCATGATCTGACGGACGCGCTCGGCAGCGATTCGACGTTGGCCGCTGTGAACACGTCGCTCACACCCTGCGCGATGACTTCGCGCGCGGCATCCACGCTCAGCTTGCCGTTGCGCGCTTTGAGCGCGGCCTTATGCCAAGCGCGACAGATTTCGAGGGCCTGCTTCTTGTCGTGGGTTTTCGTGGAGCGAAACACGCGCCTACTCGTGAGGGTTTCAGGGTTCCAGATTGAAAACGCGCAGAACCAGTAAGGTCTGCCAGGTTGGCGATGAATGCTTGGCATAGCGCATAATTAGAACGCATAACATCCAGTAATGCTCAATGATGTTTTCTCATGTCTATTTACCAAGGAGAATCGTTAGGCAAGGGGCGTTTTGTCGAACCGGGGGTTCGAATCCCCCCATCCGCCATTGATCGGTTGCTCCAGCTGCGTGCCGCCCTAGGCTTCGCGTTGTTCGACGACTTGCAGTTCCTGCCGCAGCTTGACGACGCTGGCGTGCGGGAGAACGCCGCGAAAGTTTACGCTTGGATAAATCATGCAGTCGCGGCCGATGACCGAACCGGGGTTGATCACCGCGTTACAACCGATTTCGGAGCGATCGCCGACGATCGCTCCGAATTTTCTGAGCCCTGTTAGAATGTTGCCATCCGGGGTTACGACTGCGATTTCGCCGTGATCGAGCTTTACGTTCGACAGAATCACGCCTGCGCCCAGATGCGCGTGATGGCCAATGATCGAATCACCCACGTAGTTAAAGTGCGGCACCTGCACTTCATCGAACAGGATGGAATTTTTGAATTCGCACGAGTTTCCCATCACGACGCCGTTGCCGACAATCACGTTTTCCCGAACGTAAACTCCGCTGCGAATGTGGCAGTTTTCGCCGATCCACGCCGGGCCTTTCAACACTGCGCCCTGCTCAACGACCGTTCCTCTGCCGATAAAAACATGGTTGCTTATAAACGGTTTGCCCATCAAGTCGCCAAGAATTGCAGGTTTGAGACGAAATTGCAGGTAACTGGCAATTTGTTTCAGCGCATCCCAGACATAATTCTGGTTTTCGAACAGCTTGGGGTGAGCCGTGTGTTCGAGATCAAGAAAATCGGCGGGCGCAAACATTTTCAGTGGTCAAGATGGCGAATGCATTCGCAGGTTGCTAGCGCAAATTCGGCAGATCATGCTGCGCCACGGGGTGTAAGCTTTTGGCCCTCCTTGGTGTCGCGAACTTCCCAACCCAGCGCGGAAATCCGATCGCGCAGCTCATCGCTTTGCGTCCAATTCTTTTGGTGTCTCGCGTTCTCACGCTCCTTCGCAAGCTGGGCGACTTCCGATGGAACTGCGATTTCGGTCTCCGGCTCGAGATCGACGACGCTATTGATCCGTTTCCACCAATCGAGCCATGCTTTTGCCGAGGCGGCGTCGAGTTTGTTTTCGTCCATGGCGCGATTGGTTTCACGAATCGATTCGAACAAAAATCCGAGCGCCGCGGAAATGTTTAGATCATCATCGAGCCCTCCTTCAAACTGCTGCGTTGGATGTTGCGAGTTGGGCGTTGAGCGTTGGGCGTTTTCCTTTTTTGTTACCTCGTTGAGGCGTTGCAACCATTCATCAATCCGACCCAACGACTCTCTCGCCTCTTTCATTCCCTCCCAGGTAAAATTGAGCGGCACTCGGTAATGCACACGCAATAATGCGTAGCGGAGTTCGCGTCCGGAGTAACCTTTCGCGAGAACATCGGGGACGGTATAAAAGTTCCCTAACGACTTCGCCATCTTCTGGCCGTCGACCAGCAAATGCGCGCAATGCAGCCAGTAACGGACGAATTTCTTTCCCGTCACCCCTTCGCTTTGCGCAATCTCCGCTTCGTGGTGCGGAAAAATGTTATCGACTCCGCCGCAATGGATATCGATCTGGTCACCTAACAATGCCGTCGCCATCGCGCTGCACTCGATGTGCCAACCGGGCCGGCCTGGCCCCCATGGCGAATCCCATTTCACGTTGCCGTCTTCATCATCCCACGCCTTCCACAGCGCGAAATCACCAATATGTTCCTTGTCGTATTCGTCGTGCTTCACCCGTCCCGTCGATTGCAGTTGCTTGAGGTCGAAGTGCGCAAGCTTGCCGTAATCCGGAAATTTGTTGATGCGAAAATAAACTGATTTGTCGTCCGCCTGATAAGCGAGGTCGCGCGCGATCAGCTCCCCGATCATCGCGATCATCCTCTCGACGTAACGCGGATCTGTGGCAGCGGGGAATTCATCAGCGCGTTTGATGCGCAACGTGTCGGCATCTTCAAAGAACGCCTTTTTGAATGGTTCGGTGAACTTGGCCAGCGGCACTTTGGCTTCGCGCGCGCCGCGGATCGTTTTGTCATCCACATCCGTGATGTTCATGACTCGATGGACCTTGTAACCGCGCAGTTCCAGGTGGCGCTGAAGCAAATCTTCGAAGATGTAAGCGCGAAAATTTCCGATGTGTGCGCGGCTGTAAACGGTCGGTCCGCAAGTATAGATACTGATCGGCTGCGCGGTCGGATCGCGCGGTTCGAACTCTTCGATTTTGCGCGAGTAGGTGTTAAAAAAGCGCAACGCCATTAGTCGCCTTTTCGTCGCGCCCGCCGATCGCCTGTCGCTATTTCCACGGTTGCAACCGCCATCGCCGCAATACCCTCCCCACGTCCCAGCGCACCGAGGTTTTCATTCGTCGTTGCTTTGACGCTGACACTTGAATCCGAAACGCCAATCGCGTCCGCGATTATTTTTCGCATCGCCGCAATGTGGGGTACAAGTTTGGGTTCCTCGGCAATGACCGTTGCATCGACGTTAACGACGCACGCTTTGTTCTTCGCAAGCAACCTGCCCACGTGTTTTAAAATCTCGATACTGTTGATCCCGCGAATTGATTCGTCTGTGTTTGGGAAATGCTGACCGATATCGCCGGCGCCGATCGCGCCCAGTAATGCATCGGCGATCGCGTGCGACAAGACATCTGCATCCGAATGTCCTTGCAATCCGCGCGTGTGGGCGATCTCGACGCCGCCAAGGATCAGTTTTCGGCCTTCGGCAAGGCGATGCACGTCGTAGCCAATTCCGCATCGAACACTCGTGGTCATCACAGTTTCAGGTCGATAACGCCGTTCGATGCAACGATGCTGTACTTACCTTTCATGTCTTCGCGCGGGCGAAGATCGACATTTCCTCCAGCGTTTTCAACCAGAAGCCAACCGGCTGCGATGTCCCACAGGCTGATTCCCTGTTCGATGTAAGCGTCGAGACGTCCACACGCGACGTAAGCCAGGTCGAGCGCGGCGCTGCCGAGCACGCGGCATTTGCGCACGCGATGAATCATTTGCTGCAGCAACGGGAAATTTGTGTCAATCGTCTGGGCGGTCTTCGCGAGCCCGATGGAGATAACAGCTTCAGCAAGATCTGCGCGATCGCTCACGTGGAAACGGACGCCATTCAATTTGGGTGCTTCACCCTTTTGTCCTTTCCACATCTCCCTGCGAATCGGGTCATAGATAACACCAACGATGACCTCATTGCGTAGGCGAAGCGCGATCGAGACGCAAAAATGTGGAATCCCATAGAAATAATTCACGGTGCCATCAAGCGGATCGACGATCCAGTGGTGCTCGCTGGATTGATCACCTACGACCCCTTCTTCGCCGTAAAGTGCATGTTTTGGAAATTCTTTGAGAAGCAGCCTGGTAATCAATTCCTGCGCCTGAACATCGATCTCCAGCTTGATGTCGTGCGCGGCGACAGCATTCACCCGCTGCGGCCGCTTAAAATTTTTGCGAAGCAGTTTTCCGGCTGCGCGCGCGGCCCTTTCAGCCGCATCGAGATAATGCTTCATATATTGTCACTCTGAACGGAGCGAAGAATCTTAGCTTTCTGTGTCGATCGCTCATGGGAATAAACCGAGATGTTTTGCTCCGCTCAACATGACAGAGCAAAAAAAACCGGGAGGAAAATAAATTCTCCTCCCGGGTTGAAGTTAGGGTTGTGACTCCGAAAGCATTCCGGAATCGTTTAATCAAGCGTGGGGCGTTAGTGCCTCTTTTTCTTCGCTGATTTTTTCTTTGCTGCTTTTTTCTTCTTTGCCATCGACTAATTCCCCCCTTTCATCCGCAACACGCGCGGAACTCTGTGAAGAGTTGGGAATGACTTCACTTAAACGAGTTCAGTTAATCGTCACATTTTTTTTGTCAAACATTTTTGTTGCGAAATTTGAAAATATTTTTACGAGCTCGCGCGCGATAATTTTTTTTTGTGAGCGCGAAATTTCCTTTTTTTTGCCGTCGCGAAACAAAATCGTCACTTCATTTCGATCGCTTTCCATTCCTGAATTTGGATCGCTTACATCGTTTGCGACTATGATGTCGCAATTCTTGGCGCGCAGCTTCTTCGAGGCATTTTCTTCCACGTGATCTGTTTCCGCAGCGAAACCGACAAGGACAAATTGTCGATCCTGCCGCTGGCCTAACGAATCGAGAATGTCGCGCGTGGGAACTAGCTCGAGCAAAAACTTCTCGCCGCGCTTTTTGATTTTTGTCGACGAAATCCGTGTCGGTTTGTAATCGGCCACGGCGGCGCACAAGACGCATATGTTGCATTTGTCCGCATGTCGGTGCACCGCTTCGAACATTTCGTCGCTGGTCGAAACGGAAATCAACTTTGCGTTCTGCGGCGCGTCGAGGTTTACCGGTCCCGAAATCAATGTGACATCGTGCCCTTGGACGAGCGCCGCTTCGGCGATGGCGTAGCCCATTTTTCCGGATGAGCGATTCGAAATGTAGCGAACCGGATCGATCGGCTCGCGCGTGGGCCCAGCCGTGATCAAGAATCTCACGCGATCAAATTATCCTGACGCGCGAGCAGGAACTCCGCGCGGAACGCGATGTCGTTCACATTCCAAAGTCTGCCAACGCCTTCGTAGCCGCAGGCAAGCATTCCTTCCTCTGGCCCGACGAATTCAACGCCGCGCCCTTTCAATTTTTCCACGTTCTCGACAGTAGCAGGATTCTCCCACATCTTTCCATTCATGGCCGGCGCGACCAGAATCGGAGCGCGCGTTGCGAGTGCGATGGCCGCAAGCGGATGATGAGCGAATCCGTGCGCGAGTTCGGCGATGACGTGCGCTGTCGCTGGCGCGATCAGTAAGAGGTTGGCGCGGTCGGCGAGCTCGATGTGCCCGGGTCGCCAACTTTCCTTTTCGTCAAAGAAGCTGGTCGTCACGGGATTTTTTGAAAGTGTCTGCAAAGTCAGTGGAGAAATAAATTCGGTCGCGTCCTGGGTCATGACGACAAAGACTTCGTGGCCTTGTTTGACCAGCAAACTCGCGAGCTCAGCCGACTTGTACGCAGCAATCGATCCCGTTACCCCGAGGACGACCGATTTCGTGCCCGGTCGAATGCGCACAACTTTTCGCGCGCTCGCTTTGTCGCGTTTCCTCTTCGAGTCTCTGCCTTCTGCAATCATTTCTGGACCAAACGCCGGCTCAGATAACTTTCCGCATCCATGATTTGCCGGAATCTCTGCAAATCTTCCTCCACTGAGCCACTAATAATAGTATAACGATAGTCGCGCCAATGTTCCATTTCACGGGCGGCGGTGGCCAAGCGCGAATCGATTTGCTCGACGGTTTCCGTTCCACGCTTTAGCAGGCGTTTCCGCAATTCTTCGAGGTCGGGAGGCATGATGAACACGTCTGCCAAGGCATCCCGGATAAGCCGATCGTCGCAGGTGCGAATAACCGCAGCGCCTTGCGTATCGATGTCGATCAAAACATCCCTTCCATTTTCTAAATTTGTCACGACCGGTTCGCGTAGAGTGCCGTAACAGTCGCTATGCACCTGCGCATGCTCCAGAAATTCTCCTTTCTCGATTCGCTCGCGAAAATCTGTATCGGAAAGAAATCGA
>Ga0114129_10016401_pt1 | contig 10543 bp, 10 predicted proteins | sample RhiMetdeltSRZDD1_FD_80071 | JGI IMG/M metagenome (GOLD analysis project Ga0114129, IMG submission 80071) | Populus rhizosphere microbial communities from Tennessee, USA - Rhizosphere MetaG P. deltoides SRZDD1 (version 2) (version 2) | ecosystem: Host-associated > Plants > Roots > Rhizosphere >... | reverse complement strand
TCCCGGGTTGGATCCTCCTCCACCGCCAGCAGGTCGGCCTGCTTGCCCCGCTCGACGGTGCCGAGGTCGTGCTCCAGGCCCAGGGCCCGCGCTCCGTTCCGCGTCGCGGCGACCAGCGCGTCGGTCGGGCTCATGCCGTGCTGCACCATGGTGCCCAGCTCCTCGGGGAGCGCGTCGAAGCGGCCCAGGCCGTAGAAGATGTCCGTCCCGGCACCCATGGGGACGCTCGCGGCCATGGCGATCTGGAAGCTCTCGACGTGGCGCCTCGCGCGGACCGGGATCGATTTCATCATGGGGATCGCCTTGTACTCGTCCCAGCGGTCCATGATCAGCGCGGTGACGAGGAGCGTCGGCACCAGGAGGATGCCGCGATCGGCCATGGCGCGGGCGGCGGGCTCGTCGAGGTCGCAGCCGTGCTCCATCGTGTCGACGCCGGCCCGGATGGCCATCTGCGACGAGGCGAGGATCGAGGCGTGGCACGCGACGCGGCGCTCGCAGCGGTGGGCCTCGTCGACGATCGCCTCCAGCTCGGCCGGCGTGAACTCCACGACGTTCAGCGGCCCGTTGGTCGTCACCTTGATGCATTCCGCCCCCGCCCGCACCTGCTCGCGAACGGCCCGGCGGCAGTCGTCGGGCCCGTCAGCTTCCCGCGCCATACCCGGCAGGGCGGGCGGCTCGGAGCCGTGCCCGCCGGTCATGCAGATGATCTGACCGCAGGGGACGACGCGCGACCCTGGGATGTCCCCGCGCTGTACCGCATCGCGGGCCGCGATCGCCACGCCGTTCGCTGTCCCCACGTCCCGGACGGTCGTGACCCCCGCGGCCTGGGCTAGTCTGACGTTCCGCGCAGCCCGGAACGCGGCGCCGGCCTCGGTCTCCCGAGGGTGCCGACCGCCGAATCCCAAGTGGACGTGCAGGTCGATCAGACCGGGCAGGAGGACACAGCCGCTGAGATCGACGCTGCGGCCGTCCAACTCACGACCCAAGGCACCCTCGGGGAGGACGTCGGCGGTGCGGCCGTTCTCGACGACGACCGCTAGGTTACCGTGCGGCGCGCGCCCCGTGCCGTCGAACAGGCGTGCCCCGCGGAGGATCAGGCGCTCCATCACGAATGGCCTCCGTCGGTCCTTGGCCGCGCGCCGAAGCGTCGCGGCGATCCTTGCAAAGGTAAGCGATCCGTCAAACCTTGTCGAGGAGACGAACGGCCATGGCGTAGAGCACCTCCGCGAGCCCGCGGGTGACGACGTTCGCCTTCACGACCGAAAAGGGGCACTGACCGAGCGCCTCCTGGTGCGCCCGCAGGTGCTGCCGCGCCTGCTCGGCATCGGCCGGGTCCGGTGCGGCGTAGACGTGGTGGCAAATGTCCCCGACGGGCACGACTGTATCCGCTCAGTCTCGGACTGGCCGTGCCCAGCCGGGGCGCTTTCTTGGATGGCCCGTCGGCATGAGGACGGCGAACAGCGCGAGCTGCGGCTCGCCGGGCCAGCAGGTCACGGTGTCGGAAGGTCAAACGAAGTCCTTCTCGATCAGTGGGACAAGTACCACGACGCTGGTCTTCAGCAAGTCCACCTGTAGAGCCTGGGTCGACGCGTTCGATTGCTGGGGGCGCTCGGCTCTTGGCCTCGATGACATCGTCGCGTTCAGCGAAGGCCCGTTCTGGACTCTGTTCGGTGGGCGCAAGGTTGAAATCGAAACGGTCGGAAACTGGGGCTCGATTCCGCGACCAACCTCAATCGCGACCATCCGGACCCAGTAACCGATCTTGACCGTTTCCGGGAAGACTGCCGTGAGGAGGCGACCGGCCGGATCCCCGGCCGGGGAGGGGGGTGTCTCTGAACAGGCGGGCCATGCTCTTGACAGGGCTGCGGCCCGCCCCACAAGATCCCCCAAGGATCGTCTCCGGAAGGCCTTACAGTGTTCGCCGGCCCACGGGGGAGACCGAGAAAGGGCTCATGTCGACCAGCCTTCGGAGGCAAGGCGAGCGTGGGGACTCTCGCCCGGGAGGAGACCCGGAAGGGGCGTCGAGTCGCCTACGCTCCAAGCCTCGACCCAACCATGCGGTCTATCTCCGGGTGCTCAGAGGGATGACGCCGGAACAGCGTCTTCGGAAAGCCTTCGAGCTAGGGGCCGCTGCGCGCGCACGGTTCGAGCACGGACTGCGGCAGCGATTTCCACAGCTGGATGATATGGCGCTGCGTCGCCTCGTACGCCAGCGCCTCGACCAGTGTCACAATCGGAGCTACTGAAGCTGGTCGCGCGGCGACTGGAGGCGGCCGGGATCGGCTACATGGTCAGCGGCTCCGTCGCTTCCAGTCTGCAGGGTGAACCTCGAGCCACGCACGACATCGATATCGTCGTATCCGTCCAGATCCCCGCCGTGGCCGCCGCGGCTCGTCTGAAGGCCGCGTTTCCGGAGCCTGACTTCTACTTGGACGAAGCGGCGGCACGCGACGCGATCCTGCTCGGGGGCATGTTCAACCTGATCGACGCGCGGGAGGGTGACAAGGTCGACTTCTGGTTGCTGACCGACGACGCGTTCGACCAGATGCGGTTCGACCGACGTTACATCGATACGTTCGAGGATGCCCGGCTCTCGGTGTCACGTCCTGAGGACACCATCCTCATGAAGCTCCGGTGGGCGGCATTGCTCGGCGGAAGTGAGAAGCAGTTCATGGACGCGTTGCGCGTCTACGAGGTCCAGCATGGGCGACTCGACGAATCCTACCTGGACCAATGGGCAGCCACGCTCGGCGTGACAGCCTCGCTCTCGATGCTCCGCGATGAGGCCCAGCCGCTCGAGTGAGCCGTTACGGTCACGACCCCGCCGGGAACCGTTGCTGCCGCCGGGGAGGCTACTTCACCTCGCGGAGGCGCCCGGTGCGGACGTCGTAGACGAAGCCGCGCACCGCGTTCCGGTGCGGGACGAACGGGTTCGCCCGGACGCGGGCGATCGACTGGCGGACATCCTCGTCGAGGTCGGTGAAGGGCTCGAAGGCGAACGGGGGCCGGATGCCCGTCTCCGCCTGGATGTCCCGCTTGAGGGCTTCGTCGGTGAAGGTGAGCATCCCGCAGTCCGTGTGGTGGATTAGGATGATCTCGCGCGTGCCGAGGAGCCGCTGCGAGATCACGAGCGAGCGGATCGCGTCCTCGGTGATCGCGCCGCCGGCGTTCCGGATCACATGGGCGTCGCCCTCGTCGAGCCCTAGGAGTTCGTGGAGGTCGAGCCGCGCGTCCATGCACCCCACTACCGCGACGGGCTTCGCCGGGGGTAGCGGGAGCGAGCCCTTCGTGAAGGATCCGGCGTACCGTTCGTTGTTCCGGAGAAGGTCGTCCGTCACGCTCATCTGAGGTCCTCCTCTTCCCGGGGGTTACTGGGTCCAGAAGCGCAAAAGCCGAGGGCGGGGCTCGCGGAGCCCGCGCCGCTCGGCTTTTCGTCTTCTCGTCCGACTTTCGCCGTGGCGGGCCTTGGTTCGGGTCACTCCCGGTAGTTCAGCGGCACCTCCACCCAGCTCTTGCAGCGGGGACACTTGGCCGCCGCGCGACCGGTCCTCGCGCTCACGCGCAGGATCGCGTTCTTCACGATCAGCCCGTCGGGCTCGGGGACGACGATCTTCGTCCGGCACGTGGGGCACCGCCGCCCCTCGACGCCAGCGAGCGCTCTTACCAGGTTGCCGTCGGCCATGTCGGCAAACTACCCATCTTCATCGGAATTGTCAAGATTGTAGTTTCGCGGCCACAGGCAAGGGGCTACGAGAGGTCGACCCACACGCTCTTGACCTCCGTGTAGAGGTCCAAACCGGCCTGGCCGAGCTCCCGGCCGAACCCGGACTCCTTAAAGCCGCCGAAGGGCAGGGCGGCGTCGTAGAGGTTGTAGGCATTGACCCAGACAGTCCCTGCCCGAAGCGCCCGGGCGACGCGGAGCGCCTTGCCGACGTCGCGCGTCCACACGGCGGCGGCGAGGCCGTAGAACGTTTCGTTCCCCTGGGCCACGGCGTCGTCGGCGTCCTTGAACGGGATGACCGACAGGACCGGCCCGAAGATCTCTTCCCGGGCGATCCGCATGGCGCTCGACACGCCGGTGAAGACCGTGGGCTGGAGGAAGAAGCCGCGGCCGTCGCCCACCCGGACGCGCTCGCCGCCTGTCGCCAGCGTGGCCCCCTCCCGCCGGCCCGCCTCGACGTAGCCGAGCACGGTCTGGAGCTGCTGGGCCGAGACGACCGGGCCCATCCGCGTCGCCTTGTCCATCGGGTCGCCGACCTTGAGACCCTTGACCCGGTCGACGAGCTTCCCGACGAACTCGTCGTGGACGCGCTGCTCGACGAGGAGGCGCGACCCGGCCGCGCAGACCTCGCCCTTGTTGTAGAAGATCCCGGTCATCGCGCCCCGCAGGGCCGCCTCCATGTCCGCGTCCGCGAAGACGACGTTGGGCGACTTCCCCCCGAGCTCGAGGGACACGCGCTTCAGCGAGCCGGCCGCCTCGCGCATGATGCCCTTGCCGACGTCGGTCGACCCCGTGAAGGCGATCTTGTCGACGCCGGGGTGCCGGACGAGCGCCATCCCCGCCTTGCCGCCCGGTCCCGGCACCACGTTGAACACGCCTTCGGGGAGACCCGCCTCCTGCGTGAGCTCGGCGAAGCGGAGGGCGGTCAGGGGCGTGAGCGAGGCCGGCTTGAGGACGAGCGTGTTCCCGGCGGCCAGGGCGGGAGCGATCTTCCAGGAGGCGAGCAGAAACGGGAAGTTCCAGGGGACGATCGCACCAACCACGCCGAGGGGCTGGCGGAGCGTGAAGGTGAAGGCCCCCTCACGGAGGTTCAAGGTCTCCCCGTGGAGCTTCGTCGTCCAGCCCGCGTAATAGCGGAAGACCTCCGCGGCAAACGGGAGCTCTACCTTTCCGGAGTCGAAGAGCGTCTTGCCCGTGTTGACGCTCTCGAGCCGCGCCATCTCGTCGAGATTGGCGCCGATCAGGTCGGCGAGCTTCCACAGCACGCGGGCCCGCTCGGCCGCGGCCATCCGGGGCCAAGGCCCGTGGTCGAAGGCGCGGCGGGCGGCCAGGACGGCGAGGTCGACGTCGCGCTCGTCCCCCTTCGCGACCTGGGCGCTCACTTCCTCCGTGGCTGGATTGACGGTCGCGTACGTCTCGCCGGACGCCGGCGGCAACCACTGGCCGCCGATGAAGACCTCGCTCGTGTGCATGACCCGCCCTCCTGGTCGGATCGGGAGCTCCAGAGGACCACGGCCGTGGGCGCCGGCCGTCGCGTGCTGACGCGCGCTTCCAGTGTAGCCCGCGGATCCCGGCTCCGGAAGCGCGCCCGGTCGGACGCCAGGACCGCGTGACCCCCCGCCATCGCGCGACTTGACACGAGAGCCCGGCCGGCAGACACATGGAAGGGATGGCGCCACCTGCGTACCACCCGAGGGCCGAGCTGTCCCGGCGCTGCCTCCTGCGGGGCCTTGGGACCGCCGCGCTCGGCGGCCTCGCCGCCGGCTGCGCGACCAATCCGGTCACGGGGCAGTCCGAGGTGATGCTGCTCTCGGAGCAGGAGGAGCTCGACCTCGGGAAGCAGGCGTTCAGCCAGCTCGCCTGGCAGCAGGGGGGGCCGATCCGGACCGACCCGGCGACCCAGGGCTACCTGGACGGGATCGTCCGAGGGCTCCACCAGGTGTCCCACCGCCCCAATCTCCCCGTCGACTTCACGCTCCAGAGCGCCTCCGAGCCGAACGCGTGGGCGATCCCCGGGCACACCGCCATGAACCGCGGTCTGTTGCAGCATCTCGAGAACGAAGCCCAGTTCGCGTTCGTGATGGGGCACGAGATGGGGCACGTCGCGGCGCGACACAGTGCGGCGCGGCAAAGCCGGGCGACCCTGGGCGGCGCGGGCGTTGGCGTCCTCGGCGCGGCGGCCGACGTCCTCGGCCTCGGGGCGGTCGGCGACCTTGCGGTTGGCGCCGCGGGCGCCGGCACCGAGCTGCTCCTCCTCCGGTACGACCGCGGCCAGGAGCTCCAGGCCGACCAGCTCGGGGCGCGCTACATGGCGCGGGCCGGCTACGATCCCCGGGAGGCGGTCCGCTCCCACGAGGTGCTGAACCGGGCCATCGACGCGCATCTCGCCAACCTCGGGCAGCGCCGGGGCGAGCCATCGGCGATGTCGCAGATCCTCTCCACGCATCCGCGGCACGAGGAGCGCGTTGCCGAGATCCAGGCCTACATCCGGACGCTTCCGCCGGCCGAGGCGCGGATCGAGGGCGACGGCCGCAACGCCGAGCGTTGGCTCCGCCAGACCGAGCCGGTCCGGCGCCTCGCGCCCGCGTACGCCCGCTACGATCGCGCGCTCCAGGCCTTCGCCCAGGCCGCCCGGGCGGCCGACGAGAAGCAGGACAGTGTCGTGCGGCAGAAGCTCGCCGAGTCCCAGCGCGAGGTCGAGGCGGCGATCCAGCTCGCCGACCAGGCCCAGTTCGCCACGCTCCAGGGCTACCTTCTCGCCGTGCAGGGCCGCCGCGGGGAGGCGCGTAGCGCGTTCAATCGGGCGGTCACGCTCTACCCCGGCTACCAGCCGGCCATCCGGGCGCTCGCGCAGATCCGGAGCTAGCCCGCCAGGCGCCGGCGCTCGCGGTCCCGCTCCCGCCTTTCCGGACTTTCCAGCTACCCGCTGTGCTGCCAGAGCACGCGACGGGCCCTGTTGTCCGCGCGCATGGCGCCGTCCACCGCGCGATACGGCGGGTGTGCGCGAGGAGACGGCGCCGTCCCGGCCCCACCCGGGTGGCTCGAGATCGCTCGAGCGCGCGACGATACGAAGTCCGCGCCGGATCAGGCGAACCGTTGTCCCCTCGCTGCACGAGACGCGCGGGCCCCGGCGCGCCGTGGACTGGCACGCGCATCGCACCCTGAAGGCGCAGCGGTGAACCCTCACAGATGGAGGTGTCCGATGCGCGTCGTTCAGGTGCGTTTCGTTCCGGTGCTCGTCGGCGTGGCACTCGCCGCGCCGGTCGCGTTCGCTCAGACTCCGGCGCCGCCCGCGGCGAAGCCCGCGCCGGTCACGGCCCAGGCGCCTGGTCCGGCCCCCGCCCGCGTGCCGCTCAGCATCGCGCGCGGAGTGGTGAAGTCCGTCGCCGACAGCCGCCTCGTGATCGACCTCGGGCAGGCCGCGGGACCGGGGGCTGGGCCCAGCGCGTTCATGCTCGACGCCCAGACACAGATCCAGCGGCTCGGGCGGCCGCTCACTCCGAAGGACCTGAGAGTCGGGGACGCGGTGACGGTCGGCTACCAGATGCGCGGGGACAAGGCCGTAGCGAGCCGGGTTTGGCTACGCTTCGCCGGGTCGACCGCGGGCGCCCCGACCGGCGCCGGCTCCCAGCCGCGGTAGAGCCGTGGGCTCGGGGCCGCGGGCGGAGCGTTCGCCTCGCCTGCGGCCCCGGGTGGCTCCGCCGCGCTCAGTCGGGGACGGGCTCCGGTGGCGTCTTCCGGTAGTCGTAGAAGCCCCTGCCGGTCTTCCGGCCGAGGTCGCCGCGCTTGACCCGCTTCTCGAGCTCGGCGGGAGGCCGGTCCCGGGGATCGCGCGTCGAGTCGTAGGTCTCGAGCCGGGCGTTGTAGCCGATGTCGAGGCCGGATAGGTCGCCCAGCCGGAAGGGGCCCATCGGGAAGTTCAAGCCCAGCTCGACGGCCTTGTCGATCTCCCAGAACGGCGCCACACCCTGGTCGAGGAGGTAGTACGCTTCGTTGCCGATCGCGCGAAGGATCCGGTTGACCAGGAAGCCGGGCAGCTCCTTCCGCAGCACGACCGGCTCGCGACCAATGCGGCGCACGAGCTCCGCGGTCGTGTCGAGCGTCGCCTCCGACGTCCACTGGCCCTTCACGACCTCGACCAGGCGCATGACGAGGGGCGGAAAGAAGAAGTGCATGTTCACGCATTGCGCGGGCCGGGTCGTCGCCGGAGCGAGGAGTGAGTTGCCGAGCGTCGACGAGTTGGTCGCCAGGATCGCGTGGCGCGGGGCGGCCCGGTCCAGGCGCGCGAAGCACTCCTTCTTCGGCTCGAGCCGCTCGACGATCGCCTCGATCACGAAGTCGGCGTCCCGGGCGGCCCGGTCCAGGTCCGGCTCGAGGCGGACGCGCCCGACGGCCGCGTCCATCTCGGCCTGGCTCATCTGTCCCTTGGCCACCCGGCGGTCGAGGTGTCCCCGGTTCCCCGCCATGGCCTTCTCGAGGATGGCGGCCGAGAGGTCGTTGAGGGTGACCGCGTAGCCGTGGAGGGCCGCCTGCATCGCGATCTGGGCCCCCATCTGACCGGCGCCGACCACCAGGATCCGCTTGACGTCCTTGATTGCCACCGTCATCGCTGTCTCCTCGGACCAGAGCTTGGCCCGTCAGACGCCCGGTCGCGGCGCGCCCGCCTCGTCATCGGGCAATGATCGGCGCCGCCGTTGATCGCGGACAGGATCGAGACCTCGGCGCCGTCGGGGTCGGGAGGGCGAGCCCCCCGCTGAAGCGCACGCTCTCCGGGCCGACGAAGAGGTTGACGTGCGGCCGGAGCGCGCCCTGCACCGTGAGGACGCGGTCCCGGACGCCGGGATGGACGGTCCAGAAGGCGTCCATCGGCTCACCTCTCTCGGGCGGCGATCCCTCAGATCGCGAGCGCGTAGCCGTCGCGCCGCGGGTCGGCCCCGCCCTGGAGCGCGCCGGACTCCGGATCGCGGCGGATACCCTGGCCGCCCCCGACGATCCACGACCAGTCCTCGATCGCGTTGACCTGGTGACCCCGCGCCGCCAGGCCGTCCCGCACGCTCCCGGGGATCCGGCCCTCGACGTCGACCAGGCGGTCCCGGTACGCGCGCACGCGCGGCGCCTCGATCGCCTCCTGGACCGTCATCCCGAACTCGATCACGTTGAGCAGCATCTGCGGCGTGGTCTGGAGGATGCCGTAGGAGCCCGGCGTCCCGATCGACAGGAGGAACGTCCCGTCGCGGAAAACCTGGGTCGGCGCCATCCGCGTCTGCATCGGCGCCCCAGCGCGCAGGGCGGCCGGGCTGCCGGGCGCGAGATCGGCCCACATGAGGAGGTTGTTCAGGAGCATCCCCGTGCCCGGGACCATCACGCCGGAGCCGAACGGGCTCCCGAGCGTCTGGGTGACCGTGACCGCGGTCCCTTCCCCGTCGGCGACCGCGAAGTGGGTGGTGTGCTCCTTCGCGAAGTCGGCCGGATGACCGGGCAGGATCTCATTGGCGAGCCGCTCGGAGCTCCAGCGCTCGCCGCCGGAGACGCCGGCGCGCCGGGGGTCGATCAGCCCCCGCCGCTCCGCGGCATAGCGCGGCGACAGGAGCCCGGTGATAGGCGCGTCGGGGCGCAGCACATCGAGTCCCACCCGGTCCGCCGACGCGAGCTTCGCCGCCTCGATGAAGTGATGGAGGTAGTCGACCGAGTTGTGCCCGAACCCTTGGAGGTCGAACCCTTCGAGGATCTGGAGTGTCTGGACGGACTGGAGCGCGTTGGTCGGCGGGGGCGGCACACAGACCTCGTGGCCGCGGAACCCGACGGCGAGCGGCGTGCCCCAGGTCGGGCGGTAGGCGGTGAGATCGGCCTCTGTGATCCAGCCGCCCTGCGCTTCCATCGCGCGGGCGATCGCCCGCGCGATCGGCCCGCGGTAGAACGCTTCGGCGCCACCCTCCGCGATGTGTCGCAGCGTGGCGCCGAGGTCCTTCTGCACGAGCAGCGTTCCGGCGCGCGGCACCTCGCCTCCAACCAGGAAGGTGCGCTCGCCCTCCGCCGAGTGGGCAAGCTGGGGGCGCGCCTTCCCGATGAACTCGGCGTTCTTCACCGTGAGCGGGAAGCCGTCCTCCGCGAGGCGGATCGCGGGCGCCATGACGGCGGGGCGGGGAAGCTTGCCGTGGCGCTCGTGAAGGCCGAGTGTGGCGGCGATGAGCCCGGGGACGCCGATCGAGCGGGGGCCGCCCTTGAGGTCCTCGGCGGTCACGCGCGCCGGGTCCGCGGCGGCAGGCATCCGGCCCGCGGACACGACGGCCTCCCGTCGCCCCCGATGGAACACGAGGAGCGTCGCCACGCCGCCCGGGCCGGACATGTACGGCTCGACCACGTGGAGGGCGAAGGACGTCGCCACGGCGGCGTCGACGGCCGAGCCGCCCTGGAGCAGGACCTCGATCCCGGCCATGGCGGCAAGCGGGTGCGCGGCCGCCACGCAGCCGCGGCGGCCCATCACGGTCGGCCGAAACGCGCGCCCATGCGGGGTCAGACTTTGATTTCCCGACATTTCCGCTCTCCTGGAGTCACGTTTGCCTTGGCCGACGGCCCCGCCGTGGCGGCGGGAATTGTCGGGAAGTCAAAGTCTGACCCCGTCAGTGGCTCGTGGGTTCGTATGGCTTCCAGTCCTGGCCGGGGCCACCGCGCAGGAAGTCGAAGTCGGCGCCCTCCGGGGCCTGGAGCACGTGGTCGAGATAGAGCTTCCCGTAGCCGCGCGTGAAGGCGGGCGGGGGCGGAGTCCACCGCGCGCGCCGCCGCGCGAGCTCCTCGTCCGGGACGTGGAGCGTCAACCGCCGG
>Ga0114129_10016400_pt1 | contig 10543 bp, 8 predicted proteins | sample RhiMetdeltSRZDD1_FD_80071 | JGI IMG/M metagenome (GOLD analysis project Ga0114129, IMG submission 80071) | Populus rhizosphere microbial communities from Tennessee, USA - Rhizosphere MetaG P. deltoides SRZDD1 (version 2) (version 2) | ecosystem: Host-associated > Plants > Roots > Rhizosphere >... | reverse complement strand
GCGAGAACTTAAGCGCAGCATTTGATAGCGGCGGACTTCGTCTTCCAACTCGCCTTTACCGTCGGGAAACATTTCTAGAGCGTTGGCCTGATCCGCGCTCGAAAACAGCATCTCCCGCAAGGACGCGTAGCTCGAGCCACGTTCCGGCTGGGCCATCATGAAAACATCGCCGATGAGAGCGCCTTCGACGAACAGCCCGGTGGCGCCGATTAAAACGAGCTTGCGGATTTTTTCCGGATGGCGCACGGCGATTTCCGCGGCGATCCACCCGCCGACGCAACTGCCAATGAGGTCGAAGCGCGTGAGTTTTAGCGCATCAAAAACTTCAAGATAGTGGAAGACGACGTCTTCGATGACGTCGATGTCCTTATTCTCATCGGTCTGCGCGCAGCCGGGATGTGCCGGCGCAGTAATCCGCGCGCGCCGGGCAAGCTGAGAATGAAACGGCAGCCAGGTTTCTTTTACCGAATGAACATCCGCGAAGCCATGCAGATAGACCAGCGGGGAGCCGCTGCCGTTCTCCAAAACCCAGACTTTTCGTCCGTTGACATCGATGTTGCGTCCGCTCAATGGAGTGTCTCCGCTGATGATTCGACGTCGATGCCGGGATATTCCGTCGTGAACTGTTTCAGGGAATCGTGGCGCAGCACCGGCGCGACTTTTTCAGCGAACAACTTCATGCTCTTGCGCGCTAAATGGTCCGGCATGTTGCCAAGCTGGAATTGGATCAATAAATTACCCACTTTGGCCTTCTCGATGAGATTTTGAATGCGCCGGGCGACAGTCTCTGGGCTGCCGACAATGATCGACTGCGAGGCATCGAGCTCTTCCCAATTTTCCACATCGCCCAAAAGCTTTCGGCCGGGGTTATAGCCCTTGAGATATTCGCGCCACGCCGCTGCGGGAATGTACGGCACGCCGGGACCATAGGTGAGCGATCGTCCTTCACGGCGGAGATGGCCCTTGAGACAATACTTCAAAAAGTACCAAACGCCCTCTTCACATTCGTCGCGTGCTTGCTGGTCCGTCTCCGCCACGTAGGTCGACATCAAAATGCCGAAGCGGAACGGGTGGTATTTGTCCCCATGTTTTTCCAAGACCGCGGCGAATTCCTGCTGCGCTTTGTGGGTTTCGCCGCCGTGGCTGCGGGACGAAAGGAAATAACAGTAACCGCGCTTGGCGACTTCCACCATCGTGGAAGGGCTGCGAGAGCCAGGAATCCAGACGGGCGGAAACGGTTTCTGCAGCGGCTTCGGCCAGACGTTGACATAGCGCAGCGGGAAGTAGCGTCCCTCGTGCGCGAACGGACCATCCTCCGTCCAGGAGCGCACGATCAAATCCGCCGCCTCCCAGAATTTTTCGCGCGTATTGGCCGACGGCACGTCGTAGTTAAAAGTCTCTGGTCCACCGCCGGGCGCGAAGCCAGCGATCAAACGGCCGTTGCTCATCTGGTCGAGCATGGCATACTCTTCCGCCACCCGCATCGGATTCATGTGCAGCGGCAGCAGATTGCCGAGAATGATAATTTTGCCGCGCGAGGTATTTTGCGTCAGCGCCGACGCGATGATGTTGGGCGAGGGCATCAAGCCATAAATATTTTGATGATGTTCGTTGAGCACCATGCCGTCGAAGCCGAGCTCGTCAGCGTAAGCTAATTGGTCGATATACTCCTGATAAAGCCCGCGGGCCCTATTGTTGTCCCACAAGCTGTTCGGCACGGTTACCCAGCCAGTGTATTCTTTCTCGTCGAAATCGCGGCCGAGATACGGGTAGGCCATGAAATGCCAGCAAAAAAGTTGGACGGGCTTCATAGATCACCTCGATCGAATGTCGCTATTTGTGAACAAAAAGTGCAGCGAAACCGGCGAGCTCCTGGTGAATTTTTATCGAACTATATCTTCAATTATTGACGCAACGCAACCGAAGAAGCATGCGGGACCGATCTTACGGCGTGCAATTGCGCTTGAGGTGAGTAGGTGGCTCTGCCCTGGCGACAAAACTGATCGCTGTGTCTCGCAATCGATTGTGAGCAAGGGTAGAATCCGACTCTCAAAAAGAATTGAGACCGAGATTGAAACGGCTCGCTGAAATTTTTCTATTGCTGGCGTTAGCCGCCTGCCGCGGCGGACAGGAGGTAGACTTCGAGCGTTCCCTGGCCGTGCCGGCTCCCGCCGATCTGGTATTGCGCAACGGCAAGATTGTTACCGTCGATCGCGACTTCTCGATCAGGCAGGCGGTCGCTATCCGGGACGGGCGTTTTGTCGCGGTCGGCAGCGACCATGACGTGAGGGTGTTGATTGGTCGGGGCACGCGGGTCATAGAACTCGGCGGACGGACGGTGATACCCGGATTGATCGACTCGCATATTTACGCAACCGAGGCTGCATTGAGTTGGGACGCTGAGCTGCACTGGGAGCGCATGCGGTCGCTCGACACCGGATTAAAACAAATTGCTGCGGCGACACAAACAAAACCGCCGGGAAGTTGGATCGTGGTCGGCGGTGGTTGGGTGCCAACGCAATTCTCCGAAAAGCGCTTTCCGACTCGCGCCGAGCTTGACAAACTCGCGCCGGAACACCCTGTCTACATCCAATACTTACGTGAGGCCGCCCTACTCAATAGCGCGGCTCTGAACGCAATTGGAATTGCTCTCGGGACACCGGACCCGCCGGGTGGCAAATTTGAACGTAACCCGAATACCCGCGAGCTTACCGGATGGCTGCAAGGCCTAGCGGCTTGGCAATATGTGTACAACAAAATTCCCCGTGCCTCGCTCGACAAGGTGCACCAAAGTATGCGCAATTGCTTCCGTGAGCTCAATCGTTTAGGCATCACTTCGGTCGGCGACTTGCAAACTCGCAGCGTGACCTTTGCCCATCGCAGGTTGCTCGCTGAAATGGCGCGCTCCGGTGACCTAACATTGCGGCTCAATTTTTACGTCCTATCCGACGATGACGGCGACGAACTGGAGCAGCTAAAGATGACGATCGATGAGATCAAAGGTTTACCTCAAAGCGACAACTTTCGCTTCGTCGGATTCGGCAAAAGCTTGACGCCTGCCGTCGCCGAGCGGGATACGCAGGGAATGACAATCACAGCTGAAGCGAAGGAAAAGTTTCGCCGGATGTTACGCTCGTTCATCGGGGAGAGATATGGCGTTCATCTGCAGACGGATCAAGACGCCACGGCGCGTCAATGGCTCGATGTGCTCGAGGAAGTCAATGCGGCAACGCCTTTCTTGTCCCAGCGTATCGCCTTTGCGCAGTTGGAAGATGCGTCGCCGGAAACCATCGCACGGATAAAAATGCTCAGCGGCGGTATCGCGGTACAAGACCGCATGGCATTGGCGGGCGAGCGGACCGTGGAGCTTTGGGGTATGGACAAGGCACGCAATGCGCCACCGCTGCGCACGATGATCGAATCGGGCATCGCGGTAGGCGCCGGCACCGGCGCGTTTCGCTCGGCGAATTACTCACCGATGCTGTCACTCTGGTGGCTGATTACGGGCAAAACAGTTGGCGGGTCGACAATTCGAAACCAGAGTCAAAATTTGACTCGTGCGGAGGCGCTGCGACTTTACACGATCGGCAGCGCTTGGTTTACCTTCGACGAAGGGCGGAAGGGCTCGATCGAGGTCGGCAAACTCGCCGATCTTGCGGTACTCAACGGTGACTATCTTACTGTTGAGGCAGACCAGATCCGTTCGCTTGAATCGATGCTGACCCTGGTCAGCGGACGTATCGTCTATGCCGCTGAACCCTTTACGCAGTCGCAGCGCAAATAGGGAGAGTTTCGATATTCCGTTATGATTGAAGTTACTATGGCGCGCAATCGAGATTTATTGGTGCTGCTCTATTCAGCTTATTCTTGATCGTGGGGCAGGCCGAGGGCAAAAATCACTGCTAAAAAATGGCGGAAAGAACTATTCACCTGATGCGCTGACCTGACTCATCGAGGCGGGCGGTTGCGAATGTTTTCGCAACAATGGGCCGAATTTACCAATCTCTGAGGCAAAAAAAGAGGCCAGACTTTTGGGGGTCTGGCCTCTTGCCACTGAGCGTGACGGGGGGCTCAGTGGCAGCCGCTGTCCCGTGGGAGCTGTGCTGAAGGAGGCAGCGCGGGAAGCGGCTAGCTAGTTGAACGATGGAGCCATCAAGCAGGTTGAGGAAACTTTGATTCGATGCAAACGACGCTGGAAATAGGTGTCCTTCGGCCAATCCCAATTGCGGCCTGGGAGCGTTTCACCGTCGTATGGCGCGCCGTTGACTTTGCTCTGTAGAAAAATTCGCTGCCAATAACTGGGGTTTACCGATTCGGAATCTGTCTGTTTCATTTTGCGTCCCTCCTTGGCTTTTTCTTTTGGACGATTCACAAATACAACCGATATACTGTCCCCGTTATCCATCATCAAACTGCTTTCTTCACTTATCGAAGCGATTTCTTACGGGTTCCGTCTGATGTTTTCCTTGGAGAGCAGAAGCCGTGCCGGATGATAAAAGCGGCCAGTTTTTACCGTCTGTCATCTGTTGTCAAAAAGAATTCGCAGTTAAGCCTAGGCAGCGGAGACCGGCTCTCCGGCGGCACAAAGATATTCGGTCAGAAGTGCCAGGATGGCGGGAGCCACCTCGATTTATTCGGTTTGTTAATTTCTGGAGTTGGAACGTCTTGAATGGTTTAACTCGAGCATGTTGCCTACGGGAATAGACAAAAATTGAAAACTCTCGCGTGGCGTAGTTCGCGAAAATATTTGAATTCTGGGAGGGATTTTGTGGTCTTCTATCGACCGCGGATTATTTTCGTTCCTTCAATATTTCGTCTAGCAGGGTATAGTCCATTACCTTCGGCACCGGCACGGCGGTCGGGATCAATTGTGACGCAAGAGCCGTGTCATAGATTTCCTGGAGATCTCTGAAGGAAATTTTGCCGTCCGTCGTAAAACCGTTTAGCCACGTGCGGTATGACTCTTCGGCGACCTTGGGAGTGAGCTTCCATTTGTTCTGAATATAGTTGACCATCCAGCTTTTTTCTTTGCGGTTGAAATCCATCGCCTCGAAGGTCGCCCGAATCACGGCTTTCACTTGAGCGGGATCCTGCTTGAGTTTGGCTTCACGGGTCGCGATCCCGCCTGAAGCTGAACGCTGGTTAAATTCCAGCGCCGACGCGAGCTCTCGATAACCCTTTTGTGTCATCACGAAATTATGCGGCAAGGAAAGCAGAGCTGCGGCCACGCTTCCCTGGCTCAGCGATTGCACGCTGTTCGAGACCGAGCCGGTTTGAATAAAGGTCACTTGATCGGGATTAACTCCTTTTCGCTTGACGAGATCGCGGGCGACGATGTCTTGCAGCGTTGCTAGTCGATCGACGGCAATCGTTTTTCCGACCAAGTCTTCCACGCGCCGGATATCGGGATTGGCGATGATCCAGAAAAGCGTCTTCTCATGGGTGACCATGATGCCTTTGAATGGCAAGCCGCGCGCGGCGGCGACCAGGGGACTGGTGATGCCTGTCAGGTAATCGATCTCGGCGGCGACCAGAGCCGATGTCTGCACGGCGCCGGCCATTTGGACCATATCGACGTCAAGGCCGTGTTTTCTGTAAATGCCCGCATCTTTGGCGACGAAAAAGGTGAGAAAGGTGAGGCTGAAGGCCGGATAGCCCATGCGAACTTTTTGGAGCTCTTGACTATCGGCGCGCAAAACGAAAACAACCAACAACCCAAAAATCGTAGCCCATAACGCAATTTTCCGCGGATGAATCACTGGTCACCCCTGCCTTCATGCAAAGGACTCTTGCAATCAATCAGTGGGCGGGGCCAGCCGCCAATGTGCAGTGGCTGAACCCGCTGTAATCAGACTTGCAGAGTTTTCTTTAAGAAAGTCACCGTCCGATCCCAGGCTTCTTTGGCCGCCTGGGCGTGATAGCGGCTGGGATTGTCATCGCTGTTAAAAGCGTGTTGGGCGCCGGGGTAGATTTTGTAATCGTAGACTTTGTTGTATTTCTTCATGGCCGTCACCGTTTCATCGATGCCTTTATTGACGCCCTCGTCCTTCTCGCCGTAGTGCGCCATGACCGGCGCGCGGATGTCCTTCACCAAGTCCAGCGGATTTGGACTGCGACCGTAGAAAACAATCGCCGCGTCCAGGGTCTTGATCTTAGTGGCCGCTGCAAAGGTCATCTCGCCACCCCAGCAAAAACCGATCAGCGCTTGCTTGTCGGCACGAACATCTGGAAGCACTTTGAGATAAGTAAATTCTGATTCGGTGTCCTCGGCCACGGTTTGCCACGGAACCAACTCGCGGATGTTGGATAGGCCGCCACCTTTTGGGTTGGCTTTCACGGTTCCGCCCTGACGCGACAAAAAATCCGGCGCGAGGGCGACGAATCCATCCTTTGCCAAGCGGCGCGCGATGTCGCGAATGTGATCGGTCAAGCCTTGGTTTTCGTGAATTACAATGATGCCGGGATACTTTCCCGCCTTGACGGGTCGGGCGAGGTAACCGAACACGGCTCCGGCTTTCCCTTGATACTCGACGTTATGGGTCAAGATCGCAGGATCGTTGGGAGAAGATACCTGAGCCGACACTGGTCCGGTCGGCGCCAAAGCCGCCAACAAGCTGTTCGCGGCTGCAAGGCTTCCCGTGATTACGACGGCTTTCTGCATGAATTCGCGCCGCGAGATTCTTCCGTCTTGGTATTCGCGATAAACTTCCTTGAGTTCTTCAGGCATAAAATCTCCTTTCCGTTGATTGGGTTATTGGGCCGAGAGCTACCGTGTCAAGCGCGAGACACCTTATTCAATAGCCCCGGGGACCGTCAAGGGGGGAGTTTGGAAATTTGACAAAATCCGCGTGTGAAATTCTCAGGGTTGAGGAAATTTTGAAGTTGGCTGCCGCGCGAAACGTCAAAGATTTTAGTGATGGCATTCCAATTGCTTTGTCATGCTGCGCTAGCGCAGGACCCGTTCTATGTGAACGAAATCCCGATTGCACAACAAACAGCTATGGGTTAATGGGTTCTTGATTGAATGGGGATGAACCAAAGCGCTATTTCATCAACCTCAAAGGAGGCATTATGATTAGAACTTTTTTCGGATTTCTCGCGTGGGTTGCCCTAGCGGGTATATCGGCAGGAAACGCGCAGGAATATCCAACTAAGGTGATCACGATAATCGTGCCGTTTGCCGCCGGCGGACCTACCGACACGGTGGCCCGCTTGATCGCCGTGCCGATGAGTAAGTCACTTGGCCATCAGATCATTATCGAAAACGTCGGTGGTGCGGGGGGTACAGTCGGCGCTGCCCGAGTGGCCAAGGCAACACCTGACGGCTACACCTTGTTTCTGCATCACATCGGACATTCGACCGCGCCCGCTCTTTACCGCAAGTTGCCCTTCGACCCCGTGAACGATTTCGAGCCCATCGGTCTTATCAATGAAACGCCGATGACGCTGGTGGCGAAAAAAGACTTCCCGCCGAAAGATCTCAAAGAGCTCATCGCCTACCTGAAGGCTAACAAGGAAAAAGTAAACCTTGCCAACGCCGGTTTGGGGGCGGCGTCGCATCTTTGTGGCATGCTGTTCATGAGCGCAATTCAGACCAGCCTGACCACCATTCCCTACAATGGTACGGCGCCAGCGATGAACGATTTGCTCGGCGGACAAGTCGACATCATGTGCGACCAAACCACCAATACGACGACGCAGATCAAAGCGGATAAGATCAAAGTCTATGGTGTTACGACGCCGAAACGGCTACCTTCGCTTCCAAACGTGCCGACCATGGACGAGGCTGGGTTGAAGGGATTCCAAGTCTCCGTCTGGCATGGACTCTATGCGCCCAAAGGGACGCCTAAGCCGATTATCGATACGCTTACTAAAAGTCTCCAAGGAGCGCTGAAAGACGCAACCGTAAATCAGCGCTTCGCGGATTTGGGCGCTGAGTCGGTGGCCGAGAACCGCGCTACTCCCGACGCACTGAGAAAGTTGTTAAGAGCAGAAATCGACAAATGGGGGCCGATCATTAAACAAGCCGGGGTTTATGCGGACTGAGCTTCGCGAACGCATCGATCGAGAAAATGGTCAGACATCGTCCTAAATTTTTGTTGAGCGATGGTCATGCGAATCGCGTTGAAATTGCCGGAAAGCGGTCGGGCCGGACGAAATGATTCGCGGCACGAAAGATTTTTGGGCGGGTTTGATTTACATCTTTTTCGGTGCCAGCGCGATCATCATCGCTCAGGATTATGCTATGGGGACCGCCGTCAAAATGGGACCCGCATACTTTCCATCCTTGCTCGGCGGCATTCTCGTCGCCATTGGCGTGGTTTCGGTGGTCCGATCTTTCATCGTTTCGGGCTCTCCCACCGGCGCGTTCGCGGTCAAGAGTCTCTCGCTAATTGTCGCGTCGGTGCTGATTTTTGGTGTCGTGGTCAAGGCTCTTGGGGTGGCGATCAGCTTGCCCCTGCTTGTGCTTGTCAGCGCGTACGGCAGCGTTCACTTTCGCTGGGGCCCTACGCTGGCGCTCGCTTTGGGGCTTACGACACTCTGTATTTTTGTTTTTCTTAAAGGTCTCGGAATCCCATTGCCGATTTGGGGCACGTGGCTTGGAAATTGAAGACAAGTTGAAGTTGCCCTAAAAAGCGATGGAATTTCTCTCTCATCTCGCTATTGGTTTTCACACCGCCGGCACGCTAACCAATCTCCTTTACTGTTTTATTGGTGTCTTTCTCGGCACGGCCATCGGAGTATTACCGGGGCTCGGTCCCACGGCGACCATCGCTATGCTTTTGCCCGCTACTTTTACCCTGCCGCCAGTGTCGGCGTTAATCATGCTGGCAGGCATCTATTACGGCTCCCAGTACGGCGGCTCGACAACTTCCATTTTGGTTAACCTGCCCGGCGAAGCCGCCTCGGTCGTCACAACCATCGACGGCTATCAAATGGCCAAACAGGGTCGAGCCGGAGCTGCACTTGCCGCCGCAGGCATCGGCTCGTTTTTCGCGGGCACGGTTTCAACGGCGCTGATCGCGGCTTTCGCGCCCATTTTGGCGGAAATGGCGTTAAAATTTGGACCGGCAGACTTTTTCTCCTTGATGGTTCTCGGTTTGGTTGCCTCGATTGTATTGGCGCAAGGCTCCCTGCTGCACGCTCTCGGCATGGTGGTGCTCGGCCTTCTTCTTGGGCTAGTCGGGACGGATGTGACGTCGGGAACGCAGCGCTTTACCTTCGACATACTGGAACTGGCCGACGGCATCGGTTTCGTCACGGTGGCCATGGGCATGTTCGGCATCGGCGAGATCGTGCGCAACTTGGAGAACGAAGAGCAACGTTCCGTTGTGTTTGCCAAGATCACCAGTCTGTGGCCGACTCGGGAAGATTGGCGGCGCATGACCCCATCGATTCTACGCGGCACGGTCATCGGCTCCGCGCTCGGCGTTCTGCCGGGAAGCGGTTCGATTCTCGGTTCGTTTGCCGCCTATTCCATCGAAAAAAAGGTGTCAAAAAACCGCGCGCTGATTGGCAAGGGAGCCATCGAAGGGGTCGCCGCGCCGGAGTCTGCGAACAATGCCGGCGCGCAAACTTCTTTTGTTCCCATGCTCACGTTAGGTCTGCCGTCCAATCCGGTGAGCGCGCTGATGATCGGTGCGATGATCATCCATGGCATTCAGCCGGGTCCGCCGGTGGTGAATGCCCAGCCGGAACTTTTCTGGGGCATGATCGTGTCCATGTGGATCGGTAACTTGATGCTGATTATTCTCAATTTGCCGCTCATCGGCATGTGGGTGCGGCTGATCATGGTACCCTACCAGTTCCTCTATCCTGCGATTCTCGTTTTCTGTGCCATCGGAGTTTTCAGCTTGAAAAATAGTCAGGTCGATATCTATTTCATGGGTCTCTTTGGCGTCCTGGGATACGTTTTTTCCAAGCTGGGTTGCGAGCCGGCGCCAATGCTGCTCGCATACATTCTTGGTCCTTTGATGGAAGAGTATTTGCGCCGCGCAATGTTGCTTTCGCGCGGCAATCCTATGGTATTCATCCAGCGGCCGATCAGCGCGGCACTACTTGCCCTTGCGGTACTTGCCATGTGTTCGGTGTTAATACCTGCGTTTAGCAAAACGCGTGAAGAAGCATTTAAAGAATGATGGGGCAAATCGCCGGGTGATGCGACTGTGGTCTAAAGCGCGAGCCGATAGAAATTGAGCGCGTTTCCTCCCAGGACAGATTCCTTATCCTCACTAGTCAAATCATTTCGTCCGAGAAGCTCGTCGATTTCGTGCCGACATTTCGCGGCGTCAAAAACTTCGTGTGGAAAATCGCTACCGAAGAGAAACGATTGCCGCCCACCTTTGCTCACCGCCGTACCGAGCCCATCATCGTCGCAGTCGAAGCCGACAAAGATTCGTCCTTCCCGCAGCTGCTTTTTGAAGTAGTCACTCGCCTTCTCGCCTTGTTTCGGCCCGCCGATAAGATTGCCTTCTAAATCAAGCTGCACGTGACCGTCGTGATAAGAGCGGTCGAGGCGGTCCATCATGAATGGCACCCACGT
>Ga0114129_10016399_pt1 | contig 10544 bp, 14 predicted proteins | sample RhiMetdeltSRZDD1_FD_80071 | JGI IMG/M metagenome (GOLD analysis project Ga0114129, IMG submission 80071) | Populus rhizosphere microbial communities from Tennessee, USA - Rhizosphere MetaG P. deltoides SRZDD1 (version 2) (version 2) | ecosystem: Host-associated > Plants > Roots > Rhizosphere >... | reverse complement strand
GCCAAGGGCATTGATATTGCCCTTAAAGGGTTGAAGATGATGGCCAAGCAGAATTGGCAATTGGTAATTTTAGGTGCGGGTGACCCGAAGCTTGAAGCAATGGCGAAGAAACTACAACAAGGTATGCCGGGCCGCGTCTGCGTTGAGACGCGTTATGACGCAAAACTGGCGCGCCAGATTTATGGCGGCTCGGACCTGTTCCTCATGCCATCACGTTATGAGCCTTGTGGCATCTCACAGATGATCGCCATGCGCTATGGGAGTGTTCCGCTTGTGCGCGCAGTTGGTGGTCTCCATGATACGGTTACAGACAGCGAAACCGGATTTGTTTTTGTTGATAAAACGGTTAAATCTTTCAATGACACCCTTCGCCGCGCGTTGCAGTTGTATCCCGACCGCTCGCGGTGGTTGAATCTCCAAAAAGGGGGCATGGCGCAGGATTTTTCGTGGCCGAATTCCGCAGGGAAGTATCTTGAACTGTATAAAAAATTAATAAATGAAACAACCAATCCTCTTCGCACAACCAATACCATTGGGCTCCGCGAAGGCTGAGGTGAATCATGAAAATACGAGCAGTCATCCTCGCAGGTGGGGAAGGTTCACGATTAGGTGTACTCACAGCAAAGCGGGCAAAGCCGGCTGTGCCGTTTGCAGGTAAATATCGAATTATTGATTTTCCATTATCGAACTGTGTAAACTCTGGCATCTTTGACCTGATGGTGCTGGCGCAATATCGTCCGCAATCTCTCATCGAACATATTGGATCCGGTGCGCCCTGGGATTTGAACCGTGACTTTACAGGTGGGATTAAGATCCTCACTCCATACAAAGCGCGCAATGACTCAGATTGGTTTGCTGGAACGGCAGATGCTGTGCAGCAGAACTTTAGCTTTATCAAGAGAGATCTTCCTGACCTTGTACTGATTCTCGCTGGCGATCACATTTATACGATGGATTACGATCCGATGATCTCGTTCCATCTGGATCAGCAGGCAGACTTGACAATGGGCACAATCAATGTACCCATCGAGCAGGCTTCTCGTTTTGGTATTCTTGCCACAGATAAGAAATATCGTGTCACTTCCTTTCTGGAGAAGCCGGAAAATCCACCTTCCACTCTCGCGAATATGGGAGTCTATCTGTTCAACCGGGAAGTGCTGGATAAGTTCCTCTGGGAAGACCGACTCGACCCAGACTCCTCTCATGATTTTGGCAAAAATATCATTCCTAATCTCCTAAGATCCGATGCACGCCTATTTGCTTTTCCATACACAGGTTACTGGATGGATGTAGGGACTGCTCAATCCTACTGGCAGGCCCACATGGACATGCTTTCGCCGACGCCAAAGCTCAAACTCTATAACCGGAGTTGGATTATCCACACTCGAACTGAAGAAAGAGCGCCTGCCCGCTTGCCCGCCACAGCGCACGTCTATGCCAGCATGGTATGCGATGGATGTTATATTGGGGCGGATGCCCGGGTGGAAAGTAGTGTTCTTTCACCAGGTGTGGTGATTCGGCCAGGTGCAGTTGTGCGCGAGTCCATTATCTTGACTGACAGTGTTATCGAGAGCGGCGCAGTCATCGAGCGTGCCATTATCGATAGACGTTGTCATATTGGGGAGAACGCGCGCGTGGGTTGGGGAGTTGCGGACGCGAATATCAGGTTGGCCCTCGTGGGCAAAAATTGCACTGTCCCAGCTGGCTATGTTGTTGAACCTGAGGCTCAAATCGGTACGGATGTGATAGAAGCTGATTTTGAAGAATCTGTTGTGCGTGCAGGACAATATATTCAAACGCGGAGACAAGCCAATGAAGTTTGATCGTTCAAGTGGAATCCTTATTCATCCCTCAAGCCTTCCTGGCCCTTATGGCATAGGTGATCTTGGTCCACAAGCCTATCGCTTTGTAGATTGGCTCGTCTCTACAGGCTGTAAACTCTGGCAGGTGCTTCCACTCGGACCTACCGGTTACGGCGACTCGCCGTATCAATGCTTTTCTGCTTTTGCAGGGAATCCGTATCTCATCAGCTTTGAGGCGTTGGTCGGAGATGGATTATTAACTAAAGAAGACTTTACGGAGATGCCGGAATTCAACGCCTCGCGCGTGGATTATGGAAAGCTCATCCCGTGGAAGCTTGATCTTTTGCAAAAGGCTTTTTCTCGGCTATCTTCTGCATCAAAAAATTTTCACAAGGAGTTTGAACGATTCTCTGCTGAGAATGCATCCTGGCTCGACGATTTTGCATTATTCATGTCCTTGAAGGAAGCAAATGGTGGCGGTGCCTGGAGCGATTGGGATAAGTCTCTTCGGAAACGAGAAAAATCAGCGATAGAGAAAGCGCGTTTAGATCATGCAGAAAGCATTTCGCGCTATTCTTTCTATCAGTTTGTTTTCTTTCGTCAATGGTACAAATTACGCGCCTATGCCAATGGTAAAGACATCAAGATCATTGGAGATATTCCTATCTTCATCGCCTATGATAGCGCGGATGCATGGGCTCATCCCGAACTATTCTTTCTGGATGAGGATAGCTTGCCAACGGTCGTTGCTGGCGTACCGCCTGATTATTTTTCGACCACTGGACAGTTATGGGGCAATCCACTTTATCGCTGGCCGGTACATAAGAAATCGGGTTATTCTTGGTGGTTGGAACGTTTTCGTTCCGTCTTGAATTTTGTAGATGTGGTGAGGCTCGACCACTTTCGCGGTTTTGCGGGTTATTACGAAATCCCTTTTGGTCAAGCGACCGCTGAACATGGGCAATGGATGACTGGTCCTGGTAAGGATTTCTTTGCTACGGTTTCCCGTCAGTTCAGTGGCTCTGAAAATGGGACACTGCCCATCATTGCCGAAGATCTCGGCGTTATTACACCCGATGTAGTTGAATTGCGCGATGGGTTCAATCTACCCGGCATGAAGATATTGCAGTTTGGTTTTGTCAGCCCATCTGACCCATTCCTGCCGCATAACTACGTAAAGAATTGCGTTGCTTATACCGGTACTCATGACAATGACACGGCGATCGGTTGGTATAAATCTGCACCGCAGGCGGAGCGAAAATATGCACTGCGTTATTTGAATACCGATGGCAAAGATTTTGCCTGGGATTTGATCCGCGGAGTGTGGTCATCAGTTGCAGTATATGCGATTGCACCGATGCAGGATTTGCTCAGCCTTGGAACAGACGCGCGCATGAATTTTCCATCTCGATTGGGCGGCAATTGGGAATGGCGGATGAAAGAAGAGGATATGAGCCGTGCGCTCGCTGAAAGATTGCGAGAAATGAACGAGTTGTATTTGAGATAACGAAAACAGTCCCGCCACTTAGGCAGGACTGTTTTTATAACGGGATCAATGGCCGGCAGGGAAAGGAACGTTGGCTGATCCAACATATTTTGCCAGTTGGCTCGAGCCGCCTTGAGCGTCGGTTTGTAAAGTTATTTTTCATCCTTGAATAAAGGTAGATACTCGCCATAGCCCTCTTCTTCCAGTTGCTCGACAGGGATAAATCTCATGGAAGCAGAGTTCATGCAGTACCGCAGACCAGTGGGGGCGGGGCCATCATCGAAGACATGCCCAAGGTGGGAATCGGCCTGCTTTGAGCGGACTTCGGTGCGGGACATAAAGAGTTTGAAATCAGTCTTGGTGGAAATATTATCTGATTCCAAGGGCTTGGTGAAGCTGGGCCAGCCCGTGCCAGAGTCATATTTATCGAGCGAACTGAACAATGGCTCGCCCGAGACCACATCCACATAGATGCCTGCCCCTTTGTTGTTCCAATATTCATTCGAGAAGGGACGCTCGGTGCCCTCATGTTGAGTGACTTCAAACTGCAAGGGAGATAATCGCATCCGAAGTTCATTCTCTGACGGTTTGGTAAAGCTTTTCATTTGAGCCTCCTACAGGTAAACATTAATTATTCAGTATTGTATCTCCCAGATGTTAGAACGAGTTAAAAGATTACCTGTTAACAAACTTTGTTAAGACTTCCGTAAGAATTAGATGTCTTGAAAAGTTAGATACTCTTCAACATATCTGTATCCGGTGGCTGACCTCCGCCGCCTGGATAAAAGCAAGTCGGATCAAAAGCAATCCTATTTTCGCGAATGGCAAAGGTCGTTGCACTCGTCTCAAAGCAATGATCATTCCGCATATAGAGTCGAATGGTTGGTGGAATTTGTGTCATAACTTTTCGTTTATTGCCTTGATTATCTTATCTGCGATTTGTTCGGTCGAGCATGTTCCATCAACAATAAGGTCACAGTTCTCGCGAACCCGCTCGGCAATCGCCAGATAAAAACTTCTCCCGACTCTCAAATACCATTCCATGTTTTCGCGCAAATGTGCGATAAATACATCGGGGTCATCCTCCCATGGCAGGAAGTTATTTTTTCTTGAAATCTTGCGGATGTATGCAACTTCAAGAGGAGTATCCATATACACAACAAAGTCAATTAAATCATGCAATGCAAGGCGTCCTCGGCCGAATGGTTCTTCGATGATGAGGAGGGGATTGGGCTCGATTTTCTTCTTCGTTTCGGGGTGGAAGATCGATTGTCCGTTTTTCAAAGTGCGGATATCTGCATCAAACTGAGGTGTATGAAACTCATTCGGATCCGCGCCGTCTTCGATCCATTTGGCAGCCGGTGGATACGTAGATGAGGCTTCGTATTCATCCACACTCAATGAATTGGTGTTGCCTAAACGCGCAGCAAGTCTTTCAATGAGAGTAGATTTTCCCGCGCCCGAATGTCCCGCAATTGCGATGATGAATGTTTGGGATGTCAAGTCATTCCTCCGGGTTTCTTGGGATGGGTTAGCCTGACCATATTTTAGTTCTTTATCTGACAGCGATAGAGGCTGGCGTGTGAAATAAATCCACACGGAATTTACTCTACTGATTGGCCCAGATCGAAAGTTTGAGAGTTTGGGAATCAGCGGCGCGGCGGCCCGGTTAAGTTGGCAAGAATTACGCGAATTGTTGTCACATCGGACTTACCAGTTGAAAATAATTTCCGTCCGGATCAGCCAAGGTCGCGATCCACGATCCTCCCATTTCATAGGGCTCTTTGACAATTGTGCTGCCGAGGGCCTTGATTCGCTCAAACTCATCTTTGACCTGAGGGGTTTCAAAATTGAACATCACACGCCCGGGATCTTTTGTATTACCGCCCATTTCAGAATGATCCAATATCGATAGAAACGCGCTGCCCACTTGCCATCCCCAAAAACCGTTCTCCTGATCAACCATGTCCGCTGGCTTTCCCAGAACCTTTTCATAAAAATCAGCTAACGTGCCTGGTTGTTTCGTTCCGATCATGACAGAGTTTAGGTTCAACATTTGCGTGCATCCTTTCTGAATGTAAATAGATTAGCTGCCTGCCAAATTAAGGCATCTGAATAAGCCCGATAATATTGCCGCTTGAGTCTTTTACCAATGCGGTCAGTTTCCCTCTACCTACATTTTTAATATCCTGGTGCGCTTGAGCACCCGCGTCCAGGAGTTCCTGCAGGCTTTTCTTGATGTCATCAACATGATAGTAGTCAAGCGGGCCCGCTAATCCTTGTTTGTGACCGTTTGGGTCTAATCCTATATCCTGGTCTCCGATCGTAAAGCCAACATAATAGGGCTCATCCATATACGGCTCGACACCTAAAAGCTTGCTGAAAAATGTTTTTGCTTCCGATACGTTTCTGACGGGATATATCACTGTTTTGATACCTTGATTCATGAAGATCTCCTTTTATACAATGTATTTTATTTCTTCTTCTCTTTTGCCGCTGCTCTCGCCAAGTTTTCCTTTACTTTCAACTTTACAATTTTGCTGATCAATTTATAAGGAATTGGCTTATCCAACGGGAATTGCAACGTGCCTTTCCCTGTTTGATAGATTGATATCTCCTCGTTGAATTCCGCATCTCCGGTTGGCACCGGATAGAGCCCGATATGCTTTTTGTAAGCAGCAAAGTAAATCAAATACTTACCCTTCAGGTTGAAGGTCGGCATTTCATAACTAATCGTTTCTTCCGCAGTTGGCGCCGCTTTTTTAATTGTCATCCTTATCTTTTCAAGAATCTCCTGAATATCATTTGGAAAAGCTGCAATATATTCGTCAATGTTTTTCGGTGCTGGTTGCTTGGTTTTCATGCTAATTCCTTCGTAGATTCTGAATCACTCGCAAAAGTGTACTCCTTTTTGGCGCGGCGAGTTCCACTTGTTGGCTGCACGCTGCGTTGAATTGAGAGAGCTTTGGCGGCAACCAGAGATGCATTCCAGCAGTTTGTCGACAATCCGCCGCGAGTAGAGTATGCCATATTTGGCCCCTATTGCAAGCGTCGGCGCAGCAGCGGCTCGCGAATCGCCTTTGGATCCAGCTTGCTCGCACCGAGAAAAGTGACGAAGCGCGCGAACCCACGCGACAATGCCTCCGCAAATGCCTCATTTTTGCCCAGCGCCTTATCCTCCAACCACAAGCCCAGGATGACAAACGTGTTAGTCGTGCGGTCGAGTTTGCTGTCGAAACGCGCGACGAGCCGGTCGCCCCACAAGATCGGCAACGTGTAGTAGCCGAACCTGCGCTGGTGCACGGGCTTGTATACCTCCCAAACGTAGTCGAAGCCGAACAAAACTTTGGCTCGCCCGCGCGCGCTGACAGGATCAAGCGGCGCGAGGAAAACAACCTCTTCAGACGTGGTCGTCTCCAACGGTGTCCACGCCTTCGGGATGCGCCCCGCGCTTAAATCGCGCAGCGCCTTGGCGTCGCTGCCAAGCGCGTGGTGTATCGTTTTCCAGCCTTCAACCTGCACCTCGATGATCTCACCGTCGGCTAACATCGCCTCAAGCATTTTCTTGGCGGCGCGATCCGGTTCGCCGCGTTGCCACGTTTCACTCGTACGCTTAATCCGGGACAGGCCGTTGAAGCTGATTTCCTTTTTGATCAAGAAGCGATCAACCTCCGCTTCGCTACTCTCATGAATCAGGTGCGCGGGGGCGACCTTTTCGGTGAGCGCATATACGCGCTCGAAGTGCTCACGGTGATGCGTCATCACTTCGCCGGTGCGCCACATATAATACAGGGCCAGGGCGCTGTCCTTGCGGCCGCGATAACTTTGCGTTCGTGTGCGCCTGGCCATTTCGAAGTCGCGGTTGCTCACGACGCCGCGTTCCTGCAAGATGGTCCGCATTTCGATGATGGCGTCCGCGTGCTCGCGGGCCATGCGGCTAATTCGCGAGTCGCCGTAGTTGCCGCCGCGCTCGCGGTGCATGACAGTGCGCCAATGGGGCAGTTCGTCCATCGGCCGCGCGGCCAGCCAGCCACCCCAATCGAAGAACTTGCGCTTCTTGTAAGTCACGTTCTCCCACATGTCGGGTTTGTAATCGAGCACGCGGCTGTGCAGGGTGATGTCGTGGCTGCGAGCGATGATTTGCAGCGGGTCGAGTTGCAGGTACTCCATGGAACGCATCGCCTGCTCTGTCCCCTTGATGCCGCGCCAGCGCCGGCCGGGCCATAGGCCCTGCTTGCCAAGGATGAAACGTCGAGCGATATCAATGTCGATGATTAGCATGCGGTCAACGGGTGCGGATATAGCCGCCCCACATGTCGGCGCACGAACGTAGATGGGCCAGGATATCGTTGAGCGACCACTCGGTCAGGCTGGAGCGGGTTTGCAATTGGGCGGGCGCCCAGGCCGGCGGTTAGTGCGGCTAGGCGCGGCGGCGCTTCTGCCAGCAGGGTCAGCGCCTGTTCAATGGTGAGTGGTTTGTCGTACATGTGATCTCCATTGATCGCACCAACCAGGTTAGGCGCTGCTCTTGGCCTTGGTCTCCCAGTCTGGCGCTGAGCCCACTTTCTGCCCAAGCATCAGGCTCAACTGTGACGCGTGTTCCTGAACGTGGCGCATGTTGTAGAGCAGTAACTCAGCGAAACTGACTTCGCCCCATCCAAAGCGGCAGCGGCGCAGCGCTGCCTCCTCAGTCAGGGCTTCAATCGTCGCCTGGCATTTCTGGCGGCAATAAGTGAGATAGGCCTGGAGCTCTTCTTTCGTATAGGGCCGTTCAGGCATTGGACCCTCATCGTCCTGCTCAATCAGTGTGAAGGGGGGCGGGGGTACAAAGCCTTCCTCGGCGCCGGTCAGGTAAAGGTCGAGCCAGAACAGCGCGTGATAGATGAGATACCAGAACTGTGAAAACCCAGGCCACCGCGGAGTGTCCTCCCACAAACGGTCGCGCCACAATTCGTCGGGACAGGCGCGGAGCGCATCGTCAAGCATGTCAATCGCAGCTCCGAACTGCCGCCAAATGATCGTTCTCCAGGGGATATTCATTTCGAGTTTCCTATGGTTTGTCTCAGGAACGCCAGGGTTCGATCCCATGCCAGGTTCGCCGCCGCCTCGTTGTATGCGTCACGGCGGTCAGGTTCAAAGAAAGAGTGCCCAGTGCCGTTGTAAGCGTGGAAAGTCACCGGGCGGCCAGCGCCCCTTAGGCGTGCCTCCAGATTGTCGACGTTGGATTGCGGCTCAAACTCATCGTTCTCGGCAAAGTGGCCGAGGTATTCTGCTTTTGAGCTGCTGAAATCGCTGAAGAAGTCGCCCTAGGTCCCGTAGAAGATGACGGTGGAACGGATGTGTTTGGGGTCGGCTGCGGAGAGATCCAGCGCGTAATACGCGCCCAGCGAGAAGCCGATCACCGCAAGGCCGCCATCCGTTAGTCCGGCCCGCTCGCGGAGGTACCTGGATGCCTCCTTGATCTCAGCCTTGGTTTGGAGGTGGTTTGTGTCGACGGCCTGTCCAAGCGCCATCGCTTCGGGGATGGTGGCCGCGATCTTGCCGTGATACAGATCCGGGGCGAACACCACGAAACCGGCTTCAGCCAGCCGATTGCAGAAAGCCTTGATGATGTCGTTCAGCCCCCATGACGCGTGAAGAACCAGGACAGCGGGTCCTTTGCCGCTCGGAGCGGAGGCGAGAAATCCTCCAGGTTGAGTGCTTGTCAAGTGACCTCCTTAGGAACGCCTCAGAAAGGCCAGGGTTCGATCCCACGCCAGCTTCGCCGCCCCTTCGTTGTATGCGTCCGTGCGGTCTGGTTCAAAGAACCAGTGTCCGGTGCCGCTGTACACATAGAAAGTCACCGGGCGGCCAGCGGCCCTGAGCAGTTCCTCCAGGGAGTTGACATTGGACAGCGGTTCAAATTCATCATTCTCGGCAAAGTGGCCAAGGTATTCGGCCATTGAGTGGCTGAAGTCTTCGGCCCCGGTCCCGTAAAAGATAACGGCGGAGCGGATGTGATCGGGATCGGTGTTGGAAAGGTCCAGCGCATAATACGCGCCCAGCGAGAATCCAACCACAGCAATCCCGCTCTCAGCTTCTCCGGCCCGCCCGCTGACGTATTTGGCCGCGTCCTTGATCTCGGCCTTGGCGTGCAGGTGGTTTGCGTCAAGCGCCTTGCCAAGCGCTTCTGCATCGGCAATGGTGGCTGCCACCTTGCCATGATAGAGGTCTGGGGCGAAGGCCACGAAACCAGCGTCAGCCAGCCGATTGCAGAAAGCCTTGATGGTGTCGTTCAGTCCCCACCAGGCGTGAAGAACCAACACGCCCGGTCCCTTGCCAGTGGGCGGCTCGGCCAGAAATCCTTCAGGTTTAGAGTCTGTCATATTGCCTCCTTATAGTGGTTGGCAGTTATTTATGGATATATGCCTACAGTTGCGGGGCTTGCAAGCCGTGCATGCCTAGTGTCAACGACACTTCGCCCCCGTGATGCAGGTCATGTTCCAGCACATGCCAAACCACCCAGCTTCGCGAGGTCACGTGGGTGTCGCGCCACTCCGGGTCATCGTGGGGGAAGGTGTGCGCCAGATCGGCGGGGGTCCAGCGGTCAAAGCGATCCTGCATGAATTTCCATGATACATCCATGCCCGCGACCAGCTCGGCGGCGCTGCGCTCGGCCTGGGGCAAGTCCGGATCATCCCACTCCCTCAGCGGGGCGACCTGCGGGTCGTTTTCCTCCATGTAATTGTTGAACCACCCAACCCGCGTCGCGATGATGTGAGCGACATTTTCGCCAATCGGGCGCAGGTCCGGCGCGGCCCTCAGGCGAAGCTGCTCGGTAGTGAGCGGTGCGATGGCCTGCTTGATTTGATCTTGATACCGCTTCCACTCGGTGTAGAAGACCTGCGGGAGTGTCATGCCGTGATGTATGTCGATTTTATCCATCGTGTTTCTCCTTGCTTCATGCTTATGGAGTTGACGGGCCGTCTACTCAAGAGGTGGCTATTACTGCACTCGCACCGTGTTGACAATGCGCTCGATCTGCTTGATGTGCGGCCGTTCATAGCCAGCCAGTCCGCATAGAACAGCACAGTCCGCTCGAGCGGCTTTCCCGCCCCCGTTACCGTTGCCGTCCGTGACCAGCTTTCGTGTGGCAGTGGTTCCAGGACGGCCAACAGATTGGCACGTTGTGTGGTAAAGGAGCGCAGCGAGGGCCGGAATTCCAGTTCGGGATAGTCCGTCTTATTGATCCAGGTCCTGGGGTTGGCAGCCCGTAT
>Ga0114129_10016398_pt1 | contig 10545 bp, 10 predicted proteins | sample RhiMetdeltSRZDD1_FD_80071 | JGI IMG/M metagenome (GOLD analysis project Ga0114129, IMG submission 80071) | Populus rhizosphere microbial communities from Tennessee, USA - Rhizosphere MetaG P. deltoides SRZDD1 (version 2) (version 2) | ecosystem: Host-associated > Plants > Roots > Rhizosphere >... | reverse complement strand
CCGCCGCCTCCCCCGCCGAACCCACCGCCTACGCCCGGCAACCTGCACACGACGGGTACGACGTGTTCGAGCGTGAGCCTCGCCTGGAACGCCTCGTCCGGCGCGACGAGCTACCGGGTGTACCGCGGGACGACACTGGCCACCACGGTCACGGGTACGTCGGCCACGGTCAGCGGACTGTCGGCCAGCACCGCGTACAGCTTCCAGGTGAGCGCGGTCAACGCGGCCGGCGAGTCGGCGAAGTCCGGCGCGGTCTCGGCCACGACCCCGAGCTGTCCACCACCGCCCCCGCCGGGGAGCGCCCGCTCATGGCCGTACATCGACGTGACGATGCCGTCGCCGACGATGGCGAGCGTGGCCACCGCGACCGGGCACAAGTTCTTCACCACCGCGTTCGTCATCGGGTCGGCGGCCGGTTGCGTACCCACGTGGGGCGGCACGATCCCGCTCACCGAGTCGCGGATCGTCAACGACATCAACGCGGTCAAGGCCATGGGCGGTGACGTGACGATCGCCTTCGGCGGTGCGGTCGGCCCGTACCTCGAGCACCTGTGCGGTACGCAGGCTCAGCTCGCCACCGCGTACAAGCAGGTCATCGACACCCTGCACGTTACGCACATCGATGTCGACATCGAGGCGTCCGTCAACATCGACATGATGAACAAGGCACTGGCCCAGGTACAGCGCGACCGGCCCGGTACGACCATCAGCTACACATTGATGGTGCAGGGCGACGATTTCGGGCTGAACCCGGCACTCGGTACAGATGTGCTGACGAACGCGAAGGCCAACGGCGTGAACGTCGGCATCGTGAACCCGATGACGATGGAGTTCGGCTCCTCCCGCGCGGACTGGGGTGACGCGGTCATCGCGGCGGCCAACTCCACGCTCGGCCAGATGGCCCAGATCTGGCCGGAGAAGACGGCCGCGCAGCGCAAGCGGATGCTCGGCGTCACGCCGATGATCGGCCGGAACTTCAACGGCCGGATCTTCCAGATCGAGGACGGCAACCAGCTCGTCGCGTGGGCCAACAGCAACGACATCGGGCTCCTCGCGTTCTGGTCGGTCGGTCGCGACAACGGCGGCTGCCCGGGCGGCGGCGTGTCGGCGACATGCAGCTCCATCTCCCAGTCGACCTACCAGTTCACGAACATCTTCAAGGGGTTTACCGGCTGATACCGCACCGTGAGGTGTAACGGCCGCCCGGCGGGGAACTGAGGTCGCATGCAACCCGGTGACCAGCTCGGCGGCCGGTACCACCTCGGCGAACAACTCGGCCAGGGTGGCATGTCTGTCGTCTGGCGGGCCCGCGACGAGGTGCTCGACCGCGACGTCGCGGTCAAGGCACTCGCGCCCGCTCTGGTCGACGATCCCATCGCACTGGCGCGGGTACGCACCGAGGCGCTCGCCGCCGCCCGGCTGCGCCACCCCAGCATCGTGGCCGTCCACGACTACGGCGACATTCCCGCGCCGTACGTGGTGATGGAACTCGTCGACGGCCCGTCCCTCGCGTCCGCGCTGGACACGGGCCCGCTGCCCTGGCCGATGGCGGTACGGGTCGTCGCCGACGTGGCGACGGCGCTGGCCGCCGCACACGCGCGGGGGATCGTGCACCGTGACGTGACCCCCGGCAACGTGATGCTGGCCACGGACGGCGCGAAGCTCGTCGACTTCGGTATCTCGGCCGCGGTCGGGGAGGCCGACTGGGCGCCCGACGGGCACGTCCTGGGAACCCCGGCGTACCTCGCCCCCGAGCGGCTCGACCGGGGCACCGTACGGCCGGCCACCGACGTGTACGCCCTCGGCCTGCTGCTCTACAAGGCGCTCACCGGGCGGCTGCCGTGGGAGTCGACGACCACCACCCAGATGCTGCGGGCGCACCGGTACGCCGACCCCGCGCCGCTCCCGGCGGTCGCCGGGCTGCCGCAGGAGGTCGTCGCCGCCTGCCACCGGTGCCTCGCGAAGCGTCCCGAGGACCGGCCGACGGCCGCTGAGCTCGCCGGCGAGCTGGACCGGTTCACCGGTGCCGGGTATCCGTCCGGCACCTGGATCGGCCTCGCCGGCGTACCGCGGAGGCCGACCGCGGCGCTGACGCTGGCCAGCCCGCCGCCACCCTCCCGGCGACGGCGTACGGTGCGATTCGCCGCGGTCGGCCTCCTCCTGCTCGCGGCGATGATCGGTGCGTACTCGGGTACCGACCCGCACCGGTCGCGCCAGCAGCCGGCGGTGTTCGCGGCCGGGCTCGGGAGCCGGCCCGTCGAGTGCGCCGTCCGGTACGAACTGGGCCGGCACGCGGCCGGCGAGTTCGCCGCGGCCATCACCGTGACCAACCAGGGTGACGTACCGGTCGAGCCATGGCTGCTGGACTTCGCCTTCGCCGGCGACCAGCGGGTGACGAACGGGACGGGCGGCAGCTGGCACCAGGCCGGCGAACGGGTATCGGTCGGCGGGGCTTCGCTACCGGCCGGCGCCTCGGCGACCGTCGCCTTCACGGGCACGTACCAGACGGCCAACCCGATGCCGACCGAGTTCTGGCTCAACGACACCGGCTGCGCGAGTACGGTGACCAGCACTGTGACTGTGGACAGTCCACCGGCGACAGTCCAGAGTGGAGGGTCGGGCGCCTCGGGCGGGCACGACGGGCGCGGCGGCAAGGGCAAGAAGGGCAAAGGGTAACGGCGGCTAGAGCAGGGATACGCGGGCCACGTCCCGTTCGGTGAGGCTGCCCAGCCACAACGAACCGGCGTGCTGCCGCACGCCGGTCACCATGTGGTAACTGCCGCTCGGTCCGTGCAGTGTGCGCAGCACCGTCCCGTCACCGTCGACGAGCGCGACGAGGCCGTACCGGATCGGCTTGGGTTGCAGGGCGGTCGGCAGCAACGCGGCGATCCGGCGGACCGCCGGGTGCGGCAGGAGGCGCTCCACAATGGGCACCCGCGGGCTCGCGAGCGCGATCCAGTAGGTCCCGTCGCCCACCGAGGACATATTGTCGGGGTACGCCGGGAGGTCGGCGAGCGGCTCGACGGAGCCCGTGGCCAGCGTCACCCGTACCAGTCGATGGGATGACGTCTCGCAGACGAGCAGTGCGTCCTCGTCGGGGGTGAGGGCGACGCCGTTGGGGAAGTAGAGACCGGTCGCCACGACCTCGACCGCCCCGGAGGGCGACCAGGCGAGCACGCGTCCGTTGGGACGGTACTCCAGAAGGTCCTTGCGCCAGGCGTGCAGCGGGAAGCGGTGGGAGCTGTCGGTGAAGTAGACGGTGCCGTCGCGCGCGACGGAAGCGTTGTTGCAGAACAGGATCGGCGTACCGCCGGCCGTGTCGGCGAGGGGGGTGACCGCCCCGTCCTCGTCCACCCGCAGCAGCCCGCGATAGGCGTCGCAGACGATCAGGCTGCCGTCGCGCGGATCGATCTCGATGCCCAGCGGCCGGCCACCGGTGTCGGCGAGCATCTGCGGCTCGACCGGCGACTCGGTACGCCGTTCCGGCCAGCGCCAGATGCGGCCGTCGTCCCCGCCGGTGACGAGGCGGCCCTCGAGGTCGACGACGACGTCCTCCGGGCCGGTGCCGGACGGCAGGCGGTACCGCTGGACAGCATCGAGGCGGCGGTCGTGTGCGGCCCAGTCGCCCTCGAGCGGCGGGGGAGTGGTGGCGTCGGCCTTGGCCGGCGAGATCAGGCGAGGCGCGCGCGGGCGCGGTACGGGCGACGACACGCCCGCATTCTCCGCGCCCGCGCGGTGACTTGACTAGCCCCGCCGGCGCCAACACCCGGCCGGGTGTTTACTCCGGACGGGCGCGGACCGCCGCGATCAGCCATTCGAACGCCGGGACCAGGGCGGGGCGTTCGGGCCAGCCGTTGACGGTGCCGATCAGCTGCCAGTACCGCTCGGCCCGCGCGTCGGTGCCGGCCGCGAGCCGCTCGATCTCGGCCGCCCGGTACGCCGGCGTGTCCTCGCGCCCGGCCGCCTGGGCGAAGGCGCCCATGACCTCGTCGACGGCCGCGGTGGCCTCGGCCGAAGCCGGGTCGACCCCGGCGGCGACCAGCGGGCCGATCCGCTCGCCGACCAGCTGGGCGGCGACGGCCGCGGCCTCCCGGTCGACGGGCTGCGCGGCGGCGCTCGTACCCCATGACTGCTCGCTCATGCGACGGACGGTGGCCCGGAAGTCCGGGTCCTGGACCAGCTCGGCCAGCTCGACCCAGGCGTCGACCTGGGCGTCGGTCGGGTCGTCCGGGAGCTCCGGCATCCCCTTGCGGAACCGGTCTTCGAACTCGGGGCTCACCGCCAGCCCGGCGAAGATGTGGTCGAGGAACTCGTTCATGATGCTGCGCCGCTCCTCCGCGGACGCGTGCGCGAGCCGGTGCATGCGTTCTACCTCCTGGTCGTCGGGTGGGGATCCGGCCGCGGCGAGGCGGCGCAGCACCGTGCGGCGCAGCCGTAGCAGCCGGATCTGGGTGTCGATCGCGTCCACCTGGGCCGCCGCGACGCCGGGGAGATCGGCGCGGCGATCAAGTATCGCCCGGATTGTGGCGATATCTAGGCCCAGCTCCCGGAGTGTGCGTACCAGCTCCAGCCGGAGCAGGGCCGACGAGTCGTACGTCCGGTAGCCGGCTCGGGTACGCCGGGTCTCGGGTACCAGGCCGATCTCCGCGTAGTAGCGGATGGTCTTGATCGGGATTCCGGTACGCCGGGCCAGCTCACCGATGGTCGCGTTCTGCACCCGATCAGTCTGAAGTCTCCAGTGGGTGGAGACTCAACATGCATTTCCCGGAACTTGTGGGCGTCGACCACATCGATCCCGGGTTGGCCCGCTCCTAGCGTGACCCGACAACGCCGGCAACCGCCCGGCGCGGTCGAGGAGCGCGGAGCGAGGAGAAGTCATGAGAGGACGAACCCCCCGGTTGGCGCTGCTGGCCGCGGCGGTCGCGGTACTCGCCGCGTGCGGCAGCCCGAAGGAGGCGGCCAACCAGACCCCGGCGGACACATCCCCGGTCAAGGTCGGCCTCGTGTATTCGCAGACCGGCGCGCTCGCCAGCTACGGCAAGCAGTACATCGACGGCTTCAAGGCCGGGCTCGCGTACGCCACGAACGGCTCCAACAAGATCGGCTCGCGGCCGGTGGAGCTGACCGAGATGGACGACGCCGGCGACCCGGCCAAGGCGGTGTCTGCGGCCAAGGACCTGGTCGGCAAGGGTGTGAAGATCCTCGCCGGCTCGACGGCCTCCGGCGTGGCGCTGCAGGTGGCGCCGATCGCGGCGCAGAACAAGGTGCTGTTCATCTCCGGCCCCGCGGCCACGGACGCGGTGACCGGCATCAACCGGTACACGTTCCGGTCCGGCCGGCAGACGTGGCAGGACGTGCTGACCGCGAAGTCGTTCATCGGAGGGGCAGCCGGCAAGAAGATCGTCGTCTTCGCGCAGGACTCCGCGTTCGGCCAGGCCAACGAGGCGGCCGTGAAGGCGGTCCTCGGTGGCGAGGGCGCGAGCGTCAGCTCGGTGCTCGTACCGTCGGCCGCGTCCGAGTTCAGCGGGTTCGCCGACCGCGTCAAGACCGCGAAGCCGGATCTGCTGTTCGTGGCGTGGGCCGGGACGACCGCACCGGCGATGTGGCAGGCGCTCGACCTGCAGGGCGTACTCAGCTCGACGACCGTCGTCACCGGGCTCGACCAGCGCGCCTCGTGGCCCATCTTCGGCGCGGCGAGCGGGAAGATCTCGCTGCTCTCGCACTACTTCGACGGCGCCGCGAGCAACCCGGCCGCCGACGCGTTGAAGAAGGCCGTACCGGCCGTCGACCTCTTCCACCCGGACGGGTTCACCGCCGCCCAGCTCGTCGTACGCGCGGTCCAGCAGGGCGGCGACGACGTCGACAAGATGATCGGCGCGCTCGAGGGGTACAGCTTCGACGGTGTCAAGGGCAAGCTGACCGTCCGCAAGGAGGACCACGCGCTGCTGCAACCGATGTTCCAGGCGAAGTTCACCGACGGGAAGCCGGCGCTCGTCAAGGCCCTCGGCCCGGACGAGGTCACGCCGCCCGCTGTACCGATGAAGGGCTGACGGGTGCCCGCGCTGTCGGTCGAGCGCCTCACCTGGCGGGTCGGCGGAGTGTCCATCGTGGACACCGTCGACCTGGCGGTGGAGCCGGGCGAGTTCCTGGCGGTGATCGGACCGAACGGCGCGGGCAAGACCTCCCTGTTCAACCTCGTGAGCGGGCTGCTCCGCCCGACCGGGGGCACGGTACGTCTCGACGGCGCCGACATCACCCGGTTGGCGCCGTTCGAGCGCGCCCGCCGCGGGCTCGGCCGTACGTTCCAGTCGTCGGCGGTCTTCGGCACGCTGTCCGTGGCGGACAACGTACGGCTCGCCGTACAGGCCAAGGCCGGCGGCTCGGCCCGGGCCTGGCGGCGGGTGGAGAGTTTCCGCGTGGTGGCGCGCCGGGCCGACGAGGTGCTCGCCACCGTCGGGCTGTCCGGACGGGCGGGGACGCGGGCCGCCGACCTCGCGCACGGGGAGAAGCGGCAACTGGAGATCGCGCTGCTGCTCGCCGGTGAACCCCGTGTCGTGCTGCTCGACGAGCCGATGGCGGGGGTCGGTGCCGAGGACGTGCCCGCGCTCGCGGCGACCGTACGGGGCCTGACCACCGCCGGTCGGGCCGTACTCATGGTGGAGCACCACATGGATGTGGTGCTCGGGCTGGCGGACCGGGTCGCGGTCATGCACCATGGCGCCCTCCTCGCCTGCGACGCGCCCGCCGCGGTGATGGCGGACGCCACCGTCCAGGAGGCGTACCTGGGGGAGGGCCTGTGAGCGCCGCGGGCCTGCTCTCGGTCGCCGACCTGTCCGTCCACATCGGAGGGTCGCGGATCCTCGACCGGGTGACGTTCGCCGTACCCGGATCCGGCGTGACCGTACTGCTGGGACGCAACGGGGTCGGCAAGACCACGACCCTGCGGGCGATCCTGGGGCTGCTGCCGTCGACCGGCTCGGTCACGTTCGACGGTGTGCCGGTCGCCGGCGAGCCGACCCACCGGCTCGTGCAACGGGGCCTCGGCTACGTACCCGAAGACAGGTGTGTCTTTTCGGGTCTGACCGTCGCGGAGAATCTGCGTCTCGCGGAGCGGTCCGACCCCCCGCGATACGACGACGTGTTCGGGCTCTTCCCCGAGCTGGCCGAGCGGTCGCGGCAGCGGGCCGGCACGCTGTCCGGCGGGCAGCAGCAGATGCTGTCCATCGGTCGCGTGCTGTTGAACGACAACCGGCTCCTGCTCGTCGACGAGCCGACGAAGGGGCTGGCGCCGCGGGTCGTCACCGAGGTGACCGAGGCGCTCGCCCGGGTCGCCGAGCGGGTGCCGATCCTGCTCGTCGAGCAGAACCTCGCCGTGGTACGCCGGCTGGGCGGGGACGCCGTCGTCCTGGCCGCCGGCCGCGTCGCCTGGACCGGCGCCGCCGCCGAACTGCTGGGCGACGCCGCGCTGACGCGGTCGACGCTGGGCGTGGGGGTGGGCCTGGCATGAGCACGGTGGTGCTGCTGACGCTGACCGGACTCGGGCTCGCGGCCCTGTACTTCCTTGTCGCGTCCGGGCTCTCGCTCGTCTTCGGCCTCGCCGACGTCCTCAACTTCGCGCACGGGCTGTTCCTGTCGGTCGGTGCGTACGGGACGTGGTGGGCCGCCGCCAACCTGGCCGGTGCGGGCGACTCGGGCGGCGGTTTCGTGCTGGCCGTGGCGTTCGGGGTACTGGCCGGGGCAGTGGCGGCGGCCGTCGTCGAGCTGGTCCTCATCCGGCCGTTGTACCGGCGCACGATCGAGCAGGTGCTCGTCACCGTCGGGCTGTCCCTCGCCGGCGTCGCGCTCCTGCAGGCGGCCTGGGGCGCGGACGCGCGTACCTTCCCCCGTCCACAGTGGACGCGGGAGGCGACGCCGATCGCCGGGGCCGGTGTACCGAACGCGGGGTTGCTGCTCATCGCGGCCGCGGTCGTCGTACTCGGCGGCCTCCTCGCGCTCCTGCGGTTCACCCGCATCGGGCTGGTCATCCGCGCCGGAGTGGAGAACCGGGAGATGGTCACCGCGCTCGGCATCGACGTTCGGCGCGCGTTCACCGTCGTCTTCGCCGTCGGCGGTGCGGCGGCCGCCCTGGCCGGTGCGCTCGGGGGTGTGTACTTCGGCGCGGTTTCACCGGGGCAGGGCGGCTCGCTGCTCATCTACGCGTTCATCGTGGTGGTCATCGGGGGCATGGGATCGGTCGTGGGATCGGCCTACGCCGCGGTGGCCGTCGGGCTCGTGCAGCAGTTCGTGAACTACTACGGCGCTTCGGGCCTCGGCGACGTGTGCGTCGTGGCCCTGCTCGCGATCGTCCTGCTGATCCGGCCGCGCGGGCTCGTGGGCAGGCTCGCATGAGGCGCTGGCTCCCGTTCGCCGCCGTGGTAGCGCTCGCCATCCTCCCGTACTCCACAGTGGAGCTTCCCGGAATCTTCGACGGTGCGTTCAACTCGCCAGGTACCCTCCAACTGCTCGCGCTGTGCCTGCTCTTCGGTGGACTGGCCCTCGGGTACGACCTGCTTTTCGGGCGTACCGGGTTGCTCTCCTTCGGGCACGCGCTCTACTTCGCGGCCGGTGCGTACGGCACCGACATCCTGGTCACCAAGGCCGGTTTCCCACTCTGGTCGGCGGTCGCCGTCGCACTTCTCGGGGGTACCCTGCTCGCCCTGCTTCTCGGTGCGGTGGCGCTGCGTACCCACGGAATTGCCTTTGCGATGGTGACCCTGGCGTTCGCGCAGGTGGGCGCGATCATGGTGGCGCGCGACCCGGGCCGGCTGACGGGCGGCGAGGAAGGGTTGCCGATCACCGGGCTGCCGGATCCGCTCGTGGGCGTGGCGAACACGGTGAACCTGTACTGGATCGCGTTGGCGTACCTCGTGATCGTGGCGTTCGTGGTGCACCGGGTGGCGGCGTCGCCGACGGGTCGGGTGCTCGCCGCCGTGCGTGACGATGACCGCCGGGTGTCCGTGCTCGGGCTCGACCCGTACCGGTACCGCCTCGCCAGCTTCACGCTGTCCGGCGCGCTCGCGGTCGCCGGGGGCGTCGTCTACCTGCTGCTCGTCGGGGGAGCGTCGCCTCACGCCGCCTCGTCCGACCTGACGCTGTCGCTGCTCGTGATGGTGGTGCTGGGCGGCCCGGGTACGCGCTGGGGGCCGGTCGCCGGCGGTGTGCTCTTCACGTACCTTGACCACCGGCTGACCGCGTTCGGCTCGTCGTCCACTGTGGACTCGCTGCCGGGGGTCATCGGCGGTCCGCTGGCGCAACCGCTCTTCGTCCTGGGTACGGTGTTCGTGCTCGCCGTGTACTTCTTCCCGGGCGGGCTGGCCGGGCTCGGCCGGCGGTTGGGTCCACTGCGGACGGTGCTGGTACGCCGTCGGCCCCCCGGGCCGGTCGCGCCGGGGGTCGTGGAGCCGCCGGCGGCGGATCGCGATCGGCCGGAGCCGGCCCACGCGAGTCGAGAACCGGCGGAGTAGCCTGCCACCGCCGTATAAGCATGGCTTATACTGCGGCGGTGTGGGAAGTAAGCCTTCACGCCGAGGTTGAAGTCTGGTTTCTAGCGCTTTGTCGCGACGATCCGGCCACCGCCGATCTCGTCGCCGAGGCGATCGACCTGCTTGCGGAGAGGGGTCCTGCACTCGGGCGCCCTCTCGTAGACGGTTGCGGACCAGCCGCTTCCACAACATGAAGGAGCTTCGGCCAGGATCGGCCGGCAGCACCGAGGTGAGGTTGATTTTCGCGTTCGACCCGGCAAGGGAGGCGATATTCCTGGTTGGCGGCGATAAGTCTGGGCAATGGAAAGAGTGGTACCAGGTGGCGATCCCGCTGGCCGACGAGCGCTTCGAGCAGCATCTGATGGACCTCAAACAGGAGCAGTCATGAGGAAGCCGACTAGTTGGCGGGACGTCAAGGCCAAGGCTCAAGCTACCGACCCTGGCTGGGACGCACCCGAGCGGATTGCGCGAAGGACCCGGATGCGCGCTCAGATGGTCGCGACCGTCAGCGGTGCCCAGCTCGCCGAAATCAGAAAGCAGCTCGGTCTGACCCAAGCTCAGCTCGCCGAGGCTACAGGCCTGTCCCAGGCGCGGATCAGCCAGATCGAAAACGGTACCGCCACAAGTCTCGAAACGCTGCGCGCTTATGTGGTCGGCCTCGGCGGCCATCTCGACATCGTTGCCCGGATCGGCAACATCCAGCTCGACGTCGCCTGAGCGCGATACACAGGTCAAGCGCCTGCCGGAGGTCCTTCGTCACTAGGACGAGCCGGCGCCCATGAACGCGGTCCGCGGTGCGATCGCGCAGCGCAACTGGGGGCCTGCACCGGAGACCGCGATCTTGGGCCGGGCGGCCGCCGGGCGGCCGGCGCCGGCGCCGGAGCGGGCGCCACTGGCCGGTCGATACCCTAGGGGGGTAGGGTAGCGGCATGGACACCGCTCCGGGCTACCAGGCCGACAAGCAGGCCCTCCTCGGCCGGCTGCGCCGCATCGAGGGTCAGGTGCGCGGCGTGCACCGCATGGT